>WNGL01000222.1_pt1 | contig 65119 bp, 65 predicted proteins | sample 5400591 | NCBI WGS metagenome assembly WNGL01 (sample SAMN13153377, study PRJNA577476) | soil metagenome | isolation source: 80 cm soil or saprolite under Garry oak tree replicate 1 | place: USA:California | collected 2016-06-15 | reverse complement strand
GACACCCCCGGCGTGACATCGAGGGCGGCCGATGGACATGGGATCCCTCGCATGCCCGGACATGCGACCACCGCGGCGTCATATCCATCGACTGTGACTGATGGATATGACACGGTCGCGGTCAGCGGACATCGGCATGTCACCCCCACCGGACATCCATGTCCGGCGGGCGGACATCGGCGCGTACCGACGACCGCAGCGCCCGTGACACCGGCGGCGGACATCGACGCTCATGGGCGGACATCGGGGGCGGCGCGCCGTCCGCCAGATGTCAGTCCGCAGCTCAGCGCGTGTGACATCGAGTCCACCGGGCCGGGCGGACATCCGTGTCGCATGATGTCCGCCCGATGTCCGCCGATCTTGTGACACCGGCATCCGTTGATGCCATCTCGATGTCCGCCCGAGGTAGGACATGCGTGCCTGTCGATGTCCGCCCCGGATGTCCGCCTCGATGTGACATCCACCTGCTTCGATGTAGCCCCGGGGTGTCCAGGCGCGGGGACATGGCCTGATGTCCGCCCGAGGACATCGATGTCACCGGTGTCCGGGTGTCCGGTGGCGCGGACCCGGTCCTGATTGACGAGCGTCCCTCGCCGACGCTGCCTCGGGGCCGGGCATGGACGCTCCGGTGCGGCGCCATCGTGGTCCCCAACCCGGCCCCGGGTGAGCGGTACCCAAACAGCGCAGGTCACGGCCCTGTTGGGTACCCAACAAGAAACTCTGTTGGGTACCCAACAGGGTTGCGCCCCACGTAGTTGGGTTTCCCCTGTTGGGTGCGTTCCCTACCTGTTGGGTAGGGAACCCAACTGGCGTTCGGCCGCCCCGGACCGGGCGCGGTGGGGCTGTTGGGTGGCTGTTGGGTACCCACCGCCGGGTCGGGTGCCGCTGTTGGGAGGCCAGTTGGGCCATGCGTGGGTGTGAACACGCAACCGGCGGCACGGAAGCCGCACCCACCTATGACCACACATCCCCAGCGCCGCAAGCGTCGGCGCAACCACAACCGCCCAGGCCCCGCGTCCGTCACCGCGTCGCCGCCGGGCATCGACCTGGGCACCACCAACATCGACGCTATCGGCGCCGGGATCGTCGATGGGGAGGTTCAGGCCCTGGACCTGACCGACCCGGACGTCGCGGAGCTGATCACCGCCACCGGAATCACCCTCGACCACGGCGACCGCCGGATCCCGGTGACCCTGTGGCGGGTCGCCGCGATCGACTACGTCGGAGGGCAGACCTGGGACGGCCTCTCGCCCCGGGTCGCCGGGCTGCTCGTCGGCCTGACCACCCGCCCCGGGCAGACGATCATCGACTTCGACAACGACCCGACCCTGGCCGGGGTGGCCGGCGCCCACGGCGTACGGCACATCCCGATCACCCGGCCCGACCAGCTGCGGCGCCTGCCGGCGGGTACCGCCAGCCTGATCACCCTGCACTACCCCCGCCCCGGGCACGCGACCCGGGCGGGCGGACTGGAGCAGCTGTTCGCGGCGTGCGCCCGGCTGCAGACCCGCCGCGGGTCGACCGTCGTCGCGATCGTCCCACCCGCCGACGGCCCGGACTACGCCACCCACGCCAGCGACGTAATACCGGCCGCGGAGGCGGCCGGACTCGGCTACGTGCAGCACGTCATCGCAGTCACCGCTCCTATCGGCGGGGAGCGGTTCAGCAACCTGGCCACCCCGGCCAGCCGGCCGGTCCTGCGCGCGGCCCGGGCCGGGCTCGGGTACGGCCGGTTCCACCTGGACTTGTTGATCTTCGTCGTTTGCGGACGCGATCATGACTGAGCTGATCCTGAACTTCACGGTGGGCGTGGTGGTCGGCCAGGTCGCGACCTGGCCCGGCAACCTGCCGGTCGGGGAAGGCCGGGGGCTGCTCGCGCAGCGGCATGGCCGGTACGTGGCCGGCAGTGCCGGGCACCGCGACCGGACCCCACCCGACCTGGCCGCCACTCTCGTCGACCGCTACAGCGACCCGGGCGACCTCATCGTCGATCCGTTCGTCGGAACCGGAACCATGCTCGTCGAAGCGGTCCACACGGGCCGCAACGGATTGGGGTTGGACATCGATGCGGGCTGGGTCAGCCTGGCCCGCACCAACCTCGCCCTCGCTCCCCGCCAGGTTGCGACCGGCCGGGCCCGGGTCGTGCAGGCTGACGCTACCCGGCTGCCCGCCCGGGTACCCACGCCGTTGCGCGGCACGGTTGATCTCGCGCTAACCAGCGCCCCGATGGGTAAGACGATGCCCGTCTACCGCTGCGGACACCACCAGACCGGCAAGCGTCCACCGGCGGCCGGGCCGCGCACCGGCCGGATCCAGGCCGCCGCGGGGCTCGGCCGGGTCCTGGCCGGCTGCGCCGCCCTGCTGCGCCCCGGTGGCCTGGCCGCTGTCGTGTTCAGCCGGGACCCGGCCCACCGATCCACGATCACTGGGTTCCCGCTCTACGTCGTACCCGCGGGACTGCGGGCCGGTTTGGAGGTCGTGGACTACCTGTTCGCCAACCAGCGCGGCCAACTGCTCACCCGCCACCCCGGCGACCAGCTGACCGTCCCACCCCGGGCGATCACCGGCGCGGTGATCGTGCTGCCCGGCGTGGCCGCGCACGCCATTGTCGTGTTCGGCAAGCCCGACCAGACGGCGACACCGTCATGACCGCCGCCACGTCCCACGCCGTCACCGGCGCGCCGAGGCTGCCGATACCCGTGCTGGCGGATTCCGCACCCCGGGTGCAGGCGCGTCTCGTAGTGACGCCGGTCGACCGTGATGGCCGGCTGGCCGACCGATCCCAGCTGACCTTCCTCGGCTGGTCACCCGCGGTGCCGGTCGCGTTGACGATCGAGCCCGGCCCGATCGTGATCGCCCGTCCCGGGGCCGGTGTTCGGGTCGATCGGCGCGGTCACCTCCACCTACCGGTGGCGGTGCGCCACAGCTGCGGGATCGCCCCCGGTGACCGGGTACTGCTGGCGGCAGACCAGCACGCCGGCCAGCTGCTGATCATCCCCGGCACGATCGTGACGGGCATGATCGACGCGCACCGTCACCCGCCCGGTCAGGCAGGTGCGTCGTGACCGGGACCGTGGATCCGCAGGCCGCACAGCTGGAGACCCTGCGCAGCCTGCTCAAGCAGCTCGGGGTCACCCCGGACCAGCTCCGCACCGACAACGCGCCAGCTTCGGCGGCGGTGCCGACGTTCGACGAGTACATACCGCAGGTCGCCCAGGCCGTCTCCCCCGGTACCCGCCGCGTGTACAGCTCCTACTGGGACCGCATCACCCTGCACTGGGGCGCCCGGCCGCTCAGCGAGCCGACACCCTTGGAGATCAAACGACTCGCGGAAGAAATCCGGGGCGAGGTCATCGTGCGCCGCAACGCCCGCGGCGGGCGCAGCGCAGCCGAGCACCTGATCTCCGCGATGCGCAGCATCTACCGCCACGCCGTCATGGACGGACTCATCAAGGAGGCCGACAACCCCGCCGCCAAGGTCGCCAAACCCCGGCGGCTGGCCAGCACCCGCCGCGCGATCCCCGACACACAGCTGACCCAGATCATCCAGATCGCCGAGACCACCGGCAACGACCCGGACCTCGACGCCCTACTCATCCGCCTACACCTGGAAACGGCGTGCCGCCGCGGCGGCGCCCTCGCCCTCCGTCCCCGGGATCTGGACCCGGACCAGTGCCTGATCTACCTGCGGGAAAAGGGCGGCACCACCCGGTGGCAGCCGGTCTCCCCGACCCTGATGCGGTACCTACTCGCCCACCACAAACGGCGCGGCGACGGCGACCACAACCAGGCGCTGCTGCGCTACGGCAACGGCCGGCCGCTGACCTACCGCCGGTACGACCACGTATGGCGACGCATTGGCCGACACCTGCCCTGGGTCGCCGCCCAGCAGGTCAGCACCCACTGGCTGCGCCACACCACCCTGACCTGGGTCGAACGCACCTTCAGCTACGCGGTAGCCCGCGCCTACGCCGGACACACCGGCCGCAACGACATCGGCACGACCATGACCTACGTCCGGGCCGAGATTCAGGAGATCGCCACCGCCCTCGCCGCGCTGACCGGCGAGCCCCACCCCCTCGCCAACCCCGCCACCACAACGCACGAGCACCTGCCTGTATCGAACCCGGGCTCTCCGTGACCAGCATCCGAAACACCGGTGGCCTCCCCGCGTGGGCGAGGGAGGCCACCGGTTGCTCCTGTTCTATTTATCCGTCGGAGGCCAAGGGGTGGTCCTCGCCGGTCAACGCGGCCAACGCCGCCGCGACTTCCTGAACACTGGCCCGCACGTACGTGCCGGTCGAGCCGGCGCTGTCGCTGTCGGTGTGGCCCGCGTACTCCTTGGCCACCGCGTGCCCAAACGCCCGCTCCACCCACGTCAACGTGGTGTGCCGCAACCAGTGCGTACTGATCTGCTGGGTGTGCACCCACCGCAGATGCTGCCCAATCCGCACCCACAACGAGTCGTACCGCCGATAGGTCAACGGGCGACCATCCCGGTACCGCAACAAGACCTCGTTGCGGTCGCCGCCGCCACGTTGCTCATGATGGGCCAGCAGATGCCGCATCAACGTCGGCGACACCGGCTGCCACCGCGACGTACCACCCTTCTCCCGCAAAAAGATCAGACACTGGTCAGGGTCCAGATCCCGGGGCCGCAACGCGAGCGCTCCCCCACGACGGCACGCGGTCTCGGTGTGCAACCGGATCAGCAACGTGTCCAGGTCCGGGTCATCACCGGTGCTGGCCGCGACCTCGTTGATCTCCGCCAGCCGGGCATCGCCGATCGCCCGCCGGGTGCTCGGCAACCGGCGCGGCTTCTCGACCTTCGCCGCAGGGTTATCGACCTCGCGGATCCACCCGTCGGCCACCGCCCGCCGGTACAAGCACCGCAGCGCCGCCACCAGATGCTCCGCCGCCAGCCGGCCACCCCGGGCGTTACGGCGGGCCACCACGTTGGCCTGCACCTGGGTGCGCAGCTGCTCGATCTCCGACGGCGCGGGCTCGTCGATACGCCGATCACCCCAGGCTTCCACGACCCGCTTCCAATACGAGCCATACACTCGCCGGGTCCCCGGCGACACCGCAGCCGACACCACCGGCACGTACTGCGCGAACGTCGGCGCCGACAGGCGGGCCGGGGCGACGTCCAACAGATCGGCCGGGGAGATCCCCATCCGCTCCAACATCAGCCGGGCCGCCGCCAGCTCCGGCCGATCGGGAAGAGTCTGCATCACGCCGCCTCACCCCCCGCGACCGCGGCGTGGACGTCGGCGAGCAGCCGGTCGAGCACCGCGAAGCAGTGCCCCACCAGCACACCCGCCGCCGGGTCGGCGGCCAGCAGCAGCCGATCCCCGGCCGTCAGGTGACACCAACGCCGCACGGCGAGCGGCAGCAACAGATAGCCGCGGTCGTCGATGCGGTGCACACCATCGGTGGCAGGGGCGACCACGATGGTCCCGCCGCGCTCGCGGATGCTGACCCGGGTACCCGGCGCCCACCCCATCGCCCGAACGACATTGCGATCGGCGACCCGACCGCTCTTGTCCACCGCACTCACCGCGTACGCGATGGTCACCGCACGCGGAGAGCCCGAGTCCAACGACGGCATCGGAAGCGGTGCCCGACCCCGACCCGACGAACCAATCCCGGCACGCCGGGCCTGGCTAGAGCGAGGAATCACCGGCGGCACAACAGAAGTGGTCACCACGACCACCCCCGCACCCCGCCGGCAGTCACACGCAGTGACCAGAAAACGGAGTTGAGGTGTTCAATGACCCTTGAACACAAACACGGGAAACTGCGCATAGACGCGGAAAATCTGTGTCCGAGGGGGGACTTGAACCCCCACGCCCTATGTGGGCACTAGCACCTCAAGCTAGCGCGTCTGCCATTCCGCCACTCGGACCTGCGCGTCCACTGTACCCGTAGGCAGGCCGGCGGACATTGGTTGTCCCGGCCCGTCGAGCGGGTCGCACGGGCCCTCACTGTACACGGTCGCAGGAGCCGCCGCGCGCGGGTACGCACATGTTACAGACATCGGCAAGCATCACTACCTTGCCCGCCACCACCTCGGATTACCCGCCCGAGCGGCCGCCGCGGGAAGAACATCGCCCGGCGCGCGGGTGGCGCCCGGCGGCATCCGGCGGGCAGCATGACGGAGTGTCCGCACCGCACCACCTGAGCGCCGCCTGGCGGGACGCCGACGCCCTGCGTACCCGGGGGCAGCTGGCGGCCGCGCGGGACCTGCTGGAACCGGTGGCCGACGTGGCCGCGATCCGGTTGGGTGCCGACAACCCCGACGTCATCGAGACCATGCGGCGGCTGGCCGTTGTGCACCGGGAACTCGGCGAGCTGGCCTCGGCGCGGCGGGTACTGGAGGAGGCGCTCGAAGGCGCGCAGTTGCGGCTGGGCGAGGACGATCCCGTTGTCCTCGGCATCTCAGCGGAGCTCGGTGCCATCGCCGACGAACTGGGCAACCGGCATGAGGCCCGGCGCAACTTCAGCCGGGTCGCCCGGTACGGGCCGGCGGTGTTCGGTGCCCAGCATCCGCAGGTGCGGGCGGCTCAGCGGTTCCTCGGTACCGACGCACCGGTCGCGGAGCCGGCACCCGAGGCGCAGGCGGGGTTCGCGCCCGCAGCCGGCTACGAAGCGCCGCCACCGGGATTTCAGCCGCCGCAGCCGCCGCCGGGATTTCAGCCGCCACCGGGATTTCAGCCGCAGCCGCCGCCGGGATTTCAGCCGCCGCCCGGATTTCAGGCGCCGCCGACAGGATTCCCGCCGCCATCGGCATTCCCACCGCCGCCCGCCCACCCGGCTCCGTCCGCGTTCAAGGCTCCGCCGCCGGTCGAGGAGGAGCCGGGGGTGTACCGCCCGGTCGAGCGCGCCGAGCCTGATCTGACGGCGTTCCCGCCGGCCGACCCCTTCTCCACCGGCGTGTCCCCGCCGCCGTACCCGGAACTGGCGCATCCGCACGAGGAGCGCCACCGCAGCCGGCTCCCGCTCGTGGTGCTCGCCGTGGTGGCCCTCGCGGCGGTCGTCGCGGCGACGGTGATCGCGACGGTCGCGTTCCGCGGGCGAAAGCCGGCACCAGCCCCGGTCGCGGGCCCGACCACCACAGCCCCGGCACCGGCCACCCCGTCCGCGGCGGCATCCGCGCCGAGCGGCCTGAAGCTGCGCGACGACGGGGACACCGTGACGTTGACCTGGACCGACCCGAGTGGCGGCACAGTGCCGTTCTTTGTGGAGGCGGGCCAGGCGGGCGCACAGCTGCGGATCATGGGCCAGCTCAAACCGGGCGAGACGACGTACCCGGTCGCCGGGCTCAACCCCCGCCTGGACTACTGCTTCACCGTGGTGGCGGTGTACAGCGCCACCCTCGTCGCACCCTCGGATCTGGTGTGCACCCAGCGGGCCGGCAAACCCGGAGCGTCGCCGAGCCGGTAGCGGACCGTGGGTGCGACGGGTACCCAAGCTCGGCGGGTAGCCCCTATGATGGCCCTGGCTAAGGGGGCGAGCCAGAAGGTTCGGAACGCCGAGTAGTTGGGCTGAGCGTGACACGTCTGGGGAGATTCTCGCGCAGCCGGGGTGGTCTCGTGACCCTCGGTATCGTCATTGTCCTCCTGGTCGCACTGGGTGCGACCGTGTTGGGGCTGGGGGCCAGAGATCACGCCTTGGCGACCTCCAACGCCAGCGCCTGGCTCTACTCCTCCAACCGCGGCGAGATCGCCCGGGTCAACGGCGAGACCGGCCGGGTCGACACCCGGTTCAAGGTGGTCGACGCACAGGGCCACGTGATCCAGGTCAGCCAGAGCGACCGGTACCTGATCCTGCGCGACCTCACCACCGGAAAGGTCAGCTCGCTGGACCTCGCCACGTTGCAGATCGCGGCCACCACCGAGACGACGGCCGGCCTCGGCGTCACGCTGGCTCTCAACCGTGACGCCGCCTTCGTCATCGACGCGGTGCAGGGCGTGGTCCGGCAACTCGACCCGGTCGCGCTGACCCCGGTCGGCCAGCCGCTGCGCTTCCCGCCGGGGGTGTCGGGCGGGCAGTTCGACGGCACCGGCACGCTGTGGCTCCTGGTCGCCAGCGAGGGCACGGTGGTCGGGATCAAGCCAGCCACCGTACATCCGAGTCAGGGCACGACCTCCAGCCCGACGAAGGCGCAGACCATCCCGGTCGCCCCACCCGACCACGACCTGAGCATGTCGACGCTGGGTGACGGCGTGGCTGTCCTCGACTCGACCGCCACCACGCTGAGCCTCGTCCAGGGCGACAAGACCCGCAGCGTGCCGCTGCCGCAGGCGTCCGGCAACGGCACGCTGCCGCCGCAGTCCACCGGCGGCGCCATCCCGGTGACCGTCCTCGACGACCGGCACGTGTACGTGGTCAACGGCGACCACGTCGGCGACTTCACCGTCCCGGGCAGCGGCAAGCTGGACCCGGCGGTACCGTTCGGCGGCCGGTTCTACGTGGCCGACCAGGCCGCCGGTACCGTCTACGCGCTCGACGGCAACGGCAAGCTGGTCGACACGATCGTCATTCCCAACGCCGGCGGCAAGCTGGAGTTGGAGGTCCGCGGCGAGCACCTGTTCATCAACGCGCCCAACTCCTCCGGCGCGCGCGTGGTGGACGACAAGGGGCGAGTCAAGGTCGTCGACAAGTACGCCAACAACATCCTGGGCGGCGATCCGCCGCCGAACCCGCCGCAGCCGCCGCCGCAGAAGCCGCCGACGGTCGGGCCGCCGAGCGCGCCGTCGAAGGTGTCCGCGACCGCGGGCAACGCCGCGGTACACCTCACCTGGGGCCCGGCCAACCCGAACGGCTCGCCGATCACCAAGTACGTTGTCGAGGGCGACGGCAAGGTCCATGAGGTGGGCGCCAACCAGCGCGCACTGGACATCACCGGGCTGACCAACGGCCAGCAGTACGTCTTCACGGTCTACGCGGTCAACGCCAAGGGGCCGGGGCCGAAGAAGGCATCCAACCCGGTGGTACCGACATCCGCCGTGCCCGACCCGCCGGCCAGCGTGACCGCGACAGCCAACCCCGACGGCACCGTCACCCTGACCTACCCGGCCGCCAACGGTCTGGGGCACCAGGTCGTCCGGTACGACATCACCCAGGTCTCGGCCGGCGCGCAGGCACCGCTGACGAGCGCGACCGGTACCACGGCGACGATCCCGGCCGGGCAGTTGACCTACGGCACGCAGTATGCGTTCATGGTTGCCGCGGTCAACAACATCGGTACGGCGTCGCAGCCGTCGCCGGTGTCGAACACGGTCGTCCCGTTCACCGTGCCGGGGCCGCCGCGCAACCTCGTCCCGGTCCCGATCGACGCGAAGGGCACCATCTCGCTGGCCTGGCAACCGGCGGTGAACAACGGCCGGCCGGTGACCGGGTACCAGGTGACCGCGGGCGGCCGGACGCAGACGGTGAACGCCACGGCCGTGCAACTGTCCGGCTTCGCGGACAACTCCCCGGTCAACGTGACGGTACGGGCGGTCAACGCGGCCGGCCCGGGTACTCCTGCCACGACCGTCGCGCGGACGATCGGGCCGCCGACGCTGACCGGAGGTACCGCATCGGCGAACGGTCTCAACGCCATCTCGGTCAGCTTCACCACCAACAACAACGGCGGCGCGACGACCTGCGCGATCTCGATCAACGGCGGCGGGGCGGCCGGCATCGGCTGCAACGGCGGCACGATCAACGGGTTGTGGCCGGGCACGACCTACAACTTCAGGGTCACCGCGACCAACAAGGCCGGTGCCGCAAGCTACACCGGCAGCGTCGCGATCCGGGCGGTGAACGCCACAGTCATCTGCCCCAACAATAACGGCGGATACTGCAACCCCGGGATCTGGGCCTACCGCGTGGCCAACCAGACGTACAGCCAGGCGGCGGAGGCGTTCCCGGTGGGTCACGTGTTCCAGGCGCAGTGCCATACGACCGGCGGCAACGTCAACGCCGCACCCTATGGCGGCAAGAACAACAATATCTGGATAAGGTTCACGGGCAGCAAGGGGACGGAGTACTTCCCGGACTCCTGGGCCAGACTCGACGACGGCCGGGACAACGTGAACGTCCTGCCCGCCTGCTGACGCCTGAACCAGCCCGAGGAGCACCGCACGTGACCGCCGCACCGCCCGCACCGCGCGCCGAGGCGCCCAATCCCGAGGAGACGGCCGGCTTCGCAGACTACGCCAGCCGGCTGACCGTGGCGGTCGGCTCGGTCGTGCTGGGCAAACCGCAGGTCGTCCGGCTGGCGATGACCGCACTGCTCGCCGAGGGCCACCTGCTCATCGAAGACGTACCGGGCGTCGGCAAGACCACCCTGGCCCGCTCGATGGCGGCGGTGGTGGCCGGGCAGTGGCGGCGCATCCAGTTCACGCCCGACCTACTGCCCTCCGATGTCACCGGGGTGACGATCTTCAACCAGGGCAGCGGCGGGTTCGAGTTCCACCAGGGTCCGATCTTCGCCAACATCGTGATCGCCGACGAGATCAACCGGGCCTCCCCCAAGACCCAGTCGGCGTTACTGGAGGTCATGGAGGAACGGTTCGTCACCGTCGACGGGATCCGGCACCCGGTACCGCGACCGTTCCTCGTCGTCGCGACGCAGAACCCGGTCGAGATGGACGGCACGTACCGGCTGCCCGAGGCGCAGCTCGACCGGTTCCTGATGAAGCTCTCCGTCGGGTACCCGGACGAGTCGATCGAGATCGAGGTGCTGCGCAGCGCCGCGATCGGGCGCGGCCCCGAGTCGCTGGAGCCGCTCACCGACACGGCCGCCATCGCGGAGGCGATCAGCCTCGCCCGGCGCGTGTACATCGCCGACCCGCTCTACGCCTACGCCGTCCGGCTGGCCGCCGCGACCCGCAACCACCCGCAGGTCCGGGTCGGGGTCTCCCCCCGGGGCGTGATCGCGCTGACCCGGGCGGCCACCGCCTACGCTCTCATCGACGGGCGTAACTACGTGCTTCCCGAGGACGTCCAGGCCCTCGTGGAGCCGGTCTTCGCGCACCGGCTGCTGCTCTCCCCCGACGCGCAGCTGCGCGGCACCACCCCGGCCGACGTCCTGCGCTCCGCCGTCGAGTCGGTGGCCGTCCCCGTCGCGGCGCCCGCCTAGCGCCATGGCACCGACCGCACGGGGCATCGGTACGGTCCTCGCCGGCGCAGCGCTGATCGCCGGCGGGTTCGCGTTCGGGTACCCCGAACTGGTCGTGGTCGGGGCCGCCGCGGCGGTCGCGGTGCTCTGCGCGGTCGGGTACGCCACCTGGCGGCTGCGCCTCACGGTCACCCGGCAGGTCGAGCCGGAGCGGGTCACCCGCGGCGAACCGTGCCGCCAGACGCTGACCGTCCGCAACAGCGCCCGATACCGCAACGCGACGCTTATCGGCCAGGACCAGTGCGGAAGCGTAACGGTGCCGGTACCCCTGCTGAGACTGCGACCGGGCGCGGACACCGCGGTCACCTACCCGGTCCCGGCCGAACGCCGCGGCGTGGTCCGCGTCGGCCCGCTGCGGGTCACCCGGCGCGACCCCCTCGGCCTGGTGGGGGCGGCCCGCAACAACGGGGGTACCGCTCAGGTCTGGGTCCACCCGCGCACCCACCCCCTTGTGGCGGTACCGGTCGGCGTGGCGCGCAGCCTCGACGGCCGGGTCGACAAGGTACCCCACGGCACGATCACCTTCGATGCCCTGCGCGAATACGTGATCGGCGACGAACTGCGCAAGGTGCACTGGCGGACCAGCGCGCGGGTGGGTCAGCTGATGGTCCGCGAGGATCTCGACACCAGCCTGCCCCGCGTGGTGGTCCTCGTCGACGACCGCCGGGTCGCCTACCGGGACGTCACGGAGGACGGCGAGTCGGAGGACTTCGAGGCGGTGTGCGAGGCGGCCGCGTCGGTGATCGTGGCCAGCGTCCGGGCGGACCTCGCCGTCGAACTGCTGGTGGCCAGCGCCGACCGGTCCCTCGGTACCGGAGCGCACCGCGCGGCCGGCCCGGCTGACGCGAGCCCGATGCTCGACCGCCTTGCCGAGGCGAGCCCGGCGGCGGCGCCGGAGATGCTGGACACCGCGACCCGGCGGCTGCGCCAGCACAAGCTGGGCGACACCCTCATCTACCTGACCGGTTCCGGCCGGCCCGACGACCTCGCCCCGGTCGGCGCGCTGGCTCCCGGCTACCCGACGATCGTCGCGGGCGTGTTCGGCGACCAGTTCGGCGTGCCGAAAGCCGTTGCGGGCATGCAGGTCCTCGCCGTCGCCGACGCGCCCGACTTCGCGGCTGCCTGGGACAGCCTGGGCCGATGGTGAAGCTCCGGGCGGTGCTCGTACCGCTGTCGGTCGCCGCCCTCGTCGCGATCGCCACGCTGCCGCTGGGCCGGATCTACCACGGCAACCTGCTCACCTGGCTGCTGCTCGGCGCGGCCATCGCGCCGGTGCTGATCAGCACCGCGCTCCAGCGGCTGCCGGCCTACCCGGTCGCGCCGGTGTCGGTGCTGGCGCTGGCCGGGTACACGCTGTGGGCGGTCCAGCTCTCGGCCCGGGCCGGCCAGGTCGACGGTCCACTTCGGACACTGTGGCTCGATGCGGCCCGCAACGGCATCCCGCGGCTGCTCACCGCGCTCATCCCGATCGAACCCCAGCCGGACACCGTGCTGGTTCCGGTCGTCGCCACCTGGCTGGCCGCGCTGGCGGCGGCGGAGTTGGCGGTACGGGGACGGCGCGTTCTGCTCGGGTACGCCCCGCCGACCCTGCTCTACCTCGGCTGCCTCGTCGTCGTCGGGCCCAACGCGCACCAGGCCGCCTGGCAGCCGCTGGCCTTTGCCGCAGCGGCTGCGGTGGGCCTCGCGGTCACCGCGCGGTCCGGTACCGAGGCGCTTCCCGAGCTGAGCCGGGCGGCCCGGCTGGCCTTCCGGGTACGGCTGGCCGTCGGTGCCTGCGCCGGGCTCGCGCTCACCGTCGGGCTGGCCGTCGCCGTGGCGCCCGTCCTCGCCGGGCGGGTGCATCACGTACCCACCGACCCGCGCCGGTACGTGGCCCCACCCAGTCTCGACGCGATGGACGAGAACCCGCTCATCCGCCTGTCCGGCTGGGCGCTGAACCCGACCCAGAAGCTCTTCGACACCGACATCGCCACTTCCGTACCGGCCAAGGATCTGCGCATCCGGCTGGCCGTACTGAGCGACTACGACGGGGTGAACTGGCGGGTCGGTGCCGACTACCGGGAGGCCGGCCGGGTCCTGCCGGCGGTCAACGGACCCGGTGCCACGCCCGCCACCGGGGCACCCGTCCGGCAGGCCATCACCATCGACGACCTGGACGGGCGGCTGCTGCCCGCCGCGCCGGCGGTGCACCAGATCGACGGGATCCGGGTCGCCTACGACCAGGCCACCGGTACCGTCATCCGGCCCGACGGGCTGCACACCGGGCTGTCCTACACCGTCCAATCGCGACAGTCCACTGTGGACGTCAACGTGCTCGGCGCCGCCGACGTGCCCAGCGGCGCGAAGGTGTCCCGGTTCCTCGGGCTCGGCCCGGATACCCCGCCGACGTCGATGTCCGACCTGGCACAGCGGATCGGCGGGGACGTCGCCGGGGGGTACCAGCGGGCGCTCGCGCTCGAGGACTTCCTCAGTACGCACTACACCCTCGTCAACGACGCGCCCAGCGGCCACGCGTACCCGAACCTGAACTTCTTCCTCTTCTCCCCACCCGCGCTGGGCGGCCAGGAGGGTACCTCCGAACAGTTCGCCGCCAGCTTCGCCGTCCTGGCCCGGATGCTGGGCCTGCCGAGCCGGGTGATCGTCGGCTTCCAGGCTCCGCCGGGCGTCTCCACCGTGCGCGGCCGCGACGCGCTGGCCTGGCCGGAGGTGCTGTTCACCGGCGTCGGCTGGGTACCGTTCGACCCGCTGCCCAAGCCGAATGCCACCCCGGAGCCGGTGGAGTCGTTCAAGCCGAAGCCCAACCCGACAACTCCACCGCCGTCGGCGGTACCGACGATCTCGATCTCCGTGTCGCCGCCGGGGCCGCATCAGTCATCCAGCGCGCCGGCGGCTCTCCCCGCGGCGCCGCTACCGCCCTGGCTGCCCTTCGCCACCGGGGGCGGGCTGTTCGCCCTGCTGCTCGGCGGGCTGGCCGCGGTCGTCATGCTGCGCCAGGCGCAGCGAAGACGCCGGCTCGACCGGGGCAGTCCCGCCAACCGGGTGGCCGGGGCGTGGCGGGAGGTACTCGACGGGCTGCGCCTGGCCGGCCGGCCGGTCGCGGTACATCTGCCGGCGACCGAGGTGGCCGGCTACGCCAACCGGGTCGGGGCACCCGCGCACGAGCGGCGCCGGGGCACGGTACGGCCGGCGACGCCGCCGCTGGACGAGCTGGCGCTGCTGATCAACCGCGCCACCTACGCGAGCGACGGGCCGACCGAGGAGGACGCGCAGCGGGCGAAGGAACAGGCGCTGGCGTACGTCGAGGAGCTGCGCGCCCGCCGGTCGTGGTGGCGCCGCCTACTGTGGCGCGCCGACCCCCGCCCCCTACGCTGGCATTGAACCGCCCGGGCGGGTCAGGATCCGGTCAGCCCGGTCGCGGGTGCTGGCGATGAGCGCGGCATTGGCCTCGTCGCTGCGATGCACCCAGTCGTGGGCGGCAGCCCGGTCCAGCCCCCGGGAGCGCTGGCGGCGCAGCAGCGCGTCGACCCGGGTCGTGGCAGGCGCGTCGACGTACAGGGCGAGGTCGAGCAGGTCCCGCACCGCCGCCCAGGGCGGCCGGGGTAGTAGCAGGTAGGTGCCCTCGACCACGACGGTACGGACCGTAGCCGGTACCGGGATCGCGCTGCCGATCGACTCGTTCAGCGTCCGGGTTGAACTCCGGCGCGTACACCACCTCGTCGTCGTCCGGCTTGCGCAGGCGGCGCAGCAGGTTGACGAACCCGGCCGCGTCGAAGGTCGCCGGCGCCCCCTTGCGATCGGCCAGGCCCAGCCGGACCAGCTCGGCATTCGCGAGGTGGAACCCGTCCATCGGTACCATGATGGCCACGTCCGCGCCGTACTCGGTACGCAGTGCCTCAGCCAGCGTCGCGGCCAGCGTCGACTTGCCCGCCGCGGGCGGCCCGGTGATCCCGACCAGGATCCGCCGCCGGTCCGCCTCCAGCAGCGGACGCAGCGCGTCGCGGGCTCCCGCGAGTACGGCCGGATGGGAGTTCACCACGCCGATACGATCCCACCAGCCGGCATCTCACTCCGCTCCGGGGGCTCAGTTCTTGGCGCTCGCCTTCGCTCGCGCGGCCGTTGCAGCGCGGCCTTGTACGCCGCCGCCCGGTCCAGGTCAGCCTGTGCCACCACACCCGGCGGGTGGCGGGCCGGTTGTTCACCGAACGTGTTTGGGTAGAGTCGGCCAGCGAGGCGTCCGAGGGGAGGAGTTCGGGTCCGTGCAGCAGGACAGCTCGGAGCAGATCGGCGGCGCAGTCCCCGCTCAGCGCACCGAGACGCCGGCACCCCCGGCCAGGCCACCCGAGCCGGATGCGACGGTGGTCCTGCCGGCCTTCGTGACCGGTAAGAAGGAGCGCCCGCCCAAGCCGGCCGAGCCGGTGCGGCACCGGGCCGAACCCGAAGGCAAACTGCCGCCCAGCGAACGGGGCATGCTCATCTTCGTCGCCGCACTGCTCGGCGTCGGTACCGTCGCGGTCGTCGCGATCCTCGGGCTGGGCGGCTTCAGCAGCCCCGCGCCGGCCTCGACGCGTTCCCCCAGGGTGGCCGCGGTGACCCCACCGGCGCCGGACTCCCCCAGCCCGTCGCCCAGCCCGGTGGCCTCCTCGGTGGCACCCCCGTCACCCCCGCCGACCACCCCAGCGGTGCGGCGCACGACCCCGGGCCCGGTTGCCCTCGGTGCCCTCACCCGCACCGACCCGGCCGCATTCTGCATGTACAGCAAGGCCGGCCGGGCCCGGCAACGCGACGACGGAAGCTGGTTCTGTTCGGGGAGCCAGGACCATCCCCCGTTCCCGTTCGAGCCCAACGACGTGTGCCGGTGGCGCTACATCGACAACACCGCCTATGCGGTCCCCGGCGACCCCACCGACCCGGCCACCTGGCGCTGTTTCACGTAGCCCGTCGGCGACCGGTTCCTGTCCCACCCCGCGCGTACGATCTACCTCCATGGACGATCGCGCTCGCGCACACGCCTTGGTCGACGAGCTGTTCGGACCGCCGGCGCCACGCGCGGATCGTGCCGTCGCGGTCCTCAACGCCCACGCGGCCGCGCTGGCGTGGGTCCGCCGCACCACAGGTGCCTACCCGGCCCCGGCGAGCGTCTCCGAGCAGCTCAACCGGGCAGCGGAGCGCCTGCGGAGCGGTGCGGACGGACGCGATCCGCTGACGGTGCTCGGTCAGGTCGCGGCGGATGCGCTCGCCGCGCACCGCGCCGCCAGCGCGGCGTGACCGGCTATGTGCTCGATCACTGGGCGCTGACCGCAGGTCTGGCCGGCGCTGGGAGCGAGCACCACCGTCGCGAACTGTCCCGCCTGCTGCGGGGCGCCATCGACGGCGGCCCCATCCTGGCGGTCCCAGCGTTGTGCCTGACCGCGGCGACGGCTCTGCGTCCGACTATCGCCGATCACCTCGCGGAGATCATCGTCGCGGCTCCACCCGGCGCCATCGACGTGTGTGGGCTCACTCGGTCGGCACCGCTCGAGACGCTGCGGGCCAGCTATCCCGGGCTCGGCTGGCCGGCCACCCACGCCGCCGCCCACGCCGTCGCGACAGGACTCCCGGTCCTCACCCTGGAGCCGACCCGATACCACGGCGTCGCGATCGACCTGCTGTCCTTGTAGCGGGTCAACCGAGCCAGCCGGGGCGGACCAGGCCGGCTTCGTAGGCGAACACCACGAGTTGGGCCCGGTCCCGGGCGCCCAGCTTGACCATCGCCCGGCTGACGTGGGTCTTCGCGGTCGCCGGGCTGACCACCAGCCGCTCGGCGATCTCGTCGTTGGACAGCCCGGCGCCGACCAGCGCCATCACCTCGCGCTCCCGCTCGGTCAGCGCGGACAGTTCGGTCGGCGGGCGGGGCGCGCGGGCCCGGGAGGCGAACTCGGCGATCAGCCGCCGGGTCACCCCCGGCGAGAGAAGCGCGTCGCCGCTGGCCACCGCGCGGATGCCGCGCAGCAGGTCGACCGGTTCGGTGTCCTTGACGAGAAAGCCGCTGGCGCCGACGCGCAACGCCTCGAACACGTACTCGTCCAGGTCGAACGTGGTGAGGATGACGATCCGTACCGCCGACAGCGCCGGGTCGGCCACAATCCGCCGGGTCGCCTCCAGGCCGTCGAGGCCGGGCATCCGGATGTCCATCAACACCACATCCGGCCGGTACCGGGCGGCCAGCCGGACCGCTTCGGCGCCGTCGCTCGCCTCGCCGACCACCTCGACGTCGTCCTGGGCGTCGAGGAGCGCCCGGAAGCCGGCGCGCACCAGAGCCTGGTCGTCGGCCAGCAGTACCCGGATCATGATGCGCTCCCGAGGGGCAGGCGGGCCTCGACCTGGAAGCCGCCGGCCGGCCCGGGACCGGCGGTCAGCGTACCCCCGAGCGCCGCCGCCCTGGCCCGCATGCCGGCGATGCCGTTGCCGTCGTCCGCTGCGACGCCACCCCGCCCGTCGTCGGACACCCGCAGGGTCAGCTGGTCGGCCGCGTACCCGATGGTGACCGTCGCGCTCGCCGCCGGACCGGCATGCCGGCGCACGTTGGTCAGCGCCTCCTGGGCGATCCGGTATGCGGCGCGGTCCAGTTCGGCGGGCAGGTCGCGCGGCTCCCCCTCGATCACCGTCCGGGCTCCGGTGTCGTCAGCGAGGGTACGCAGGTTCGCCAGGCTCGGGGCCGGTGCGCGGGGCGCCTGTTCGTCCTCGGCGCGCAGGACCCCCAGTACCGACCGGACCTCGCGCAACGCCTCGGCGCTCGCCTGCTTGATGGCCAGCAGTGCGGTACGCGCCTGCTCCGGCTGCTCGTCCATCAGGTGCAGCCCGACGCCGGCCTGCACACTGATCAGCGACAGGTGGTGCCCGAGGACGTCGTGCAGCTCCCGGGCGATCCGCAGGCGCTCCTCACTGGCCTGCCGGCGCTGCTGCTCGGCGCGGGTACGGGCCTGTTCGGCGCGGGTACGCGCCAGTTCCGCGAGGTACCGGGACTGTACCCGGGCCGCCTCGCCCAGCAGCAGCACCGCCCCGATCGCCACGAGCGCCCCGACCGCCTCGCCGAACCGCAGGTACCGCAGGTGCAGGCCGGGCAGCCGGCCGAGCCCGACACACAGCGCGTACCCGATGCCGGTCAGCACCCAGACCGGTACCCGCCGGCCGGCGCGCAGCGCCCCGATCACGGCCACGATCGGCGCGGCGACCACCGGCCCGTACGGGTATCCGAGCAGGAGATACGCCACCGTCACGCCGATGGTGACGGCGACCGCGGCGACCCGGTACCGCCGCCGGAAAAGCAACGCCACCGGCCCGGCGAGCAGCAGCGCGTACCCCCAGTGCCCCAGCGGCCGGGCGGTGACCTGGTCGTGCTGCGCGATGCTCGTGCCGACCACCTGGATCGCGGCAATGAAGATCGCGAGCCGCACGACCGGAGCGTGCCCGGGGCGCCAGCCCCGCCGCCGCGCCCACACGTCCGCCCTGCTCATATCCGCCACGGTAGGGCACCACCCGGGCGGCCCGCGTCGGCGCGGCGGCGAACTGGCGGATACGCCCGAGGGAGTACCCGACCCCGCCCGCTACCTCCGGCGTGGCAGCCACGATGCCCGCCCACAGCCGACGACAGCCCCCGGGTTGCCGGCGCATCGTCGGAAGCACACCACCAAAGGAGGGTTCCGATGTCCACCGACATCCCGCACAGCGCCCGGGTCCGCACCTCGGACACCGAGCGCGAGCAGGTCGCCGAGATCCTGCGCGCCGCCGCCGCCGAGGGCCGGCTGACCCTGGAGGAGAGCGACGAGCGGCTGGCCCGCGTCTATGCGGCCAAGTACCGCGACGAGCTCGCCCCGCTCACCGCCGACCTGCCCAGCGGCGGCTGGGAGGCGCTGGCCCGCACCCCCGAGGCGCTCGCCGCGATGCGCCGCCGGCTGCGCCGGCACGGTTCGTTCACCGCGGTCGTGATCGGGGTACTGATCGGCCTGTGGCTGCTGTCCGGCGCGCACTTCTTCTGGCCGCTGATCCCGATCTTCTTCCTGACCTTCGGGTTCCTGCGGCACGCCCGCTGGACGCGCTACGGCGGCGGTAGCCCGTGGGGGCCGAACCGCCGGACGTGGTCGCGGTGGTGACCGCGACCACGCCGGGCATCGGGGGCGGCAAACTGGTTTGACACGGGCGAGGCGTCCAAAGTGGACGTTGCTGGCACCCGGGACCGCCGGCTGGCACAGTGACCGCCGTGATGGGTCCCTCGCATGCGCTGTCCGGCGCGGCCACCTGGCTGGCCGGCTCGCTGGCCCTGCAGCACTTCGCCCACTTCCACCAGACGCCGGTCCAGCTCGCCGTCGGTACCGCGATGTGTGCCGGCGGCGCGCTGCTGCCCGACCTGGACCTGTCCGGCCGGGTCACGACCGACGAGGGCGGCGCGACCGTCGCGCACACGTTCGGCGTGGTGTCGCTGTTCGTCGCCGAGTGCGTGGAGAAGCTCTCCCTCGGCATCTACGACCTGACCCGCACCCGGCGCGACCCGCGCCTGCGCAACGGCCACCGCACCTTCACTCATACGCTGCCGTTCAACATCGGCGTCGGGTTCGGGGTCTTCGAACTGTGCTGGCACTACGGCAAGTGGGCGGTGCTCGGGGTGCTGTTCGTGACCTTCGCGATGGCGCTGCGCGGGCTGTTCGAGAGATGGGCCAGGCGGGCCGGCTGGGTGATCGTCACGCTGGTCGCCGCCGCGGCCACTTTCGGGGCGTACCAGCTCCTGCCGGGCCACCGGGGGTACCCGGTTATCGGCGTCGCGCTCGGCGTGGGCGGGATCGTCCACCTGCTCGGCGACATGGTGACCAGCCACGGCTGCCCGGTACTGTGGCCGATCCCGACCGGGCGGCGGATGTGGCGCTGCATCGGGGTACCGGACGCCATCGCCGTCACCGTCGGCGGCAAGATCGAGGTGCTCGTCCTACGGACCGCCTTCGTACTGGTAGCGTTGGCGGCCGGTGCCGGGCTGTTCGCGCGGCCGTTCCTGCGCCGGTACGACATCGAGATCTGACGTCGGACACCATCGGTCCACGCACCGGTCATGCACCGTTCATCCACACCCGCGTACCGGCGCTGGCCAGCTATCCCCAACCGTTTTCCACAGCCTGGGGATAATCCCGTGCACACGCCTCGCTGCCTGAGTTGACCAGCACCCGCCCGAGTACCCGGGCGAACCCGCCATCGAAGCACAGCGAGATCTGTACGCCGACCGATCCGCGCCGGGAGCAGTCGGGAAGCCAGCACCACGAGGGGTGTTCCGTAGACATACCCGGGAGCCTTCCGGGCGGGTAGACAGGGGCGCAACGTTCATCTTTGCGACGTAGCTCGGCACCGGTGCGCACCCCAGAATCTGGCTACTCGGGCGCTGTCGCGCCGTGAAACACTCAGGAGGTGGTCATGCCGACCCCAGGATCGACCGTCGTGCGCCGCCAGTTGGGGGTACCCCTGCGCCGGCTGCGCAACGCCGCCGGCAAGACCGAGCGCGACGTCGAGGAGGCCAGCCTGGCGTCCCGGACGAAGCTGTGGAAGATCGAGACCGGCAAGGCACCGGTGAAGGTCGCCGACGTCCGCGCGCTGTGCTGGCTCTACGGCGCAGACAACGCCACGACGGACGCCCTCGCCAAGCTCGCGCTAGGCACCAACGGCCAGGGCTGGTGGGAGGACTACAGCGACGTCTACCCCTTTGGGTTCGGGCTGTACGTCGGCCTGGAGTCGACGGCCGCGGAGATCCGGACCTACAACCCTGAGCTCGTGCACGGACTGCTCCAGACCCCGGAATACATGCGGGCGCTGTACTGGGCGTACAACCCGCATGGGACCGATGGTGACGCCGATCGCATGGTCAAGATGCGCCGGGAGCGCCAGCACAACGTGACCGGTCGCACGCCCCCGCTCCGGCTGACAGCCGTGCTGGTGCAGCGGTCCTCGCCCGTCCGGTCGGGGGAACACAGACGATGGCCGAGCAGGAGGCCCGGCTGCGCGAGCTGGCCATGCTGGAGCCCATCGACATCCGCGTGCTCCCGTGGGAAGTCGGCGCGCATGCGGCCGTGCACATGGGTCCGTTCACGATTCTCGACTTCCCTGATCCGGACGATCCCGCCGTGGTCTACCTCGAGGTCCAACCCGGCGCGCGGTATCTGGAGAAGGCCGGCGAGCTAGCTGAGTATCGCCGGATCTACAACCTCGTCTACCAGAAATCCACGCCGATCGAGGAGTATTCGCCATGAACACCGACACCCCGTGGGCGAAGGCCAGCAAGTCGGCCGGAAACGGCGGAGAGTGCATCGAGGTCCGGCGGCACGACGGGGCCATCCAGGTCCGGGACTCTAAGGACCCGGACGGGCCGGTGCTCACCTTCCCGCCCGCCGCGTGGCAGGCCTTCGTCAACGCCGTCGCCAACGGCGAGATCTTGGACTCCTACACCCCCTAGACGAGTGATTCCGAGGGCTGGCTGGGAGTTTAGTGGTCGTAGGCGATGAGGCTGCGGGTGGTGGGCTGACCGGCCTCGTGGTTGTGCCAGATTGCGGCGGTCATGGCCAGCAGGCGTTGCGCGACGCGCACGGCGATTCCGGCGAAGGTACGCCCGCCGTGTAGTTCCAGGTCGAGTTGGCCTTTGAGGGTGTCGTTGACCGACTCGATCAGTTGGCGGACGGACTTGAGGAGGGCTTGGCCGGGTCGGGTCTTCTCGGTCTTGCGGTTCGGGCGTAGCACCGTGACGCCGTGGTCGGCCAGGTCCTGCTCGAGCCGGTGGCCGCCCGTGATCTTCCCGCCGGAAACGGTGATCGTCACGGTCACCACCTCGTACGCCGGGCCGGCGCGCCGCCCCCGGTGAACCTGCCGTTCCTGAGCTTGCCGCGGCCGCGGTGGTGAGCGGCGGCGGGGCGGCTTGCCGGTCGGGGCCGGGCAGGCGCTGCGGCTCGCCGGTGGCCCGCTGGCCATCGGGGACGCCGAGCCGCCCGGTGTCGCGCCCCCGGGGCGGAGCCGCCCGGCGCCGGGCGAGGTCAGCGACCGGGCGGGGGTGTCCAGCCACCACAGCTCGACGCTGGTGGCCAGGGTGAACCAGAAGAGGATCAGGAAGAGTACCCGCGAGTTGCCGGCGTCGCTGCCGACCACGGCGGGCGGCCCGGCCGGTACCGGCGGTGGCGGTCCCGGGACCGGGTCGTCCGCCCGTAGGGCGTCCAACCACTGCGCGCTGGGCTCCAACTCCCGGGTCGCTCCATCAGGGACGGTCCTACCAGGCGGATCGATCGATCCGGAGCCAGGGCCGGCGGGCAATCTGGCGCGGAATGTCCTCAGGTCGGGTGACCGGTCGCCGAGGTGGGACCAAGGAGAGGAGGTCGCTCATGAGACGACCGTCACGGCGGGCCTGGTACCTGTGCCTGATCGCCGCGGTGCCGCTCGGCCTGCTGGCCGCGAGCGGGATCGTCTGGCAGGCGTCCTATTCCGCGTTCACGGCGACCGCGACCAACGGGGCGAACAGCTGGTCGGCCGGTACCGTGACGCTCACCGCCACGCCGAGTACCGCCGTGTTCACCGCCGCCGGGCTCAAGCCGGGCAGCAACGGTACCGCCTGTGTCGCCGTCAACTACACCGGAAGCCTGCCCGCCGGGGTGCGGCTGTACCTCAAGGCCAGCGACCTCACCGGCACCGGCCTCGGCCAGTACCTGACCTTCCAGGTCAACGAGGGTACCGGCGCCGCCTCCGACTGCAGCGACTTCGTGTCCTCGGCCAACGACTACAACCCGACCGGCATGACCGACACGACGAAGACCCTTTCCGGCTTCAGCGCCCAGGCCCACGACTACGGCACCGGCGTGAGCGCGTGGAGCACGACGGTCACCACGACGAAGACCTTCCAGTTCAAGTGGCAACTCCAGGACACCAACAGCGCCCAGGGGCTGGCCGCGACCGCCACGTTCACGTGGGAAGCCGACAGCACCTGAGGAGGCTGACATGCGGTACCGCTGCAGAGCCACGCTGGCCTGGACCGCCTTCGGGGTCCAGGCCGGCGCCGCGGTGGTCGTCGTCCTGACGGCGAGCCTGCTGTTCTGGTCGTTGGCGCCCATGGTGGCGGGCTGGCACGGCAGCGTGGTGCTGTCCGGGTCGATGCGGCCCCGGATCGCGCCCGGCGACGTGGTGCTCGCCGTGCACCCGGACGCGCCGCCCCGGGTCGGGCAGGTGATCGTCTTCGCCGACCCGGCCCACCCCGGGCGTACCCTCGTCCACCGCCTCGTCGACCGCCGGCCGGACGGGACGCTGGTCACCCGGGGTGACGCGAACGCCGGCGCGGACAGCACGCCGGTACCCCCGGCGAACGTGCGCGGCCTCGCCCGGCTGCGGATCCCGTTCGTCGGCCTGCCCGCGTACTGGCTGCACGTCCGGGCCTGGTGGCCGCTGCTCGCGGCGTTCGCGATCCTGGTTCTCGGCACCCGTACCATCCTCAACGGACCGTCGGGCCGGCTGCCCCGGGTACCCCGGTGGCGGGCGCGGCGGTCGCGGGCGCGGCGGTGGCGGTCGCCGCGGTGGCGGCGGCTTCTCGCGGTGGCCGGCCTGGTCGTCGCACTGCTGGCGACGCTCGGGCGGCCGGCCAGCGCGGCGTTCTCCTTCACCCGGACCAACTCCGGCAACCAGTTCACCGCCGGCGCGGTCTTCTCGACCTACCCCGCGGCGGTCACCGCCGACACGCCCACCTTCTACCACCGCGAGGACGACGCGGCCGGGACGGTCACCGCCGCCGACACCTCGGCCAACAACCGCACCGGCGCGTACGCGGTCGTGGGCCAGCCGAAGACCGTCTGGGAGTTCGATGAGAACACCGGTACCACCACCGCCGACCTCGCCACCGCCGCCGCCGACCCCGGCACGCTGACCGGCTCGGCGGCCTGGACCCCGTCCGGTCACGCCGGCAGCGGCGTGTCCCTCAACGGCACCGCCGCCTACGTCGCCGGCGCCACCACGTCCGTCGACACCAGCCAGGACTTCTCCGTCTCCGCCTGGGTGTACCTCACCGACGCGACGACCACCGACTACAACATGGCCGTCAGCCAGAACGGCAGCAACGTCAGCGGCTTCTTCCTCGGGTACCGCGGCGACGTGCACACCTGGTCCTTCGCGATGCTGCCCACCGACGCCACCGGTACCGCCGCCATGTCCATCTACAGCGGCACCGTCGCGCTCAACACCTGGGTGCACCTCGCCGGCGTCTACACGGCGAGCACGAAGCAGGCCCAGCTCTACGTCAACGGCAGCGCCAGCACGGCCGCCACCCGTACCGGCGCGAGCAACTGGAACGCGACCGGCACGCTCCTCGCCGGTGCCGCGAAGTACGGCGGCGCCCTGACGTACTTCTGGCACGGCCAGCTCGACGACGTGCGCGGGTACCAGCGCGCCCTGACCGGTACCGAGGTGGCGACGCTGGCCGCGGGCGCGACCGGCGGGCCGAGCGCGTGGTACAAGTTCGACGAGAACGCCGGTACCACCGCCCGGGACTCCTCGGGCAACGGCAACCCCGCCACCTTCAGCGGCAGCGCCGCCTGGGCCGCCGGGCACACCGGCAGCGCGTTCTCGGTCGCGCTGGGCCAGACCGGGTACGCCCAGTCCGCCCGGCCCGCGGTGCGCACCGACCAGAGCTTCTCGGTCGCCGCCTGGGTCTACCGCCTCGGCAACAACAGCAGCTCCCGGACCGCGGTCAGCGCACCGGGCAGCAACGTCTGCGCGTTCATCCTCAAGTACGACGACTCCGGTACCTGGGACTTCATGCTCCCGCAGACCGACACCACCAACCCCAACTCCGACCAGGTCAACTCGACCGGCGCCGCCGCGACCAACACCTGGGTGCACCTCGTCGGCGTCTACGACGCGACGGCGCAGACCGTCAACCTCTACGTCAACGGGGTCAAGCAGGGCACCGGATTGTCGAAGACGCTCAAGTGGAACGCCACCGTGAACACGCAGATCGGGCGGGCCCAGTGGAACGGCGCCTGGGTCGACCAGTGGGCCGGCAGCATCGACGACGTCCGGCTGTACCCCCGGGCGCTGAGCGCTACTGACATCACCGCGCTCTACAACGGCACCAGCGTCGACGCCATGTCCATGGGGCAGCCGGGCGCGCTACAGGGCGCGCAGCAGGGACAGCAGGCGTCCACCGCGGTCGCGTTCGCGGGGCTGGGCAACGGGTACAACCCGCTGCACCTCACGAACCCGACCGCCTTCACCGAGGAGGCGTGGTTCAAGGCGGCCGCCGGGGCCGGCGGCGACCTGGTCGGCTTCTCGCCGTACCAGAGCGGCGGCGCCGGTACGGACGACCGCGTGCTGTACCTCAACAGCGGCGGGCAGGTCGTCTTCGGGGTCAAGCCGGGCGGTGCGGTCACCATCCAGAGCCCGGCCGGCTACACCGACGGTGCCTGGCACCACGTCGCCGCCAGCCAGGGCCCGGCCGGGATGAAGCTGTACCTCGACGGCACGCTGGTGGCGACCGACGCCACCACCGGCGCGGCGGCCACCACCGGGTACTGGCGCTGGGCCGGCGCCAACCTGTCCACCTGGCCGAACCAGCCGGCCAACGACTACCTCACCGGCCTGATGGACGAGGTCGCCGTGTACCCGACCCAGCTCTCCGACCAGCAGATCGCCTGGCACTACCACGCCAATCACTAGACGAGTGATTCCAAGGGCTGTCAGGGAGAACGGACCCGAACGAGGGCCGGTGGACAAGGGCCTCCATGATCGGCGTTGCTGAAGCGCAACGCCTGCTGGCCATGACCGCTGCAATCTGGCACAACCACAAGACCGGCCAGCCCACCACCCGCAGCCTCATCGCCTACGACCACTAAACTCCCAGCCAGCCCTTGGAATCATTCGTCTAGAGGGGGTGCAAATGTCCGAGATCTCGCGATCATGAGAGGGCACCCTGTGACCCGGCACGCCTGGCAGCGCACCGAGCTGATCCAGCACTCGCACTGCTCGTACTGCGGCACCCGGTACCCCGACGATGCGACCTGGCCGCGTACCTGCCCCGGGTGCACCGAAACCACCTGGCACAACCCGCTTCCGGTCGCCATGGTGCTGTTGCCGGTGATCAGCGACGACGGTCCTGGCCTGATCGTGATCCGCCGCGACATCGAGCCGGCCCGGGGTGAGCTGGCGCTGCCCGGCGGCTTCATCGAGACCGGCGAGACGTGGCAGGAGGCGGCAGTACGGGAGCTGCGTGAGGAGACCGGGATCCCGGCCGACGCCGGCACGGTACGCCTCTTCGACGTGATGAGTACCCCCGGCACGATCAACATCTTCGCGCTGCTGCCCGCCATGCACAGCGCGGACCTGCCGCCCTCGGCTCCGACCGACGAGGCGACCGAGTGGCTGGTGATCACCGCACCCCGGCGGCTCGCCTTCACCACCGCTACCGACGCGGTGGCCCGCTACTTCGCGTCGGCGTAGCAGTCGACGATCGACACGCCCAGCGGGAGGCGGACGGGCGTGTCGCCGAACAGCAGGCGGCGGGTACGGTCGCCGGCCGCGTCGACGGCGGTGGCGACGTCGGCCGCCCGGTCCGCCGGTACGTGCACGACCACCTCGTCGTGCTGGAAGAACACGAGCTGGGCGCCGGATCCCGCGAGGTCGGCACGGAGCAGGGCGAGCAACGCGAGCGCCCACTCCGCGGCGGTGGCCTGGATGACGAAGTTGCGGGTGAACCGGCCGCGGGCCCGGGCGGCACCGGGGCCGGTCGCCGGGTCCAGCTCGGCCGAGGTCGCCGACGGCGGCGGGCAGGTCCGGCCGAGCCAGGAGCGCACCAGGCCGCCGGCCTCGCCGACCCGCGCGGCGTCCTCCACATAGGACAGTGCAACGGGATAGGAGCGGCGCAGGGTCGCCAGGGCCGGTGCGGCCTGGCCGCCGACCTGCCCGTACATGGCGCCGAGCAGGGCCACCTTGGCCGTGGCGCGGTCCCCGGCGAACGCCTCCTCGGCGAGCGCGGCATACATGTCCCCGGCCCCCGCCGCCCGGGACATCTTCGGGTCGCCGGAGACGGCCGCGAGGATGCGGGGTTCGAGCTGGCCGGCGTCGGCGACGACGAACGTCCACCCCGGATCCGCCCGTACCGCCCGGCGGACCACCTTCGGGATCTGCAGCGCTCCCCCGCCCCGCGTCGCCCAGCGGCCGGAGACCACCCCGGCCGGCACGTACTCGGCGTGGAACCGTCCACTGTGGACCCACTGGTGCCGCCACGCCCAGCCGTGCGCGGTCCAGATCCGGTGCAGTTCCTTGTATTCCAGCAGCAGCGGCACGGCCGGATGGTCGACCCCACGCAGTACCCAGGCCCGGGTCGAGGGCAGCGTGATGCCTTCCCGGCTGAACGCGCGCAACACCTCGGCCGGCGACTCCGGATGGATCCGGTAGCCGCCGAACGCGTCGGCGATCCGCCGCGCCAGCTCGGCCAGCCTGCGCGGCGGCCCGCCGACCGGGGACGGCTCACCGAGCAGGTCGAGGAGCAGCCGGTCGTGGACGTCGGTGCGCCAGGGCAGGCCGTCGATGCCCATCTCCGTGGCGAGCAGGGCACCGGCCGACTCGGCGGCCACGAGGAGCCGGAACCGCGTGGCGTCGGCGGTGGCGTCGATCCGGGCCTGCTGGTGCCGGTACACCTTGATGAGGGCTTCGAGTCCGGGGGCTGCCGGCTCCGGGTCGAACAGCGTGCCCTGGCCGTCGCCCGGTGGCACCGCCGGGCGCGGCGGCGGATCGGCCGGCACCGCGCCACCGACCAGCCGCGCCCAGGCCGCCGGCAGTGACCTCGGCTCCCCCCACCGCCCCTCGTACCCGAGCAGCAGGGCCTCGGTCAGCTCCAGGTCGTGGCAGCGGGCCACCCGCGCCCCGGCCCGGACGAGCCGGGGATAACCGTCTGCGGTGGACGCCCAGAGCCAGCGCGCGTCCCCGGCCGCCCGCACGGCGGCGGCGAGGTCGGCGACCTGGTCGACCGGACCAGCCGGCCCGCCGTCGTCGGTGAGCCGGCGCACCCGGGCGCCACCGGCCGGGTGCGGAGCAGCGGCGATCAGCACCAATCCATTGTCCGGGCCGGGTACGACAGGATTACTTCAGCGTGCCCGCGGTCAGGCCGGCCTGGACCTGGCGCTGGAAGACCACGTAGATCACGAGGATCGGCAGCATGGCCATGGTCATCGCGGCGAACAGCCCGGACCAGTCCGACTTGTACCCGGAGTTGATCGTCAGGCTGATCAGGCCCTGGGTCAGCACCGAGCGGTCCGGGTCGAACGCCGACTGCTTCTGCATCAGGGCGACCGGCAGCAGGAACTGGTTCCACTGGCCGATCACGTTGAAGATGCCGACGCTGATCAGGCCCGGCCGGGCCATCGGCAGCATGACCCGGAAGAACAGTTTGGTGTGCGAGGCGCCGTCGACGAGCGCCGCCTCGGCGACCGTGGTCGGCAGCGTCCGGAAGAACGAGTGCATGAAGAACACCGTGAACGGCAGCGAGTAGGCGACGTACACCAGGATCAGGCCGTGGTAGGTGTTCAGCAGGTGCGCCTTGTACATGATCGAGAAGAGTGGGGCCAGCCCGAGGAACACCGGGAAGGCGAGGCCCGCGACGAAGAAGTAGTACACCACCCGGTTGCCCCGGAAGCGGTACCGGGCCAGCACGTACGCGGCCATCGAGCCGAGCAGCATGGTGAAGAACACGCCGCCGGTGATCACGATGACGGTGGACAGGAAGTACTGGCCGATGTGCCCGCTGACCCAGGCCCGTCCGAAGTTGCCGAAGCGCAGGCTGCTGGGCAGGCTGAACGGGGTGCTCAGGATCTCCTTGTCGCTCTTGAACGCGGACATCACCGCCCAGGCCAGCGGCAGCACCACCAGCGCCGTCCAGATGATCAGGAAGGCCTGGGAGAACACGTTGATGACGCCGCCGGAGTCACCGAAGCGCTGTGCTGCGGAGGCCCGATGGGCCGGCGGTCGGGGCGGCGCCGGTACGGTCGGGGCAGTGGTCTGGGTAGCCATCGTCGCCTCCCTTACAGCTCGACGGTCTCACGACGGGTGACCCGAAGCTGGATCGCCGCGAGGATCAGGGCGAAGGCGGCGAGCGCGAGGGCCATCGCGCAGGCGTAGCCGAACTGACCCTTGCGGAATGCGGTTTCGTAGAACACGGTCGACATCAGCTCGCTGGCGTGGTTGGGGCCGCCCGGCCCAGGAGTGAGCGCGTAGACGAGCGCGAACCCGTCCAGCGCGATGAAGCCCAGGTAGACCCACGCGACCGAGACGGTGTCCCAGAGCAGCGGCAGGGTGACCCGGAAGAAGGTGTGGTACCGGCTCGCCCCGTCCAGCAGGGCGGCCTCGTAGATGTCCTTGGGGATCGACTGCATGGCCGCCGAGAACAGCACCATGTAGAAGCCGAACCCGCTCCAGATCATGACCCACAGCAGGCACCAGAGCACGAGCTTCTCGTCGGCCAGCCACAGTCCGGGGTTCTGCGCGCTGCTCAGGTGCAGCTTGACCAGCACGGCGTTGAGCAGGCCGGTGCTGTCCGACTGGTAGATCGCCTGGTAGAGGATCACCACGATCGCGACGGACAGCACCTGGGGGAAGAACAGCACGATCTTGTAGATCGAGGAGCCCCGTACCCCCCGGATGCCGGCCCTGTTCCCGCGCCCACCCACGTTGAGCAGGAAGGCCAGGAACAGGGCCAGCGTGATCGTGATCAGCGGCAGGGTCAGCAGGAAGAACGCGTTGTGCAGGACCGCGTGCAGGAACACGCTGTCGTGCAGCAGCCGGGTGTAGTTGGCCAGCCCGACGTACTCCGGTGTGCTGTTCAAGCCGTTCCACCGGGTGAAGGACAGCTGCACGTCCTGGATGTACGGCCAGACCATGAAGGTCACGTACACCGCCACCGGGAGCAACAGGAACCCGGTGATGAAGCGATACCTGCCATGCCGCATGATCAGCTACTCCGCTTGGTACTCAGGATGTGCGCTTGTGCTTGGTCACGTTGCTGTCGGCCGCGACCTTGTCGGCGGCCTTCTGCACGCTGGCGATCCACTGGTCCGACGTGACCTGGCCCTTCATGAGCAGGTCGATCTGGTTCTGGAACTCCTTGTACAGGTCGTCGTACCAGTCCGGGAACTTCCACACAATGACGTTGGTGCCGGCGTTCTTGAGCATCGTGACCGCCGAGGCCAGCGACGGGTTCTGCACGCTGGACCCGGCCCCGTTGATCGAGGTCAGCGAGTTGGTCAGCTCGGAGAACTTGTCCGCGCCCTCCTTGGAGCACATCAGCCGCAGGTACTCCTTGCCGCCCGCGACGTTCTTCGCCTTGGCCGGCACGACGTACTGGCCGGCCGCGCCGGCCCGGGCCGCGCCGTAGGGCAGCTTGTCGCTGCTGGTCAGGCTCGGTACCGGGACGATCGTCAGCTGCACCGTGGCCGGCGTGCTGCTCTTCATCTCGTTGGGCAGCCAGGTGCCGCAGGGCAGCATGGCGGCCTTGCCGTCGATCAGCGCCTGCTGGGACTGGGTGTGGCTCAGGCCCTGCGAACCCGGGTAGATGAACCCGCCCTTGACGATCTGGGTGAGGAAGTCGAGCGCCGTCTTGACCGCCGGGTCCTTCCAGGCGTTCGGCTCCAGGTTGTCGATCTTGATCGCCACGTCGTTGCCGCCGACCTTGGCGATCCAGTCGCCGATCGGCCAGCCCATGTAGTACGGGTACTTGCCGGCGAAGGTGAACGGCGCGATGCCGCCGCCCGACGACTTGATGGTCTTGAACAGGTTGATCATTTCGTCGCCGGTCTTCGGCGGCTGCCAGCCGTTCTTGTTCCACACGGCGGCGTCGTAGTAGAAGCCGAAGACCGTGTAGTTGTACGGCAGCATGACGAACTTGCCGTCGATGGTGCCGGCATCGACGGTACCCGGCAGGAAGGTGTCCTTGACCTTCTTGCCGGAGATGTCGACCGACGGCGCGTCGAGCAGGTCGCTCAGGTCGGTGAGCTCCTTGGAGAGCTGGCCGATCGCGATCATGTTGGCGCCGTCGTTGTCCAGTACGTCTGGCGGGTTGCCGTTGGCGAAGCGGGGCTGGATCTCGTCCTGGATCTTCTGGGTCGAGACGTGCTGGACCTTCGCCTTCGGGAACTCCTTGGTGTACTGGCCCTCGTGGTACTTGGCGTAGTCGTCGCCGAAGCCGCCGTTGAAGATGACCACCTCGAGCGGGTCGCTGTCCTTGACGCCGAAGGGGTTCTTCTCCGACTTGGCGCCGCCACCGCCGCTAGTGGTGCCGCCGCCGCTGCTGCCCCCGGCACACGCCTCGAGCAGGCCCGCCGTGGGTACGGCGAGGAGGCTGACCGCCGCCGCGCGCTTGAGGACCGTGCGCCGGCTCAGGTCGGGGGTGTCGGCCGTGGACTCCATGCTGCCTGCGGTGTCCGGGGCTGGGTCTGAGGAAGAGGACATTCGTATCTCCTTGCCGTTCGGGTTCAGTTCGTTTTCAGTACCTGGTGCGCGTCACTGCGGTACGAGCCGTCATGGCTCCTCCCGCGCCGCCCAGTGACCGGCTACGGCCCGGGCGGTGGCCTGGAATGCCGCGTGGGCGCTGTCGTGCGTACGCTGGGCGACGGCAATGTAGAGCAGGTCGAGGACGACCAGTTGCGGGTGGCGCCCGGACAGGGCGTCCGGGCGGAACGTGGTGGCCTGCATCGCGTGTACCAGCACGATGTCGGCGACTTCGGCCAGCGGTGAGCGGGGGAAGCTGGTCAGCGCGATCGTGGTGGCACCGCTGCTGCCGGCCTCGGCGAGCATCTCGATGGTCTCCCTGGTCTGGCCGGTGTGCGACACGGCCAGGGCCACGTCGCCGGGGCGCAGCAGGGCGGCGCTGGCCAGACCGTTGTGCACGTCGGTCCAGGACCAGGCGGCCAGCCCGATCCGGTGCAGGCAGAGTTGCATCTCCGCGCCGACCAGCGCGCTGCCGCTGATCCCGTAGATGTCGACCCGGGAGGACGCGGCGATGGCGTCGGCGGCCCGCTCCACCGCGCGGAGGTCGAGCAGCGCCGACGTGTCGGCCAGCGCTCTGGTGTCCGCCGCCATGATCTGGTGGAGCACCCGTTCGAGCGGGTCGTCGGGCTGGATCTCCCGGCCGATGTCCACCGTCCAGCCGGACTGCCGGGACGCCCGCCCGGTCTCGCTGGCGATGCTCAACCGCAGGTCGGCGTACCCGTCGAAGCCGAGCGCCCGGCAGAACCGGGTGACCGTCGCGGGCGAGGTACCGCTGCGCTCGGCCAGCTCGACGATCGTCGCCCGGGCCGCCGCGGCCGGATCGGTGAGCACCTGCTCGGCGACCCGCTGCAGGGCACCGGTGAACTCGGTCAGCCGGGACCGGATCCGGACCAGCACCCCGTCCGTCGCGCCCAGCGCCGGCGCCTCCGCCACCGCGGTGCTCGCGGGCATCGGGTCCGGCTGAGGCATTGGGCGCTCCCATACTGCAAACTTTTCTTACTATTGGTAAAAGTTCTTACTGGAGCCCCCTTCTTGTCAAGAGGATGGCAGAAGTTTTCAGATTCGTTATCTGACCGCTGCCGTACTGCGGCCGTTCACCCCGGATCCACCGCGGCGATCGCGCCGGTCAGGATGTCGGCGCCCTCCCGGGCCTCCTCCTCGGTCAGCGTCAGCGGCGGCCCGAGCCGGACGACGTTGCCGTGCAGGCCGCCCTTGCCGACCAGCAGCCCCCGCCGCCGGCACTCCTCGAACACCCGGGCCATCGCGTACCCGTTGGGTTCGCGCGTGCCCGGCTCGACGAACTCCATGGCCAGCATCAGCCCCTTGCCCCGAACGTCGCCGACGATCGCGTACCGGTCGGCGAGCGGGCGCATCCCGTCGAGCAGGATCCGCCCTACCCGGGCCGCGTTGCCCTGCAGGTCGTGGTCGAGCAGGTAGTCCACGACCGCGTTGCCGCCGGCCGTGGCGAGCGGGTTGCCGCCGAAGGTGGAGAAGCTGATCGCGCTGACCGCGTTCATCACCTCGGCGCGGCCGACGACGCCGGCCAGGGCCAGCCCGTTGCCCACGCCCTTGGCGAAGGTCAGCAGGTCGGGCGTGATCCCGTGCGCCTGGTACCCCCAGAAGTGCTCGCCGGTGCGGCCCCAGCCGGTCTGCACCTCGTCGGCGATGAACAGCACGCCGTACTCGTCGAGCACCTTGCGGTACCCGGCGAACAGGCCGTCCGGCGGGTAGGTGTAGCCGCCCACGCCCTGGATCGGCTCGGCGATCAGGCAGGCGACGTCGCCGCTGGTCGTCGTCGCCATCAGCTCGCGCAGGTCGGCGATCGCGCCGTCGACGAACTCCTCGTCGGTACGGCCGGCGAGCAGGCCGCGCATCCGGTCGCCGGAGTGCAGGAAGCTGACCCGGATCCCGGACAGCGCCGACGCCGACCAGCTCCGGACGCCGGTCGCGCCGAGCACGGCGAACGTGCGGCCGTGGTAGCTGCCGCGCAGCGCGAGGATCTGGTTGCTGCGCCGGTAGTTGGTGGCTACGAGCAGGGCGGCCTCGTTGGCCTCGCTGCCGGAGTTGGTGAAGAAGACCCGGGCGTCCGGGATGCCGGACAGCCGCGCGATCTTCTCGGCCAGCTCGACCTGCGAGCGGATCAGGTACAGGGTCGAGGTGTGCAGTACGCCGGTGCGGATCTGCCGGTCCAGGGCTTCGCGCAGCTCCGGCAGGTCGTACCCGAGCATCGTCGTCAGTACGCCGCCGAAGAAGTCGAGGTAGGTGTTGCCGGCCGAGTCGGTCACCCGCCGGCCGGAACCGGACACGATCTCGATCGGCGCGTCGTAGTACAGCGGCATCCAGGCGGGCAGCACCGCCCGGTGCCGGGCAAGCAGATCATCGCTCATGCCGGTGACGTTAGTCCCGGTCGAGCTCCCAGAAGGCCACCGCCGCCGCGGCGGCGACGTTGAGCGAGTCCACGCCGCGGCGCATCGGGATGGTGACCCGCAGGTCGCTGGCGTCGAGCGCGGCGCGGGACAGGCCACGGCCCTCGGCGCCGAGCAGCAGCGCGGCCCGGCGCCGGGCCGAAGCCGGCAGTCGCTGGATGGGCAGGGCATCCATTGCCGGGGTCAGGGCCAGCAGGGTGTACCCGGCCCCGCGCACCTCGTGAAGCGCCGCCGGCCAGGGCGCCAGCCGGGCGTACGGCACCGCGAAGACCTCGCCCATGCTGACCCGTACGCTGCGCCGGTACAGCGGGTCGGCGCAGGACGGCGAGAGCAGCACGGCGTCCATTCCGAGCGCGGCGGCGCCCCGGAACACGGCGCCGAGATTGGTGTGGTTGTTGACGTCCTCGAGGATCGCGACCCGGGTCGCGGCGGCGAGGACGGAGGACGCGTCCGGCAGCGGCCGTCGGTGGAAGGACGCGAGGATGCCGCGGTGCACGTGGAACCCGGTCGTCGCTTCCAGCACGTCCTGGGTGGCGGCGTAGAGGGGCGCGTCGACGTCGGGTACCTGGTCGATCCGCTTGGCGTCGACGAGCAGCGAGCGCGGCCGGTACCCGGCCCGCAGCGCCCGGCCCAGCACCAGCTCGCCCTCGGCGATGAACAGCCCGTGCGGGGGCTCCCAGCGGGTCCGCAGGTCGACGTCGGTCAGCGCGCGGTAGTCGGCGAGCCGCTCGTCGCGCGGATCGGTGATCGGGATCGGGTCGGGCACCGGGACATTGTGACCCGGTGCCCGTCCGGTCAGTCCTGCTGCGGTACCCGGGCCTGGCCGTAGATCGAGCCGAGGTCGGCCGGCACCGGCTCCGGAGGCGATGCCGGCAGGCTGCGCATCGCCTCCTTCTCGGTCTCCTCGGCGGCCCTCTGCGCCTCGGCCAGCGCCTGGTCGAGCACCTCCTTGGGCTCCTCGGCAACGGGTTCGGCATCGACCTTGGGCGCGCCGGGCAGCAGGCCGCTCAGCGCCCCGCCGATCCCCTCCATCGCCTTGGTCAGCTCGGTCGGGATGATCCACACCTTGTTGGCCTGCCCCGCCGCGATCTGCGGCAACGTCTGCATGTACTGGTAGGCGAGGACCTTCGGATCGGGGTCGGCGTTGTGTACCGCGTTGAAGACCGTCTGGATCGCCTTCGCCTGGCCCTCGGCCTGCAGGATGCGCGCCTCCCGCTCGCCCTGCGCCCGCAGTACCGCGGCCTGCCGCTCGCCGTCCGCGGTCAGAATCTGGGACTGCTTGATGCCCTCCGCGTTGAGGATCGCCGCACGCCGGTCCCGCTCGGCGCGCATCTGCTTCTCCATCGAGTCGCGGATCGACGGCGGCGGCTCGATCGCCTTGATCTCGACCCGGGTCACCTTGATGCCCCAGCGGCCGGTGGTCTCGTCCAGTACCCCGGACAGGTGCCGGTTGATCTCGTCGCGGCTGGTCAGCGCGCGCTCCAGGTCCATCGAACCGATGACGTTACGCAGCGTCGTCACGGTCAACTGCTCGATGGCCTGCAGGAAGTTGGCGATCTCGTAGGTCGCCCGCACCGGGTCCTGGACCCGGAAGTACAGCACGGTGTCAATGGATACGACGAGGTTGTCCGAGGTGATGACAGGCTGCGGCGGGAAGCTGACCACCTGCTCGCGCATGTCCACCTTGGTGCGTACCGCGTCGACGAACGGCATCAGCAGGTTCAGGCCCGGCGTCAGCGTGCGGTGGTACTTGCCCAGCCGCTCCACCACGTCCATCCGCTGCTGCGGAACGACCCGTACCGACCGGACCAGCGTGACGACCACGAACAACACGACCAACCCGACGATCCCGAGCAGTATGACTTCCAGCGGTCCCACCGCTACTCCCTCCACACAAGGGCGGTCGCGCCCTTGATCTCAATGACCCGGACCCGCTCCCCGGGCTCGATGACCTGGGTCACGTCGTACGGCCGGGCGCTCCACATTTCGCCTTCGATCTTGATAAGTCCATGATCAGTGTCGATCCGTTCGAGGACCAGCCCCAGGGCGCCCTCGATCGCCGCCAGGCCGATCGGCGCGGCGTCGGCATTGCGGTGCAGGTGCCGCTGGATCAGCGGGCGGACCCCGGCCAGCGCCGCCGCGGAGACGGCCGCGAACACGAAGCCCTGTACCCACAGCGGCAGGCCCACGGCCGCCACCGCGGCCGCCGCCAGCGCCCCGGCCGCGAGCATGAGCAGTACGAATGTCGAGGTGAACATCTCCGCTATCGCGAGCGCCACCCCGAGAGCAAGCCACAACCAGGCCACCTGACGATCGTGTCACGCCGGTGCACATCTCGGGTAACCCTGGCCGGTCGCTGGCGTTGTCGGGATAAAGTTCGCGACAGCCAACCGGAGGGACGGGCATGCTGCCGGAGACCATCCGCCGGGTCGACGAGATCGTCGCGAGCGCCCAGGCGACCGGCCGGGTACCGTCGCTTGTCGCCGCGATCGTCCGGCACGGCGCGCTGGCGCACTTCACCGGGGCCGGCGAGCTGCCCGAGCCGGATCCGGACACCCAGTACCGGATCGGCTCGATCTCCAAGACCTTCACGGCCGCGCTGATCCTCCAGCTGCGCGACGAGGACCGGCTGTCCCTCGACGACCTGCTGTACCGGCACCTGCCCGGTACCCCCGTCGGCGGCGTCACGATCCGGCAGCTCCTCGCGCACGTCGGCGGCCTGCAGCGGGAGCCGGAAGGCGAGTGGTGGGAACGTTCGCCCGGGCCGTCCGTCGACGGGCTGCTCGCCGAGCTGACCGCGGACAAGGCCGCCCTCCCGCCCTTCCAGACGTTCCACTACTCCAACCTCGCGTACGGGCTGCTCGGCGCGGTGGCCGAACGGATCACCGGGGAGTCCTGGTGGACCCAGGTCGGCAAGCGGCTGCTGGAGCCGCTGGGCATGACCCGCACGACGTACGACCCGACCGAGCCGTTCGCCCGCGGGTACGTGGTGCATCCGTGGCACGGCACGCTGCGCGAGGAGCCCCGCCACGACGCGGGTGCGATGGCGCCCGCCGGCCAGCTCTGGTCCACCACCGCCGACCTGGCGAAGTGGGCGGCCTTCCTGGCCGACCCGGCGGCGCCGGTACTGTCCCGGGGGTCCGTGGCGCAGATGTGGGTACCGGTGGCCATGGGCGACCTGGAGAGCTGGACGGCCGGGCACGGCCTCGGCGTCCAGCTCTGGCGGCGCGGCGAGCGGGTCTTCCTCGGGCACACCGGCTCGATGCCGGGGTACCTCGCGGTACTCGCGGTACACCGCTCCTCGCGGACCGGCGTGGTGGCCTACGCGAACGCCTACACGCTGTCCGGCAGTTCGATCGGCAACCTGGGGCTCACGCTGCTCACCGCGGTGCTGGACCGGGAGCCGGCCCGGATCGCGCCCTGGCACCCGGGCACCGCACCGCCGGCCGAGGTGGCACCGCTGACCGGCCGGTGGTGGTGGATGGGCAAGGAGTTCGAGGTCGGCTGGGACGGCGAGCTGGTCATGCGCCCGCTGGCCTACCCGGCCGACGTGTGGCGGTTCACCCCGGACGGCCCCGACCGCTGGCGCTGCCACTCCGGCATGAACAACGGCGAGACGCTGGCCGTCCGGCGCGCCGCGGAGGGCGGCGTGGCCGCCCTGGACATCGCCACGTTCGTCTTCAGCCGCGACCCGGACTCGTCGTGACGAAGTCGATCAAGCGCTCCATCGCATTGACCAGCGGGGTCTCCACGTCCTTGTAGGTCCGCACGGTGGACAGGATGCGCCGCCACAGGTCCGCCGGCTGCGCCACGCCCAGCGCCGCGCAGACCCCTTCCTTCCATGGCCGGCCGGGCGGTATCACCGGCCAGGCGCGGATGCCCAGCCGCTGCGGCTTGACCGCCTGCCACACGTCTACGTAAGGATGGCCGGTGACGAGCACGTCCGGCGAGGTCACCGCCGCGACGATCCGGCTTTCCTTGGTACCGGCGACCAGGTGGTCGACCAGTACGCCGAGCCGCCGTCCCGGCCCGGGTCCGAAGGCGCGGACCGCCTCGGGCAGCGCGTCGATCCCGTCCAGCGGTTCCACGACGACGCCCTCGACCCGCAGGTCGTCGCCCCAGATCCGCTCGACCAGCGCGGCGTCGTGGACACCTTCGACCCAGATCCGGCTGGCGTGCGCGACCCGGGCCGGCTGGCGTGGCGCCGCGATCGAGCCGCTCGCGGTGAGCCGCCGCCCTGGCTTTGTCGCCGCCACCGCCGGCCGGCGCAGCGTCACCGGCTGGCCGTCGAGCAGGAACCCCGCCGGCGCCAACGGGAAGTTGCGCCGCTTGCCGAACCGGTCCTCCAGGACGACCGCCCCGGACTCGAAACCGACGACGGCGCCGCAGAACCCCGACTCCGCGTCCTCGACCACGAGGTCCGGCTCGGCCTCGACCTCCGGTACCACCCGGCGGCGGCGCCAGTTGCCGGCCAGTACGTCCTCCCCATACACGGGTGCTGACGCTAGTGCGGATCAGCGCCCGGGTGGCGGTGCCGCGCCGGGTAACCGGCCGGCGACGAGACATCGAGTGGTCACTGCACGTACCCTTGCCTGCATGTCCCCCGCAGCGCGGGCGGCGACGCTCACGGCGCGCCGCAGCACCCGCTTCGTGACCTGGGTCCGGTCGTGGCGCGCCGGCCTCGTCCCGTACGACGAGGTCCCCGCGGAGGTCGCCGAGGACGAGGAGCACCTCGTCGCGGACGCACCGGACGCCTGGACCGAGGTCCCGCTGCGCGAGGTACTGCGGCTGTTCGCCAAGCTGCACCCCGACGACATCCGGGTGGTCCTCCCGGTCCCCGGCGACCCGCGCGGCCTGCCCGGTCCGGGCGCGTTCACCGGCGCCGCCCTGCTCGCCCAGGAGGCGGTGATCGCCGGCGACTACGGGCTGGTACCGGAGGTCCGCCAGCACACGTCCGGCTCCGGCGACGTCTTCGAGACGGTGCTGTGGCGGTTCTTCGAGCTGCCCCCCACCGCGCCGCGCGACGCCGGGCCGGTGCTGTCCGAGGCCGAGGGCGAGCTGAACGCCGCGCTCGCCGAGGCCACCGCGCAACTGGCCCGGCTGGACGTGGCGCAGTGGCGTCCCGAGCTGGCCAGTGCCCTGGCGACGCTGCGCAAGCCGGACTTCGCCGGCGACCTCCCGCCCGGGTACGACGCCCGGGCCCGGCGCCTGTACGCCCGCGCGACGGTCCTCGACGGCGTGCTGGTACTGGCCGGTCAGAGCGCCCCGGGCGGCGCGGTCAGCGGGTACGAGGCCCGGCAGCGCGACGAGGCGCTGCGGCCCTTGACCACGGCGTGCCGCCGGGCGCTGGCCGCTGCCTGCAACGCGCCGCTGATCTGATCCGGCTCAGGCCGGCGGCGCCGGGATGGTCACCTCGCTGAGCCGGGCGGCCTGCTCCCGCAGCGACGCGGCGGCACCGAGTACCGTCTGCGCCGCCGATGCCGAGGCCGACACCGATGCGGCGACCGAGCGCATCCCGCTGGACATCTCCGCGCTCGTCGCGGTCTGCTCCTCCACCGCCCCCGCGATCATCGTCTGCTGCTCGGCAACCGTGTCGATGAGCCCGACGATGCCGGAGATCCCCTCGGCCACCTGGGTACTCTCCGCCTGGATGCCCTGAACCATCTCGATGATCTGGGCGGTGGCCTCGGCGGTACGCGCGGCCAGTTCCTTCACCTCGCCGGCCACCACGGCGAAGCCCTTACCCATCTCGCCGGCGCGGGCGGACTCGATCGTCGCGTTGAGCGCGAGCAGCTTGGTCTGGTCGGCGATCGCCGTGATGAGCTGGGTGATGCTGCCGATCTGGCGGCTGGACTCCTGCAACTGCTCCATGCTGCGGGCGGCGTCGCGCGCCGAGGAGACGGCGGTGTCGGTACTCGACGCGGCGTTGGTCACCCGCTCGGAGATCTCCTTGATGCTCTCGGTCATCTCGGCCGACCCCTGGGACACCGCCTCGGCCCGGTCGGCCGCCTGCCCGGCGGTGGCGACCAGGCCCTCGCCGGCCTCGGTGAGCTGGGTACTCGCCGCGGACAGCTCCCGGGTCAGCTCCTTGACCACCGCCGCGGTCCGGACCTGTGTGGTCGTGTCCTGCCAGGTGACGACGTACCCACCGGGGAACCGGGCGAGGGTACTGGAACCGTGGACCAGCTCGCCGTCGACCTCGACCGAGGTCGTCCTGACGTACGGGAAGGTGCGCGCCTCGCGGATGTGCCGTTTGAGGGTGTCCCGCAGGGGCGCCAGCGCCCGCTCCCCCTGGGTCGCGACCGCCTGGCGGGCCATCTCGTTCGCCGCCTGGTTGCGGTACACGATCTCGCCGGTTTCGTCGGTGATCAGGAGTACCGCCGGCGCCACGTCGAGCGCCGCGAGCAGCATTTCCACGGAGCTGAGCAATGGGTGCCGTCCGCCGGCGCCCCGGGCCGGCCACCATCTGATCATCCCCATAGTCTGGCCGGTCGAGCCGCGATGTGCGGGGAAACCGGCTCAAACCTCCTCAATGAGGTCGGCCACCGAAGTGATGACGCGGGACGGCCGGTACGGGAACCGGTGGACGTCGGCGCGCGTGCTGATCCCGGTCAGCACGAGGATGGTCTCCAGGCCCGCTTCCAGGCCGCACAGCACGTCGGTGTCCATCCGGTCACCGATCATGGCGGTGGTCTCCGAGTGCGCCCCGATGGTGTTCAGCGCCGAGCGCATCATCATCGGGTTGGGCTTGCCGACGAAGTACGGCGCTGTACCGGTCGCCTTCGAGATCATCGCGGCCACCGAGCCGGCGGCCGGCAGGATGCCCTCGTTGGACGGGCCGGTGGGGTCCGGGTTGGTGCAGATGAACTTGGCGCCGCCGAGGATCAGCCGCACCGCGGTGGTGATCGCTTCGAAGCTGTACGTGCGGGTCTCGCCGAGCACCACGTACTCGGGGTCGAGGTTGGTCAGGACGTACCCGGCGTTGTGCAGCGCGGTGGTGAGCCCCGCCTCGCCGATCACGTATGCGGTGCCGCCCGGCCGCTGGTCGTCCAGGAACTGCGCGGTGGCCAGCGCGGAGGTCCAGATCGCGGTCTCGGGTACCTCGATGCCGATGCGGGCCAGCCGGGCCCGCAGGTCGCGCGCGGTGTAGATCGAGTTGTTGGTCAGGATGAGGAAGGGCTTACCGGACGTGCGTAATCGCCCGACGAACTCGGGTGCGCCGGGTACCGGCTGCCCCTCGTGGACGAGTACCCCGTCCATGTCGGTCAGCCAGGACTCCACGGGCTTGCGTTCGGTCATGCTCCCAGTGTTTCAGGCCGATGTTGCCGGCCCGGGTCGCGCCGGCACACAGCAAGCCTCGTCACAGAAGTCCCAGGTGGGAATAGATCCGAGGGCGGCGCGGGCGGTACCCGGATGCAGGCGCTCCTCGACCAGCTCCCGGATCATCGCGACGAAGCGCGGATCGTCTCCGGGGGTACCCGCGCGGGAGTAGTCCAGGCCGAGCTGCTCGGCGGTTACGGCGGCCTCGTTGTCGAGATCCCAGAGGACCTCGATGTGGTCGGAGATGAACCCGATCGGGCTGACCACCACGCTCGTGGTACCCGACGCGGCAAGCACCCGCAGGTGGTCGGTCACGTCCGGTTCCAACCACGGCACCTGCGGCGGCCCCGAGCGGCTCTGCCAGACCAGGTCCCACGGCAGCTCCGGGGCGGCGACGACGGCGACGAGCCCGGCGACCTCCCGCAACTGGGAGACGTAGCGATCGCCGTGCGGGCCGGACGTCGCAGCCATCGCGGACGGGATGGAGTGCGCGGTAAAGACCAGCCGGGTGGTCGCGCGCCGGTCGGCCGGCAGCGTCGCGAGCGCCGCGGCCACCGCCTCGGCGTGCGGCGCGATGTGCCCCGGATGGTCGTGGTAGTGGCGGAGCTTGTCGACGACCGGCGCGCCCGCGCCGACATCGGCGCGCGCCCGCGTGATGTCCTCCAGGTACTGGCGGCAGGACGAGTACGAGCCGTACGGGCTGGTGACGAACGCGAGCGCGCGCCGCACACCGTCGTTGCGCATCTGCGCGACGGTATCGGCGAGGTAAGGCGCCCAGTTCCGGTTGCCCCAGTAGATCGGCAGGTCGACGCCGGCCTTGTCGAACTCCGTTCGGAGCGCGGCCAGCAGCGAACGGCACTGCGCGTTGATCGGCGATACCCCGCCGAAGTGCCGGTAGTGCTCGGCGACCACGGCGAGCCGCTCGTCGGGTACGCCCCGGCCGCGGCTGACGTTGCGCAGGAACGGCAGCACGTCGTCCGGGCCTTCCGGACCGCCGAAGGACACCAGCACGAACGCGTCATACGTCACGTGGGATCGGCTCCCAGAATGTGGTACCCCCCGTCGACGTGCACGATCTCGCCGGTGGTGGCCGGGAACCAGTCGGACAGCAGGGCGAGCACGGCCTTGGCGGCCGTCTCCTGGTCACTGAGGTCCCACCCGAGCGGTGCCCGTACCGCCCAGGCGTCCTCGAACTTCTCGAATCCCGGGATCGACTTGGCCGCCATCGTGCGCAGCGGGCCGGCCGACACCAGGTTCGCCCGGATGCCATGCTTGCCCAGGTGCATCGCCAGGTACCGGTTGGCCGACTCCAGCCCCGCCTTGGCCACGCCCATCCAGTCGTACACCGGCCACGCCTTGGTCGCGTCGAAGGTGAGCCCCACCACGCCGGCACCGCGGTCCATCAGCGGCAGGCAGGCCACCGCGAGGGACTTGTACGAGAACGTCGACACCTGCAACGCGGTGGCCACGTCCGACCAGGGCGCGTCGAGGAACCCGCCGCCGAGGCAGCTCGGCGGCGCGTACCCGATCGAGTGCACCACCCCGTCGAGCCCGTCGACGTGCTCGCGTACCTTGCCCGGCAGGGCCACGAGGTGCTCGTCGTTGGTCACGTCCAGCTCGATGAGCGGCGCCGCCGCCGGCAGCCGCCTGGCGATCCGCTCCACCAGCGAGAGCCGGCCGTACCCGGTCAGCACGATCGTCGCGCCCGCCTCCTGGGCCAGCTTCGCGGTCGCGAACGCGATCGACTGGTCGGTGATGATGCCGGTGATGAGCAGCCGCTTGCCGGCCAGCAGTCCAGCCAATGTGTCCTCCCTCAGTGGCCCATGCCGACGCCGCCGTCGACCGGGATGACCGCGCCGGTGACGTACCCCGCGGCGTCGCTTGCCAGCCAGGTGACCGCGCCGGCCACCTCGTCCGGCGTGGCGAACCGGCCGGCCGGGATCTGCTTGAGGTACCCCGCCTTGACGTCCTCGGCCAGTACCGCGGTCATGTCGGTCTCGACGTACCCGGGCGCGACGACGTTCGCGGTGATGTTGCGGGTACCCAGCTCGCGGGTGATCGAGCGGGCCAGCCCGACCAGCCCGGCCTTGCTGGCGGCGTAGTTGGCCTGGCCCGGTCCGCCGAGGTGGCCGACGACCGACGAGATGAAGATGATCCGGCCCCAGCGGGCGCGCAGCATCTTGGCGGTGGCCCGCTTCGCGACCCGCCAGGAGCCGGTGAGGTTCGTCTCGAGGACGCGGGCCCACTGCTCCTCGGACATCCGCAGCAGCAGGGTGTCCTCGGTGATCCCGGCGTTGGCGACCAGTACCTCGACCGGACCCAGCTCGGCCTCGACCGTGCCGAACGCGGCGTCGACGGCGGCCGGGTCGGTGATGTCGCACTGGACGGCGAACAGGCCCTCCGGGGCACCCGAACCGCGGTGTGTCACGGCCACCCGGTCGCCCTGCTTCGCGAACGCCTGGGCGATCGCCAAACCGATCCCGCGGTTACCTCCGGTGACGAGCACGGTACGCGCCATGGCAGCCCCTCGTGTGTTCGGACAGTCCTGAAGGAGACTAGGCGGCTGACGGTCCGGCGCCGGTACCGGGGGTATGCTGACCCACGGTTCATCCGGCCGGCTCAAGGAGGTGATCGCTGTGCGGAATAGCGATCCTCCGAGTCATCGGGCCGGGCCCGGTCGTCAGCACCGCTGACCGCTCCCCATCGACGGCGCACGCCTCAGCGTGCGGCTCGGGCGCGGGACGGGCCCGACGCGAGCCCGTTCCCCTGCCCGAACGCCATCCTCGGGAGCCGTCATGAGCCGTTTCGCCGCACCGGTGGGCTTCATGCTCGCCGCGATCTGGGTCGCCCTCATCTTCGTGCTGGTCAGCGGTACCCAGCACTAACCTGCCCCGTCCGCTCGCTTCGCGGCGCTCAGAGGCGCCGACTTCCCTCGTCGCTTCGCTTCTCAGTCCAGACGGCGCCGCGCCGCTCCCGTTCGCTCCAGTCAGGGCAGCCGGGAGGTCCACAGCAGGCTCATCCCGGCAGCCGCGAACGCGAAGAGCAACCCGATCCCGACGTACCACTGGGTGATCTCGCGGGGCACCGTCCGGTACCCGATCGAGCTGCCCATGTCCTGGTACACCTGCTTGAGCTCGGTCAGGCTGGCCGCCTCGTAGTAGTGCCCGCGGGTGGTCTCGGCCAGCTTCTGCAGCGACGGCTTGTCCACCGGTACCCGCTGCAACTGGCCCTGGATGTTGACCGTCCCGTTGTCGGTGCCGAACGCGATCGTGGAGACCGGCACGTTGGCGGCCGCCGCGGCCGCGGAGGCGTCCTCGATCGGGCGGCCCGCCGTGCGGTACCCGTCGGAAAGCAGCACGATCCGCGCGGGCGGCGGCCCCGCGGTGCCGTCCGCGGGCACCGACTGGATCGCGCTCAGGCAGGTGAACACGGCCTCGCCGGTCGCGGTGGCCTCGGCGAGCTGGAGCCCGTCGATCGCCTGGAGTACCGCGGCCTTGTCCTTGCCCGGCGATACCAGCACGCTGGCCGCCTTGGAGAACGAGACGAGCCCGACGTTGTAGGTGTCCGGCAGCGTCTTCACGAACTCCTTGGCCGCCTCCTGCGCGGCCTGGATCCGGGTGGGTGCCACGTCGTCGGCGCGCATGGACAGCGACACGTCGATCGCGATTATCACGGTCGCCCGTTCCAGCGGCTGCTTGGCATCCATCGACGGGCGGGCCAGCGCGCAGGCCAGCGTCAGCAGGCAGAGCAGGAACGCGCCGGCGGCGAGGTGGCGCCGGTACCCGAGGCCCTTCGGGGCCAGCGTCCGGAGCAGATCCACGTTGGTGAACCGCACCGCGTAGGAGCGGCGCCGGTACTGGCGCCAGACGTACACCGCGGCCAGCGCGAGCACCGGCACGACGGCCAGCAGCCACATCGGTGCGAGGAATCTGATCATCTCGTGGTCCCCCTGGTGCGGGCGTGCCGCTGCGCGGCGACGAAGCGCACGATGTCCAGTAGCCAGTCCCGGTCCGTCCGCAGGCGCAGGTGGGCGGCGTTCGCGCCGCGGATCGCCGCGGCTATGGCGGCACGCTGGGCCGCCGCACCCGCCGCGTACTTCGCGCGCAGCGCCGGATCCCCCGTGTGTACCTCGTGCAGCCGCCCCGTCTCCGGATCCACGAACTCCATCACGCCGGCGTCGCTCAGCTCCAGTTCCCGCGGGTCGACGATCTCGATGGCGAGCAGGTCGTGGCGGACCCCGAGCCTGCGCAGCGGCCGCTCCCACTGCGCCGGCGGTACCAGGAAGTCGGAGATGACCACGGCCAGCCCGCGCCGCCGGGGCGGGCGGACCAGCGCGTCGATGAGCGCGCCGAGATCGGCCCGGCCCGGCCGGACCGCGGTCTTCGCCACGGCCCGGACCAGCCCCTGGGCCTCCTTGCGACCGGGCCGGGCGGGCAGCCGGGTGACCTGCGAGCCGGTACCGACGACCGCACCGATCCGGTTGCCGCCACGCACGGTGAGATGGCTCATGGCGGCCGCGGCCGCGACCGCGAGATCGCGCTTGAGGCAGGTGGCGGTGCCGAAGTCGAGGCTCGCCGACAGGTCCACCGCGAGCCACGTCTCCAGCTCACGATCGGCCACGGTCTGCCGGACGTGCGGGACGGTGGTACGGGCGGTGACCGGCCAGTCCATCCGCCGCACGTCGTCACCGGCGCGGTACTCCCGGGACTCCCCCGGCTCGGTGCCCGGCCCGGGCAGCAGACCCAGGTAGTCGCCCTGGAGCAGGCCGTCCAGCTTGCGGTTGATGAGCAGCTGGAGCTTGCCCAGGACCGGTTCGGCCCGGCCCGCGTCCAGCGGCAGTTCCGTACCGCCGGGCGACCCGGCGGGCCGCTCCGGCCGGCGCCGCAGGCGGCTCACCCCAGCGACCCGTTCCCGCGTCATCCCGCTTCCCGCATCAAGCCGGGCGGCCCGGAGCGGGCCAGGTCGGGGTGCGGGGCGGTGCGCCGTACGAGGGCGGCCGGTGGCCGGATGCCGTACCGCTGCCCGCGTGCTGCCGCGGGGCGACCGTGGGCAGCGGGACGGTGGTCAGCACCCGGTCGATGATCCGGTCGGCCGGGATGTCGTCGGCCAGCGCGTCGTAGGAGAGCACGAGCCGGTGGCGCAGGATGTCCGTCGCGATGTCCTGCACGTCCTGCGGCAGCGCGTAGTCGCGGCCGCGCAGCAGCGACAGCGCCCGGGCGGCCCGGACGATGCCGAGCGAGGCGCGCGGGCTGGCGCCGTACTGGATGAGCTGGGCGACGTCCGGCATGCCGTACTCGCCCGGGGTGCGGGTCGCGAGGACCAGCCGGACGGCGTAGTCGACCAGCGCGTTGTGGACGAACACCTCGTCGGCCCTGCCCTGCAGGCCGACCAGGTCGCTGGGCTCGAACACCTGGGCCGGTTCCGGCGGGGACACGCCCATCCGGTACACGATCTCGCGCTCCTCGGCATCCGTCGGGTACCCCACGTGGATCTTCATGAGGAACCGGTCGCGCTGGGCCTCGGGCAGCGGGTACACGCCCTCCTGCTCGATCGGGTTCTGCGTCGCCATGACCAGGAACGGCCGCGGTACCTCGTAGGTCTGGCCGCCGATGGAGACCTGCTGCTCGGCCATGACCTCCAGCAGCGCCGACTGCACCTTGGCCGGGGCCCGGTTGATCTCGTCGGCGAGCAGGAAGTTCACGAACACCGGACCCAGCTCGACGTCGAACTTCTCGGCACCCTGCCGGTAGATGCGGGTACCGACGATGTCGGCCGGTACCAGGTCCGGGGTGAACTGGATGCGGGCGAACGAGCCGCCGACCACCTTGGCCAGGGTCTCGACGGCGAGCGTCTTGGCCACCCCGGGTACGCCCTCCAGCAGGCAGTGCCCGCGGGCGAGCAGCGCGACGAACATCCGCTCGATCATCCGGTCCTGGCCGACGATCACCCGTTTGACTTCGAACAACGCGCGTTCGAGCAGCGTGGCGTCCTGCGCGGGGGTACTGGGAGCGCCGCTGCCCGGCGGGTCGGCAGGCTGGGTCGCGGGCGGGGTCGGCTGGGCCACCGGTCCTCCACTGAGGTTCCATGGACAGGTACGACGGGCGACGGACCCGTCCGTCCTAGCTTGTCACGCTCCCCCGGCCGGACGCTCGGCGAGGCGGCGGCGCCGCCGGCGCGAAATCGGCCGAATGGGCACGCGCAACGGGTAGACATCAGGGGCGGGTACGTGGGTAACATTTCAACCGTCGCCGGGCGGCTTCCCCCGTGGCCGCCCGGCGCTCAATCGTTTCTGGGGAAATTCTCGTCTCGTGACTGACCAGGTTGTGCGCTGTTCGGCCAAGGGCTGCCGGAGCACCGCGGTCTGGGCGCTGCGCTGGAACAACCCGAAGCTGCACCCGCCCGAGCGGCGCAAGACCTGGCTGGCCTGCGACGCGCACCGCGAGTCGCTGAGCGGTTTCCTGGACGCGCGCGGCTTCCTCCGCGAGGTCGCCCCGCTCTGACGGGGCGGCACCGGGCATCCCTCGATACGATCGGCCGCATGGCGACGAGCGTGGCGGTGCTGGGTACCGGGATCATGGGCGCGCCGATGGCCCGAAACCTCGCGCGGGCCGGGTTCGAGGTGCGGGCGTGGAACCGTACCCGGGACAGGGCGCAGCCCCTGGCCGAGGACGGGATCGCGGTCGCGACGGGCCCCGCGGAGGCGGCCCGCGGCGCGGACCTCGTGCTGACCATGCTCGCCGACGGGCCGACGACGGCCGAGGTCATGGCGTCGGCCGCGCCGGACCCGGGCGCGGTCTGGCTGCAGATGGGCACGGTCGGGATCGACTGGACCCGGCGGCTGGCCGAGACGGCGAAGCTGGCCTTCGTCGACGCACCCGTGGCCGGCAGCGACGCCCCGGCCCGCGAGGGCGCGCTGGTCATCCTCGCGTCCGGCCCGGACGACGTGCGCGACCGGGTGCAGCCGGCCTTCGACGCGGTCGGGCGCAAGACGCTGTGGCTGGGGCCCGCGGGCGCCGGCAGCGCCGTCAAGCTGGCGATCAACAACTGGGCGATCGTGCAGGTCGAGGGCATCGCCGAGTGCCTCGCGCTGACCGCCGGGCTGGGCGTCGACCCGGCACACCTGCTCGACGCGCTCGCCGACCTGCCGCTCGGCTCGCCGTACGCGGTGACCAAGGGCCGCGCCATGCTGGCCGGCAAGCTGGATCCCGGGTTCCCGCTGCGGCACGCCGTGAAGGACGCCGGTCTGGTGATCGAGGCGGCACGGGACATCCGCCTCGGGGTGCCGCTGACCGAGCGCCTGCTGCCGCTGTGGCACGCGGCGGTACTCGACGGACACGGCGACGAGGACCTCGCCGCGGCGGGCCGCCGGTACGACTTCAGGCCGCGTTGACCAGGGCGGGCAATACGGTACCGATCGGCTCGCGCAGCAACGCGTCGGCCAGTTCGTCGTAGGGCGTCGGGCTGGCGTTCACGATCACCACGCGGGCACCGGCCCGCGCGGCGACCTCGACCAGGCCGGCCGCCGGCTGTACCGACAGCGACGTGCCCACCGCGAGGAGCAGATCGGCAGCGGCTGCGGCGGTGACCGCCCGGTGCAGCGTCCGGCGGCTCAGCTGCTGACCGAACGAGATCGTGGCCGACTTGAGGATGCCGCCGCAGAGCCGGCAGTCCGGGTCCGGTTCGCCGGCCGCGACCCGCTCCAGCGCGGCGGCCATGCTGGTGCGGTCGCCGCAGGACAGGCACTCCACCGCGAACAGGGTGCCGTGGATCTCGATGACCCGATCGGGGTCCGAGCCGGCCCGCTGGTGCAGGCCGTCGATGTTCTGCGTGACGATCGCGTGCAGCCGGCCGGCCCGCTCCAGGGCGACGAGCGCGTGGTGCGCCGGGTTCGGCTCCGCCGACCAGGCCGGATGGTCGCGGCGGTTGCTCCACGCCCGCCGCCGGAGCGCCGGGTCGGCCAGGTAGGCGTCGAGCGTCACCAGTTTCGCGGCCTCGGGATCGCGGGTCCAGACCCCGTTGGGGCCGCGGAAGTCCGGTATCCCGGAGTCGGTGGAGATGCCCGCTCCGGTCAGCGCGACGATTCGCCGCGCGCCGGTCAGGGTTCCCACCGCGCTCATGCGACAACAGTAGGCTTCCCTCATGGAGCTGGAACCGGGGCTCGCGGCGTCGGTGGCGCTCACCGTCACCGACGCGGACACGGCACAGACATGGGGTTCGGGGGACGTGCCGGTGCTGGGTACCCCGCGGGTACTGGCGTTGATGGAGGCCGCGACGGTGCGGGCGACCGCGCGGCACCTGCCACCGGGTACGGCGACCGTGGGTACCCGGGTGGAGCTGGAGCACCTGCTGGCCACCCCGGTCGGGGGTACCGTGACCGCGGCCGCCCGGCTGTCCAGTGTGGACGGTCGCCGGCTGGCCTTCGCCGTCACCCTGCACGACGGCGACCGGCTGGTCGCCCGGGGTACCGTCGAGCGGGCGCTGGTCGACCGGGAGAAGTTCCTGGCGAAGGTCTCCCCATGACGCACTTCACCGAGCTCGCCGACCGGGTGTACCTGCTGCGGTACCCGGTTCTCGACGTCAACGTCACGCTCGTCGTGGGCGACGGCGCGGCCCTGGTCGTGGACACCCTCTCGACGCCGGCGCAGGCGGCCGAGCTGGTCGAGGCGGTGCGCGCGGTGACCCGGTACCCGTTGACGGTCGTGAACACCCACCACCACTTCGACCACTGCTTCGGCAACGCGGTACTGGCCGCGGACGGCGCGGATGTCTGGGGGCACGAGGCGGCCGCGGCGCACCTGCGCGAGCGCGGCGCGCACTGGCAACGCGAGTGGTACGAGCAGTGGTTGCCGACCGAGCCGGAGCTGGCCGAGGGACTGGCGGAGGCGACGATCCTGCCGCCGAACCGCACCGTGCGCACCGAAGCGACGGTGGACGTCGGTGGCCGGGCCGTGCGGCTGCAGCACCTCGGCCGCGGGCACACCGACGGGGACCTGCTGGTGTGGGTACCGGACGTGGACCTCGTCGTCGCGGGCGACCTCGTCGAGGAGAGCGGGCCGCCCGACTTCGGCGACGGGTTCCCCCTGGAATGGCCGGAGACGCTGGCCGCGCTGGCTCACCTGCTCTCGCCCGCGACGGTCGTCGTACCCGGCCACGGCGCGCCGGTGGACCGGGCCTTCGTGCACGCTGCGCACAGCCTGCTCACCGAGCTGGACTGGCTGATCCGCGACGGCCACGCGGACGGCGCGCCGGAGCGGGCTGTCGCGGCCAGGTCACCGTTCGGCGCCGAGTCGTCGCTCGTCGCGGTCCATCGCGGGTACGCGGAGCTGTCCGGCCGGGTCTGACCGGCGCCGGTCGCGGTAGTGGCCGACCGCGGTCAGCAGGAGGCCGCCGGCGCCCCAGGCGGCGAGCACGATCAGCGGCATTCTGGCCTTGGCACTGTCGAAGAACGCCACCGAGCGCAGCAGCGTCGCGGCCGCCCCGGGCGGCAGGTACTGGCCGACGGCGCCCCACGGCTGGGGTAGCAACTCGGGCGCCGAGGTCAGCCCCGAGATCGGGTTGCCCAGCAGGAACCCGAGCAGGGCACCGAGGCCGACGCCGGGCCCGCCGAGGACGGCACCCAGGCCGGAGACGGTCGCGCTGATGGCGAGCGCCAGCAGGCTCACCACGCCCGCCTCCCGCAGGTAGTCGCCGGTGAGCACGCCGAGCCAGCGCAGGAGGGCGGTCGCGACCAGCCCCGCGAGGACGGCGAAGGCGAGCAGGCCGACCAGCCGGGCCGCGTGCGACCGTACCGCGAACAGCAGCGCCACCCCGGCGGCGGCGCTGGTCAGCAGCAGCGGCAGGAACCCGGAGGCGAAGCCGGCACCGCGCGGATCGTCGGTTGGTGCGGGTACCACGTCGACGACCGGTACCGGCTGCCCGTTGCCCAGTTGCTGGGCGGCCTGGGTGAGCAGCGTGGCGACGGTCGGGCTCGCCGCCGAGGCGACGTGCAGGCTCGGCCCGCTGGGCGTCACGACGAACGCCGCGTAGGCGGTCCGGTCGCGCAGCGCCTGGTCGGCGGCTGCGGCGTCCGGTGCGGTGGTCACGTCGAAGGCGCCCGGCCGCTCGGTGCGCAGCCGCTCGGCGACGGCGTTCGCGGCCGGGGCCGGCCCGGCCACCACGACGGGAAGGTCGCGCGGCGCGATCTTCTCGGACGGCCAGGCGTACCAGAGGATGAGTAAGGCCTGGAGTACGACGATGCCGACGGCGAGCAGGCCGGCGATGCCTACCTTCCGTGCCATGTGGCCCCTCCCCTCGCTGGTGACCCTCCCAAAACGAGCGATCGTTCGTTATCCTCGTCGCGGCGTGCCCCGTTGTCAAGAACGAGCGTTCGTTTTAGATTGGCAACGTGCCCCGCGTGTCCGAAGCCCACCTCGCCGCCCGGCGGCAGCAGATCCTCGATGCTGCCCGGCGCCGCTTCCTGCGCAACGGGTTCCACAGCACGTCGATGCAGGATGTCATCGCCGAGGCCGGCGTGTCCGTCGGCGCGGTCTACCGCTACTTCCGCAGCAAGAACGACATCATCGCGGCGATCGCCGACGGGTACGCCGCCGAGGTGAAGACCGTCCTCGGCGAGCTGGCGGCGCATCCGGAGCTGAGCCTGGGCGAGGTCATGGAGCGGGCCGTCGAGCTGATCGACGCGAACACCGGACCGGACGGGATGATGCGCCTGGCCGTCCAGGTGTGGGCCGAGGCGCAGCGCGACCCGGCGGTCGGGGCGCTGGCTGCGCAGATCTACGGCACCATGCGCGGCAACTTCGTCGAGCTGGCGCAGCGCGCGGCCGAGGCCGGCGAGCTACCCGCCGAGGCCGATCCGAAGGCGGTGGGCGCGGCGCTGTTCTCGCTGGTTCTCGGGTACGCCCTGCAGCGCATGCTGACCGGCCAACCCGACCTGGACACGTACCGGCAGGGCCTGCGGGCGCTGCTGTCCACCTAGTCTGTGGCCGGCGCGTAGGTCGCGAGGATCGCGCCGGTCGTCGTCACCTGGCTGTCGACGAGCCGCAGCGGCCGGCGCACGCCGTCATCCTGGAAGATCCGCTTGCCGCCGCCGAGGACCACCGGGTCGATCATCACGCGGAACTCGTCGACCAGATCGTCCTCGATCAGCTTCTGGACCAACCGCGCGCTGCCGATCACCAGCAGATCGCCGCCGTCCTGCTGCTTCAGCGCCGCCACCGCCCCGGCCAGGTCACCCTGGAGCACCGCGGAGTTCTGCCAGGCGAGCGGTTCGGCCAGCGTGGTCGATGCCACGTACTTCGGCTTCGTGTTCAGCGGCTGGGCGATGACCTGCTCCTCCTCGCTCGCGTTCGGCCAGTGCGCCGCGAACTGCTCGGGGGTACGGCGGCCGAGCAGGAAACCGCCGGCCCGGGTGAGGTTCTCGACTACCCACTTGCGGGAGATGTCGTCGAAGTACCGCAGGTGCCAGCCGCCGTACGCGAACCCGCCACTGGTGTCCTCGTCGGGTTCCCCGGGCGCCTGCACGACACCGTCGAGGCTCATCCACTCGCACCCGATCACCTTTCGCATCTCGACTACCCTCCGATCGTCGCGGTCAGCTTGTCCAATGCCATTTCCCAGCCCGGTCCGACGTTCGCGGCCACGTCGGGCAGTGCCGCAGCCAGCTCATCGAGGCGCTCGTGGACCAGGGTCAGCGCCGTACCGCCACCCGGCGCCGCGCGCAACGTGATGGTCAACAGCGAGTCGTACGCGGGTCCGGCGCGCGGGTCCGGGCCCACGAAGCCCCAGCGGAACACGATGCGCTCGTCCGGAACGAGCTCCACCAGCTCGCAGTCGAACCCGCCCGCGTCGGAGCCGGAGTCGTGGGCCGGCACTTGGGTCGGACCAGCAGGGCGGCGCTGGTCCGACTGCCAGATCCGGAGCCGGCCGCCCACGCGCTCATCGACCTCGGCGTGGGTCACCTCCAGGCCACCCGGAGCCAACCATCGGCGTAGCAGGTCGGGTTCGAGCCAGGCCCGGTAGACGGTGTGCGGTGTGGCGGAGATCGTGCGCTCCAGCCGGACGATCATGAGTCCATCCCTTCCGAGGTTCCGATGAGCGCCTCGAGCGCGTCGAGTCGCTCGTTCCAGTGCCGCTCGTGGAAGCGCAGCCAGGAGGTGGCGGAGGCGAGCGGGCCGGGTTCCAGCCGGCACACATGGCGGCGGCCGTCCACCGTCCGGTGTACCAGCCCCGCCTGCTCCAGCACCTTGACGTGCTTGGACGCGGCCGCCAGTGACATGGCCAGGGGTTCGGCGAGCTCGCCCACGGTCAGTTCGCCCCGGTCGAGCCGCCTGAGCATGTCGCGCCGGGCATCGTGCGCCAGCGCGTGGAACACCGCGTCCATGCCGACCGAATCCTTAACCATATGGTTGAAGGTAGTCGTGGGCCGGGCAATCATCAACCACATGGTTAAGGATGTCGTACCCGTCGGGCAGAGTGTGGGCATGGATGCCACCGATGTCATCGCCGCCTTCTGGAAAGCGATGAGCGCGCGCGACTGGGCCGGGTTCGGCGCGCTGCTCGCTCCCGGGGTCGTCTACGAGCTGCCGCAGACCCGGGAACGGGTCCGCGGCCGGGACGCGTACGTGCGGTTCAACGCGCAGTACCCGGGCGAGTGGGACCTCGCGTGCGTCAGGGCTGTGCCGGCGGCGCCGGGTACGCGGCCTCGAAGACGGTGAGCGGGTCCAGTCGCAGCCGGGCGCTCAGGTGCGCGCTCAGCGCCGCCGCCCGGCGGGTATCCCGCTCGCCGACCTCGGCAACCAGCGGAGCGGCCGCCCGCAGCGCGTTGACCCGGCCCTCGGGCTCGTCGAGCCGGAACCGGCGGAGCCGGTGGTCGACGACCAGCTCGACGAGCGAGGTCCGCAAGCGCTCCAGCACGTGTACGGCGGCGTGGCGGTGCCGGGCGACGAGCGACGCCGGGTCGGTACCCGAGGGCAGCGCGACCGCGTCGACCGGACCCGACCAGTCCCGGGTCACGAGGTACGTCCGATCCGCCGCGCCCTCCCCGGCGGCGTCGGCGTCGAACGCCACCACGAGCCGGGTACCCGGCGCCACGGTGTCCGCCAGCAACCGCACCTGCTCCGCGCTCACCGCCGTACCGCAGGGCGCGACGGCCACGTAGCGCGGACCGGGCAGCCACTGGCGCAGGCCCGCGACGGCCAGCACGTCGGTCGGTCCCTCGACCAGCAGCACGGCGGCCGGGGCAGGACCGGCTTCGATCTGTTCGACGAGCCCGTAGAGCAGGCGCCTCTTGCGGTAGATCGCGGTGGTGACGGTGTTGCGGTACTTCGACGCCTCCGGGTGGCCGGACAGGTCGCGGGCGGTGAACCCGACCACGTACCCGCAGCGGTTACGGACCGGGAACACCACCCGGTCCCGGAAGGCGTCGATGACGGCGCCGGTACGGGAGGTCGTGGCGAGGCCGGCCGCGAGCAGCTCGCGATCCTGGAACCCCTTGGCGTGCAACGCGTCGCGCAACTCCGTCCAGCCTGCAGGGGCATACCCGACCGTCCACGGTGGACGGTTGGCGGTCGTGGCGGAGACGCCCCGGCTGTGCAGGTACGCCAGGGCCGCAAGGTGACCGGGCAGGCGGGCGCGGTAGAACGCCGTCGCCGCGACGTGCGCCGCAATCAGCCGCCGCGGATCCACCTCGCGCGAGGTGCCGTCGCGCGCCATCCCCGCCCCGCCTCGCCGGTCGCCGGGGACCCCCTCCCCTCCAGGATGCCCCGGCGCTGGTCAGGCGACGACCGAGCCGACCATCGGCTTGGTGAGCAAGGCGGACTGGGCCCGCGTGATGCCCGGGTCCAGCGAGTGCTCGACGAAGATCGCGTGCCACACGCAGAAGACCAGTACTGTCCAGATCTTGCGGGATTGGTCGGCGTCGCCGCGCTTGTGCTCCTCCAGCAGCCCCCGCGCGTAGTCCAGGTCGAGCAGCCCGCCCGCGCCGGAGCGGTCCAGGATGTCGTGCGCCCACTCGTACATCTCGCCGCGCAGCCACACCCGGGTCGGCGTCGGGAAGCCCAGCTTCTTGCGGTTGACGATGGCCGGGGGTACCACGTCACGCAGCGCCTGGCGCATCGCGTACTTGGTGTCGTTGGAGTGCGGCGGCAGCTTGAGCTCCACCGGTACCGACGCGGCCACCTCGAACACCTCGCGGTCCAGGAACGGCACGCGCAACTCCAGCGAGTGCGCCATGGACATCCGGTCGGCCTTGACCAGGATGTCGCCGCGGAGCCAGGTGTACAGGTCGACGTACTGCATCGTGGTCACCGGGTCGAGGCCGGCCGCCGCCGCCTCGGCGTAGATCTTCGCGGTCACGTCGGTGTAGCGCACCCGCTCGTCGTACCGGCGCAGCAGCTTGCGCTTCTCCGCCTCGGTGAACATCCGCGCGTTGCCGTAGTACCGCTGCTCGATCGGGGTGGTACCGCGCTCCAGGAAGCTCTTGCCCTTCATCCCCTCCGGGATGACCGAGGCGACCTTGCGCAGCCCCCGCTGCAGCGGATCGGGCAGCCGGTGCACCGCGGCGAGCGACAGCGGCTCCCGGTAGATCGTGTACCCGCCGAAGAACTCGTCCGCCCCCTCGCCGGACAGCACCACGGTGACGTGCTCGGCGGCCTTCTTCGCGACGAAGTACAGCGGGACCAGGGCGGGATCGGCGACCGGGTCGTCCAGGTGCCACACGATCTTGGGCAGTGCCTCCATCATGTCGGCCGGCCCGATCTTGGTCGGGATCGTGGTGACCCCGAGATGCGCGGCGGACTCCTGGGCGACCTCGATCTCCGAGTACCCCGCCACGTCGTACCCGACGGTGAAGGTCAGGATGTTCGGGTTGAACTCGCGGGCCAGCGCCACCACCGCGGTCGAGTCGATGCCGCTGGACAGGAACGCGCCGACCGGTACGTCCGAACGCATGTGGATGCGGACGCTTTCCCGCAGGGTGGCCTGGATGCGCCGGTACAGGTCCTGCGGCGTGGCGACCGGGGTGGGCCGGAACCGCGGCTGGTAGTACCGGCGGGTGGCGAACACGCCGCCGGCCCGGTACGTGAAGCACTCCCCCGAGCCGACCCGCCCGATGCCCTTGTGCAGCGTGCCCGGCTCGGGCACGTACTGCAGGGTCAGGTAGTGCGACAGGTTGGCCGCCTCGACGCCCTCGTCCCCGGCGTGGGCGGCCGGCGCGAACGGCAGCAGCGCCTTCTTCTCGCTGGCGAGGTAGAGACCGTCCGGGGTGACCAGGTGGAACAGCGGCTTGATGCCGTACGGGTCGCGGGCGCCGAAGACCAGCTTCTGCTGGGTGTCGACGATGACGAACGCGAACATCCCGCGCAGCCGCTCGACGACCGCCTCGCCCCAGTGGTGGAACCCGGCGACGATCACCTCACCGTCACCTTCGGTGTCGAACCGGGCACCGTGCTTGCGGATCAGCTCCTCCCGCAGCTCGATGTAGTTGTAGATCTCGCCGTTGAAGGTGAGCAGGTACCGGCCGTCGGCGTACGGCAGCGGCTCGTGGCTGCCGGCCACGTCGATGATGGACAGCCGCTTGTGCGCGAAGATCACGTCCCGCCCGACGACCTCGACGCCGGTGTCGTCCGGACCGCGGTGGTGCAGGCTCTCCAGGGCCTCCGCGACCGCCTGCTGGTACGTCGCCGCCTCGCCGCGGGAGCTGATGAACGTGAGCAGTCCGCACATGGTCCGCATACTAGTGCCCACCTGCCCGCAGCCCGGCCGCGCTAAGTTCGGGGGCATGGCGGAACAGGACAGGAAGCCCGGTACCGAGTCGCACGACCCCGACTTTCCGGAGAAGTTCCTGGAGTTCATGAGCACCGGGTGGCGGGACAGCGATCTCGACCTCGCCCCGGTACCGCAGGCGCCGCACTACGCCAAGCGGCGGGCCGCGCTGGCCGAGGCCTTCCCCGGCGCGACGCTGGTCATCCCGACCGGTACCGAGCGGGTCCGGGCGAACGACACGTACTACCCGTTCCGCCCCGGCACCGACTTCGCCTACCTGACCGGCGACCACGCCCCGGAGTCGGTACTGATCGTCCGGCCCGGCGGCGAGGCGACGCTGTACATGCGGCCCCGCTCCCCGCGCGACACGGACGAGTTCTTCCGCAGCCGGCACGGCGAGCTGTGGGTCGGCCGCCGGCAGACGCTGGCCGAGAACGCGACCGAGCTGGGCATCGAAACCGCGCACCTGGACGCGCTCGGTGCCGCCCTGGACGACCTGGCCCCCGGCCGTACCCGGGTCCTGCGCGGGCTGGACCCGACCGTGGACCGGGCGGTCCGCGGCAAGCCCGAGCGCGACGGCGAGCTGGCCCAGACTCTGTCGGAGCTGCGGCTGGTCAAGGACGAGTGGGAGGTCGCCCAGCTGCGCGACGCGATCGACGCGACGGTGCGCGGGTTCGAGGACGTGGCCCGCATCCTGCCGGCCGACCGGCCGGTCAGCGAACGGCTGCTGGACGGCGTGTTCGGCCTGCGCGCACGGCACGACGGCAACGACGTCGGGTACGGGCCGATCGTCGGCGCCGGGCGGCATGCGACGATCCTGCACTGGACCCGCAACACCGGCCGGACCCGCCCCGGCGACCTGCTGCTGATGGACATGGGCGTGGAGAACCGGGCGCTGTACACCGCCGACGTGACCCGGGTACTGCCGGTCGCCGGCACGTTCACCCCGCTGCAACGCCGGATCTACGAGCTGGTGTACGCCTCCCAGCAGGCCGGCATCGACACCATCGCGCCCGGGGTCAGCTACGACACCGTGCACCAGGCGTGCATGCGGGTACTCGCCGAGGGGCTGTACGACCTCGGCCTGCTGCCGGTCGGCGTCGACGAGGCGATGGACAAGGAGTCCACGGTGTACCGCCGCTGGACGCTGCACGGCTTCGGTCACATGCTCGGCATGGACGTCCACGACTGCGCAAAGGCCCGCAAGGAGCGCTACCGCGAGGGCACGCTCGGCGAAGGGTACGTGCTGACCGTCGAGCCCGGCCTGTACTTCCAGCCCGAGGACGACCTGGTACCGCCGGAGCTGCACGGCATCGGCGTGCGCATCGAGGACGACGTCCTGGTCACCGCGCAGGGTGCGGAGGTGCTGTCGGCGGGCCTGCCGCGAACCGCCGACGACGTCGAGGCGTGGCTGGCCACCCAGCGGGCCGCCGGTCCTCGCCTTCCCGGGTGAACACCGCAGTCAGGTGGCTGACAGTTAGCGCAATCGCCGGTCCGCCGCGGCGACCATGGTCACCATCCCGATCCCCCTGACGGAAGGCAGGTCAGCCCATGACAAGCGTGGTCCTCCTCGTGCTCGGCGGCGCGGTCTGCCTGTTTGCGGTCCTGATCATCGCGTGGGGCCTGTCCAGCTACAACCGTCTCGTGCGGCAGCGCAACCAGGTGGACGCCGCGTGGGCGCAGATCGACGTCCAGCTCAAGCGGCGGTACGACCTGATCCCGAACCTGGTGGAGACGGTCCGGGGGTACGCGGCGCACGAGCGCGGCACGCTCGACGCGGTGATCCAGGCCCGCAACTTCGCCGTCGGCGCGGCCGCCCAGGCCCCGGCGACCCGGGCGCAGGCCGAGAACGCGCTGACCCAGACGCTCGGCCGGCTCTTCGCCCTCGCCGAGGCGTACCCGAACCTGAAGGCGAACCAGAACTTCCTCGCCCTGCAGAGCGAGCTGGGCAACACCGAAGACAAGATCGCCTATGCCCGGCAGTTCCACAACAGCGCCGTGCAGACCTACAACACGAGCACCCAGTCCATCCCGACCAACATCGTCGCGGGGGTCGGCGGCTTCCGGGCGCGCGACCTGTTCCAGGCGGTCGGCGACGAACGCGGGCCGGTACAGGTCCGGTTCTAGCCGGCGATGAACATGCTCGTCGTCGCGATCGGGCTCGGCGCCGCGGCCGTCGGCGCCTGGTTCCTCGTCTACGCCGTCGTCCTGCTCGCCACCCGGCCGGCGCACCCCGACCCGGCGCCGGCCGCCCAGGACCTGCCGGGAAGTGAGCCGCCCGCGGTGGTGAGCCTGCTCGCCGGGTACTGGGAGCTGAGCGAGGACGCCGCCGAGTCCACGCTGATCGACCTGGCGGCCCGGCGGTACCTGGAGTTCCGGCAGCCGGGCAACGATCCGATGCAGACCACGGTGCACGTACGCGACGCCAACCCGCCCGGGCTGACCCCCTACGAGCGGCGGATCCTCGACCGGGTCACCGGTCTCGCGGTCGGCGGCGTGGTACCCCTGCCGGCGCTCACCTTCCGCGACCCCGGCCAGGCGGCGGCGTTCGAGAAGCGGCTGCGCGCCGAGGTCATCGCGGACGCGCGGGCGCGTGGCCTGTCCCGGCGGCGCTTCGGGCCGGCCCTGCTCGCCCTGCTCAACGGTGCCGCCGTCGTGGCCGGACTCGGGGTCGGCGGCGCGGTGCTGGTGGCCAGCCGGCACAGCGCCGACCCGCTGCGGCCGGCGGGTTTCGGTTGGCTGGCGACCGCGGTCGTGCTGAGCGCGATCGGCCATCGGTCGCACGGCGAACGGGACACCGAGGCCGGGCGGGTGGTCGCCGCCCGCTGGCTGGGCGTCAAGGCCTGGCTGCGCAACACTGAGGCGTTCGCGGACCTGCCACCGGCCGCCGTCGCGGTCTGGGACCGGTACCTGGCCTACGGTGACGCTCTCGGTACCACCCGGGTCGCGAGCGCCGTGATCGACCTGGGCATGGGCAACCGCAAACGGGTGTGGTCCTCCTTCGGCGGCACCTGGCACCGGGTGCGGGTGCGCTACCCGAAGTTCTGGCCGCGGTACGGGAAGACCGCGCCGCGCCTGTTCTTCCGTGGCCTGCTGGCGTCCGGGCTCGGCTTCGTGCTGCTGTACTCCTGGGCCAAGGGCGTCGCAGCCGCCGCGGCCCGCACCGGCAGCGTGGCCGGCCTCGCCGGTACCGTGACCGACATCGGCCTGCTCGTCGGGGTTGTGCTCCTGGCCTTCGGGCTGTATGTGCTGGCGCGTACCGCGATCGACCTGGCCGCACCCCGCACGATCAGCGGACAGGTGCTCTGGCGGCAGGTCTGGCGGCAGACCGCTGGCGGCGAGAACTCTCCGCCCCGACCGGTGCTGCACTACCTGGCCATCGACGACGGCTCCGACGACCGGACGACCGCCTGGGCGATCCCGAGTGCCCAGGTGCGCCGGTGCGCCGACGGCGACATGGTGACGGTCAAGGTTCGGCCGTGGAGCCGGCGGGTCATCGAGCTGGCCGTCGTCGAGCCGGGCACCATGCGCCGGGTCCAGGTGGCCGACCAGGACACCCAGAACACCGAGGCACTGGTCGCGCTCGCGATGGGCGGTTCGCCCGGCGCGCACCCGGTCGGCCCGGCGGCGCCGGTGGCTCCCGGCGCGCTGCTCACCGCCGACGAGGTGGGCCGGGCGCTGGGCGTACCGGTCGCCGTGCGGGGCGGGGCCACCGCCGGCCCGATCCCGGTGGGCGCCGCGCAGTTCCACACCCCGGACGGCCGGGTGGCGCTGATGCTGATGGTGATGCGGGGCCTGCCGGCGCAGTTCGCCATGCGGTCCGGGCGCCGCCAGCAGCCGCTGCCGGGGATCGGCGAGGAGGCCTACACCGGGCCGGGCTTCGCGGTCGCCCGCCGTGGGGACACCGCCGTCGCGCTCACCGTCCGGACGGACACCGTGGTACCGGATCCGCGCGCGGTGTACTGGTTGCTGGCCACCGCCGTGGGCCGGTTGGACGCCACGGTTTCCCCGAAGTTGGCTTGAGCGGGTGCGCCGAGTTCACTCGTCGCGACGGCCGCCGCTGAAGCTGAACCGACGGACCGGCGCCGGAGCCCACCGCCCCGGCGTACCGGTGGCGGCCGGCCGGGCGGTGCTGTCCGACGCCGGCGGCGGCGCGGCCGCCCAGCGCAGCGCGAGCACCTCGCGTGGCCCGAGCGCGTGCCACCGGTCGCCGAGCTGTGCCAGCAGGTCCAGCACCCGGTCCAGGTCGGCCGGCGCGTAGGGGCAGGACCCCGGGCGCAGCGCACCCCACGCCTCGCGCAGCCGGCGGTACCCGGTGCCGAGGTCGAGGCCCTGTTCGACCACCTCGTGCACCACGCCGGACAGCGACTCGGCCAGGCCCAGCTCACCCGCGTAGCTGCGCAGCACCGCCCGGGAGCGCACCCGGGTGTCGTAGCGCGGCCGCGAGCCGACCAGTGACATGTTGCCGAACATCGCACCGGCGGCGATGCAGCCGAAGACCCCGTGCGTCAGCCGGAATTCGTGCTCCGCGACGAAGTGGGCCAGATGATGGGGTACGGCCGCCCGTCGGTCGTACCCCGGGAGCTGGACGGTGAGCCCGTCCTCCCGCCCAACCAGGACGACGTACGCGCCGTCGCCCTGGTCGCCGCGGTGGAATTGAACCCGCATGCCGACATTCTGCGCCGACATGCAACGTCATACATCAATTTAACGCTAAGTGTCGAAGATCTGATCGGAGGGTGAAGGCGATCATCAGTCTGAACTTGCGCCACTAGCAAGACGGACGTACGGTTTGTTTGCGCGGGTACCCCTTGCCGCACACGCGCCGGTCGGGTTGCGGGAGACTGCAGGAAGTGACGGACGGGTGAAGGAGTGACGGACGTGGCCAGCCTCGACACCTTCGGTGCCAAAGACACGCTGCGCGTCGGCGACGCGAGCTACGAGATCTACCGGATCGACACGGTGCCCGGGCATGAGCGCCTGCCGTACAGCCTGAAGATCCTGCTGGAGAACCTGCTGCGCACCGAGGACGGCGCGAACATCACCGCCGACCACATCCGGGCGCTGGGCGGGTGGGACCCGGATGCCGACCCCAGCGTGGAGATCCAGTTCACCCCGGCGCGGGTCCTCATGCAGGACTTCACCGGGGTACCGTGCGTGGTCGACCTGGCCACCATGCGCGAGGCGGTCCGCGACCTGGGCGGCGACCCGGCCAAGGTGAACCCGCTCGCCCCGGCGGAACTGGTCATCGACCACTCGGTGATCGCCGATGTCTTCGGCCGCCCGGACGCCTTCGAGCGCAACGTCGAGTTCGAGTACGGCCGCAACAAGGAGCGGTACCAGTTCCTGCGCTGGGGACAGACCGCGTTCGACGAGTTCAAGGTCGTCCCGCCCGGTACCGGCATCGTGCACCAGGTCAACATCGAGCACCTCGCCCGCGTGGTCATGCCCCGGGACGGGGTCGCGTATCCCGACACCCTGGTGGGCACCGACTCGCACACCACGATGGTCAACGGCCTCGGCGTGCTCGGCTGGGGCGTGGGCGGCATCGAGGCCGAGGCCGCCATGCTCGGCCAGCCGGTGTCGATGCTCATCCCCCGCGTGGTCGGGTTCAAGCTGCACGGCGAGCTGCCCGAGGGTGCCAACGCCACCGACCTCGTGCTGACCATCACCGAGATGCTGCGCAGGCACGGCGTGGTCGGCAAGTTCGTGGAGTTCTACGGTTCCGGCGTGGCCGCGGTACCGGTGGCCAACCGGGCCACCATCGGCAACATGAGCCCGGAGTTCGGCTCGACCTGCGCGATCTTCCCGATCGACGGCGAGACGCTGCGGTACCTGGAGCTGACCGGCCGCCCGCTCGAACAGCGCGCGCTCGTCGAGGCGTACGCCAAGGAACAGGGCATGTGGCACGACCCGGAGGGCGAACCGGCCTACTCCGAGCGGCTCGAACTCGACCTCGGCAGCGTCGAGCCGTCGCTGGCCGGGCCGAAGCGGCCACAGGACCGGGTACCCCTGGCGAATGCCAAGACCTGCTTCCGGGCCGCGCTGTCCGACTACGCCTCGGGCGGCCGCGACGGCATCATCGGGATGGCCGACGAGGCCAGCGCCGAGTCGTTCCCGGCCTCGGACTCCCCCGCCTACGGCCACAGCGACCCGGCCGACGAGCCGCACGACCTGGAGTCGGCGGCCCTGGGCGCCGGCGGCCGGCCGAGCAACCCGGTCCGGGTGACCAGCCTGGAGGGGGTCGAGTACGAGCTGGACCACGGCGCGGTGGTGATCGCCGCGATCACCTCGTGCACCAACACCTCCAACCCGCAGGTCATGATCGGCGCGGCGCTGCTGGCCCGCAACGCGGTCGACATGGGCCTGACCCGCAAGCCGTGGGTGAAGACCACGCTGGCGCCCGGTTCCAAGGTGGTCTCCGACTACTACGAGCGCGCGGGCCTCACGCCGTACCTGGACAAGCTCGGCTTCAACCTGGTCGGGTACGGCTGCACGACCTGCATCGGCAACTCCGGCCCGCTGCCCGAGGAGATCTCGGCGGCCGTGAACGAGTACGACCTGGCCGTGGTCAGCGTGCTGTCCGGCAACCGCAACTTCGAGGGCCGGATCAACCCTGACGTGAAGATGAACTACCTCGCGTCGCCGCCGCTGGTGGTGGCGTACGCGCTTGCCGGCACGATGGACATCGACCTGGCCAACGAGGCGCTCGGCGAGGGCGCCGACGGCCAGCCGGTGCACCTGCGTGACATCTGGCCCAGCTCGCAGGAGATCGAGGACGTCATCGCCTCGGCGATCGAGGCGGGGATGTTCAGCCGCGACTACGCCGACGTGTTCGCTGGCGACGACCGGTGGCGCTCGCTTCCCACGCCGACCGGTGACACGTTCGCGTGGGACGCGGACTCGACGTACGTGCGCAAGCCGCCGTACTTCGAAGGGATGGCCGCGCAACCCGCGCCGGTGGAGGACATCACCGGTGCCCGGGTACTGGCGAAGCTCGGCGACTCGGTGACCACCGACCACATCTCGCCGGCCGGCTCCATCAAGCCGGACTCCCCCGCCGGGCACTATCTCGCCGACCATGGCGTGGAGAAGCGCGACTTCAACTCGTACGGGTCGCGGCGGGGCAACCACGAGGTGATGATCCGCGGCACGTTCGCCAACATCCGGCTGCGCAACCAGTTGGTACCCGGCGTCGAGGGCGGGTTCACGGTCAACCATCTGACCGGCGAGCAGACCAGCATCTACGACGCGGCCATGGCCTACCAGGAGGCCGGGGTACCGCTCGTGGTGCTGGCCGGCAAGGAGTACGGCTCGGGATCGTCGCGCGACTGGGCCGCCAAGGGCACGATGCTGCTGGGCGTGCGAGCCGTCATCGCCGAGTCGTACGAGCGGATCCACCGCTCCAACCTCATCGGCATGGGCGTGCTGCCGTTGCAGTTCCCGCCGGGCCAGACCGCCGAATCGCTCGGGCTGACCGGGACGGAGACGTTCACCATCGCCGGCGTCAGCGCCATGAACAACGGCGGTACCCCGGAGACGGTGGGAGTGTCCACAGAGGACGGTAAGAGCTTCGACGCGGTGGTACGCATCGACACCCCGGGTGAGGCGGAGTACTACCGGCACGGCGGCATCCTGCAGTACGTCCTGCGCCGCATGCTCCGGGACTGATCAGGCCAGCCTCGCCGCCGAGGCGACCAGAGCCGCTCCGCCTCCCGGCCCCCTCCCGGATGTCGGAAACGCGGGCGGCCCAGCGGATGCGGGACGTATTCAGCACGCGGCGGCGGTGTCCTGCACGGTGACGTGCCGGCCGTCATCGGAGGCGGCCACGATCACGCTCGTCGTCCCGTCGCGCCAGGCGAGCCGGTTGGCGTCGGAGACGAACCGCCGGGCACCCGCCGGTACCGCGCCGGCCAGCCGGTTGCGCAGGTTG
>WNGL01000221.1_pt1 | contig 65180 bp, 73 predicted proteins | sample 5400591 | NCBI WGS metagenome assembly WNGL01 (sample SAMN13153377, study PRJNA577476) | soil metagenome | isolation source: 80 cm soil or saprolite under Garry oak tree replicate 1 | place: USA:California | collected 2016-06-15 | reverse complement strand
CCCTACAGGGTGGCCTACGGCCAGCCTTGACCCCGGCGGGTCGACCAACCGCGCCCAAAACCAGGCGGCAGACGCCAGAAAAAATGGACACACAACAACTCAACGCCCACACCACTTGACAGGGCCGTTCCACATCAGTCCGGGGGTTCGACGCTGCCGGGGTCGGTGGTGACGTCGGTATCCGGTACTTCCCGGTCCTCGGTGTCCTCCCGGTCGTTGGTGTCTTCGCCCTCCGGCGGTTCTGGCGTCGTCATCGTTGCACCCCCTCCTGGTCCACAGGTGCCCGCTCCGCCGCGCGGCAAACGATAGGCGCTTTCCATGGGCTGGAGGAAGCCGTTGACGCTCCGGCCCAGCGTGCCGTGTCCCTCGTGCGGCAGCTCAAGTCGTGTTCAACAGTGGGCCTTCGACGCACACACCGAACAGCAGATCGGCAGGCCCCAGTACCGCTTCCCGTCGCCGGGTACCGCATCCCTCTCACGAGCGCGGTCGCCGGGCGGAAGAGCCCAGCCAGGACAGCAGCGGCCACCGTCCCTCCATTCGCTCGCCGGCTGGTCATCCCGGTACAGATCGGCCGGGACGGGTCCCGCTGAAGGGGTTCGTGCGGCACCGAGCGGATTCGTAGGCCGGGGACAGGCTCACCACAGGTTGGCGCCGGACGCTGGCCAGATGCCCACCTTGGGCGCAGCGAACCGAACGGAGGAATCCGTGAAACGAATGGTGATCGCCACGATCGTCGCCGCCTCCGCGCTGGCCGGCGGCGCGGCCGGAGTGATCCTGCTGTCCCCGGCGCTCGCGAACGCAGGCAGCCGGGTGGCCCAGGCACCCGCGGCCGATCCATCGGGCTCGGCGGGCGGGTACGGAGCGCCCGGTCGCGGCGGGCCGGGCGGCGGCCGGCACGAGCTGGTCAGTGACGAGTCGGTGGTGGCGAAGGCGATCGGGATCAGCGAAACGGACCTCACCGCCGCGGTTGCCAAGGGCCAGACCTGGGCCCAGGTCGCCCAGGCGCACGGGGTCGCCGTCCAGAAGGTGATCGACGCGCTGGTCGCCGACGGGAAGAGCGAGTTGGCCGACGAGGTGAAGACCGGCCAGCTCACCCAGGCCCAGGCCGACGCCGAGCAGGCCAACCTCGTCCAGCGGGTGACCGACCAGGTCAACGGCGTACACCCGAACGGCGGTGGACCCGGCCGGCCGAACGACAACGACGCCGACGACGCGGGCGGCAGCGGCGCGACCCCGGCACCGAGCAGCAGCTGACCCGGTAGCCCCGGACGTGGTGCCGCCCCGCCGTCCCCAACCAGGGCGGCACCACCACGGGACCGCTACGGCTGCGCGGCTAATAGGACCTCTGGCTGGTAGGACCTCTGGCTGGTAGCCGCTTCGACAAGCTGCGCGGCTAGCGTGACGTCGACCGTGGCCGCCCGCGCGCCGGCGGTCATCGGTACCGGCGTGAAGACCACCCGGGCCCGTCCCGAGCAGGGCAGCATGGGCCAGGTTGGCAGGCGGCGCGTCGCCGAGAGCACCGGCCGGGTCTGGTCCAGCCGGCGGATGCGGGCGATCCGGACGCCGGTACCGGGGCCGGTGACGATCGAGACGACGATCGCGCGCGCCGGGTTGCCGGTACGTCCGAGGAACGGTCCGGTCATCGCCTCGGGGACGAACAGGCCAACGGTCTGGCCGGCGATCGGGTGGCCGGTGCGACCGGGCCGGTCGGGGCCGAAGCAGGCCATCCGGATCGTGGCGCCGGGGCGGACGCCGTTGACAGTACCGCCGAAGGTCTCGTGGGCGGCCAGCGGAACCGTGGCGGCAGAGGCGGGGGCGGCCGCGAAAGCGGCAAGCGCACCGGATAAGGCAATAAGGGTACGAAGCATCATTGCCCTATTATCGACAAATATCGTCCTAGGCAACCCAATGACGCGTTTGACGTTATATATCGGTACCCGTAGCATAGGCGGCCGTGCCGAGTCCCCTCCAGGAGCCGACCTTCCTGATCCTGACCGCCCTGGCCGGCGAGCCGTTGCACGGGTACGGAATGATCCAGGAGGTCAACCGGCTGTCGTCCGGCCGGGTCGCCCTCCGGCCCGGTACCCTTTACGGCGCCCTCGACCGGCTCAGCGACCAGGGCCTCGTGGCGGCCGACCGGGAGGAGATCGTCGACGGGCGGCTGCGCCGGTACTACCGGCTCACCGAGGAGGGCGCCGCGCTGCTGCACGCCGAGGCGCAACGGTTGGCGGACAACGCCGCCGTGGCGCGCCGCCGGCTCGGTGCGCGACGGGCGCCGCGGCGCACCGGCCGCCAGGCGCACGCCGGCTGAGCGTCCACAATGGACGGACTTGAGCGCCGGTACCGGCGTCTGCTCGTCGCCTACCCCGCCGGGTACCGGGAGCGGCGCGCGGATGAGACCGTGGGCGCCTTCCTCGACGCGGCCGCCCGGGGCGCTGCTCGCGGTCCGGGCCGCAGCGTACCGGGTTTGCCAGGCAGGGCCGCCCTGAGCGCGCCGAGCGGCCGTCGCGCCGCACGGCGTCGATCGCGAGATGGAACGCGGCCAGCCGGTCCGCGCCGGCCTTCTCCATCAGCTTCGCCTGCGCTGCGTCGGGCAGCAGGCCGGCCACCTGCTGGGCGAGCCTGCCGACCGGGGAACCGTGCGCCTCCATGCCGACCGCGTCGATGACCGAGTCCGGGCCGCGCCCGCCGGTCAGCTCGCGGACGGTGCCGGCCACGTCGTCGTGCTGGGTCAGGTCGAGCGTCTCGAGGCCGTTGCCGTGGGGCCCGCTCCAGCCGCTCCGGTACCAGGTCCACGCCGATCACCCGGCCGGCGCCGCGGAAGCGGGCGACCCGGGTCGCCATGTCGCCGATCGGCCCGAGGCCGAGGACCAGCGGAACCACCTGGGGGTACCGCGGCGTATTCGACCGCCTGCCAGGCGGTGGGCAGCACGTCGGACAGGTACACGAACCGGTCGTCGGGCGGGCCTTCGGGTACCACGATCGGCCCGAACTGCGTGGGCAGCCCTTGCGCGCACATGTAGCAGTGCCCGCACGAGGGTGATGGCCGGGCCGACCTCCTCTACGATGCCCATCGGCTCGTGGCCGAGGATGTCGCCCTTGGCCATGCACGGGCCGAGGACCTCGTACAGGTGCAGGTCCGATCCGCAGATGCCGGGGAGGTGACGCGGATGATGATGTCGTCGGGGTCCTGGATCGCGGGGTCGGGTACCCGGTCCACCCGGACGTCCCGCTTGCCGTGCCAGGTCACTGCTTTCATCGTCGCTCCCTTCCCTCATCGGGGGCCTATCCGTCATCAATGGGGCGAAACGCGCCGCCGGTTTATCCAGCGCCGACGATCGGGTACCGGATGTCGTGACGCTGGACCGGTGGTTCCTCACCAGCGATGAGCGGGGCAACCCGCACACCGGCCTGGACCGCCGCCGTCCCGACGGCCGGCCCTGGAGTACCGGCAACGAGGTGCGCGCTCTGCTGCACGGGCGGACCTACTTCGCCGAGCTGCTCGCCGCGCTGCGCGAAACCCGGGCCGGCGACGTCGTGCTCTACACGGACTGGCGGGGCGATCCGGACGAGCGGCTGGCCGGCCCCGGTACCGAGGTGTCCCGGGTACTGCGCGAGGCGGCCGAGCGGGGCGTGGTCGTCAAGGGCCTGATCTGGCGTTCGCACCTGGACCGCTTCTACTTCAGCGAGGCGGAGAACCGGCATCTCGGCGAGGAGGTCGAGGCGGCCGGCGGCGAGTGCATCCGGGACATGCGGGTCCGGGCCGGGGGTTCGCACCACCAGAAGCTCGTGGTGATCCGGTACCCCGGCCGGCCCGAGCGGGACGTCGCCTTCGTCGGCGGCATCGACCTGTGCCACGGCCGCAACGACGACGCCCGCCACGAGGGCGACCCGCAGGCGGTCGCGATGTCGCCCCGGTACGGTACCCGCCCGCCATGGCACGACGTGCAACTGGCAATCCGCGGGCCGGCGGTCGGCGATGTCGAGTACTCCTTCCGCGAGCGCTGGTCCGACCCGACCCCGGTGACCCGCAACCCCTTCTACCGCCTGGCCGACCTGGTGCGGCACGACGACGACCGGCCGGATCCGCTGCCGGCCCAGCTTCCCGACCCGCCCGCGTGCGGTGCCCACGCCATCCAGCTCCTGCGGACCTACCCGTACCGCCGCCGGGGGTACCCGTTCGCGCCGCACGGGGAGCGCAGCGTTGCCCGCGCGTACCGCAAGGCGCTGGGCCGGGCACAGCAGCTCATCTACGTCGAGGACCAGTACCTCTGGTCGTGGCGGGTGGCGCAGTCCTTCGCCCGCGCCCTTGAAGCGAGCCCCGAAATGCGGCTCATCGCGGTCGTCCCCCTGCACCCCGACCAGCCGGGCACGCTGGCCGACGCGACCCAGTTGCGCGGGCGTGGACAGGCGCTGGCCACCCTGCGCCGGGCCGGCGGCGACCGGGTCGCCGTGTTCGGGCTGGAGAACCCGGCCGGTACGCCGGTGTACGTGCACGCGAAGGTCTGCGTCATCGACGACACCTGGCTCGCGGTGGGTTCGGACAACTTCAACATGCGCTCCTGGACGCACGACTCCGAGCTGGGCTGCGCGGTCCTCGACGGGGCCGGCGATCTCGCGCAGTCGGTGCGGCTCGAGCTGGCCCGGGAGCACCTCGACCGGGCGGAGGGCGACGACGCGGACCTCGCCGACCCGGACAAGACGTTCGCGGCGTTTGCGCGCGCGGCCGACGAGCTGGAGGCGTGGTACGCCGGTGGCCGGGTCGGGCGGCGTCCGCCCGGCAGGCTGCGCTGGTACCGGGAGGCGAGCGTGCCGCGCTGGGCCCGGGCAGCGGCCGGCCTGCTGTACCCGACGTTCTTCGACCCCGACGGCCGCCCGCGGGACCTGCGCCGCCGTGGGGCCTTCTGACGCCGCGGCCTCGCCCACGCCGCCCACGCCCTGGCGATCGCTGTTCCGGAACGGATTGTGCAGTCCCACTCGGCGTGTCGCCCCCGAAACTCCGATCTCGGGACGCGGCCGGGGGCGGCGGCTCCGGCGGCGGCGGCCCGCGCCGTGCGGCTGCCCGCCGGTGACCTGTCGGGGGACAGCGCCGGCTAGCTCTTGCTGCCTACCATGCGGGCAGCAAGAGCGTGGGGGAGGGTGGGGCACGGGTGGGCCCACGGTTTCGCCGGCGCGTAGAGGGCCCGTCCGGCCTGGTCGCGCTGGCTACGTTGACCGTCGCGTTGAACGCGTGCGGGCAGGCACACGCGGCCACACCGGCCCCGCGGCCGGTGGCGGCCACCACCGTTCCGGTCCGCGGCTGCCAGCGCCCGTCGACGAGCGGCACCAGCACGCTGACCCTGCGGGTCGGCGGCCGCGACCGGGTCGCCCGGTTACACGTTCCGCACGGGTACCCGGCGCAGCGCGCGCTGCCGCTCGTCGTCAACCTGCACGGCAGCGGCTCGACGGCCGTGCTGCAGGAGACGGCCAGCCAGCTGAGCCGCACCGCCGACGCGCACGGGTTCCTCGTCGTCTACCCGCAGGGCATCCGCAGGACCGGCGCCGGGTTCTCCTGGAACATCCCCGGCACCCCGGCCTGGCAGTCCGGCGGACCCGACGAAGCCGCGTACGTCCGGGAACTGGTCGCGACGGTGAGCGGGCGGTACTGCGTGGACCCTGCGCGGGTCTACGGCGCCGGGTTCTCCGGTGGCGGGCGGGAGGTCAGCCAGCTGGCCTGCGAGTCGAACCGGATCTTCGCCGCCGTGGCGGTCGTCGGTGGCCTGCGCGCCCCGTCGCCCTGCGTGGCCGGCCCGGTGCCGGTGCTCGGCATCCACGGCAACGCCGACGCCCAGAACCCGTACAACGGCCACGGCCAGCCGTACTGGAGCTACAGCGTCCCGGAGGCGGCCCGGCGGTGGGCTGTCCACGACGGCTGCCCGACCAGCGCGGTCGTGACCGCCGTACCCGGCGCCACCGTCACTGCCTACCGCCGGTGCCAGGGCGCTGCCGCCGTCGAGCTGTACACGCTGCCCGGTAAGGGGCACTGGTGGCCGGCCGACCGGTCCGGCGGCTTCGCGACCGACGAGGTGATCTGGGACTTCTTCGCCGACCACCCGCTGCCCCGCCACCGCGTGGCCGGGTCGGCGCCGTAGCCGCGGCGCGGACCGCCGGGCGGTCGGGGAGGGACCGTCCGGACCGCCCGGTTGCCGCCCGGTTGCCGCCCGGTTGCGGTGCGGTTTTCCGGCGGCCGAACGCTCAGGTCCCCGCTACCCGGGTCGATCGGGCGGGCTCTACGGCCTTGGGAGGAACGCATGCGGGGACGACTCTTGGCGCTGGCGCTGCTCGGTTCGGCGGCGACGCTGTCCGTCCCGCTGCTCACCGCGGTACCGGCGGGCGCGGCCACGCCCGCCGTGTCCCGGTCCTGCGCCGCTCCGACGCAGGCCCGCCTGATGTCCTGCTTCGCCCTGCGGCGCACCGCCGCCGCCGCGGCGATGAGCGCGATGACGGTACCGGCCGGCTACGGCCCCGCCGACCTGCGCTCGGCCTACAACCTCAGCGCCGCCGGCGGTACCGGTGCCACCGTCGCCATCGTCGACGCCTACGACGACCCGAAGGCCGAGGCCGACCTGGGCGCCTACCGCGCGCAGTACGGCCTGGCGCCGTGCACCGCCGCCAACGGCTGCTTCCGCAAGGTGAACCAGAACGGCGCGGCCAGCCCGCTGCCGGCCGCCGACGCCGGCTGGGCCGGGGAGATCTCGCTGGACCTCGACATGGTCTCGGCGGTCTGCCCGAACTGCAAGATCATGCTGGTCGAGGCGAACTCCGCCTACGGCAGCGACCTGTACACCGCCGAGGACCGGGCGGTCGCGCTCGGCGCCAGGTACGTGTCCAACAGCTGGGGCGGCTCTGAGTACTCCGGGCAGTCCACGGATGACGCGCACTTCAACCACCCGGGCGTGGTGATCACCGCCAGCACCGGCGACAACGGTACCGGCGCCGCGTACCCGGCCACCTCGCAGTACGTCACGGCGGTCGGTGGTACCTCGCTGAGCAGGGCAAGCAACACCCGCGGCTGGACCGAGACCGCGTGGAGCGGTGCAGGCTCGGGCTGCTCCGCCTTCGACGCCAGGCCGGCCTGGCAGACGTCCTCGACCGGGTGCGCCCGGCGGGCCGAGGCGGACGTGTCCGCGGTCGCCGACCCGAACACCGGCGTGGCCGTCTACGACAGCTACAGCGGTTACGGCTGGGCGGTCTACGGCGGTACCAGCGCGTCCGCGCCGATCGTCGCGTCCGTCTACGCCCTCGCCGGTACCCCCGGGGCGGGCGACTACCCGGCCGCGTACCCGTACGCCCACCAGAGTTCCCTCTTCGACGTCACCGGCGGCACCAACGGCGGCTGCGGTCCGGCGCTGTGCGCCGCCGGTACCGGCTGGGACGGCCCCACCGGCCTCGGCTCCCCGAACGGCACCGCGGCGTTCGCCGCCGGGACCGGCCCGACCCCGACCCCGACGCCCACCCCGTCCCCGGCGCCGGTGACGGTCGCGTCCCCCGGCGCCCTGACCGGCACCGTCGGCACCGCGACCAGCGTGGCCCTGCACGCCACCGGCGGCACCGGGACGTACACGTGGACGGCGACCGGCGTACCCGCCGGCCTGGTCCTGAACGGCACGACCGGGGTGATCTCCGGTACCCCGACCGTGGCGGCCGGCTACTCCGTGAAGGTGACCGCGACCTCGGGCGGCAGCTCGGGTACCGCGACGTTCACCTGGACCATGGCGCGGCCGCCGTGCGCCGCCGGGCAGCTGCTCGGCAACGCCGGCCTGGAGTCGGGTACCGCGCCCTGGTCTGCGACGCTCGGCGTGGTCTCGTCGAACGCCGAGGCACCGCAGGCGCGCAGCGGGACGCACTACGCCTGGTTCGACGGCTACGGCGTCCGGCACACCGACACGCTGTCCCAGACGGTCACCATCCCGGCCGGCTGCAACACCGCGACGCTGAGCTTCTGGCTCCAGATCAGCAGCCAGGACCTCGGTACCGCCGCGCACGACGTGCTGACCGTGAAGGCCGGCTCGGCCACCCTGGCCGTGTACTCCAACCTCAACCGGACCGGGTACGTGCAGAAGTCGGTCAGCCTGGCCGGGTTCCTCGGGCAGCGGGTCACCATCACCTTCACCGGCACCGAGGACGGCTCGAAGGCCACCTCGTTCGTGGTCGACGACACCGCGCTGACGGTCGGTTAGGACAGCGGAGGGCGGGGGCGCCATGCGCGGCCGGGCGGCGCGGTTCGCCGGGGATCCGATGCTCATCGGCCTCTCGGTGGTGGCTGCCGCGTACGTCGCCGGGTTCCTCGCCGGGGTCGGCTCGCCCGGGCTGCGGACGGTCGCCGTCTGGGCCGCGCAGCCGCCGCTCGACTTCATCCTCGCCCGGACCACCGGCCGGATCGCGCGCGCCGCGAGCACGCCCGGTCCGGCCCGGCGGTTCTTCCGCGCGTTCAGCATCACCGGGTACGTCTTCACCGCCGGCGACACGTCGCAGCTGGTGCTCGCCGTGCACGACCCGCGCCACGCGCTGGCCGCCGGTCCGATCCAGACCGTCCTCTTCGTGACCGGCGTCGGGATCCTGCTCACAGTGATGCTCACCTACCCGGCGGCCGTGGACACCGCGCGGCAGCGGCTACGGTTCTGGCTGGACGCCGGTACCGTTCTGATCGGCGCGGCCGCGCTGGTCTGGGCGGCGACCGTGCATCCGCAGGCGTCGGTCGGCGCTCCGTTGATCGGTACCGGCCTGCTCATGGTCGCCGCCTTCGCGGCGGTGAAGCTGCTGCTCAGCGGCCAGGCGCCGATGACCCGCGCGGCGGCGGCGGTGTGCATCGCCGCGACCGCCGCCCAAGGGCTGGCGATCTACCTGGGACAGCACCCGGGCGTGGCGAGCAGCGGGTTCGGTCTGGCGATCGCGGTTCTGCCCTCGTTCCTGATGACCGCCGGACCGCGGGTGCAGGAGCTGGAGATGCGGGCCGACCCGCGCTGGGCCAAGCGCCGGCGCCGCCGCTCGTACAGCCTGCTGCCCTACGCGATGGTGCTGGCCGCCGACGCGGCGCTGTTTTGCGCGCTGCGCGGCCGGGCCGACGTCAAGGCGTGGGGCGTCCTCGTCGCCGTGGCCGCGATCACCGCTCTGGTCCTGCTGCGGCAGCTCGACAGCTTCGTGGACAACCAGCAGCTGATCACCCGGCTGGACGCCTCGCTGGCGGAGCTCGGCCGCCACGAGCGGCGGTTCCGCTCGATGCTCGCCCACTCCTCCGACGTGATCGTCCTGCTCGATCAGGACGGCGCGCTGACCTACGCGAGCCCGGCGGTGCAGACCACGCTGGGTCTGACCGAGGCGGCGGTACTGCGCCGGCCGGTCGCTGACCTGGTGCACCCGGACGACCTCGACGCGGTGACCAGGGTGTTCCGGTCGCTGGTCGCCGCCCCCCGGTCCACGATGATGATCGAGGTACGGCTCCGGCACGCCGACGGCGGCTGGCGGCGCCTGGAGGCGGCCTGCTCCAACCTGCTCGACGACCCGAGCGTGGCCGGCATCGTCTGCAACGCCCGGGACGTCACCGAGAACCGCGATTTCCAGGAGCGGCTGCGCCACCAGGCGCTGCACGACACGCTGACCCAGCTGCCCAACCGCGCGCTGTTCGCCGAGCGGCTCGCGGCCGTCGCCGACCGGCCCGCCGCGCTCCTGCTGATCGACCTGGACGACTTCAAGCTGATCAACGACACGCTCGGCCACCCGGCCGGCGATACGGTCCTGTGCGCGGTCGCGGAGCGGCTGCGCCGCTGTGTCCGGTACGGCGACGTGCCGGCCCGGCTGGGCGGGGACGAGTTCGCCGTGCTGCTGCCCGGTGCCTCCCGGGCAGAGGCGCAGATGGTCGCCGAGCGGCTCTCCGCGGCGCTGACCGAACCGGTGCTGGCCGACCACGACTGGGTACGGATCCGGGCCAGCGTCGGCATCGCCGACGCCGGCCAGGTCGACGGCGAGCTACTGCTGCGCCAGGCGGACTTCGCGATGTACGCGGCCAAGCAGCGGGACAAGGAACGCCGCAGGGAGATCCCGGCCGAAAGCCGGGCGGGCTGATCCGCCTCGCGCGCCCCCTGGCCACGCCGCCCCGCGCCGCCCGCGCGTCAGGGCTTGCGCGCCACCCCGACGATCGTGGCGTACATCGGCAGGTCCAGGGCGGGTGGCGGATCGCCCGGGTCCGGCCGCCAGTCCGGGCCCTGGGCCAGGCCCGGCTCGACGAGCTCCCAACCGTCCAGCAGCTCGGTCAGCTCGGCCCGGTTCCGCGGTACCAGCGGCTTGCTCACCTTGGTGTAGAGGTCGGTCACCTTGGCGGTCTCGCTGGGCTGCGCCTCCGCGGTCGCGTGGGACACCACCACGTAGCTGCCCGGGACCAGCGCCTCCCGGTACCGGCGCAGCGCGGCCCGCAACTCGGGGCTGTCCGGCAGGAAGTGCAGGACGGCGACCAGCAGCAGGCAGACCGGCCGGCTGAGGTCGAGCAACCCGGTCACCACCGGGTTGGCCAGCACCTCGTCGGCGTCGAGCAGGTCGGCCTGCACGATCCCGTTCTGCGGGTCGCCGCGCAGGATGCTCCGGCTGTGGATCACCGCGACGGGGTCCACGTCCACGTAGACCACCCGGGCGCCCGGCCGGACCTGCCGGGCGACCTCGTGCACCGTGCCCTCGGTCGGGATACCGGAGCCGAGGTCGAGGAACTGGTCGACGCCTTCGGCGGCCACCGCCCGGACGGCCCGGCGCAGGAACGCCCGGTTCGCGCGCATGATCTCGGGCAGCTGCGGCATCGCTGCGATCGCCTGTGCGGCGACCGTCCGGTCCGCCGCGAAGTTGTGCGTACCGCCGAGGTAGCAGTCGTAGACGCGGGCCGGACTCGGCCGGTCGGGGTCGATGCCCTTGGGTGGGGTCCAGGTCTCGCTCATGTCTACAATTATGGTCGTTCCAGCTGAAGAACGGATAAATTAGGTAAGTGGATCTGCTGGACAGCATCCCCGAGGCGATCGTCGTCGTCGGCGCCGACGGGCGGATCCAGCTGGTCAACGCGGTCGCCGCCGGCCTGCTCGGGTACCCGCCACAGGCGCTGGCCGGTCATCCGGTCGGGTCCGTGTTCCCCGCGGGACTGCCCGAGCGGCCCGGCGAGGTATCGGTGCGGCGCGCGGCCGGCGGGGGCGACTTCCTGGCCGAGGTGTCCCTGGGCCGCACGGACGGCGGTACCGTCGTGGTGCTCCGCGACGTCACCGGGCGCCACGCGAACGACCAGACCCAGGCGCTGCTCGCGTCGATCGTGGCGTCCTCACACGACGCGATCGTCAGCACCACCCTGGACGGCCGGATCCTCAGCTGGAACCACGGTGCCGAGATCCTCTACGGGTACCCTGCCGCGGAGATCCTCGGCCGGTCCACCGAGCTGATCGTGCCGGAGGACCGGCGCAGTGACGAGCGGGAGATCATCGCGCTGGTGTCGCAGGGCGCCCGGCTGGAACGCTTCCGGACCCGCCGGGTGCGCCGCGACGGTACCGAGATCTCGGTGTCCCTCGCGGTGTCCCCGCTCACCGATGCCGACGGGAAGATCATCGGGATCGCCAAGACCGCGCGCGACTTCAGCGAGCGCGAGCGCGCGGAGGCCCGGTTCCAGGCGGTGCTGGAGGCGGCGCCGGACGCGATCGTCGGGGTGGACCGCGCCGGCGATATCGTGCTGGCCAACCGGCAGACCGAGCGGATGTTCGGGTACAGCAAGCACGAGCTGTCCGGGCGGCCTGTCCGGCAGCTCATCGCCGACGGCCTGCCCGAGGACATCTGGCAGGTCCGGGCGCGGGGCCTGGTGGTACCGTCCCGCGACGCTCTGCCCGGGCTCGCCCAGCGCAAGGACGGCCACGCCTTCCCGGTCGAGATGACCATCAGCGGCCTGGAGACCGAGGACGGTCCGGTCGGCTGCCTGGTGATCCGCGATGTCACCGAGCGCCTGCACGCGCAGGCCGAGCAGGAGCGGCTGCGGGCCGAGGCGGAGAGCGAGCGGATCGAGGCCCGGATGCACCGCGCCCAGCGGCTGGAGAGCCTGGGCCAGCTCGCCGGGGGAGTGGCGCACGACTTCAACAACCTGCTCGCGGTGATCCTCAACTACGGCACCTTCGTCATCGAGGAGGCGCAGGCGCAGCAGCCGGACGTGGCCGCGATCGCCCGGGACGCCGAGCAGGTCGTCCGGGCCAGCCGGCGGGGTACCGAGCTGACCCACCAGCTGCTCGCCTTCGCGCGGCGCGAGGTGATCCGGCCCCGGGTACTGGATCTCAACCAGGTCATCCAGGACGTCGAGCAGATGCTGCGCCGGTCGATCGGGGAGCACATCGCGCTGCGCACCCAGCTCGCCGACCGGCTGCCCCGGGTGGTCGCCGACCCGGGCCAGATCGAGCAGGTACTGGTCAACCTCGCGGTCAACGCCCGCGACGCGATGCCGTCCGGAGGGCACCTGACCATCGAGACCGGCGTCGTCGAGGTGGACAGCGACCACGCCGCCAACCGGCCCGGCCTGGATCCCGGCCGGTACGCGCGGATGCGGGTCAGCGACACCGGGACGGGCATGGAAAGGGACGTCGTCGACCGGGCGTTCGAGCCGTTCTACACGACCAAGCGCAGCGGCGAGGGTACCGGGCTCGGGCTGGCCACCGTGTACGGCATCGTGACCCAGGCGCGGGGCAGCGTGCAGATCTACTCCGAGCCCGGCCTGGGTACCACGGTCAGCATCCTGCTGCCGGTCACCGACGAGTCCGGACAGCCCGAGCCGCCACCGGCGCCGGAACCGGCGCGCGCCGCCCAGGGCAGCGGCGAGACGATCCTCGTGGTGGAGGACGAGCCGGCCCTGCGCGAGCTGGCCTGCCGGATCCTGGACGCCGCCGGGTACCGGGTGCTCATGGCGGAGAGCGGTACCGTCGCGCTGGCGCTGGCCGCCGAGCACGCCGGTGAGATCGAGCTGCTCCTCACCGACGTCATCATGCCGGGGATCCTCGGCAAGGAACTGGCCGAGCGCCTGCTGGCCGAGGACCCGAAGGTACGGGTGCTCTACATGTCCGGGTACGCCCAGCCGATCCTCGCCTCCCAGGGAACCCTGGACGACGGTGTGACGCTCATCGAGAAGCCGTTCGGCAAGACCGAGCTGCTCGCGGCGGTCCGCCACCAACTGGACGGACCGGCGTCGTAGGTGTCGTCCGGCCCGGCGGGGGGTAGGTGACCGGCATGATGGGGACCGTCGAACCGGACGTTGTGGACCTGCTGCTGGCGCAGCACACCGAGATCGAGGGGCTGTTCGGCGCGGTGCTGACCGCCCTCGGCGAACGCAAGCGGGAGCTGTTCCAGGAGCTGGTCCGCCTGCTCGCCGTCCACGAGGCCGCCGAGGAGGAGCTGATCCACCCGCGGGTACGGGTCGAGGTCACCGCCGCCGACCCGGTGGTGGAGCAGCGGCTGCGGGAGGAGCAGGACGCCAAGCGCAAGCTGGCTGACCTGTACGACCTCGGCGTCGAGCATGTTGACTTCGACCGCGGGTTGACCGAGCTGGCCCGGGACGTCCTGGAGCACGCCGCCCAGGAGGAGCAGGAGGAATTCCCGTACCTGCGCAGCGTGCTGACCGGGCCGGAGATGCAGCGGCTGGCCAACGCGGTGCGCGCGGCGCAGGCCCTGGCGCCCACCCGGCCGCACCCCTCGGTACCGCCGTCCGCGGTCGCGAACCTGCTGGTCGGACCGCCGCTCGCGGTGTTCGACCGGGTGCGCGACGCGATCCGCGACGCCGGCACGGACCGCTGACGCGGGGCTATCCGGCCGCGGCGCCGCGGTCCTGCTGCTCGAGGAACCGCTCGATCAGCCCGCGTACCACTGCGGCCATGGTGAACTCGTGCTTGGCACACCAGGCGCGCAGCTGAGCGTGCCGTTCGGCGGGCAGCCGGATGGTCACCAGCTGGCTGTCCTCGCCGACCGGCAGTGATCCGGTGACCCGGCTGACCGGTTCGCCGATCGGCGGCCAGCTCCGGCCGAAGAACGTTCCTGTGGCACCGCGCTGGCGCTGGCCGAGCAGCCATGCGGTGATCTCCGTGCGCTCCTCGGCGGGCAACGTCTCAAGCAGTTCGGCCAGCCGCTTGGCCGGCTCCGCGCGGGGTGTCGTCATGGCACAACGATAGCGGCAGCTATCGCCCGCTATCGACCCCGCCGAACGGTACCCGAGGTTCTCCAGGACAGCGGCGGGCGGCGCAAAGGCTCAGGTCGGCACCCTGTCTGCCGATCGCTGACCACATGGACTCAACTCCGGCTGGCGGCAGCCTGCGTGCACATTTCGTGCACGTCGGCCGGCAGCCCATCTACGACGCGGCCGGCCAGGTCGCGGCGTACGAGTTGCTGTTCCGGGCCGGTCCCGACTCCGACCACGCCGGCCGGGGCGACACGGCCGCCACCGTCGCCGTCATCAACAACACCTTCGCCGAGTTCGGCCTGGCCGACCTCGCCGGCGAGCTGCCCTGTTTCGTCAACCTCACCCGGGATTTCCTGACCGGCCGGCTGCCGCTGCCGTTCGGGCCCGAGCACGCCGTCCTGGAGGTCCTGGAGACGGTCGACGTGGACGACGAGGTCGTGGCCGGCGTCCGCCGGCTGGTCGAGCAGGGGTACGCGATCGCGCTGGACGACTTCGTCTGCGGTTCCAGCCACGAGCGGCTGCTGGAGTTCGCGTCCGTGGTCAAGCTGGACCTGCTGGACACCCCGCCTGCGGACCTGACCGAGATCGTGGCGACCTGCCGCCGGTACCCGGGGATCACGCTGCTGGGGGAACGGCTGGAGACCCCCGGGCACCTGCTGACCGCGCGCCGGCTGGGCTGCACGCTCTTCCAGGGGTACGCGCTGGGGCGCCCGACGGTGCACACCGCCCGTACCCTGTCCGCCTCCCGGGTCCGGCAGGTGGAACTGCTGGCCGAGCTGACCGCCAAGGACGTCGACCTGGCACGCGTGGTCTCCCTCGTCGGCCGCGAGCCGTCGCTGGCGGTACGGCTGTTGCGGGTGAGCAACTCGGTGAGCGCCGGGCTGGCCCGCCGGGTGTCCTCGGTACACGAGGCCGTCGTCCTGCTCGGCATCCGCCGGGTCCGCGAATGGGTGGCCCTGATGGTGCTCGGCGAGGTGGCTCCCGAGGCCGACGAGGCCCGGCTCACCTCGGCGGTGGCCCGCGCCCGGATGTGCCAGCAGGTCGCCGAGCAGGTTTCGGTCGCCGGGGACACGGCGTTCACGGCCGGGCTGCTCGTCGGGGTGGCGGACCTGCTCGGTATCCCGGTGGAACGGCTGCTCACCGGGCTGCCGCTCGCTGACGAGCTGGCCGACGCGGTGGTACGCGGTGCGGGGCCGCTCGGCCGGGTGGTCCGCGCGGTGATGGCGTACGACCAGCTCGACCTCGGCGGGCTGCGCCAGCTCGGCCTGCCGCTGAACTGCCTCGGGCAGGCGTACCTCTCGGCCACGGCATGGTCGCACGAGGCGATGGGTTCCGTCAGCGGATAGGCCGGTATGTCTGCGAAATCCACCCGGAACGGGCGATCATCAAAAAATGGGTCAGCTGTCCTGCGGGCTACCCCGCCAGGCGAAGCCGTCCTGGATGGTCAACTGCGCGGCGACGCTCGTGATGACGCCGGCGTACCGGTTCGCGTGGTGTCCACAGAACGCCAGCGTGCCGCCGGAGCGCAGGGTGGCGGTCAGCTTCGCCGCGGCAGCGCACCGGTCGCACCGATCGACCAGATCGCCAATGGGCGGCCACCTTTTCTTAGCTGGCCGGTGGGTGGGGCCGATGGGAGACACGCAGATGACGGGAGGGGCACCCATGGACGACCTGGACGACATCATCCAGGAGTTCCTCGTCGAGAGCCACGAGAACCTGGACCAGCTCGACCGGGACCTGGTGTCGCTGGAGGAGGAGCCGCAGTCACCTGAGCTGATCTCCCGCATCTTCCGGACGATCCACACGATCAAGGGCACCAGCGGCTTCCTCGCCTTCACGAACCTCGAAGCCGTGACGCATGCGGGCGAGTCGCTGCTCTCCCGGTTGCGGGACGGTACCCAGCCGGTCACCGCGGACACGATCAGCACCCTGCTGGCCATGGTGGACACGGTGCGTTCGCTGCTCTCCGCGATCGAGAACACCGGCGGCGAGGGTGCCACCGGCATCGACAGCGTCGTCGCGATGATCAACCGCCAGATGCAGCCCGGCGCAGCGGAACCGGCCACCCCGGAACCGGCGGCCGCAATGGATCCGGCGACCCCGGCACCGGCCACCCCGGAGCCGGCGGTCGCCGCCCCGGTCAAGGCCACCCGGCGCAAGCGCGCCCCGGCCAGGAAGGCCGCCGCCCCGGCGGCCGCGGCGGCCCCGGCGGCTCCAGGCGCCGCGGCTGCCCCGGCCCCGGCCTCGCCCGCGGCGACCGCGGCTGCCCCGGTCACCGCGGCGGGCGCGCAGCCGGGTGGCGGGCGGTTCGAGGGTCGTCGTCCGGTCGGCGAGCTGCTCGTCGAGCAGGGTGGCGCGCTGGCGGCCGATGTCGCCGACGCGTTGCAGCGCCAGATGGAGGGCGACAAGCGACAGCTCGCCACCATCCTGCTGGACGAGGGCAAGACCAGCCCCGCCGCGGTCGCCGCGGCGCTGCACGCGCAGGGCCGCCGCAGCGTCGCCGACAGCGCGATCCGCGTCGACGTGGACCTGCTGGACTCGCTGATGAACCTGGTCGGCGAGCTGGTCCTGGTGCGCAACCAGCTCATGCGCAGCTCGACCGAGGCGCACGATCCGGCGCTGACCCGGACCACCCAGCGGCTCAACCTGATCACCAGCGAGCTGCAGGAAGGGATCATGAAGACCCGGATGCAGCCGATCGAGCAGCTCTGGTCGAAGCTGCCCCGCGTCGTCCGGGACCTCAGCCAGGCGTGCGGGAAGCAGATCAGGCTCGCGATGGAGGGCAAGGAGACCGAGCTGGACCGCTCGCTACTGGAAGCGGTCAAGGACCCGCTGACCCATCTGGTACGCAACGCCGTCGACCACGGCGTCGAGCGGCCGGAGGAGCGGGTCGGGGCGGGCAAGGACCCGCAGGGCACCCTGACGCTGCGCGCGTACCACGAGGGCGGCCACGTCACCGTCGAGGTCGCCGACGACGGGTCGGGTATCGACGTCGCCCGGGTCGCGCAGAGCGCCGTCGACCGTGGCCTGGTCACCGCGGCCCAGGTGGGGCAGATGAGCCCCCGCGAGATCATGATGCTGGTGTTCCAGCCGGGCTTCTCCACGGCCAGGGAAGTAACCAACGTGTCCGGGCGCGGCGTGGGCATGGACGTCGTCAAGACCAACATCGAGCGCATCGGCGGCGCGGTGGACGTGAACTCCGAGCCCGGCGCCGGTACCACCTGGCGGCTGACCATCCCGCTCACCCTGGCGATCATCCAGGCGCTGACCGTGGAGTGCGCCGGGGAGCGGTACGTGATCCCGCAGGTCGCGGTACACGAGCTGGTCTACATCGACGGAAAGTCCACGCGGATCGAGTACGCCTCGGACGCCCCCGTCTACCGGCTGCGCGGCAAGCTGCTCCCGCTGGTCCGGCTCGACCAGATGTTCGGCCTGACCGGTGAGCGCCGGGACGAGGGCGTGTACATGGTCGTCCTGCAGGCCGACGCCCGGCGCTTCGGCATGATCGTCGATCGCGTACTCAACACCGAGGAGGTTGTGGTCAAGGCACTCAACGCCCGGTTCAAGGACATCGGCCTGTACGCCGGCGCGACCATCCTCGGCGACGGCAAGGTCGCGCTGATCCTCGACGTGGCCTCGCTGGCCCGCCGGTCGCGGCTCGCCGCCGCGAGCTCCGACCGGACCCGCTCGTCGGATGCCGGCCAGGCGGCCGCCGCGGCCACCTCGGTCCAGCGCCTGCTGGTAACCGGCGTCGGCGACCGCCGGGTGGCCATCCCGCTGGACACGGTCACCCGGCTGGAGGAGTTCGAGCGCGCCCGGATCGAGCACGCCGGCTCCCGCCAGGTCGTCCAGTACCGCGAGGAGATCCTCCCGCTGGTCCGGCTCGCCGACCTCCTCGGCGCGCTGCCCGACGAGCCCGGCGACACCGTGTCGGTCGTCGTATACAGCGAGCGCGGCCGCAGCGCCGGCCTGATGGTCGACAAGATCGTCGACATCGTGGAGGAGACCGCGACGGTCCGCACCGACCTGCACGAGGACGGCTTCGCCGGTACCGCGGTCATCCAGCAGCGGGTCACCGAGCTGCTGGACATGCGCCGGGCGATCCTCGCCGCGGACCCGAACTTCTATGCCGAGATCCCCGACGAGCACCTCGTGGAGGCCTGATGCCCACCCGCCAGTACGCCACCTTCGAGGTCGCCGGCCAGCTGTTCGGCGTCGAGGTCGAGGCGGTACAGGAGGTGCTCTCGTTCGGCGAGTACACCGCGGTACCGCTGAGTTCGCCGGCCGTGGGCGGCCTGTTCAACCTGCGCGGCCAGGTGATCGCCGCGGTGGACCTGCGGGTGCAGCTCGGGCTGCCCCGGCAGACCCTCGACGGGCCGGTGATGAACGTGATCCTGCGCGGCGACGACGAGCCGGTCAGCCTGCTCGTCGACCGCATCGGCGAGGTGATCGACCTGGCGGACAGCGAGTTCGAGCCGCCACCGGAGACACTCACCGGCCCGACCCGCGAACTGGTCCTGAGTACCGTGAAGCTGCAGGACCGGCTAATGCTCGCCGTCGACGTCGCCCGGGCGATGGACACCGCCCGCGTCGCCGCCTGATCCCCGATTCCCACCCCCGGGAGCCCGACACATGTACAGCCTGGTGAGCGCGCCGGTGCTGGGTTTCGACCTGACCCGGTTACGGGGCGGCGCGGCCACCGCCGAGGTACTCCTGCGTGGACTCTGCCTGACGGCCGCGGACCTGCCGGTGCTCGCCGAGCGCCGGCCCGACGAGGACGTGCGCGGGCCGCTGTGGCTGGCCGTCGAGGACGCCCGCCGCGAGCTGCCAACGCTGCGCGGGCTGGCCGCCCAGGACGATCCGGTACGGGCGATGGCGCTGGTCCAGCGGGCGCCGATCGGCAACGTCGACGGCCTGCTCCGCTGCGTGCGCCACGACATCCTCTCGTGGACGTGGGACGGCGAAGGCCGCCAGGAGGCGGCCGCCGAGCGGGCCACGGCGGTGCTCTGTGACGCGGTCGTCAGCGGGTACCTGCGCGACCAGCTGGCCCCGGCGGTACGCCGCGGGCTCGCCGCGGCCTGGGTGTCCGCGATGCGGCGGCTGCCGGCCAACCCGCCGATCGACCTCGGGCCGCACCACCACGCGGTGACCTCGCTGCTGGACCGGGTCCGGACGCTCTCCAGTGCCGACGTGGCCCGGATGCTCCGGGTCGCCGACGACGGGCGGCGCCACCCGTCCGGGTGGTCGAGCGCCGCGCACTCCGCCTCGTGGGCCAGCTACCTGTCCGGCCGCATCCGCACCGCCGCCGCCGCGCAGCTGCTGCTCGTCCAGGCGATCGACACCGGTGCGGTACCGGTGGCCGACCGGGCCGGCGGCGTCTGGAACATGCTCAGCGGCGCGGTACAGGCGCTGGTCGTCCGCGACCTGCTGGACACCGCCACCGCACACCGGCTGCTCGCGCCGGTCCTCGCCGCACTCGGGCCGAACTGGCTCCGGTAGCCGGCGCCGGGCTCCGGTAGCCGAGCGACCTGGCCCCGGTAGCCAGTTCGGTGCACCCTGCCCGACTTACTCAGCCCCAGCCGCGCCGTACCGATGAGAGGCGCGAACGCGGGATCGGCACCTGTTCCCGTGCCGACGCTGGAGGCGATGACGTGATCTCTGTTCTGGTGGTCGACGACTCGGTTGTCGTCCGCCGCCTGATCGTGAACGCGCTGTCCGGCGACCCGAACATCGAGGTGGTCGGCACGGCGGCGAACGGCCGGATCGCCCTGGCCAAGATCGAGACACTCAAGCCCGACGTGGTGACCCTCGACATCGAGATGCCCGAGCTGGACGGCCTGGCCACCCTGCGCGAGCTGCGCAAGCGGCACCGTCCGCCGCGGGTCGTCATGTTCAGCACGCTGAGCGTCGCGGGCGCCACCGCCACCTTCGAGGCACTCGCCGCCGGCGCCACCGACTTCGTCACCAAGCCGGCCAACGTCGCCAGCTTCGGCGAGTCCCAGCGGATGATCCGCGAGCAGCTCATCCCCAAGATCCTCAGCTTGGGTGGGCGGCGCGCGCCGGGCGCGGTCAATCCGGTACGGCGGCCGGTCCGGCCGGCCGCGCGCCTGGGCCGGGTCAGCGCGATCACGATCGCGTCCTCCACCGGCGGCCCGGACGCGCTGGCCCGGGTGCTCGGCACCCTGCCGGCGAACCTGCCGGTACCGGTCCTGGTCGTGCAGCACATGCCGCCGGTGTTCACCCGGATGTTCGCCGAACGCCTGGACCGCTCCTGCGCGGTACACGTCGTGGAGGCCGCCGACGGCATGGCGGTGACCGCCGGCACGGTCTACATCGCCCCGGGCGACCGGCATCTGACCGTCACCGGTCGCGGCCCGGCGGTGACCGCCCGGCTCACCGAAGGCCCGCCGGAGAACTCCTGCCGCCCCGCGGCCGACGTCCTGTTCCGCTCCGTGGCCGAGGTGTACGGCGGGAGCACGCTCGCCGTCGTGCTGACCGGCATGGGCCAGGACGGTAAGCGCGGTGCCGAAGTGCTGCGCGCCGCCGGCGCCGAGATCCTCGTGCAGGACCAGGCCACTTCGGTGGTGTGGGGCATGCCGGGCGCGGTCGCCGGCGCCGGCCTGGCCGATGCGGTGCTTCCGCTCACCGAGATCGGCGGGTACCTCACCACCCGCCTCGCCACCCAGCTGGTGGCCCAACCCAAGGTGGTGCTGTCATGACGTTGTCCGCTGCGGACTTCGCCTTCGTTGCGGGGCTGGTCCGGCGGGAGTCGGCCATCGTCCTGACACCGGGTAAGGAGTACCTGGTCGAAGCGCGGCTGCTGCCGGTGGCCCGCCAGGCCGGCGCGTCCAGTGTGGCGGACTTCCTGGGTGCGCTGCAGCGCCGGCCCGACCCGGCCGCGCACCGGTCGGTCGTGGACGCGCTGACCACCAACGAGACGTCCTGGTTCCGCGACCGGGAGCCGTACACCGCGTTAGGCGACGTGGTCGTGCCCGAGCTGGTCAGCGCCCGCGCCGGTACCCGCTCGCTACGCGTCTGGTCGGCCGCCTGCTCCAGCGGCCAGGAGCCCTACAGCCTGGCCATCACGCTGCGGCAGGCGCTACCGCCCGGCTGGCGGTACCACATCACCGCGACCGACATCTCCACCGAGATGATCAAGCGGGCCAGCGCCGGCGAGTACAGCCAGGTGGAGGTGAACCGGGGGCTGCCCGCGCAGCTTCTGGTGCACCACTTCGCCCGGTCGGGTGCCGGCTGGAAGGTCACCCCGGCGCTGCGCGACAACGTCGCGTTCCAGCAGCTGAACCTGACCGCCCCGCTGCCCGCCATGGCGCCGTTCGACGTGATCTTCCTGCGCAACGTCCTCATCTACTTCGACGTCGAAACCAAGCGGTCGGTGCTCCGCAAGGTATGCAAGCTGCTCCGGCCGGACGGCTGGCTGTTCCTGGGCGCGGCCGAGACCACCATCGGCGTCGATGAGAGCTACGAACGGGTGGCGATCGGACGCATCTCCGCGTACCGACCGCGGGTAACGGTGCCAGCCGGCACCTCGGGAAAGGGGTGATGCCCGGTGCACGCCATTGTGATCGATGATTCCCGCGCGATGCGGATGATCCTGCGCCGGCTCCTGGGACAGCTCGGCTTCGAGGTGGTCGACGCCGAGGACGGCCGCGCCGCACTGGAGCTGCTGAGCGGGATGGACCCGGTACCGGCGCTGGCGCTCGTCGACTGGAACATGCCCGACATGAACGGCCTGGAGTTCATCACGGCGGCCCGGGAGGACCCCCGGCTGCACGAGATGACCATGGTCATGGTGACCACGGAGAGCGAGCAGGGCCAGGTCGCACGGGCGATCGCCGCGGGCGCGCACGCGTACGTCCTCAAGCCGTTCACGACCGAGGCAATGATCGAGAAGCTGGCCCTGCTGGGCCTGGTACTCACCGGAGCGAAGCGATGAGCGATCACGTCACCCCGACCGCGGACAACCTGCGGCAGATAGCCGAGCAGGTCTGGGCGGCGTACCTGGACCCGGAGGGCGTCCGGCCCCTTCTGGTCGGCGAGTCCCGCCAGGCGGCCAGTGCGGTGAGCGCTTCGGTGTCGCTGACCGGCGCCTGGTACGGGCACGTCGTCGTGACCTGTTCCTCGGTCGCCGCCCGGCACGCCGCCGCGGCGTTCCTCGCGATGGCGGCCGACGAGGTCAGCGACGAGGACCTGACCGACGTCATGGGCGAGCTTGCCAACATCGTTGGCGGCAACGTGAAGAGTATGTTGCCGGCGGCGACCGCGATCTCCCTACCGCACGTCGTGGCGGGCGCCGGCAACCGGTTCCCGACCACCCGGCAGATCTGCGAGCTGTTCGGTACCTGGCTCGACGAGCCGTTCTCGATCAGCATGTGGCAGGGGCGCGAGCTGGCGGAGGTACCGGCAGCATGAGGATCCTCATCGCCGACGACAGCCGCGTGATGCGGCAGATCGTCATCCGTACCCTGCGCCAGGCTGGCTTCGAGGGCCACGAACTGGTCGAAGCCGCTGACGGCCGGCAGGCACACGACGCCGTTCAGAGCGAAAAGCCCGATCTGGTAGTGTGCGACTGGAACATGCCTGAAATGACGGGGATCCAGGTGCTCGGCGCGCTACGCGCGGCGGGTAACCACGTGCCGTTCGGCTTCGTCACCTCGGAGTGCACCGCCGAGATGCAGAATGCCGCGGAGGCTGCCGGCGCGCTGTTCTTCATCATCAAGCCGTTCACACCGGAACGCTTCAAGGAAGCGCTGAGCACCGTCCTGGGGTGATAGTCATGACCACCATCGCGCTGCCCGCCGCGCTGGCCGTCCGCAACCTGCTGGAGGACCTGCTCGGGCGGGACGTGACGGTGAGTGTCGCCGACCCGCCGGTGGCCGCCGATCTCAAGCGGACGGTGGCCGCGGTGTACATCGGTAACGCCGCCACGATGGCCGCGGTCCTCGGCCTGGACCTCGCGCTCGCGGCCTACGCCGGCGCTGCGCTCGGGCTGATGCCAGTGGGCCGGGCGGAGGACTGCATCGAGGACGGCGCGCTGTCCCCGCTGCTGGCCGAGAACGTCGGCGAGTTGTTCAACGTGCTGACCAGCCTGCTCAACCGGGAAGGCGGCCCGCACATCAAGCTGTACAAGGTGTACCTGCCGCCCGAGCCGCTGCCGACGGACGCCCAGGCGCTGGTGCTGGCGCTGGGCAACCGGACCGACCTCGCGGTCGAGGTGGCCCGGTACGGCAAGGGCCGGTTCAGCCTGTCGCTGTCCTGGTAGGCAACCGCACGGTCACCTCGATGGTGATCTCGGTACTGGAACCGCGGGCGGAGATCGGGCTGCGCCGGTCCCTCGGGCGACGCGGGGACAGATCCGCCTGCAGTTCCTGATGGAGTCGCTGCTGCTGGCCGCGTGCGGCGGGGCCGGCGGGGTACTGCTCGGGATCGGGGTCACCACGGCCTACGCGACGTACCAGCACTGGCCGTCGCCGGTACCGGCCTGGGCGTCGGCCGGCGGCGTCGGGGCGATGCTCGTGATCGGCGCTCTCGCCGGCCTGTACCCCGCGTGGCGGGCGGCCCAGCCACTGCCGATGAGCCGCTATCCGGCGGCCTGCCGCCGGGTGTCGAACAGCGCCGGCTCGACGACCTGGGGCGCGCTGCCCTTGGCCCGGCTGCTCTGTACGGGGGTGCGCTGGACCGGCAGGTCGTCCGGCAGCGCGCCGCGCGGGGCGGGGTGCTCGACCAGCGCGAGTACCCGGCTGGCCATGAACCGGGCGGTGCGGGCCACGCTGCCGCCCCGGGTCACCTCGGACACGGTCACCACGCCCCGGTTGACCCCGACGTCCACCCGCCGGCCGGCCCTGGTCGCCGTGACCTCGTACGTGCGTGTCTCGCCGCCGGCGTCCACGACGATCTCGACCCGGTCGCCCTTCACGATTGCCTCCCGTTTCCCGTGCCTGTAGTCGGCGTGTGTCGGCCGTGCAGGTGGGGAAGCTGTATCGAGAATCTTACTCCGCGCATCCGACAGGAACAGCGGCGCGAGGTCAGCCCGGGCCGGGCGGCGCCTGGACTGACGAACGCCGCCTTGCTGAGCCAGCCCAAGTGCTGGCTCACGAGGAGCGCAGCGACGAGGGAAGGCGTCGCCTGGGGAGGCCCGGGGCCGCGCGAGCGGAGCGAGCGCCAACACTACTGCGGCGGGTCGACGGCCCGGTCCTCGGCGCGGACCGGCGCGGTGGCGATCCGGTGCCGCGAGTACGAGGCGGTCAGCCCCCGGAGCCCGGCGAGCAGTACCGCGCTGACCGCGACGGCGAGAAGGAAGCGTTCCATCGCCACGGTCGCGGTGAGGTCGCCGGTGACCGCGGTGTGCCACAGCGCCGGCGCGCTGATCGCGGTGGCGAGCAGCAGCGTGCTCGGGCGGATCAGCGCCACGTGGTCTCCCTTCCGGAACGCCCGGCCGGCGCGGCGCGGTGTTCGGTGAGCCGGCGGGACAGCAGCGCGGCCCACTCGTGCGGGTTCGCGACGGCGCCGTCGAGCAGCGCGATCGGGGCCGGCAGGGCAAGTACGGTGCCGGGGTCGGCGCAGATGTCGGCGGAGTACACCGCGAGCGCGTCCACCCTGCCCAGGCTGCGCAGATGGTTGGCGGTGTCGCCGGGCTTGCGGGTGGCGTCGACGGTGGCCCAGATCGCGGTGGCATCCAGTGCCGTGCACACCGCCTCGGTCCAGCTCGCCTCCACGCCCAGCGGCGCGTCGATCACCACGATCGACGGCACGTCGCCGCGGTGCATCCGGCGGGCCCGCTTCTCCGCGTCCGGCGGACCGGAGATCCGCCGGGTCGGGTGGATCGGGGTACCGGCGGTGGTCGGGCCGGCGAGCAGCACCTGGGTCGGGTCCAGCCGCAGCGTCCGCGCCGCCCACTGTGCGGTGTGCAGCGCGGGGGCCAGCTCGCCGATGACGACGAAGACGTCGCCCGGCCGGTCCGGCGGTACCGGAGCAGCGGGCAGGTCGGCCAGCGCGGTCAGTGCGGCCTGGTACGGCTCGTCGCCGCGGGCCCGCGCCGCCAGCTCGGCGGGTACGCCCAGGGCCGCCAGGTCGGCGGCGAGCGGGTTCCCGGCCAGGGTCGGTGGCTTCGGCCGGGCGCCGTTGGGGGCGTTCTCGTAGCGCCGCACCGGCTCGTCCAGCCGCCGGGCGTTCGCGAGGTCGCTCTGCAGGCCGGCCATGACGTCCGCGAACGCGGCGCCGCTGGTCGACATCACCGAAGCCCGCGGGGGTACCGGCGCCGCTTGATCTTTCGGCGCGGCCAGCATCGGGATCGCGAGCGGGGTGACCGTGCGGCCCTCCCCGCGCACCGGCGCCACGGTCGGCGCTGCGACGTGCGGGGCTGCGACGTGCGGGGCTGCGACGTGCGGGGCTGCGGCCGGTTCCGGCTCGCCGCCCTCGAACAGGTCCTCCCGCGCGTCGACGAGGTCGAGCAGCGTACCGGCCGGATCCTCGGCCGCGCCGTCCTCGCCCAGCTCCACGGACAGCTCGAAGTGCTGCTTGGCGAAGAAGCCGGCCAGCCCGCCGGTGCGGACCTTGTTCGCCGATACGATCTTGGCGCGGTCGCCGTACTCGTCGTGTACCTGCTCCAGCAGCGGTTCGAGCCGCGGACCCTCAAGAACTATGCGCGTAGGCACCGGTCACCACCCCCATCGTCTCGATACGTGCGGGGAAGCCTGCGATCTCCGGGTAGGACAGCAGGGGTACCGACTGGCCGGCCGAGCGCATCAGCCGGTACAGCGGCGGGCGCAGCGCCGGGGAGCAGGCCAGGACGGGGCTGACCCCGCGCTGCTCGGCGGCTGTCACCAGCCGGGCGACGTCCGCGGCGATGGCCTCCATGAGCCCGCCGTCGAGGGCGAGGAAGCTGCCGTTCTCGGCCGGCCGTACCGACTCCAGCAGCGAGTGCTCCAGCTGCGGATCCAGCGTGATGACCGGCAGCGCGCCACTGTCGGCGTACCGGTTGGCGATCGCCGGCCCGAGTGCCGCCCGGGCCGCTTCCACGAGCCCGTCCGGGTCGGTGCTCAGCTTGGCGCGCAGCGAGAGCGCCTCGAAGATGCGCACCAGGTCGCGGATCGGTACCCCCTCGTCGAGCAGCCCCTGCAGCGCCCGCTGGACCTGGCCCAGGGTGAGCAGCGCCGGGGTCAGCTCCTCGACCACGACGGGGTGGGTGCGCTTGGTCATCTCGGTCAGCGCGCGCACGTCCTCTCGGCCCAGCAGCCGGCTGGCGTTCTTGCGGACCACCTCGGCGAGGTGCGTGATCACCACGGACGCGCGGTCGACCACGGTCGCGCCGGCCAGCTCGGCCTGGTAGTGCAGCTCCGCCGGGATCCACTTGCCGGACAGGCCGAACACCGGCTCCTGACCGGCCCGACCGGGGAGCTGCTCCAACCCGTCGCCGATCGCCAGCACCGTACCGGGTGGCGCGGTGCCCCGGGCGGCCTCGACCCCGCTGATCCGGATCACGTACGTGGACAGCGGAAGGTCAAGGTCGTCGCGGGTGCGTACCGGCGGCATGACCAGGCCCAACTCCAAGGCCATCTTACGGCGAAGTGCCCTGACTCGGTCTAAAAGATCCCCAGTTGCCGGGTCGACCAGATTCACCAGATCCGGGGAGAGCGCCAGTTCCAGCGGGTCGACCCGCATCTCGCCGAGCAGTGCCTCGGGCGAGTCCGGCGTAGGGCAGTCGGCCGCCTCGGCCGGCGACGCATCCTCGATCTGCGGCCGCGCCTTCATCCGTTGGGCGGCGAGCAGGACGCCGCCGCCGATGATCAGGAACGGGATCTTCGGCAGGGCCGGGATGAGGCACAGCGCGAGTACCGCGCCGCCGGCGATCTGGATCGGCCGCCGGTGCTGGCTGAGCTGGGTGACCACGCTGGTGCCCATGTCGCCCTCGGTCGCCGAGCGGGTGACGATCAGACCGGTGGCGACCGAGAGCATCAGCGCGGGGATCTGCGAGACCAGGCCGTCGCCGATGGACAGCAGGCTGTACGTCGAGACCGCCTCGCCGGGGCTGAGCTTGCGCTGGATGATGCCGACCGCCATGCCGCCGACGAGGTTGATGACGGTGATGATGATCGCGGCGATGGCGTCGCCCTTGACGAACTTGGAGGCGCCGTCCATCGCACCGTAGAAGTCCGCCTCGGCGGCGACCTCGGCGCGGCGCTTGCGGGCCTCGTCCTCGTTGATCAGGCCGGAGTTCAGGTCGGCGTCGATGGCCATCTGCTTGCCGGGCATGGCGTCGAGGGTGAACCGGGCGCCGACCTCGGCGACCCGCTCGGCACCCTTGGTGATCACGACGAACTGGATGACGATGAGGATCACGAAGATCACCAGGCCGACGATCAGCGAGCCGCCCACCACGAAGTGCCCGAATGCGTCGATCACCTTGCCGGCGAACCCGTCGAGCAGGACCAGCCGGGTGGCGCTGATGTTGAGCGCGAGCCGGAAGAGCGTGGCGACCAGGATCAGGGCGGGGAACACCGAGAAGTCCAGCGGCCGGCTGACCTGCATGCTGACCAGCACGATCAGCAGTGCCGCGGTGATGTTGCCGGCGATCAGGAGGTCCAGGAGAAAGGACGGCATCGGTACGACCATCATCACGATGATCATGACAATGCCGATCGGTACGACGAGCTGGCTCAGACGCCTCGGATTCACGGCACCTTCCGCATGAAGTGTTGTGTTCCGGGCCTGTCCATGCCCGTACCGGTGCCGTCCTGGCTGCCGTACCGATCGGCAGGTCCCGGTACCCGGCTGAGGGTTTTCACGCGGCGAACGGGCGGTGCATGCCGGCCGCCGAACCGCGTGCCTTGAGGCCCATGATGAACGCCAGCACCCGGGCGACCGCGCCGTAGAACTCCGGCGGGATCTCCTGACCCAGCTCGCAGCCGGCGTACAGGGCGCGGGCCAGCGGGACGTCCTGGACCATCGGGATCCGGTGCTCGGTGGCCTTCTCACGGATCTTGGCAGCGACCGTACCGGAGCCCTTCGCGACCGCCCGCGGCGCGCCCTTGGCCGGGTCGTACCGCAGCGCGACCGCCACGTGCGTCGGGTTGACCACCACGACGTCCGCCTTGGCCAGGTCGGCCATCATCCGGTTCCGGGCGGCGGCGTACTGCCGGGCCCGGATCTGGCCCTTGACGTGCGGGTCGCCCTCGGTCTTCTTGTGCTCGTCCTTGATCTCCTGCTTGCTCATCCGCAGCTGCTTGCCGGTGCGGCGGCGCACCATGGCGTAGTCGACGGCGGCCAGGAGCAGCCCGGCGACCGCGGCGGCCCGCAGGATCGTGACGGCCCCGTCGGTCACCGTCGCCACGGTCGTACCCAGCGACAGCGCGCCCGACATCGTCAGCGATCGGATCAGGCTGCGGAACACGCTGTACAGCACCGCACCGAGCGCGGCGGTCTTGAGCAGCGCCTTGACGCCCTCCCACCAACCGTGCGGGCCGAGCGTCCTCTTCAGCCCGGACATCGGGTTGAGCCGGGAGAACTTGGGGATCAGCAGCTTGGTCGCCGGGTGGATGCCGCCCTGGGCCGCCGCCGAGGCCACCCCGACGAGCAGGATCGTGACAGCGACGGGCGCGATCGCGGTGGCGGCGGCCATCCCGGCCTCGCGCAGCAGATGCAGGTCGGTCGCCGGGTCGGGGTGGGCGATCACGCCGGGCAGCTTCTCCAGCAGGCCCTGGGCGCTGGACAATGCGGTGCGCAGGGCGGTCGGGACGACCACGCTCGCCGCCAGCATGCCGGCCCAGGCGCCCAGGTCGGGGGTACGGGCGATGGTGCCCTCCCGGCGCGCCTGCTTCTTGCGCTGCGCGGTGGGCTTCTCGGTCTTCTCCCCGCTCATCCCGTCGCCCCGCTTCGCGGTGCGCCGCGCATTCGCGATGCACTGCGCTCATGGTTCGCTCGCTGACGCTCGCTCATCCCGTCGCCCCGCTTCGCGGTGCGCCGCGCATTCGCGACGCACTGCGCTCATGGTTGGCTCGCTGACGCTCGCTCACTTACCACCCGACACCGTGACGACCGCTTCGACGGCGGGGATGACCAGGTTGTGGATGGCGCGGGGGAGCAGGGCGACGGCCAGGCCGCCCAGGCTCAGCACCAGGAAGATCTTGGCCGGGAAGCCCATGGAGAACGCGTTGAGCGCGGGCGCGACCCGGTTGAGCAGGCCGAGCGCGAGGTCCGCGCAGAACAGGACGGCCGCCAGGGGGCCGGCGATCTCCAGCGCAGCGGTGAACATGTGGCTGATCCCGTGGGTGATCAGCCGGTCGAGGGTGGCCAGCGAGAGCGTGCCGTTCAGCGGCAGCGTCCCGTAGGACTCCAGGAAGCCGCGGACGACCAGCCGGTACCCGTCCGTCACGAACAGCAGCGTGACCGCCAGCACGTTGTAGAAGCGGCCGAAGACCGAGCTCTGGTTCGTGCCCATGGGGTCGAAGGCGAACGCCATCGAGAAGCCGCCCAGCAGGTCGATCAGGTCGCCGGCGGCCTGTACGGCGGCGAAGAACAGCGCGGTCAGGAAGCCCAGCGCGGCGCCGACCACGACCTGCTCGACGAGGGCCACCAGCAGCTTCGTGGTGTCGGTACCCAGGGCGGCCGCCTGGCCGGTGAGCGAACCGGTCACCGGCAGCGCCAGGGCCACGGCGAACAGCGCCTTGACCGGCGCCGGTACCACCGGGCCGTTGAACGGCGGGCACACGGCGAGCCACGCCAGGGCCCGGACCGCGGCGAGGAGTACCGCGATCAGCTGCGCCTGCGGGAGCGCCAGGGACACGTCAGGCGGCGCCGATCAGGTGCGGGATCTGGCCGTACAGCCCGGTGGTGAACGAGATCAGCTCGTGCAGCATCCAGTTGCCGGACAGCAGCAGCGCCACGCCCACCCCGATCGCCTTGGGCACGAAGGACAGCGTGGTCTCCTGGATCTGGGTCACCGACTGGAAAAGCGATACCGCGAAACCGATCACCAGGGCGGTGAGGAGCACCGGGGTACCGAGCTTGACGGCGATCATCATGGCCTGCAGCCCGATGTGTACGACGGTGGTGTCGGTCAAGGCGGGTTTCCCTCCGGAAGATCGGCTTGGGGACAGCTTGCCCGTCCCGGGTAGCGGACGAGGGCGGAACGGGTGCGGTTTCGGTAGCAGTGCGGTCAGTAGCTCGCGACCAGCGCGGTGACGACCAGGCCCCAGCCGTTGACCAGCACGAACAGCAGCAGCTTGAACGGCAGCGACACGGTGACCGGCGGCAGCATCATCATGCCCATCGACATCAGCGACGCCGAGACCACCATGTCGATCACCAGAAACGGGATGTACACGACAAACCCGATGATGAACGCCGCCCGCAGCTCAGACAGGACGAACGCCGGTACCAGCGTGGTCAGCGGCACGTCCTTCGGGCTGGCCGGCTTGGCGCCCTTCGACACGCTCGTGAACAGCGCGATCTCGTCCTTGCGGGTGTGGTTGGTCATGAACGTGCGCAACGGCGCCATCCCGTCGTGGAAGGCCACCGTCTGGGTCTTCGTCGCGTGCAGGTACGGCTGCACGCCCTGGGAGTTCATGTCGGACAGGACCGGGCCCATGATGAACAGGCTCAGGAAGAGCGCGAGCCCGGCGAGGACCTGGTTCGGCGGTACCGACGTCAGGCCCAGTGCGTTGCGGACGATCGACAGGACCACGAAGATCTTCGTGAAGCTCGTGCACATCAGCAGCAACGCGGGCGCGACGGACAGCACGGTGAGCGCGAGCAGGATCACGAGCGAGCTGCTCGGCTTGCCGTTCGCCCCGTTGATCTGGACGCCGACCGTCGCGCTGCCGGTACCGCTCGTACTGTTCACCGGACCGACCGGCGGGGTCGGCGCGGTCGGTACCGCGGGAGAGGTCACGACGGCCGCGGCAGCGGGGGCGGCTGTGGCCACCAGGCCGCCGACAAGCACCGCCGCGCCGAGCGCGACCGCGGCGGCGAGCCGGCCGAGGTACCCGCGGATCACCGGCGGGCCGTCCGGTCGCGGAGGAACTGCACGGCATGCGTCCACGTCTGCGGGGACAGTACGGAGCCGTCCAGCCGGCCGGCCGGTACCGCCTCGACCGGCACGGACCCGCGCCGCCCGGCGCCCGGCTGGTCCAGTGCTGTCGAACGCCGCTCTGCTGGTCCGGCCCAAGTGCCGGCCCACGACGCGTCGGTCTCCCCGAGTAGCGTTACCTGGCCGTCGGTAACCCCGAGGATCAACACCCGGTCGGCCACCCGCACCACGGCGACCGAGGACGCCCGGGTGATCTGGTGCCGGGCCAGCACCGCGATCGCGCCGCTGCCCCGCCCGGCCAGCGGGCGCCGGGCGAGCTTGGCCAGTACCCAGAGCAGACCGAGCACGACCAGCAGCGAGAACCCGATGCGCAGGACCAGTTCGAGCATGCGGCTAGGCCCGCTCCGTGCCGGGTACGACGATCTCGGTGATCCGCAGGCCGAAGTTCTCGTCGATGACGACGACCTCGCCGCGGGCGATCAGCCGCCCGTTGACCAGCAGGTCGGCCGGGCTGCCGGCGGCCCGGTCCAGCTCGACGACCGCGCCGGGGGACAGGGAGAGCAGCTCGCGCACGCTCATCCGGGTCCGCCCCAGTTCGGCCGAGACCTCCATCTCCACGTCGTGCAGCAGGTCCAGGCCGGTGGTGCGGCCGGTCCCGGCGGGGGCGCCGCTCTGCGCGGCGAGCGCGTCGATCGGCTGCAGCCCGTAGGCCACCGGGCTGCCCGGCCACGGGGTCAGCGCGAGGGCGAGCGCCGCGCGTACCTCTTCGCCGTCCAGCAGCGGTACCACGACCAGGTCGCCCTTGGCGGCCAGCGAACCGAGCGCCACGTCCGGCTCCAGTACCTGGCCGGGGTCGACCACGACCGGCCCGAAGACCCCGGCGGCCGCCTCCAGCGCCGGCCGTACCGCCAGCGCGAGGTCCAGTTCGCCAAGCGGGCTGTGCTGCAGCGCGTCCGCCAGGTCCTGGCTGACCAGGATCGTGACCTCGCCGGTCGCGGTACCGCCGAACCGGGCGGAGACGGCCGGCCCGGCCGGCAGCGTGTCCGGGGTGGCCGACACCGGCGTACCGGCCCGCAGCGGCGCACTCGACGGCAGTACCGCCAGCGTGGCTTCGGCCGCGGCGGCGGCGAGCTTGAACCTCGCCTCGGTCTGCGTGGCGGTGCTGCTCATGGCCGGCTGTCCTCCTTGGGTTCGGGTACCACCAGGCAGGCCAGGCGGGAGCCCTGGTTGCCGGGTACGGCGTAGGCGAAGGTGGTGTCGTTGACCGTGATGGCCAGCGGCAGGGTGACCGGGTGGGCGAGCGGTACCACGTCGCCGGGACGCAGCCCGACGATGTCCTCCGACCGCATCCGTACCGGCCGGAACCGGACGGTGACGTCGATCGGGGCACTCGCGAGCCCTTCGGTGATGTTCGCGTGTGCGGTGCGCTTGACCGCCAGCTCAGCCTCGGTCAGCGCGGTGCCCGCGCCGTAGTTGCGCAGTACCGGAAGGATCGTCGCGAACGGCAGGCAGAGCGTGGCGACGGACTCCTCGGCGCCCACCTTCATCTCGAAGGATGCCACCACGACCAGGTCGGCGGGCGGGAAAGCCTGAAGGAACTGGGTACCGTACTCGATCGCGCCCAGCCGGGGCGCTACGTCGACCAGCCCCTCGAAACCCTGCCGCAGCTCGGCCAGCATCCGCTCCAGCAGGCCGCGCAGCAGTGGCGTCTCGATGTCGGTCAGCGGCCGCTCGGGCTGCGGGCCGCCGGGGCCGCCGAGCATGTGGTCCAGGAAGGACATCACGGTGCTCTGGGCGATCTCCAGCAGCGTGTTACCGCCGATGGGCTCCAGGTTGATCACGCTGATCAGCGTGTGGTGGGTGAGCGTCTCGACGTACTCGCCGGTGGTCACCTGCTCGATCGCCAGCAGGCTGACCTGGCTGGTCGTCCGCAGACGGGTGGTGAGCAGGGTCCCGCAGCCGCGCGCGAAGGTCTCGAACACGATCTGGAGCAGGCGGGTGTGCTCACGGGCCAGCTTGATGGGGCGCTGGAAGTCGTACGGCCGGAGGCCGCCGGTACCGCGGCGGCCGATCCGGCCACGCCCCCGGTTGCCCGAAGTGGCAGATGGTGACTGGGTCACGGTTCCAGCATCGACGATCTGGCGGCTCGGCTGAGCGAACTGGGGAAATTCACTGCATCACGAACTCGATGAAGTAAATGTCCATGACTTTGGCCTCGTACGCCTTCTCCACCGACTTGAGCAGTTCCCCCTTGGCCTTGGCGCGCCCGTCGGCCGAGGCCAACTCGGCCATCGGCCGGTCGGAGAACTGCGCCACGGTCAGGTCGAGCGCCTGGCTGCCGTCGACCTTGTCGCCGGCGTCCGCGGTCGCCTGGAGCGCGAGGTGGATCTTGAGGTAGTGGCCGTCGGCCAGGTTGACCGTGATGGCGTCCAGCGGTACCACCGCGCCCGGCTTCGGCTTCGGCTTGGCCGCGGGCTTGCCGCCGCCCGAGCCCAGCAGGAAGTAGCCGCCGGCACCGCCGAGCAGCACGACCGCCGCCAGCACGATGACGAGCAGCTTCTTCTTCGACTTCTTCGGCTCGGCCACCGGTTCGTTCGCCGCGGGCGTCTCAGACATTGATCAACCTTTCGAGTGCTGGTTACTTAGCCGCGGCCGGCAGGAGGGCGCGTTCTTCGGGCGGCAGGTTGGACAGCACGACGATGTCCACCCGGCGGTTCATGGTGACCGAGCGCGGATCGCTCGGCGGGATCAGCGGACGGGTACCGGCGAAGCCCGCGGCCGACATCCGGTTCGCGGCCAGCCCGTTGCTGATCAGGTACCGGACGACGGTACTGGCCCGCGCGGTGGACAGTTCCCACGCGCTCGGGTAGTTGACCGTGGGTACCGGCAACTGGTTGGTGTGCCCGTCCACCTCGATGCTGTTGGGCTGCGCGCGCAGTGCCGGTACCACCGCGTCGAGGATCTCCTGACCCGGCTTGAGCAGGTCGGCGCGGTCCCCGGCGAACACCACGGAACTGGTCACCACGGTGACCACGAGCCCGCGCTGGTCGATGGAGAACAGCACGCTCTGCTGCAGGTTCTTCGCCTTGAGCGCGGCGGTGATCTCCTCCTGCACCTTCTTCAGGTTGTCGATCTCCCGTGCCACGTCGGCGGCCTGCTTGCTCGCGGTCGCGCGCTGGTCCGCGGCAACGGCGGCCTTCGCGGCCGCATCGGAGGCGGCGGCGCCCGCGGTCTGCGCGCCGGTGGAGTTGGCCAGGTTGGGGCTGACGTTGGGCAGCATCGGGATGACCGAGGAGTCGCTGCCCTTGCCGTCCATGATCGAGCTCTGCGACTGGAACGTGACGGTCTTGGCGCCGAACCCGCTGGCCAGCCCGCCCGCCAGCTCGGCGAACTTCTTCTTGTCCACCTGGCTCATCGCGAACAGCACGATGAACAGCACCATGAGCAGCGTCAGCATGTCCGCGTAGGTGATCAGCCAGCGCTCGTGGTTCTCGTGCTCCTCGTCATGCCCACCGCCGCGCTTCTTCCGCCCCGGCATCCGCTGGTGACTCATGCCGCCTTGGCCTTCTTGTCCGCCTCTCCGGGCGGGAGCAGGCTCTTGAGCTTCTGGGCCACCAGGCGGGGGTTGGCACCGGCCTGGATCGCCATCACGCCCTCGACGGCCAGTTCCATCTGCTCGCACTCCAGCTCGCCGATCCGCTTGAGCCGGTTGCCGAGCGGCAGGAAGACGACGTTGGCGAGCATGACGCCCCAGAGGGTGGCGACGAACGCGCCGGCGATCAGCTCGCCCAGCTTGGACGGGTCCGACAGGCTGCTGAGCACGTGGACCAGGCCCATGATGGTACCGATGATGCCGATGGTCGGGGCGAACCCGCCCATGTCAGTGAAGATCTTCGCGCCGGACTTGTCGGCCTTGCGCTTGGCGTCGATCTCGCCGTGCAGGATGTCGCTGAGCTCTTCCGGGTCGGTACCGTCGATGGCCATCTCCAGGCCGCGGCGCAGGAACGGGTCCTTTACCCCCTTGGCCGCGTCCTCCAGCGCGAGCAGCCCTTCGCGGCGGGCCCGCTCGGCCAGCGCGACCACCGCGTCGACCAGGTCGCCGGACGTGCTGGTCTTGCTGGTGAAGGCGCGCTTCATCTGGTTGACCATGCCGGTCGAGTCCCGCAGCACACCGCCGGCCATGGCTGCGCCGAGGGTACCGAGGACGACCAGGATCAGCGGCGCGGGCAGGATGATCGAGGCGGGGTTGCCGCCCTCCATGACCTGCGCGCCGAAGATGCCGGCAAAGGCCATGCCGATGCCGATGAGGGTAGCGAGATCCATCAGCGCTCCCGCGGGTGCAGCGGGACGACGTTGGCACCGCGCTCGCGGGCGCTCTCGCGCACCGGGACCGGCTCGGCCGGGTACTCGGTGAGGCGCTGCGCCTCGGCGACGATCCCGGCGCGGAACTGCCGGACCAGCCCGATGAACTCGTCCACCGACTCGGCGATGACGTATTTGGTGCCATCGACCAGCGTCACCACGGTGTCCGGGGTGCCTTCGGCCCGCTCGACGAGATCGGGGTTCAGCGCGAACTCCGGTCCGTTGAGGCGCGTCACGAGAATCACGGGTATCCGTCCTTGGCGGTAGGCAAACATGTCCGGTATGTCCTGTACATCGGCGGGACCCGGGGCCCGCTGAGGAATTGCGGGGCGGGCTGACGCTCCGACGAGCTGCGCGGCACCAGGCCCGCCCCGCGCGCACTCAGTGCTTGATGTTGACCAGGTCCTGGAGGATCTCGTCGGACGTGGTGATCACCCGGGAGTTAGCCTGGAAGCCGCGCTCGGCGATGACCAGGTTGGTGAACTCCTGGGAGAGGTCCACGTTCGACATCTCCAGCGAGCCCTGCTGCAGCACGCCCCGGCCGGCCGAGCCGGCGGCGCCGAGCTGGGCGTTACCCGAGTTGGCGGTCGTCCGGTAGGTCGAGTCGCCGGCCTTCTCCAGGCCCGCGGGGTTGCCGAAGGAGGCGATCGCGAGCTGGGCGAGAGTCTGCTTGAGCCCGTTGGAGAAGACGCCGGTCAGCGTGCCGTCCGGCGAGATCGTGAAGGACTGGATGGTACCGGCCGCCGAACCGTCCTGGGTGGAGGCGGTGACCGTGGACAGGCCGGAGTAGCTGGTCATGCCCGACAGGTCGAGGGTGACCCCGTTGACCGTCACCGGGCTGGGCGCCGGTACCGGGTTGGCCCCGTTGGTGAAGTTCAGCGTGTACGGGCCGCCGGTGGCCGCGCCGTCGGTCAGGTTCACCGTCCACTGGTTCGGGGTGACCTTGGTGAACGAGGCGGACAGCGTGACCGGGTTGCCCTGGACGTCGTACGTGCTGATCGACGTGACGATCGGGGTCGGGCTGGTGGTGTCGGCCGGCAGGTTCCCGGTGACCGTGACGTTGCCGGTCGCCTTCGGCGCGAGCAGGGTGCTCAACGGCAGGCTGATCGGGCCCTTGCTGGCGTTGGTGTTGACCACGCCGCTGCTGTTGGCGCTCCAGCCCTGCACGATGCTGCCGTCCGTGGTGACGAGCGAGCCGTTGGAGTCGAAGGAGAACGAACCGTTACGGGTGAACAGGTCCTGCCCGGCATTGCTGACCACGAAGAAGCCGTCGCCCTGGATCATCAGGTCGGTGTCGCGGCCGGTGTTCTGGGCGGCGCCCTGGGAGAAGTTGCTCTGGATGCCGGCCAGGCGCACGCCGAGGCCGACCTGCGCCGGGTTGGTACCGCCGGTGCCGGTGGTGGGTCCGCCCGCGCCCCGCACGAGCTGGCTGAGCGTGTCCTGGAAGGTGGTCTGGCTGGCCTTGTACCCGGTGGTGTTGACGTTGGCGATGTTGTTGCCGGTCACGTCCATCATCTGCTGGTGCGCGCGCAGGCCGCTGATGCCGGAGAACAGGGAACGGAGCATGGTGTGGGTGTGCCTTTCCTTCGGTGGGTGCCGGTCATCCGGCGGAGCTGCGGACTTCCGTGACCGAGGACAGCGGCACATCCTTGTTACCGACCTTGAGGGTCGGCTCGCTGCCCGTGAGGGTGGCGGACGAGACGACACCGCTGCCGGTGGTCCCGTCCGGGTTGGTGAAGGCGACCGTGCGGCCGACCATGGCGCTGGCCGCCTGCAGGTGCTGCGCGGAGACCAGGTTCTGTTGCGCGGTCACCAGCTGGGTGAGCTGCTGTACCTGGGTGAACGTGGCCTCTTCCGACATCATCTGGTCGGCGTCCATCGGCTTGCTGGGGTCCTGGTAGCGCATCTGCGCGACCAGGAGCTTGAGGAACGCGTTCTGGTCGAGGGTCTTGGCGGGGGCGGGGGTGGCGGGGGCGGCCGGGCTGGAAACGCCGGACAGGCCGGAGATCGAACTGGTCAAGACGGGCTCCCTGGGGGTTCAGACGCGCAGGTCGAGAAGGCGGTTGCGGTCGACGGCCGGCCGGGCCTCGGGCGGCGCGGGGGCGGCCACCGGCGCGGCGGTACCCGGGCCGGACGGCTGTCCGGGCGCCGGCTGCCGGTACTCCGGCCCGCCGCCCGCAGCCTCCTGCCGCAGGTCCAGGCTGCAGTTGGTGAAGCCGGCGTCCAGCAGTTCCTGGCGCAGTTGCGGCAGCGCCTCGTGCAGCGCTTCCCGGCCGGTCTCGGTACCGCTGGCGAGCTGGACGGACACGCCGCCGTCGCGGATCTCGGCGACCACGCGGACCGGGCCGAGGTCGTCCGGGTGCAGGTGGACGGTGAGCCGGTGCACGCCGTCGGCCTCCCGGCGCAGCGGCACGATGTGCACTGCGACCTGGGCCGCGGGCGGCAGGGGTGCGGCCGGCTGGGCCGGTGCCGCCGGCGCGGTCACCTCGGCGACCGGAGCGGCCGGCGCTGCGGCCGTCACCGCGGCGGCGGGTGCCGGCGCCTGCGGGCCGGTCGACTGGTCGCGGCGCGGGTCCTCCGACGGACGGTTGTCCGTGCCGGTCGCGGGGGCGGCGACGGGCGCGGTAGCCGCGGCCGGCGGCGTCCCGACCGGCGCCGGGTCGGCCGGCTGGTCCCGGTCGCTGGCCGGGCGGGCGGCCTGCTGCGGGGCGGCCTGCGGCACGTCGACCGGTGCGGCGGCCGGCTGGGCGGGCGGCCCGGCCGGCGCCGCGGTGCGTGCCGGCGGCACCGGCACCTTTGCGACCGGCGTCGGCTCGGCCGGCGCGGGTGCGGCTTCCGGGGCCACGAGGCCGGGCAGCGGCTGGGTCACCGTGGCCGGTGCGGTGATGGCCGGCGCGATGGCCGGCGTCGACGGCGGGGGTACCGGCGCCGGGGTGCCCAGGTCGGCGGACGGCGCGACAACCAGCGGCGCGGCAAGCGCGACCGGCATGGCGGCCGCGAGCAGCGTCGCATCCGGAGTACCCGGGTCGGCCGGCTTCTTCGGCTCCTCCGGTACCGGCGCGACGGCTGCGGCGGGTACCGCGAGGGCACCGGCGAGCGCGGCGAGAGCGGACATGAAGTCCTCCGCCGAGCCGGCCGGCTGGCGGTCGTCGGTACCCGTGGCGCTACCGGTGGCGGCCCGCGGGGCGGCCGGCGCGCTGGCGACAGGTGGCATGGTCAACGGTCGAGAGTCCCTTATCCGAGGGCGGCCAGAGCCGCCTGAACCTTCGGTACGTACGCTTGCGTCTCGGCGTACGGCGGGATGCCGCCGTAGCGCTGCACGGCCCCGGCGCCGGCGTTGTAGGCCGCGATCGCCAGGGGCGTCGAGTTGAACTTCTTGAGCAGCCCCGCGAGCATCCGGGCCGAGCCGTCGACGGCCTGGGCCGGGTCGAGCGGGTTGACCCCGAGGCCCGCGGCGGTGCTCGGCATGAGCTGCATGAGCCCTTGCGCGCCGGCCGGGCTGACCGCGCGGGCGTTGTAGTTGGATTCGACCTTCGCGATGGCCGCGAGCAGCTTCGGCGACACCCCGTACTTCGCGCCGGCCTGGGTGAACAGGTTGCCGTACGGTACCGAGCCCAGGCCGCTGGCCACGCTCAGGCCGGCCGGGCGCGGCGCGTCGACGGTCGGGGTGCTGGCCGACGGGATCACCCGGCGGATCGCGGTCGGGGTGGTGTAGACGCTTTCGATCTTGACATGGTCGCCGGTGTGCGGCGCGGCGATCATCTTGCCGTCGCCGACGTAGATGGCGATGTGGTCGACCGGCTGGCCGAACGCCAGCAGGTCGCCGGGCTTGGCCTGCGCCAGCGTCGGTACGGCTTGTCCCACCTTCGCCTGATCGGCCGCGATCCGGGGAAGCTTAATGCCCAGGTCGGAAAAGGCCCGCTGGACGAATCCGGAGCAGTCCAGCCCGGTGGCCGGATCGGTACCCCCGAACTTGTAGGGGACGCCGAGGTACTTCTGCGCGCTGGCCACGACCGCGTCGCCGGTCGCATCCGTGCCGGTACCGTCGCCGGTCACGGCGGCCAGCTCGTCGGCGAACCCGGTGCCGTCGGTCGAGCCGGCCGGGGCGGTCTGCGCGGCGCGGATCCCGAGCTGCACCTGGATCTGGGTGATTCGGCTGGCCATGTCCGTGATCGTCACGGGCGCACCTCGCGGGCGGCGGAGCGCTGGCCGTCGGTGGTGGCCAGTTCGTCCAGGGCGCGCTGGTCGGCCTGCTGGTCGTACCGGCGCCGCTCCTCGGCGTGCCGCTCGGCGAGCTTCTCGACGGTACGGCGGCGCTGGGCCGCCACGGTCAGCTCCCCGGTCCGCTCGGCGACCCGGGCCTCGGCGAGGGCGGCGAGCTGGCGGGCACCGGCGAGGCTCGCGGCCATCGCCTGCCGGGCGGTCAGCGCGGCGACCATGGCACGGGCGCTGTCCTCGCGGGGCATCTGGTGCCCGGCGAGGCTGCGGTCGCGGGCTTCCGCCACGTCAGCGGCGACCGCCGCGCGATGGCGGGCGCGCAGCACCTCCCCGCGGGCGGCGTCCTCCTGTGCCTGGCGCGCGCGCAGCACGCTGGCGAGTCGGAACCCACGCTTCATCCGTTGCCGTCCCCCTCGTTGAGCAGGCGACGCAGCGCCGCCCAGGCCTCATCCACCGGCGTCCGGTCGTCCATGTCCTGGCGCAGGAACTCGTTGATCTTCGGCCACCGGGCGCGCGCCGAGTCGGCGTCGGGGTTGGTGCCCGGCACGTAGGCGCCGATCTCCACCAGTTCCCGTACCTCCCGGTGCGCGGCCATCAGCCGCCGTAGCTGCTGCGCATCCTTGCGCTGCTCCGGCGTGGTCACCGCGCCGGACACCCTTGATATCGACTCCAGGACGTCAATTGAAGGAAAATGGCCGGACGAAGCCAGCCGGCGATCCAGTACGACGTGACCGTCGAGGATCGAGCGGGCCGTGTCGGCGATCGGCTCGTTGTGGTCGTCGCCCTCGACGAGCACGGTGTACAGGCCGGTGATGCTGCCGGCCGGCCCGGTACCGGCGCGCTCCAGCAGCCGGGCGAGCAGCGCGAACACCGATGGCGGGTACCCGCGGGTGGCCGGCGGTTCGCCGACCGACAGGCCGACCTCGCGCTGCGCCATCGCCACCCGGGTCACGCTGTCCATCAGCAGCAACGCGTCGGCGCCCTGGTCGCGGAACCACTCCGCGATCCGGGTCGCGACGAACGCGGCCCGCAGGCGGACCATCGGCGGCTGGTCGGACGTCGCCACGACCACCACCGACCGCGCCAGCCCTTCCGGCCCCAGGTCCTTCTCCAGGAACTCCCGTACCTCGCGCCCCCGCTCGCCGATCAGCCCCACGACGGTGATCTCCGCCGCGGTACCCCGGGTGATCATCGAGAGCAGGCTGGACTTGCCGACCCCGGAGCCGGCGAAGATGCCGAGCCGCTGGCCGCGACCGCAGGGCACCAGGGTGTCCAGGGCCCGCACGCCCAGCGGCAGCGGCTGGGTGACCCGGGGCCGGTCCATCGCGTTCGGCGGTTCGAGGTCGATGCTCACGCCGGTGCAGCCGGCCAGCGGCGGCCCGCCGTCCATCGGCCGGCCGAGCCCGTCGAGTACCCGTCCGCGCAGCGCCGCGCCGACCGGTACCCGCAGCGGGGAACCGGTGGACACGACCGGCGCGCCGGCCCCGATCCCGGACAGCGAGCCCAGCGGCAGGCAGTTGACCAGCTCGCCGCTGACGGCGACGACCTCGGCCGGTACCGCGTCCGGACCGGTACCGATGCGGACCAGATCGCCGACCCGCCCCGGTAGCCCGGTGACCGTCACGGACAGCCCGACGACGGCGCTGACCCGGCCGACGACCTGCGGCTGGGCGGCCCGGCGCAGGGCATCCAGCCGGCTGCTCATCGCGCCAGTTCGGCGCGTACCCGGCGGACCGCCTCGGCCAGCCGCGCGTCGATCGTCGAGGTGCCCTGCTCGGCGATGGCGTCGCCGGGCGCGAGGCTGGTGTCGGGGCGCAGCGTGACGGCGCGCCCGTTCAGCACGTAGTTCCCATCGGGCGCACCGAGCGCGTCGATGTCCTCGGGGTGCAGCCGGACGATCAGGGTACCGGTCGCTGGCGCCGTCGCCATGACCCGCCGCAGCGCGTCCAGGCCGCGTTCGGGGGACTCGGCAACCGCCCGTCCGAGTAGTGCCTCGGCGATCTCCACGGCACCGCGCAGCACCGCGTCTTCGAGCTCGGCGGCAACCGGTACCGACTGCTGGGCGACCTGGTCGGCCGCGGCCAGGACCGCGCCGATCGCCCGGTCCAGCGCGGCGGCCCGGGCCTGGGCCAGCTCCTGCTCGGCGGCGCGGGCGCGGGCCTCGGCGGCCTGGGCGGCAGCCTTCGCCTCGCGCTGGCCCTGGGCCCACCCCTCGGCGTACCCGGCGGCGATTGCGCTCGCCCGGGCCTGCTCGACCAGGTCGGCCGGTACCGGCACGTCGGTCGTGCGCCGGAAGTCCACCTCGAACCGGGCGGCCGTCGCGGCGCTCGCCCGGGAACCGCGGACGATCGGATCAGGCGACGTACTCATCCTCGTCCCCCCGCTGAATTTCGATCTGGCCGGAGTCCTCCAGCGACCGGATCACCGTGACGATCTTGGCCTGGGCCTCCTCGACCACCCGCATCCGGACCGGGCCGAGCAGTTCGATCTCCTCGAGCAGGTTCTCCCGGGCCCGTTCGGACAGGTTGCGGGCGACCTTCTCGCGCACCGCCTCGCTGACCCCCTTGAGCGCGGTGGCCAGGTCGTTGGTGTCGATCGACCGGAGCACCAGCTGGATCGCCTTGTCCTCCAGGTGCACGATGTCCTCGAACATGAACAGCCGGCGGCGGATCTCTTCGGCGATCTCCGGGCTGCGCTGCTCCAGGCCCTCGATGATCAGCCGCTCGGTGACCCGGTCGGACCGGTTGATGATGTCCACCAGCGGCTGCACCCCGCCGACCACGGACATCTCGCTGGGTTGCAGCACCGTGGACAGCTTGCGGGACAGGGACGCCTCCACCTGCCGGATGATGTCCGGGGAGGTGCGGTCCATCACCGCGATCCGGTGCGCGACGTTCGCGCTGATCTCGGGGCCGAGCGCGGACAGGATCGCGGAGGCCAGCCCGGACGGTACGTGCGCCAGGACCAGCGCGATCGTCTGCGGATGCTCGTTCTGCAGGAACGAGACCACCTGCCGCGGGTCGGCCCGGCCGAGGAAGCTGAACGGCATGTCGGTGACGACGTTGGAGAGCCGTTCGAGGATCTCGCCGGCCCTCTCCTCGCCGAGCGAGGCGATCAGCATGTCCCGCGCCAGGTCCAGGCCGCCCTGGCTGGCCCGCTGCCGCTGCTTCGCCATCGTGTGGAACTCGGTCAGCACCTCGCCGGCGTCCTCCGGCGCCACGAGGCCGAGCCGGGCGATCTCGGTGGACAGCTCCTCGACCTCCGCCTCCGGCAACTGGGCGAGCAGCTTCGCGCTCTCCACCCTACCGAGCTGGACGAGCAGGACGGCCGCCTTGCGCAGGCCGCTCATCTCGGCAGCGGTCTTGGTCATCAGTTCAACTCCTCGCGGGGGATCCGGGTCAGCCGCGGCGCTCGGCGAGCCAGCCGCGCAGCAGCTGGGCGACGTCGTCGGGCTGCTCTTCGACCATTTCGCTGATCTCGCGGTGGCGCGCCTCCAGGGCCAGCGTCTCCGCAGTCGGCCCGTCGGCGGTCGCGCCCAGGGCCAGCGCCTCGGCGTTGCCGTCGGCGAGCGCCGGTGCGCTGCGCTTCTCCAGTACCGCCTGGATCCGGTCCAGCGCCGCGGTCTCGCTGGTCGTCAGCTCGGTCCGCCGGGTCTTGCGGCTGGCCCGCCACGCGAGGAACACCAGTACCGCGATCACCAGAGCCAGCCCGCCGGTCTTGGCCATCGACATGAGCTGGGCCTGGCTGGCCGCCGTGGTCGCCGTCGCCTCGGCCTTCTTCGCCTGGTCGGCGGCCGACTGGTCGAACGGCATCGCGGAGACCGCGATCGCGTCGCCCCGGGTCGGGTCCAGCGCGACGGCGGAGGAGACCAGCTTCTGGATCTGGGCCAGGTCCGCGTTCTTGGCCGTGGTGGCGTCGAGCAGGACCGCGACGGACATCCGCCGGACGTTGCCCGGCGCCGACTGGCTGGTCCTGGTGACCATGCCGACCGCGTTGTCAACGGTGTTGATGGAGTGGTTGTACTGGCCGGTCCCGCCGCCACCGGTGGGTACCTGGATGTTGTCCGGGCCGAGCGCGCCGCCGCTGACGCCGCCGGTGCCGTTGTACGTCTCGACGTTGGTGCTCTGGGACAGCGGCGGGGTCGACGGGCTGGGCGCCAGGTAGGTCTGGGTCTTCGTCTCGGTCTGGTCGTAGTCCAGGTCGGCGGTGGTCTTGACCACGGCGTGTCCCGCCCCGACGATGCTGGTCAGCATCTGCTGCACCGCGTCGTTCATCCGCTGCTCGTACTGCTGGGTCTGCTGGTTGCGGCCCGAGCCGGCGCTGCTGATGCTCTGACCGTTGCCGGTCGACAGCACGTTGCCGGCCGAGTCGGCCACGGTGACCTGGTTCGGGTCGAGCCTGACCACGCTGGCCGCCACGAGGTGGACGACGGACTGCACCTGGTCGGGGCTCAGGGTCTTGCCCAGCGCGGTGGTGACCAGCACCGAGGCGGTCGGCTTCTGGGTGTCGCTCGCGAAGACGTCCTTCTGCGGCAGCGCCAGGTGCACCGTCGCGCCCTGTACGCCGTCGATCGACTTGATCGTCTTACCCAGCTCGCCCTCCAGCGCCCGCTGGTAGTCGACGTTCTGCATGAAGTCGCTGGTGGTGAGGCCCTGCTTGTCCAGCAGCGAGTACCCCGTGTCGGTCTGCGCCGGCAGTCCCTGGCCGCTCATCTTCAGGCGCAGGTCGTACACCTGGCTCTGCGGTACCATGATCGTCGCTCCGCCGTTGGACAGCTGGTACGGGGTACCGGACGAGTTCAGCTTGTCCACGATCGCGCTCGCGTCGGTGGCGGACAGGTTGCTGAACAGCGGGGCGTAGCTGGGCGCGGCGGCCCAGTTGGCGAAGAAGAACCCGCCGACCGCCAGCGCGACGATCCCGAGCAGGGTCACCGCCTTCTGGCCCGGGGTGAACCCGCCGAACGTCCTGCCCAGTCGCTTGACTACCTCAAGTGCCCGGTCGCGCATCAAGCCTGCATCCTCATGATGTCGTTGAAGGCGGCTACCGCCTTGTTGGTGACGGCCACGGTCAGCTGGGTCGCCAGGGAGGCCTCGGTACTGGCGATCATGTAGTCATGCACGTCGGTCAGCGAGCCGGTGGCCGCCTTGACCGCGAGGTTGTCCGAGTTGGTCTGCAGCTGCTGGAGGTTGTCCAGGCCGCCGGCCAGGGCGCTGGCGAAGTTCGCGCCGCTGGTCGCACCGGTCGCGCCGCTGGCCGGGGTGATCGCGGTCGGGCCGGCAACCGGGGCGATCGGCCCGATGGGAGCGATACTCATGCGTTCCGCCCGAGCTGGAGCGCGGCCTGGTAGGCGTCCCGCGCGCGGTCGACGACGCTGAGGTTGGCCTGGTACCCGCGCTGTGCCATGATCAGCTGGCCCATCTGGTCGCTCAGGTCGATGTCCGGGTACCGGACGTTGCCGTCCTTGTCGGCCAGCGGGTTGTTCGGCTCGTACACCACCCGGCCGGTGGCGCTGCCGAGCGCGATCCCGCCGACCTGCACGCCCTTACCGTCGGCGGCCGGCTGGGCGATCACGAAGCGCTGCCGGAACGCGGCCGAGCTCGTCGAGACGGCGTCGTTCATGTTGGAGATGTTGTCGGAGACCGCGTCGAGCCACTTGCGGTACGTGGTCGCACCGGTGGCCGCGATCCCGATGGAGTCGAAGATGGGCATCAGCCACCGCCCTTGATAACGTCGCTGATCAGGCCGAACTTGCTGTCCATCGCGTGGAGGGCCAGCTGGTAGCGCAGCCCGGTGTCGACGCCTTCCAGCGTCTCCTCGTCGAGGTTGACGTTGTTGCCGTTGAGCTGTGTCGGCTCCAGGGACTGGGCAACGGTCGGCTGCACGGCGTCCGGAGACATACCGTTCGAGATTGCCGACTGCAGCGCGTTCTCGAACTGGACCTTACCCGCGTGGAACCCGGGGGTCTGGATATTGGCGATATTGTTGGCCGTCACCCGCTGGCGCATGGCCAGGCCGGACAGCGCAACCTGAAGCGCCTGCGACGCCACGTCGTCGAACACGGCACATCCCTTCCGTAGCTGCCGCCGATCCGTGGCGATGAATGAGCTGTCCGTGCTCACGAAATCTGTCTTCGGCCCGGTGACCCGGGGGTTGAGGTTTCTCCGGGCTTTCAGGCGGCCTGCCGGACCGGCAGCCCGAGGGCGGTGGTCACGGCGAGCCGGCTCTTGAGACTGCCGTGCGCGGCGACCTCGGCGAAGTACGTCGCACGGCGCCGGGCGACGCAGCCGTCGGGCCGCTGCGGGATCGGCAGCGCGTCCGGGTTCAGCTGCGCGTTCATACCGTCCCTGAGCAGCGCCAGGGCCTCCGAGCGCAGCTGCGAGATGCGCGACTCGGTGACGCTCAGCTCCGCGGCCACCTCGGCCATCGGGCGCTCCTCCAGGAAGTACCGGGTGACCACGAGCTTGAGCCGCTCGGGCAGCGCCTCGATCGCGTCGTGCAGGTACCCGATGCGCTCGCGGTACAGCAGCAGGTCCTCCGGGCCGGCGGCGCGGTCGCCGATCATGTCCTCGGCGGTACCGGTGGCAAACCCCTGCAGACTCAGCACGACCGCCCGCCGGACGTCGTCCTCGACCGCGTCCACCTCGTGTACCGCGACGCCGAGCGCCCCGGCCAGCTCGGCGGTGCTCGGGGTCCGGCCCAGCGCACCGGTCAGCTCCACGCGCGCCTTCTCGACCTGGCGGGCCCGATGCCGGACGGAACGGGTGGCCCAGTCCAGACCGCGCAGTGCGTCCACCAGTGCGCCCTTGATGCGGATCGCTACGAAACGGGTGAACGGTACGCCGTGCGCCGGGTCGTACGCCTTGGCCGCGGTGACCAGCGCCAGCAGCCCGGCCGAGGTCAGGTCGTCGCGGCTGACATGCCCCGGTACCCGGCCCAACGTCTCGCGGACGAGGTGCCCGACCAACGGGATGTGCTCCCGGATCCGCTCCTCCAGTGCGCGGTCCACCGGCGTGGCAGCGGTCATGTGAAACCCCTCGTGACGTTGGACGCGCCCGTTTCGGGCGACAAGGAAACGGTCGGTGAGTGCGGGTTCACTACTGGTTACAGCCGGTTGCCGGGGGGTTGCTTTCCCGCCTGGAGGGCGGCGGAGAAAGCCTCAGGTCCGGGTGTGCGGTGCCGAGGGGACACAGGACGTGCAGCGAAGCGATGGGGAGGTACTGCGGTGACCGAGCGCCTGACCGATCTGGCCAGCGACCTCTGGCGGCTGCGGGAGTTGCTGGAGCTGCTCCTGTTCAAACTCGAAGAGGAACAGGTACTGCTGGCCGCCGGCCGTACCCGCTGGGTCGCCCACGCCACCCGCGAGGTGGAGTTGGTGCTCGGTCAGATCCGGCAAGCGGAGCAGACCCGGGCCGCGCACACCCGCGAGGTCGCCGCGGCGCTGGGCCTGCCCGCGGACGTCAGCATGGTCATCCTCGCCAACCGCGCCCCGGCGCCCTGGGGCGACCTGCTGCACCAGCACCGGCGGGCGTTCCTGGCTCTCACCGCGGAGATCACCGCGCTCGCCAAGGCCAACCGCGACCTTGCCAGCAACTGCCGCCGGGCGGCACGCGAGGCGCTGATGATGGTCAACGGCGCGGTCCAGACGTACGGGTCCCGTGGCGAGGCCGTCACCGGCGAGCGCCGGGCCCGCCTGGTGGACGAGGCGATCTGAGCCACGAAAAGCGTGCCACGAAAAGCGTGAACGCCTACACCCGGCGGGTGTAGGCGTTCTCTTTTGCCGGTCAGGCGGCGCAGTCGACGTAGGCCGGCCGGTACGGGGTCGCGCCCGACTCCACCCGGGTGAGCAGCTCCGCCTGCCGGCGGTTGGCCGACAGTGCGACCGAGACGGCCTGGGTGGCCGCGATCTGCCGGCCGAGGATCGCGTCGGCCCGCGGGCGCAGTTCCAGCGGGAGCGGGCCGAGGTCCTTCGGCGGCGTCCATGCGTTGGCCAGCGGCAGGTCGCGTACCCGGTGGTCGTCGGCGAGCAGCGCCTCCACCCGCGTCACGTCGGCCTCCAGCTCGTCCAGTGCCGCAGTCCAGGCCCGGTGCCAGGCAGCCGTCCCCTCCCCACTCATGGCGGGCCTACCCGATCCGGGCGGTGACGGGCTGTGTTCCGGCCATGGCGGCCGTCCGGGTGGCCACGAGGGCCTCCCGCCACGCGTCGCGCAGCGGTTCGACCAGTCCCCGGCACTCCGCCACCAGGTCGGCGTCGGCGCGCACGTTGGCCCTGATGAGCCGGCTGAACAGGAAACCGTAGAGCTGGGCCAGGCCGGCGGCGCCCTCCCACATCGTGACATCGAGGCTGCCACGCAGCTCGGAGACGATGTCCTGGGCGTGCATCAGCCGTTCCGAGGCAGTGGAGCGATCGCTCGCGCGCAGCGCCTCTTCCGCGTGCGTCAGGTCGACGACCAGCCGGTCGTACAGCATGACGAGCAGCTGGCCAGGCGAGGCGGTGGCTACCGTCTCGGCCAGGTATCGGTTACGCAATGCCGGGTTGGTCATCGGAGTCCCTTTGTCTACTGTCCGCCCGAGGGCAGGCCGGCGATCTGGCTGGACAGCCAGCCGGACTGGTTCTTCATCTTTCCGAGCGCGACCTCGAGGTTGGTGAACTGCCGCTGCAGCGCCTGCTGGCGGGCCTGGAGCCGGACGTCCCAGTCGGAGATCTGCCGGGTCAGGCTGGTCACCTGGCTGTGGCCGCCCTGGATCGCGGCCGTCAGGCTGCCGCTGATCGGGTCGGTTGCGCTCGTCGCCACGGTGTCGAGCTGCTTGGCCAGCCCGGTCGCGACGGCGGTCTGCACGCCGGAGGGGTTGGCGTTGTACGCGGTGATGAACGCGTTGCGGTCGAACGTGAGCTTGCCGGTGCTGCCCAGCTGCACGCCGAACTGCTTGTACGAGCCGTACCCGGTCAACCCGTCGCTGACCGAGGACAGCAGGTTGGTCTGGATGTTGCGTACCGCGAAGTCGCCGCTCAGCGGACTGCCGGACTTGGTCGTCGTGTTGTACGCCGTCTGCGTGGTGATCTGCGACAGCGCGCCGTTGGCGGCGTCGACCATCGCCTGCATCTTGTCGGCGATGGCGTCGGCGTCGGTGGTGACGTTCACCGACACGCCGGTGGCCACCTGGGAGGCGGTGAGGGTCACGTTGGGCAGTACTGCGGCGAAGATGTTGGTGCTGCTGTTGACCGTGTAGCCGACGTGTAGCGGGTCGCCGATCTTGATCTGGGCGTCCGCGGCGGTCGCGATGTTCGTGGTGGCCGCGGCCAGGCCGGCGACCGAGAACGCGTTGGCCACGCCGGTCGAGCCGCTGAGCTGCAGGACGGTGCCCTGGTTCGTGGTGAGGACCGAGGCGGTGACGCCCAGCTTCGCGCCGTTGATCGCGTCGGCGACGCCCTGGGCGGTATCGGTGGTGACGTTGATGTGGGTGGTCTTCGTCCCGACCGTGAGATCGAGCCCGTTGCCGGTCGTGACCGGGCCCGCCGCCGCGACGCTCGCGGTGGTCACCTGGGCGGCGGCCAGCGCCGTCACGCCGAACGTGAAGGTACCGGGGGTCGCGCCGATGGCGGCGGTGGCGGTGACCGCGGTGGACGAGGACGTCGCCTTGACCGACTGCCAGGTCGGGTTGGTCGGGGTCAGCGCCGACGGAGGGGTGAACGCCTCGGCGGCCGTCTTCAGCGCGGCCATCTTCGCGTTGACCGACTGGTACGCCGAGATGACCGCGTTCTCCTTGGAGACCCCGGTCTTCAGATTGGTCTGCGGCTGGGCGGCGAGCTGCATCAGCTGGCTGATCACCTGGGTGGTGTTCATGCCGCTGACCAGGCCGTCAACCGTTGTTAGGCTGGTCACCGTATGCCTCCCGTCGGGCACGCCGGCGTGGCGTCGAAGGGGTCTGATAGCGCCATCCGGCGGGCGGCCGGTGAGTGCCGATCGCCCGCCGGATGGCTATGCAGTTGTTCAGTTGTTATTCGATTGTCTGGTTCGCTCAGCCCAGGAGCTTCAGAACGCCCTGCGGCGCCTGGTTCGCCTGAGCCAGCATCGCGGTACCGGCCTGCTGCAGGATCTGAGCCTTGGTGAAGTTGGTCATCTCCTGGGCCATGTCGGTGTCGGTGATGGCCGACTTCGACGCGGACAGGTTCTCGATCGCCACGTTCAGGTTGTTGATCGTGTGATCGAACCGGTTCTGGTAGGCACCCAGGTTCGCCCGGACCGTCGAGACGTTCGCGATCGAGGTGTCGAGCTGGTCGATCGCCGCGGCCGCGTTGGTTGTCAGGTCGAGCGTGGTGGTCTTCAGCCCGTTCGCGTCGAACCCGGTGATCTTGCTAGCGGAGCCGGGGTTCGACAAGCTTGCGGCCTTCAGGGCGCCCGTCGAGCTCAGGTCCACCGAGATGGTGGAGCCGGAGCCGGTGCCCGAGTCGACCTGGAACTTACCGGTGTAGGCACCGCTGGCGACGTCCAGGAGCGACTGGCTGCCGAACTTGGTCGTCTGGGCGATGCGGTCGAGCTCCGAGTTCAGCTGGCTGAACTCGGTCTGCGCCGCGCTGGTGGCCCCCGAGTCCTGCGAACCGGTGTTGTTCGCCTGGACCGCGAGGTCCCGCATGCGCTGCAGGATCGCCTCGGTCTCGTTCAGCGCGCCGTCGGCGGTCTGAACGACGTTGATGCCATCCTGGGCGTTGCGCGCCGCCACCTGCAGGCCACCGATCTGGGACTGCAGGCCCTGGCTGATCGACAGGCCGGCGGCGTCGTCGGCGGCGCGGTTGATCCGAAGACCCGAGGACAGCTTCTCCAGCGAGCTCTTCATCGCCTTGTCGGTCATCGACAGGTTGCGGTACGCGTTCATTGCCGCGACGTTGGAATTGATACGCAGACTCATTGTTCTTCCTCCTGAGTTGAGTCCTGTGCCGGTCCATCCGTGGCCCGGACTGCCCACCAGATCGGCGGCGGCCCGGGGGTCTTGAGATTTCGGGGGACTTATTTCGGGCGGATTTTCAGGCGGTACGCGCGAGCGGAAGGCCGAAGTGGTCGGTCATCCGCAGGCGGGCCTGCAGGTTGCCGCTGGCGGCCACCGCGGCGTGGTAGGCGGCCCGCCGGCGGGCGACGCAGCCGTCCGGCCGTTCGGGGGTGGCCACGAGCTCGGGGTCGAGCTGGGAGTTCATGCCGTCACGCAGCATGGCCAGGGCCTCGCCGCGCAGCTGGGAGACCCGGGACTCGGTGACGCCGAGCTCCGCCGCGATCTCCGCCATCGGGCGCTCCTCGAAGAAGTAGGCGGAGACGACGTGCCGCAGCCGCTCGGGCAGGGCGTCGATCGCGTGCTGCAGGTACCCGATGCGCTCCCGGTGCAGGACGAGGTCCTCCGGGCCGCGGGTGCGCTCCGGGACGAGGTCATCGGCGACACCGGCGGCGAAGCCCTGCAGGCTGAGTACGACGGCGCGCTGCACGTCGTCGTTGACGGCGCTGATCTCGTCGACCGCGACGCCGAGGGCCTCGGCCAGCTCGGTCCGGGTCGGGGTACGCCCGAGGGCGGCGGTGAGCTCCTGCTGCGCGGCGTCGACCCGGCGGGCGCGGGCCCGGACCGACCGGCTGGCCCAGTCGACGCTGCGCAGCTCGTCGAGGAGGGCGCCGCGGATGCGGACCGTGGCGAAGCTGCCGAACGGGATGCCGCGGCCGGGGTCGTACGCCGTCGCGGCGGTGGCCAGGGCGGCCATCCCGGCCGAGACCAGGTCATCCCGGCTGACGTGTGCGGGCAGCCGGGTCAGCAGCTCCCGGACGAGGTGACCGACCAGCGGCAGGTGGGCCCGGACCAGGTCGTCGAGTTCGCGGGGGGAGATGGCGGTGGCGGTGGCAGTCACGTGGCCTCTTCTTCTGCGATGGGCGGTGGCAGGAGAGAGCCTCGGCTGCGCCGGGTACACGAACTGGTTACGCTCAGTTGCAAGAAGGTTGTCGTGATGACGGCCACCCACGTTGTCCTCAGGTGGCGGCGGCGCCGGAAGTTCTCAGGGCGGGGGCGATCCTGCCGACGTGTCCGGTACCTGGCGCGCATCGAGCGCGCTGATGCGGGAGGGCGGCGATATGGGGCTGGCGGAGCTGTCGAGCATCCTGTGGCGGGAACGCGACATGCTCGAACTGCTTCTCTTCAAGATCGAGGAGGAGCAGCTGGTGCTCGCCGCTGGGCGCAGCCGCTGGCTGGCCCACGCCACCCGGGAGGTGGAGCTGGTCCTGGAGCAGATCCGGCTGACCGAGGTGCTCCGGGCCGCCGAGGTCGCCGCCGTCGGCGCCGCGCTCGGGATCGGTACCGACCCGAGCCTCGCGCAGCTGGCCGACGCGGTCGACGAGCCGTGGTCAGACCTCTTCCGCCAGCACCGCAAGACGTTCCGCGCGTTGACCGCGGAGATCAGCGCGCTGGCCGAGACCAACCGCGAGCTGCTCACCGCCGGTCAGCGGGCGGTACAGGAGACCATGCTGGTCGTCTCGGGCACGGTACAGACCTACGGCCGGCGCGGTGAGAGCGTGGCGGCCGCGCCGCGTACCCGACTCCTCGACGAGGCGATGTAGATGAGCACGTTCTCCACCCTCTCCGGGGCACTGAGCGCCCTGTACGCGCAGCAGCGCGCGATGGACGTCACCGGCCAGAACATCGCGAACGCCAACACCGAGGGCTACTCGCGCCAGCGCATCGACATGAAGTCGGTCGGCGGCTCCGAGGTACCGGCGATGTACTCGGTACCCGACGGCTCCGCCGGCGGCGTGACGGTCAGTGACGTGGCCCGGGTGCAGGACGCGTTCCTCGAGGCGCGCGGCCGCATCGAGCACGCGCAGAACAGCTACCTGGCCGACCAGAACCGGGTCTACACCGAGGTCCAGCAGGCGTTCAACGAGCCCAGCGACACCGGCTTGCAGGCCCAGCTGGCCGACGTCTGGTCGGCGTGGCACGACCTGTCCAACAACCCGGGCGACGCCGCGGTCCGTACCCAGGTCCTCGCGCGGGCGACGACGCTGACCGACACGCTGCACAGCACCCACACGTCACTCGGGTCGCTGTTCACCACCACCCGCGAGCAGCTCGACGCGTACACCGCCGACGTCAACACCACGGCCGGCCGGATCGCCCGGCTGAACCAGGCGATCGTGCAGGCGACCAACGGCGGGCTGCCCAGCAACGACCTGGCCGACCAGCGCGATTCGCTGGTGATGCACCTGAGCGAGATCGCCGGCGCCACCGCCACGGCCCAGAGCGACGGCTCGACGAGCGTCTACCTGGGCGGCTCCAGCCTCGTCAACGGGAGCAGCGCCCGCCAGATCGCCGCCGGGGGCGCGGCCCGCCTCGACGACGTGGGTACCACGCCGGTCGCCCTGACCTGGGCCGACAACGGCGGCACCGTCACCCCGCAGTCCGGCCAGATGGCCTCGATGGTGCGGACGCTGAACACCGTGCTGCCGCACTACGCGGCCACGCTCGACAGCGTCGCGGCCAACCTGGCCGGGGTGGTCAACGCGCAGCACACCGCCGGGTACGACAAGTCGGGTAACCCGGGTGGCCAGTTCTTCGTCGCCGCCGGTGGCGGCCCGATCACGGCCGCCAACATCACCGTCGGCATCACCGACCCGGCCCTGGTCGCCGCCGCGGCGACGACCGCCGGTACCGGCGGCACGCTCGACGGCACCAACGCCGACACCATCGCGAACCTGGCCAAGGCCGTGAGCGGCCCGGACCAGCAGTACCGGCAGCTCATCGCCGACCTCGGCGTCGCCGGCCAGACCGCCGACCGGCAGGCGGGCATCCAGAGCTCGCTGACCAACGCCGTCGATTCGGCCCGGCAGGCCCAGTCCGGCGTGAACCTCGACGAGGAGATGACCAACCTGATCACGTACCAGCGGGCGTACCAGGCCGCGGCCCGGGTGATGAACACGATCGACGCCGCGCTGGACACCCTCATCAACCACACCGGGAGCTGACTCCATGACCGCCTTCCGCGTCACCGAACGGTCGATCGCCACCAACGTCCTCGTCGGGCTGCAGGGCAATCTCAGCCGGCTCGGCGACATCCAGCAGCGGCTCTCCAGCGGCAAGCAGATCTCCAAGCCGTCGGACTCGCCGACCGGTACCGTGGCGGCGATGCAGTACCGCGGCGACCTGGCGACCGCCAAGCAGTACTCCCGCAACGCCGACGACGGCCTTGGCTGGCTCGGTACCGCCGACTCGACCCTCACCAACGTCATGGGCCAGGTGCAGCGCGTCCGCGAGCTGGTGCTGGAGGGCATGTCCAACGGCGCGGGCGGTTCGCCGGACGCCCGGGCGGCGATCGCGACCGAGGTCGACCAGCTCCACGACGCGACGGTCGGGCTGGCGAACACCAGGTACGGGGACCGGCCGATCTTCGGCGGTACGACGACCGGGAGCGCCGCCTACGACCCGACCGGCAGCTACCTCGGTGACGCCGGCGTGGTCCAGCGCAGCGTGGGGGACAACGTCAAGGTCCAGGTGGCGACGCCCGGGACGGCCGTCTTCGGTACGGGTTCCAACCAGCTCTTCAAGATCATGTCCGACATCGCCAGCGACCTCCGGACCAATCCCAGCGCACTCAGCGGCGACCTGGATCGGCTCGATGCGGCGACGACCACGCTCAAGACCGTACAGTCCAGCGTCGGCGCTCGTTACAACCAGGTGACCCAGATGCAGCAGTTCGCCAATGACAAGATCGACTCTCTGACGTCGCAGCTGTCCGACGTCGAGGACATCGACCTTCCGCAGACCATCAGCGACATGCAGATGCAGCAGGTCGCGTACCAGGCGGCGCTGGCGGCCGGGGCCAAGGTCGTACAGCCGTCACTCATCGACTTCCTGCGCTGACCGCGCGAGCCAAGGAGATCCATGATTGCTCAAGTAATGGACGTCGTCGAGACCGCTGAGCTGCCGGTACTGGAGTTCGTGGCGCCGATGCCGGGCTTCCCCGGCCAGCGCCGGTTCCTCTTGGTCCAGACCGACGAGGCCGGCGTCCTGTACTCGCTGACCTCGATCGACGAGCCGGAGCTGCGCTTCCTCGTCGTACCGCCGGCGCCGTTCTTCCCGGACTACGCGGTCGAGGTCGACGACGAGTCGCTGCTCGCGCTGGGTATCCCCCGCGCCGAGGACCTGCTCGTCCTGCTCGTGATCACTGCGGGCGAGACGCCGGCCGACACGACGGCGAACCTGATGGCGCCGATCGTGGTGGCGCAGTCCAGCCGCCGGGCGGTACAGCTCGTGCTCGGTGGCAGCGGCCTTCCGGTACGGGCTCCGCTGCTTGCTGGATAAATCGGGTACTCTGCTCTTACCGGCCATAGGAGGGGGAAACGACGATGCTTGTCCTGACCCGTCGCTCCGGTGAGAGCGTCATGGTTGGCGACGACGTCGTCATCACCGTGCTGGAGACCCGGGGCGATGTCGTGCGTCTGGGCATCCTGGCCCCCCGCAGCGTCCAGGTGCACCGCGAGGAGGTGTACCGGGAGCTGCAGCGCGCCAACCGCGAAGCCGCGTCCCCCAGCGACGTGGCCGTACAGGCACTGACCCGGTACCTGCGGCCAAGCGGCGGGCGGAGTTCCTCAGCTACTGGGTGACCGGGCCGATGGAGCTGTGTGAGCCATCCGCCTCTGTCCGTCGTCGTCACCGCGAGTGGTAGCCCGGACGACTTCGCCGCTTGCCTGGACTCCCTGCGCCCCGAGCTCGGGCCGCAGGACGAGGTCGTCTGCGTGGTTGCGCGCGACCGCGCCGACCTGTGCCGGGGGCTGCCCGGCCGGGCGTGGCTGCGGGTACTCGACGACGAGTCGGGCGACCAGGCACACCGCTGGTCGGTGGGGGTCGCGGCGACGAAGCACCCGGTTGTCGTGCTGCTCGACGGTGACGTCGTCGGCTCCGCGCGCTGGCTGGACCAGGTGGCGCGGGCCTTCGCCGACCCGGAGGTGGTGGCCGCCGGCCCGCGCTGCCACCGCAGCTTCGGTCCGCAGCGCGCCGATCTGCCTGAGCAGGCCATGGCGAGCGCCGGCAGCTTCAAGGCGTACGCCCGCGAGTGGCGGCAGCAGCACCGTCAGGAGCTGACCACGGTGGACGGGCTCGGGCCGGTCTGTGTCGCCGTACGCCGTGCGGCCCTGGTCCGGGCCGGCGGGCCCACGCTGGAGATGCCGTACGAGGAGCTGCGCGCCCAGGGCCGGATGGTAGTCGTCGAGGGTGCGCTCGTCGCGCACGTCGGCAGCGACCGGTGCACCCTGCGGTCGCCGGGTACCGGCGCCCGGCCGCTCGTGTCGGCCAGCATGATCGTCAAGGACGAGGAGGACGTGCTCGCCAGCTGCCTGACGGCCCTGCGCGAGTTCGCCGACGAGATCGTCGTCTACGACACCGGCTCCACCGACCGCACTCTGGAGATCGCGCGCCAGCAGGGTGCCCGGGTGATCGAGGGGTACTGGAACGACCACTTCGCCGAGGCGCGCAACCGCTCGATCGCGCGCTGCCGGGGCGAATGGATCTTCGTCGTGGACGCCGACGAGGTGGCCAGCGGTGACAGTGCGGCGGTCCGGGCGCAACTGACCGCGCTGAAGGCCCCCGCTGCGCTGGTCCCGGTACACAACGCGGAGGGCCACGGGCAGGAGGGGCGGGGGAATCTGTCCGTCCGGTTCTTCCGGCGGCGCGGCCGGTACTCCGGACGGCTGCACGAGCAGGTCGTCGACGGCATCACCGGGGAAGGCCTGGTCGGCCCGACGCTGCCCGGAGTGGAGCTGGCGCACTCCGGCTACACCGCACTGCGGTCCACCGTCAAGGACAAGGACGCGCGTAACCTGCGGCTGGCCGAGCTGGCCGTGGCGGATGGCGCGGGCGGTCACGCCGCGGCCCTCAACCTCGCCCGGTCGCAGATCCTCGCCGGCAAGGCGGAGGAGGCGATCGCCGCGTGCAGGCGCGCGCTGGCGACCGGCGCCGGCGGGTACCAGCAGACCTTCCTCCAGGTCCTCATCCAGGCGGCTACCGTGGCCCGGCGCTTCGACGAGGCCGACGCCGGGCTCGCCGAGCTGCGGGAGCTGGCCGGTTCGGCGATGGCCGCGGACGACCTCGAGGCCCGCGTGCGCTACGCCGAGGACGACTTCGCCGCGGCGCTCGCCGTCATCGAGCGGATGCCTGACAGCGGCATGGACACCGCGTTCATGATCCTGGGACGGCGTCAGCTCGTGCCCATCGAGATCATGAGCCTCTTCGCGCTCGAGCGCCACGCCGAAGCGGCGCAGCTGCTCGGCAAGTGCCTGGAAGAGGGCGAGACTCCGCTGGACCTCGCGCAGATGACGAGCGTACTGCGTGCCGGCGGCCGGGACCTGGCTACGATCGCCGTCCTGGTACCGCGGCGCAGCCTACGCACACTCCTGCTCGCGGCGATCGAGGCACCCGTGCCCGTGATCGACGAACTGCTCGAGGCGCTGTGGGGCCGGTACCCCGGCGACGGGGTCATCCTGGCGTTCGCGGCCCGGGCCGGGGTGCGCCTTCCGCTGGTCCGTTGCCTGGAATGGGCGGCGCGCCTGCGCCGGCACGGGCTGGCCGAGAACTGCACCCTCCTGGCGCTGGCGGCATCGGCCGGCCGGACGGCGCGCGACCGGGCGCTGGCGGCGGCGGTCGCGCTGGAGATGTTCGGCGACGACCGGGCGCTGCCCCTGCTGGCTCAGGCGCTGGAGATCGTGCCCGCGAGCGAGGCGACCGGGGTACTCGACGAGATGCGGGTGCTCGCGCCCGGCGTCGCGGCCGCGGTCGAACCGGCCAGCGTCGGTTGACCTATCCGCGGGCCGGCGCCAGGCAGCATTCGCGGACCCGCAGCGCCAGGTCGAGCGCGGCCAGTCCCTGTACCCCCGAGACCGTCGGGGTCGACCGGGTGCGCACACAGTCCAGGAAATGCGCGACCTCCAGGGCGAGCGGCTCGCCGCGCTTGTCGAGGAACGGGACCTCGGTGACGCCCGTCTGGCGGTAGACGCGGCCGGTCCTCGAGGTGAACTCGCCCTGGTACCGCCGCTCGATCAGCACTTCCTGCCGGATGAGGTCGACGCGGACGAAGCTGTCCCCCTGGGTGATGTTGATGCGCCGGATCTTGCTCTGTCCGGCGCGGTGAGCGGTCAGGTTCGCCGTCACCCCGTTCTCGAACCGCAACAGCGCGTTGGCGATGTCCTCGGCGGCCGAATGCACCGAGCGGGACACGGAGTAGACGTCCGATACCGGCGATCCCGCGAAAGCCAGGGCCAGGTCGAGGTCGTGGATCATCAGGTCGAGGATCACGTCGTCGGCGATCCGCGGGGAGAACGGCCCGACCCGGGCCAGGTCCACCGCCAGCACCTCGGTGAGGACCTCGTCGAGCACGAGGATCGCCGGGTTGAACCGCTCGATGTGCCCGACCATCAGGATCCCGTTGTTGCGCGCCGCGGCGGCGACGAGGCTCCGCCCCGCCTCGACGGTTTCCGCCAGCGGCTTCTCGACCAGCACGTCGACCCCACGGTCGAGCAACCAGACGCCGATCTCGGCGTGCGCCGCGCTTGGTGCCGCGACGACCGCCGCGTCCAGCCGGTCGTCGAGCAGCGACACCTCGGGCAGGTACCGCGCACCGGCGCGAGCGGCGAGCTCCTGGCCCCGGTCGCGATCCGGATCGACCACCGCGGCGATCTCCACGTCCGGCAGGGCGCTGGCCACCCGGGCATGGTTGGTGCCCATCGCGCCCGCGCCGACGATCGCGAGCCTCGTCATCCCAGCAGCCCTCGGACCTCGTCGACGATCCGCCCGACGTCGGACTCCGACAGCCCGGCGTGCACCGGCAGGGACAGCACCTCCCGGGCCATCGCCTCGGCGACCGGGCTCCGTTCGGCACGTACCGACGGATGGTGCCGGCACCAGGCGTACTCGTACACCGGCTTCGGGTAGTAGATGCGGCTTTCGATCCTGCGTTCGCGCAGGGCGGCCGCCAGCGCGTCCCGGCCGAGCCGGGCACCCTCGCCGATGCGCACGGTGTACTGGTGCCACACGTGGGTGCGGCCGTCGGGTACCCGGGGAACGGCCAGCCCGTCGAGGCCGGCGAGCCCGCCGGACAGGATCGCCGCGTTGCGCTGCCGGGTCCGCACCATATCGTCGTACCGATCCAGCTGCGGCAGGACGATGGCGGCCTGCAGGTCGGTCATCCGGTAGTTGTAGCCGAGCACCTCGTACTCGTACCGGTTACGCATGCCGTGGTTGCGCAGCAGCCGCAGGCGGTCCGCGATGTCGTCGCGGTCGGTGGTGACGAGTCCGCCCTCGCCCGCGGTGAGGTTCTTCGTTGCGTACAGCGAGAAGCAGCCGATGCCGAAGGACCCGACCGGCCGGCCACCGATGGCCGCACCGTGCGCTTGTGCCGCGTCCTCGACCACGTGCGTACCGGTGCGCTCCGCGATCGCGCACAGCGCCCCCAGGTCGGCCGGCAGGCCGTACAGGTGCACCGGGAGAAGTACCGCCGTGCGCGGCGTGACCGTCTCCTCGACGTGGCGGGGATCGAGCGTGAAGTCCGCCGCCAGGTCCGCGAACCGGACGGTGCCGCCGGCCGCCACGATCGAGCTGACCGTGGCGATGAAGGTGAACGGGCTCGTGACGACCTCGAAGCCGGGCCGCAGATCCAGCGACTGAAGAGCGGCGATCAGCGCCACGGTGCCGTTCGACACCGCCACGGTGTGCGCTACCTGGGTCAGCTTCGCGAACCGGTGCTCCAGCTCCTCGACCTTCGGGCCCTGGGCCAGTTGGCCCGACCGCAGGACCTCGACGACCGACCGTTCCTCTGGCGCCCCGAGCCGGACGTCGCTGATACTGAGTGTCTCGGCCATCTCTACCCCCCGTCGTGGTGTCGGCACTGACCGCCGCCGAGTCCGGCCGGTGCGATCGCCTCCCGCGACACGACGGCGCCGCACTCGCAGACCCAGCCGTGATGGCGGGCCGGATTACCGGCGACGAGCTGGTGGTCCAGCGTCGACCGGGTGACGACCGCGCCCGCCGCAACCATCGACCACGACCCCAGCTCGATCCCGCAGATGACGGTGGCGTTGGCCCCGATCGACGCTCCCCGCCGTACGCGGGTCGGCGTCACCACCCAGTCCGGAGCGACCGCGCGCGGCGTCCGGTCGTTGGTGAACACCGCGCTGGGCCCCACGAATACCTCTTCGGCCAGCGCGACGCCGCGGTAGACCGAGACATTGTTCTGGATCTTGGAGCGCGCGCCGATCCGTACGTCCGCGTCGACGAAGACGTTCTTTCCGATCACGGAGTCCGGGCCGATCACCGCGCCACGGCGGATGTGGGCGTGGTGCCAGACCATGCTCCGCTCGCCCACGACCGCACCGTCCTCGACATGGGCGCTGGGATGGATGAACGGTGCGTCGCCCACGGGCTACCCGAGCGGTGCGCCGTGGGAGATCATGAACGGTACCGGGTCGACCGCGTTGAGCCGGGTCGCCGGGTACCCGGTGTGCACCTCGAAGTGCAGGTGCGGGGCGCTGGAGTTGCCGGAGGTACCGACGTTGCCGATGATCTGGCCGACGGCTACCCGCTGACCGACGTTGACCACCGGGCGCCGGATCATGTGGCAGTACCGGGTGACCGTGTTGTCGGCGTGCCGGATCTCCACGTACCAGCCACAGCCGGCGATCGCCGGTGACCCGTCCACGTCGCACACGTGGGTCGGGGAGGCGTCGCACTCGGCGGTGACGACGACGCCGGCGGCGGCCGCGACGATCGGGGTACCCCGCAGGGCGCCGATGTCGTCGCCGTCGTGGGTGGGCCGCTGCGGGGTGCGGAACCCGCCCCAGAGGGGGGCGATCACCGGAGGTACCCATGCCCTGGCCGCCACCACGCACGCCGCCGGCGCCGGGCCGGGGCGCTGGACATAGGCGTCCGAGACGTACCGGCCGTCGGCCAGCTTGTCCCACGCGGTGGTGGTCCGGACCATCCCGTTGATCTGCTGACCGCTCTGCTGGCACGCCACGGTCAGCGCGGACCCGTTGGGCAGCATGCCGACGATCGTCCCGGACTGCCACGGCGCGTTCCGTATCTTGAGCGGTCCGCCTTCCGTGCGCACGGTCGCGCCGGTGGCCGCCTGCGCGACGCCGACCGCTCCGAACAGGAGAACGACGGCGGCGGTACCGGCTCCGGCGAGCGAGGTCAGGGCCAGGCGGCGGCGCACGCGACTCATGGCGGTTCCTCCGGTTATGCGGCGGTACTCACTAACCAGATTTTTCTTGGCTGAGTGCCGCAACTGCGAGGAATGCCGGTAATTGGGTTACTCCTGCGCCCCCTGTGGTATACGCGCGCCGCGCAACCGGGCTGCACCCGGGCCGGACCGGCCGGGCAACCCCCTCCCGGGAAGGTCGAACGGACCTGAACCGACCCTGGGAGGGAAAACCTGATGTCGCATGCGATCCGCCGGTGGATGCTCGGCCCGCTGCTGGCCATATCCGCCACCGCCGTGTTCGTCGGCGGCAGCGTCACCGCTGCCGAAGCCTCGTCCGTGACGACCACCGTCTCGGCGTCCGGTTCGCTCAACCTCCGGACCGCCGCGACGACCCGGTCGGGCGTGGCCGGCCAGCTGCGCAACGGCGCCCGGGTCACGCTGGTCTGCAAGGTCGCCGGGGAGAAGGTACGCGGCCGGCTGCGCACATCGAACCAGTGGGACCGGATGAGCAACGGGCGGTACGTCTCCCACGGGTACGTGCGCGGCGCCGGCTCGCTTCCGACCTGCCCACCGCCCGCCCCGGCACCCACCACGGAGCCGACCGGGAGCATGACGCCCCAGTTCATCGCGGCCTCCGTCGCGCCGGCCCAGCAGGGGCAGCGGGAGTTCCGGGTACCGGCGAGCGTCACGATCGCCCAGGCGATCCTGGAGTCCGGCTGGGGTAAGAGCGGGCTTACCAAGAACGACCGGAACTTCTTCGGCATCAAGTGCTTCAACGGCGTCTACGCGCCGATCGCGAACGGCTGCCACACCTACCCGACGTCCGAGTGCGTGGGGACGACGTGCCTGCCGACGACGGCGAGCTTCCGTACCTACGCCAGCGCCACGGACTCGTTCCGCGACCACGGCCGCTTCCTCATGGTCAACAGCCGGTACGCGCCGGCGTTCAACTACCTCAAGGACGCCGACCAGTTCCTGTACCAGATCTGGAAGGCGGGCTACGCAACCAGCCCGACCTACGTGCAGAACGTCGGCGGTCTGATGAAGCAGTACAACCTGTACCAGTACGACCTGAAGTAGCGGTGCCGCTGACCTGCGGCTAACTGCCGAATCAAGATCGCGGGTACAAATTTCACACTGGCGCCACCGTGGATCAGCAGCGTGGCGAAGTAGTGCCGCAAGCCGTGGTACCCCCACCGCGGTGGCATGCCGACCGCCTTCGCCGAGGCTGCCCAGATCCGCGACCAGGTGGCCCGCTGCATCGCCTCACCGCGGGCGCTGGTGAACAACAGCAACGCCTTGCGCCGTCTTGGGTTCCGCGGGTCCGTCTCGTCGTCGATCTCGACCTCGACAGGCGGGAAGAACTCGATATGCCGGGCGAGCGGAACCGCCACCGACTCGGGTAGCTCCACCGTGCGGTAGCTCGTCTTCGTCTTCAGCGGCGCCAGGTACGGCCGCCGCCCGGCGATCACCTTCAGTTGCTGTGCAATCGTGACCTCCCGGCGCAGGAAGTTCACGTGCGCCACCTCCAGGGCGAGCGTCTCGCCGAGGCGACACCCGCAGCCAGCGGCCGGGTACACGCTCGCCGACAGCCGCTCGGGGAGCGCCTCGGCCAACTCGTGCACCTTGTCTGCCGTTGGGATGTGGTACTTGCGGCCCCGACGTCAGGTAGCCGCACACCGACGCACGGCGACGAGCCGATCCGCCGGTCGAGCACTGCCGCAGCAAACATCGACACCAGGTACCCGTACACCAGCCGCATCGTCGTCGGCGCGAGCACCGCGGCGCGGTTCTTCGCCCAGGCTTGGACCTGGCTCGGCCTGACTTCGGCGAGCGCGAGGCGGCCAAGCAGGGTCGGCACGATGTGCAGCCGGACCGCAGTCTCCACCCGCACGCTCGTACTGTCGACATGCAGCTGCGTTGCCCGCCACTCGTCCGCGTAGTCGGCCACGGTGACCTTGCCTGCCTTCGGATCGACGTACTGACCGCGGCTGAGATCTGCACGAACGTTGGCGTCTTTGCGCTCGGCGTCCGCCTTGCGTTCGTAGAACTCGGTTCGCGGCTGGCCCTTGTCGTCGATCCAGCGGACCCGGTACCGCTTGCCGCGACCGTGCCGCTTCGAGGGGAGTCGTTCGCCGTCCGGGCCGCGCTTCTTGAGGTACCAGACGTCATCGACCGGCATCGTCAGGGCCCTTCCGCCGCGGGCGGGCCAGCGGGTGCCGGCGCCGCGGCGCCTGCATCGTCCAGGTAGAGCCTCATTTCTTCGACGAAGCTGTGGAGCCGTACCTGAAGGCGCTTGAGTCGCATCTGGCGAATGCTGTCCAGGTCATCTTGGCCGCCGGGGTCGCGTGGACCCCTGGGGCGCCTCGACGCCGCTTCGGCGTCATAGATGTCCAGGCCCAGTTCGTGGAGCAGGTTCTTGCCGAGCTGATAGACGTGGTTCTTCCGGGCCACCCTCTCTGAGACGGGGCGCCACTCATCGAAGATTGGATCCTTGGGGAAGAGGGTTTGAACTGTCCGAAACACTTCGGCCATCGCAGCTTGGTCGGGAGAGTTAGCCGCCCAGCCGAAGGCCCCGAGTGGACGGTTCCCGATGGCCCACTGTAGGGCTGCATAGCGGTAGGCGCCCGGGACGTCGAACAGTCGGGTCGCCGGTTCGTCTATAGGGAAGACCAGATGCACGGGCGCGACCCCCAGAGCGGCTGCCAAGGTCAGGGCCTCCTCCAACGAGACATCACGGCTCCCGCCCTCGATCTTCCTGATCGCCGTATCGGTGAGGTTGCAGCCGAGCTGTCGCATCCGGGATGCAAGGGCAGCCTGGCTCAGCCCTTGGCGGCGGCGTAGTACTCGCATCTGGCGCCCGAAGGCCGCCTATGTGGCCGACTGGGAAGACCTGCCGCAGTGGCAGCGGGAGACGGACGCCGACATCTTCGAGCGGATCGAGCATTGCCTCGCCGAGGACAAGTAGCGGCCCGGCGGCCTACCCGCGCCCGCGCCGTCGAGGTGCGGGAGCGGATCGCGGAGTACCGGCAGGGGCGCCGTACAGGGTTATGAAGATGTACCCTCGAAGTTATGAGCAAGCGTGTGACCGTGAACCTGCCCGATGACGTAGCCGACCGGCTCGACCTCGAACCCAACGCCAGCGCCTACGTCACCGAGGCGGTACGCGAACGGATGGAGCGCGAGCAGACCCATGCCCTGCTCGCTGAGCACGGGCTCCCGGTCACCGGCGAGGGCATCGCCCGGGCCCGGCAGCGGCGTCTCGCCGCTGGCGCGAGGATGACCCCGCAGCGGCGCGAGGAACTGCGTCAGCTCGGCCGGTCCGCGTGAAAGACCCGTACATCCGGCTGATCCTCGACACGTCCGCAGTGCTGGCCTACGCCGCCGGGTCCATCGACCTGGGCGAGACGATCGCCGAGGTGGTCGACGAGGGCGGCCGGTTCGGGGCCAGCGCCGTGTGCCTGGCCGAGGGGATCCGGCTGGTGGACGACGACCGCGCCCTGGGCGTGCCCCTGCTCGGCCACCACCCGCGGTTCGTGCCGCTGTCGGTGCTGGCCGAGGACTGGGACCGGGTCGGCTACTGGGCGAGGGAACTGGGCCGGGTCGACCGGGCCGCCGCCGTTGTCGAGGTGCTGGACCGGCCCGACGGGTACCTGGTGACCGCCGAGCCGGGCCGGTACGACATCAAGGCCCTCGACGACCTACCCGTCATCGGCGTCTAGCTCTAGCTCTAGCTTGCGGCCCGCTGGCCGACTCTGGCACGCGCTGGCACGCGCTCCAGTCCATTGCGGGCACAGTTTTCGGCGTACGTGCCGCATCCGGGCGGCCCGTCACGGAGCGTGTCGGAGGCCCCTCAAGATCGACGGGTACAACCTGGGTACAAGAGAGGGCGGGGACCAGGGGAAGATCCGGGATAGCGCGGGTGACGTTTTGCCTGCTCAGATGGTGTTCGCCTTACCTTCCCCGTGTGGCCGGTCACCCGGCTCAGCAGTACAACCTGTACCAGTACGACCTGAAGTAATCCCCGGCTCGGGTCAGATCGCGCGTAGCGGGCCGTCGTCGGACGTGTACTGCCACGGTGCGCGGGTGACGATGATCCCGGCGATGGCATGGCCTCGTGCACCACATGCCGTGTGACGAGC
>WNGL01001366.1_pt1 | contig 65389 bp, 63 predicted proteins | sample 5400591 | NCBI WGS metagenome assembly WNGL01 (sample SAMN13153377, study PRJNA577476) | soil metagenome | isolation source: 80 cm soil or saprolite under Garry oak tree replicate 1 | place: USA:California | collected 2016-06-15 | reverse complement strand
ATGGAGACGACCCTCGAAGTAGTCGAAGGCATGCAGTTCGACCGCGGATACCTCTCACCCTATTTTGTGACCGACCCGGAACGCATGGAATGTGTGCTTGAGGACGTGTACATCCTGATCCACGAGAAGAAGATCAGCTCGATGAAGGATCTGCTGCCTCTGCTCGAGCAGACGGCTAAAATGAGTAAGCCGCTGCTGATCATCGCTGAGGACGTCGAAGGCGAAGCCCTCGCGACTCTCGTGGTGAACAAGCTGCGTGGCACGCTGCAGTGCGCTGCGGTGAAAGCTCCTGGCTTTGGCGATCGCCGCAAGGCGATGCTGGAAGACATCGCAATCCTGACGGGCGGCAAGGCCATCACGGAGGATCTCGGAATCAAGCTCGAGAACGTGAAACTCGAGGACCTGGGACGCGCGAAGAAGGTGACCATCGACAAGGACAACACCACAATCGTCGCGGGTGCCGGCAAGGCCAGCGAGATCGAAGGCCGAATCAAGCAGCTCCGTGTTCAGGTCGAAGACACTACTTCCGATTACGACAAGGAAAAGCTGCAGGAGCGTCTGGCCAAACTGGTCAGTGGGGTCGCGGTCATCAAAGTAGGCGCAGCCACGGAAACCGAGTTGAAAGAGAAGAAGGCTCGTGTCGAAGACGCAATGCACGCCACGCGTGCAGCAGTTGAGGAAGGCATTGTCTTGAAAGAGAAGAAGGCTCGTGTCGAAGACGCAATGCACGCCACGCGTGCAGCAGTTGAGGAAGGCATTGTCTCGGGTGGCGGTACGGCTCTGCTCCGCTGCTTACCAGCACTCGAGAAGCTCAAGCTCCACGACGATGAAGCCATAGGGGTGAACATCGTAAAGCGTGCGCTCGAAGAACCCATGCGGCAGATTGCCCAAAACGCCGGGCGCGAAGGCGCGTTGGTTGTAGGACGCGTGCGCGATTCGAAAGATGAGAACTTCGGCTTCAACGCGGAAACCGGTGAGTTCGGCGACTTGGTTAAGGCCGGTGTGATCGATCCAGCTAAGGTTACGCGTCTTGCACTGCAGAACGCCGCGTCCATCGCTGCCCTGATGCTAACGACCGAAGCCCTGATAGCAGACGCTAAGGGAGAGGAAAAGATGGCAGCGGCCGGCGGGGGTATGGGAGGCTCGTACTAAACACTTCTCGGTTCGATCGCATTCCGTTGTTGTCTCTAGTCAATTCATCAACGGAATTCGCGCAGACGCCTCCGCGAACAAGCATCGAATCGTTCGGGAGAATTTCTATGATGAACTCTTCAATTAATATTTTGAGCGGCCATCTGAAACCGCTTTGCTCTCGCGACAACCATGTAATGAAGTACGAACTTGGCGGCTCTAGGGCAAACACCGGGCACCTAGCGTCTTACCATTGCGGTTCCGTCGGGTGCAGCGTTCGATATAACTCAACCGACGGATATTACATGCTGATTGGAATGCCCGGCCACGCGTACGCCGTCGACGAGCCCGGCGTAAACACCATGAAGTGTCCCATACACGGGCGCTGGTTGTATCGCCGAGAGAATATTGACGCGGAACCGCGTGTTCGCTGGTTTTGTGGCGTCGAAGATTGCCACTATGGCTACCTTGCCGACACAAAGGGCGATTGGGTCAGGACTTAGCGAAGATTCTCATCCATAAGATGCGGTCCTTTAAAAACAGGACCCGGTTTCAGGCCACCCCTGCAGTGATACCGACAATCTGATTTCTCGTTGGGAAACTGCGGCGCGCGAGCGTTGAATCAACGGCTCGCAGGTGGTGTTTTGAAGGGGTTTTCGGAGCCCGATTCCGCGAATGCCTTCCCGGTCCTCAAGGGCGGGCCACTATGCTGGTCCGATGGTCCACCGATGCGGCTGCGCGGGCTATTGCTGCTGCGAACTTCCACGATCAGGAGCTATTGCGTCAGTTATGCGGAACACAGCCGCAAGTACTTCGAGGACGACGCAACAGTAGAGAATCCAGAAAAAATACCCCACCAATGCGCCGAGGAGGGCAAGCAAGCCTTGTACCGGCGCCTGCTGGAATGACAGCACGACCCAGGCGACTGCGGCGATAAGTCCTACGAGTAGGTGCATCGCGTACAGAAATTTCAGCATCCTCGGGGTGGCATATACGCGGAACGAAAAATCCATCAAGCCTTCCCACATTCCCTTGCCTTCGAGCATTCGTACCTCCTAGCGACTGACTAGAGACTCCGAAAACAAATGGTTGGTGTATTCTGCAATTTGCGCGCGGAAAGTTGCGCGGCGCGGAAACCGAAACTGGCGAATCTCGAAAAGATCTCCACCATACGTTGGTTCTTCGGTTCAGCAGAACAATGTGCCCGCCGATCAGCACGTGCGCGCACTCAGGGTTCCCCTCCGATCTTAGTGTGGCTAGTCCTGAGATTAGTTCGCAACTCGTGGCTTGCTTGGCGGCCTATTCCTTCAGCGATACGGGATCGGATTCGTTCTTGGGCGACTGCTTGTCCAACAAGGAGATTAATTCGCGGCCGGAGGCAGGGATGCCGGCCTTGCCTTGGCGGACAATCTCCTTAGCGCTGATGTCGCGGCCATACAGTTTCTTGTTGGCGCTGCCGTCAGACCGAAGCGTCGAACCCTCGAGTGAGATCCCGGCAAACAGTCCACGTGAGCGGGAATAGGTCAGTACTTCCGCCCTCATCACGATGTCGGTATCTGCCGCCGCTGTACGCCCCTTCGGCCCGGCCGCGGCCGCAGCGTCGGCACCGAGCTTCACTTTGCTGCTCATGATGGAGTTGGCCCCTTTCGGATTCATCACCAAAAGAACGAAGTCCGTGGCCTGGCCGCCCAACTGGAATCCGATGTTCGCGCCTTCGAGCGCGAAGAGTGCAGGGGCGCTCCAACGTCCGGTAAAATGTTCGCCGGTGCGACACGTGATCGCACCCCGGCCGAAATCGCCTCCGATGCCAATCGCGAACTTCAGGACGGACGGAATCACAATGACGCATTCGGCCTTGTTGAGCAGGTCCTTCGGGATTCCGTCGGGGATGTTCATGATTTCCTTCAACACCTGGCCGCACGTTTCGAGTCGCTTTTGTTCCCTGCTTTCATTCGCTGCGAATGTAGGACACGCTAGGAACATGGCGACGACAAGAACACCGGTTTTTCTCATGACACGACCCCCAGGCATCTACTTCATTCTTTCGTCGCAAGGGGCAGATCACAATTGCCCTAAAGGCCAGCCTTGTCCTAAGTCGAAACGTGGGGTCCAGGTGTGGTTTCGTGGATCCTCATCCCGAGAGTGGCGGCGCCCAACGAGCCATCTTACTGACCCCCGGCTGAGAGTCTTTCGGATGAACCCGCCCGCACCGACGATCGGTCATTTCCGGTTGACGAACCTATGGCTCGGTTTGGGCATTGAAAATTCCGGCCGAAAAACCCATTGAGAGCACCTGTCTGGAACGAAGGTGCTCTGTTTTGTGAATATCCTGCTTAGAATCAAGTGCGGTGCGCTCGAAAGTGTTTTAGAATAAAATAGTTACAAGGATGGGCGTGTAGCTCAGCTGGGAGAGCACCTGCTTTGCAAGCAGGGGGTCACCGGTTCGATCCCGGTCACGTCCACCAACTTTTTACTGATTGTAAAGAAGTTAGTCGTTGCATATCTTCCCTAATCCTTCTCTTATTCGTGCACACTGTGCACGAACTGTGCACAAATGCAGCTATTGAACTGCAACTGTGCGCATTGAGGCAGCCATCAAAGTGTCGGTGGCTGTCGGTACCATCTCGTTGGCTCGACGGTTAAGCTTTTCCAAAGCTTCGCGCTTCATCTGCAACTTCACTTGGGAATACCTTTTGAAGACTTGCGCGTCGCTCTGGCGAAGCATCTGAGTCACCCACTCGTCGGCTACTCCTCCGGCGCTCAGCCTTGTGGCATACGTGGAGCGGAGGTCGTAAATCCGAAAGTAGGGAATCTCTGCCCTTCGAAGAGTTTTTCGCCAAACGGTTTTGAACGTTGTCTGGTGCCCTCCATGAATCCGATAGCTCGGAAACAGAAACGGGCCTTCACCTGCAATCGCCGTCTGATTTTTGAATGCTTCAATGGCGAGCGGGCTAAGGGGAACCTCGGCGGTACCGTTGGGAGTCTTCGAATCCGGTATCCAGACCACTGCGTTTTGCAGGTCCACTTGGTCCTTCCTCATGGGAGTCAGTTCCTTGTAGATCCGCAACCCAGTTTCCGTGATGATTCGAACAGCGTTCCGCAAATACTGCGGACCGTGGGATTCGATTCGTTGCTGCTCAGACCACGTGATGTAGTGAGGTCTAAAGAAGCCCTTAACGGCAACCGGGAACTCGACTCCGGAACACGGATTCGTTGCTAGGAGTTTCTTGCGGACTGCCACGCTGAACATACGCCGGAGAACTCTGAACTCCTGATGTATCGTGGTGGGCTTGATTGCGCGTAGTTGCTTGAAACCGAGTTTGGTTTTGATGCTGACGCGTTGTCGAAGACGTTCCCGAAGATAAAGATCGATCGAATCCGCAGTGATGTCCACCAACGGGCTTGTTCCAAATGCAGCCTTAAAGTGTTTGATACACCGCTCGTTCGCTTCGTGCGTTTTCTCAGCGCGCATGGGTGGCTTCGAATAGTTCTCCAGGAAGAAATCCGCCCATTGCCCGAAAGCCAAGTGTTCTCCCTTTCGTACAACTTCAAGGAGATTGTCGTCTCTCGCCTGAAGTCTTTCTCTGAGCTTCTTATTTGCTTCCTGCCAATCAGCGGTCTGGCTTGATTCTCTTCGGGCAATACCTTTGCGATCCCGATAGCGAATCCACCAGAATTCGGTGCCGGCCCGCCGATAAATAACACCATCGTACTTACGTGCTCTAGGCATTCTCCATCTCCTGTTTGAAGGATGCGCGGAATGTCTCGAGATCCGATTTGAGGAACCGGATATTTCGGCCCATTACGCGGAGATGGGGAATCTGCTTTCGCTCGACCCAAAGATACACAGTTTGCGGGCTGACGCCAAGAAATTGCGCCGCTTCGCGAACCGACAGTGGGCGATCATCGGAGACGGCCCTTTGCTGATGAGGACCTGGCCCTCGATCGGGCTGCGAAGTATTTTCTGTCTGCGACAAAAAGGTAGTTGCTTCCATGCTTTTCCTCGTTACTGATGAAATGCACTGGCGAATGCCGGCCTTCAACAATCAGCAGTGGCTCGGTTCAACGTCTTCGAGATGCTACTATACGTACAGCAGTCTCGAAAAGCATTTTCACGGGTCGAACGAAATATTTTTCCAGTTACTCAGATCACAAGATTGCAGGCTCACATGCCGCGCATCTCGCCGCCGCGTGTCGTCAATGGGGCCTGGAATGGCACGCCTGACGGTATCGTAATTCGCAACCTCATAGTTGGCGAAGCGAAATTGCGCCTTGGAGTGGTGCCACTGTGGTACCACAGTCTGCGGAAAGTGGTGCCGCGCAAACTACAAGAAATCTAAGCAATTAAGCCCTAAAAACGCCGCAGCACGGTACCACTTCCTTTATGTTCCAATACCCGCTTCTTTCGCCGATCATTTCCTGCACGCTGCTGCTACCGATGTTTAAGAGTGTTGTCTCCTGTTGTTTGCTGTTGACTTCCGTCAACTTCTGCTGACTTTCAGGGAACAAATGTTGATCGGTGTTGAGATTTGTCGATTTCTGTTGACCTCGATCTCGGCGCGCCCTAAGCTGTGCCATGCTGCTATATGTACAGCGGCGGCGAGGATGGTCAGCCCAGAAAGACGGCCGAAAATGTCTTGAGAAACTGGCCGGAAGTGCCCGAAGGAGAATAGCTGATCTCATCCGCGCGCTTCTTCCGCAGACTGAAGTTGCACTGACCCTGGACGGACTCTAAAAGGCTACTTGGCAGGCGCTGGCAGACCAGGTCTCGCAATGAACTGCTGTGTCTTTCACACAACAGTCTGGCGCGGCAGAAGAAGTTGAAAGCCAACCGCACACAGCAACTGGGAAAAACAGAAGGAGCTGCTGAGGCGCTGATGGAAACTCAGGAGCGATGGAAAGCGTGAAGTTGTGCGGATCGCATTCATAGACAGCTGGTGATCATGCCGAAAGCGCGAAGCGCCCACCTGGAAGTCTACAATGTACGGTTGTTGCGTTCCCTCGACCAACTCCTGCGGCAGAAACGGCGATACATGGGAGAGTTATCGAATTCGATCAACGATGCGTTGCTGGCTGTCGACCTGAACACTGTCGAGCTTTTCAAGCTTCAGTCCCGAGAAAAACAAACAGGGAGAGAGACGCAAGTCGTCATCTTGCGGCGGCTTCGTAAGCGCATCCATCAAGTCGCAAAAAAGCGAAATTGTTCGATGAATCAGTTAGTGAATAGCGCGTTGCTGTTTTACTACCAGCCGGGCGGAGAGGCCAGACTCAAAAGACTAAACAAGGGCCGAGAGTCACCGGTAGGTTCCTTCGACACAATGTCGGAAGTGGAGCAAAAGGCGCTTCATCAGATGCTCTCTCAGTTTTCTGGCATGCAAGCCGTAGCGATCGATGGAGAAGAGCCCGATGGAACACACTACGAATACGATCGCAGCCTTAGAGCGACTGTGAGAGTGACGCCCGACGGAGAACGAACTCCGGTTCAAGAATTAGACAGAAGCTTCGGCCCCGTGAAGAGCAAAGGTTCGCGCAGAACTTCACAGGAGGAAATCACAATCTGAGCGAGCAGAAGCCAGCACTTTATATCGTCGCGGGGCCCGTGGGTGCCGGGAAGTCAAGTTTCTATGAAGCCTACTTGAAAGAGGCATTTCCAACGCTTGTTCCTCCACTGCGACACCTGCAACGGCCATTTTTTGATGAGCGGCGCTCTTTTGCTGTCGAGGACATTCGTGTCGACACGCAACTGCTGGACCAGGCGAAAACGGCTGGGTACTCGACGACGGTTCTGTTTATTTCCACCGAAGATGCGCAACTGAATGTTGGGCGGGTCCTCGTCCGTATGAGTCGTGGTGGCCAGGCCGTGCCCGTTGCCAGCGTGATTGACTCTTATCGTGAGGCAACGACGAACCTCCCGGAGGTGCTCAAACACGCAGATGAGTTGATTGTGTACGACAATACGCCTCATCGCAGGGGTTTCCGCGTGATCGCACAATTCATCGGAGGTAATTTGTGCAAAGCCGCACTCTCGATGCCCGACTGGGTGGCTGAGGTCTTTGGCAGAGAACTGTATGCGACAAAGCAGCACGTAAAGTCTGGCCGCGGACGTTAAGTCCACAGAAGGACAGTAAAGCTGAACCATAGATTAACCTTAGACTGTCGCCAGGAACTTGTACAAACTTGTCGACGAAAAACCATAACTGAAGACAAACAGCGACTTATGTCCACGCGGCATCTTTAATCCCGATCGCACAATTGTTCAAGGCCGCTTCACGTCGTCGCCCCGGACGACTTGTCCAGACTTGTCTACAACCCGGTCTGATTCCTGACTCGACCCGAACGTCAGGCCGAGAGCACCAGCTTCCCAAGCAGGTGCGCAGTAATCCTAAAAGGACCTGTCTAGTCAGCGGGCTCCCGCAGGAATCTAGAAACAAAAGTTTCCAATCCTCGAAAGTGCAGTCTGCGACGCGATCCGGTTCAGCGCGAACGTCTTCCGTAACGGGAATTACCCACAACTTTCGGTACACACAAAGCGTGGTGGGGAGTGGGTTCTGCTCTCAGAATGATGCACAGAAATATCTAAGAATGGTGTATAGTTATTCGATGAGAACCAATATTGACATTAATGAGAGTTTGGTGCGCAAGGCAAAAAAGCTCACCCGCCTCAAAACGAAACGACAGATCGTCGATAGAGCCTTGGAATTGCTCGTCCGTTCGGAGAGCCGGAAGGGTATTCTCCAATACTTCGGCAGTGGCATTTGGAAGGGGGATTTCAAAGCCCTCCGGAGAAACCGAGTTTGATCCTGGTGGATAGTTCCGTCTGGATTGATTTTCTCGGCTCGTCCCCTACTTCTGCCGGAACCGAATTGCGCCGTATGATCGCCGACGCAGAGCCGTTTGCACTCGCAGGAGTGGTCGTCACGGAGATTCTGCAGGGCCTTAAGCGTGACGTTAGTCGCCTGGAGCAGTATCTGTCGCAATGGGACATGCTCGAACCTAAGGGATTTTCGACATATAGAGAAGCAGCGAGCATCTTTCGGGCCGCGCGTGCGAAGGGTGTCGCCTTTACGACCATCGACGCTTTGATCGCAGCGATTGCATTGGAACATGGCGCTACGCTCTTTACCCTGGACAAGGACTTCACGCGAATCGCCGGTGCCATCCGGCTCCCCATCTATATGTTTTGAGCCTATTTCCTCTCGCCACTCCAGCGCAGCGATTCGCACAGATGCCTCCGAGCTTTATAGGGATCTCCGACAACGCCCTCAATTTATCGCCAAGCACTTCAAGGAGTTCATTCGCATTTCGGGTATGAAGCAGGTCCGAACTTCACCCTATTACCCGCAATCGAACGGCAAAATCGAACGCTGGCACAAATCACTCAAAGGGGAGTGCATCCGCCCTGGCACGCCGTTGTCGCTGGAGGATGCACGGCGTGTCTGGTTAAGGTTACGTGGAGCATTACAACAATGTTCGTTTGAACAGCGCCATCGGGTACATCACGCCGAAGAACATGCTCGCCGGATATCATCACGAGATCCAGGCCGAGCGGGATCGGAAATTGGAGGCAGCGACGGAACAGCGGAAGACTCGCAGCCTGCGGGTCGTGTGACGGATGAAGCGGATTCCGGTTGGCCGACAACACACCAGGGATGCGCTAGGAGCCAACCTCCACTCAATTCGCCAGAGTTCCTCAAATCAATCGACATCGAGATCGTGCCCCGCTGAAACCTTGCCTTTATAGAGCTCGCGAATTTCTTTCAGCATTAGCTCTTCGCTACCAGCATCGCGGCACTCTTCTGTACGCGCCGGGTCACAGCCTGCGTTGCTGCGGTGGTACAGCACCAGGAGACGCGGCTTCGCGCTGTTCGCGATCTCCGCAAGCTGCCTGTCGAGGTATGGAATGCCTCACGGTATTCCATTCAGCAGAGACTTTCTCGAACGAAGCCTGCGTATACGCCTCGTGAATTAACACGTCGCATTCATTGCAGTTCTGCAACACATCGCTCTTTGACGTGGAATCACCAGCGATCACGATAACGCGATCAGCCGTTTCAAGCCGATCCCCGAACGTGTTCTTCGGCGAGCCATGGTACGCGTTGAAGGCTTTTACCGTAATGTTTGTGTCTTTGTACACAACGCCCGGCGTGATCTCGTGCACGTTGACCTTGTAACCGGAACATCATCCAGCAGTAACGCCCTACATTGGTTTGACACTTTCGTCCGATCTAGGTGCACGAGTCCTTAACAGACTCTTTTCTTGCCCAGAAACCACACTTTGAAGGCTCTGTGGACCAACTCGACGGTCACGCGGTCGCGGCTGCCGATTGACGGAAAGACTTAATGCCGTCGTGCTCGTAGTTCAATACGTCGAAAACGGTGTACAGCTTCGTAATCTGCATGATGTCGCGAACCTTGTTTGTCAAATTGAGCAGTTTAAGTTCGCCATTTTGGTTCTTCACGCTTGTGAAAGCACCGACTAAAGTACCCAAGCCGGTGCTGTCGATGTGACTGACTTCGCCAAGATTGAACAGTATCTGCTTATGTCCTTTGCTTAAGAGTTCGCGAACGAGGTTGCGCAGAGCTGCGCTCTCTTTGCCGCTCACAATCTGACCGCCGATGTTGACAATCGTAATGCTACCTACTTGCCGAGAGTTTGTAGTCATGCTCATTGGAACCTCCTAAGAACGTGGTGATGCCGAAAGAGTGCTATAGGTTCTGGTTTCCTAGATTCGCGATTTGGCTGTGCGCGAGAATTAGTTCGGGTTGTTGTCATAACGGACCTGAAAGCATAGAGATGGCCGCGACCCGAGAGCGGCCACTTCAATTCGCTTTTTGTTTTAGATTTTCACTGACGAAACGTGACTCGCAACACACTGCCACTTACCGGTAGACGTCTTCACCCATGTATCGGTCCAGCGCTCATTGGCATCGACAAGCTTTCCGGATGGGTCCGTAAATTTGCCTGTGAAGCCGCCCGTCGCGATGGCTGTGTCGCCAAATACTGTTACCTTCACATCGGAATTGTCGACCCTGTCATATTTGGTCGCCTTGGCTGTCGCGAGCATCTCGGTCTTATTGGCGACTTTCCCATCGCTGCCGGTACTCACGAACTTTTCGGCGAGCAGCGGTGCGACTAGGTCAGGATTGTTTGTCTTTTGTGACTGAAGCCACTGTTGTTCGAGTGCGGCTACAGCTTTCTCAGTCCCGCCAGTCGTCTGTGCTTGGGCTGACGCCGCGCTTACCAGTGAAAGCAAAGCAACGATAAACAATATGCAAGTTCTCTTCATAGATTTATCCTCAGTTACTCAGATTTTTGGCAATTTTGTTCGGATTTCGGTGGCTTATATGCAAGCACCGGATTCCATCGCAACGAAATGGCCTAACGAACATCACAGCCAGGATTCTTTCAATGATCCCCTTGCGCCTTGATTGATGGATGCGCGCATTTGTGCACTGCGGACCATTCACGATAACGATGCTCCTTAGGATTGAGCGGGAAACTAATCTCGCCGCCATGATCTGATAAAGGAGACTTGACGTCTGTCTCATTCTGAACACTGTGAGCTGATTGTGTCCGTCTTCCGCGAAACTTGGAGTTTTCTTCGCGCAACTTGCATTTGGGCAAGGTCAAGCCGGTAATTTGGAACCTGTACAAAACTGAACAGATTCTCATTTCTCATCTAAGTAATGTCTTCGTGAAAGGTTTCGCGTATCCGATTCCTTCCCCTCGGGCGGACCGCACCGGTGATTCTGGATATGGCGTTCCCGTCACGTCTAACTCAGGGCGAAGCCCTCTTTAATCCTATGAGGGTACGCTCAGAGAGCGTACCCTCCCGCAGAAGCCGCGCGGTTCGCGCCCTGTTTGTACATCACGACAGGAACGCGATCGATGCCTGTGTACAAGAACTCGAGAAAGCGCAGTTCACGGTCAGTTACGATTGCGTTTTGAATCTGGCACAATGCACGGAACAGTTCCGATCTAAGTCGTATGACGTCATCATCGCTGAGTACGTGGGTTCCCACGTCAACGCAGCGCAGGGATTACAACTTCTACATCAGATGCTCCCGGAGATCGCGGTTATTTTTTTGACGCTCCGATTTGGAAGCGAATCTATCGTGGAACTGACGGCTGAAGGTCCTTTCGGGTACGTCGAGCGAGAAAATATAGCTCACCTGCCGATGGTGGTTCGGCGGGCGCTGAATCACAAGGAACTGCGGGAAGAACTGGCAGAGGCGAAAAAAGCACTGCAGCATTCACAGTCGCTTTATCGGGCACTCGAGGACAATCCCACCTACGGAATCTACCGGTGTGATGCTGAGGGAAAATTGCTCGACGTGAATCAGACACTGGTCACGATGCTTGACTATGCGTCGAAAGAGCAACTCCTTGCAGCGAATCAAGAGTCCGAGATCATTCCCAATCTCCGCAATGGTTCTCTCTTTGCGGGCCTTATCCCTGAGACCAAGCGAATCGAACCGGTCGAGATGGAATGGAAGCGGAAAGACGGGACGAAACTGAAAGCCAGGCTAAGCGGACGGGGCGTATACGACGATCATGGAGACTTTGCGGGCCATGAAATTATCGTCGTGGACGTCACCGAGCAGCGAACGCTTGAGAATCAGCTGCGGCATCAGGCATTGAGCGATTCGCTGACCGGCCTAGGTAATCATCGCCGGCTGTTTGAGGTGCTGCACGCGGAGATCTGCCGAACCAAGCGCACCGGGCGTGAATTTTCTCTGCTGCTGCTGGACTTGGATGGCTTGAAGTGGATCAACGATAAGTTTGGACATCCGGTGGGAAGCCGGGCGCTCTGCAGGCTGGCGGAGATCGTTGCAGACTGTTGCCGCTCCGTGGACACGGCAGCCCGCCACGGCGGGGATGAATTTGCCCTGGTCCTGCCAGAAACAAGCCCAACTGCTGCTGCATTGGTGGGACAACGCATTTGCGATCTCCTTGCGAAAGATATCGAAGAACCGCCGCTCTCTGTGAGCGTCGGAGTAGCCGGTTATCCGAGCGATGCCGAAACCATCGGAACTCTTCTCTATGCGGCGGACCGGGATCTCTATGCGATGAAAGCCAAGAGGCCAGGGTCGCGTCTCTCCATCCACTCGCCTTACTCGTCCTCGGGGAATTTGAACCCTGAGTTTCACGAGAATCGAGAATGATCTAGGCACTCTCTCATTCAAGTGAGCTTTCCTCCTTTGAGTCTTAGTTCCTCTCGTTGGCAAGGTGGCAGATTTCTGTGCCGCCCCGCTATTCCGGAAACAGAATTCAATACTTGCTGAAAACGGAGGAGCAGATTCTTCAGTCGATTTCTGCTCATTTCTGCTCGAGCATCAATTTCGAAAATTCTGAACGATATCTGTCACGCTTTGGATCGTCAGATAGAGAACATGGTTTCCGTGATCTCCATGCCAGACGAGAACGCAGGCAGCGCCGTTGAAGGTTCGCGCAGCGCTGCGCTCTTTGATCTGCATATTTTCTTTTCTGGAGTCATAGGAGCTGAGAGTGGTGAACTTCTTGGATTTCTGGAGATGTACGGTTGTGTATTGCGGAACCCTCCACACGCGAGTCACAACTGATTGAGCGGGCTGTGTGCTTGGCGGCAGCCGCGATCAAAGGTCACCGGGAAACAATCGATGGTGGTGTTTGCCGCATCCATGGAGTTCGGTCCGCGCGAGGTTTATGTGCCACAAACGCCGGCTTCGATGAGGGCGGCAGCGTCGGCTCCCAAGTCGGCGGAGAAGCGACAGACTTGATTCTTCTGGTCATGAACGATAGAGGCATGGAACCGATTCTCGGCAGCAAGGTTAAGCTGGGCGCCGATGCTTCCGTGGCCGGTGGACCCAAGGGCCGTGATGCTTCCGCAGACACCGACGCATGGATGCGAGCTGAGATTTTCAGCTACTCGCGCTCACGTGATTGTTTGCCGGAATTTCACTGGAGGGTTCCACGATTCGCCCCGACGATGAGGCCAGCGAAAAGGTCTATGGCAACGCCATCAAGGCGAAGGACATCGTGAGAAGTGAAAAGATGGTCGTGCGTGCGACAGGTCGCCAACTCTTTAACGTCCTGCAGAAGAGTGCACCGCGCAACGAATCGGAGCGGGCCTCGAATCAGTAGCCGGGAATGAGCAGCTTGCCGGGAGGTGTCCGAACTCGGCAAGCTGGGAGTCCATCGAAGACTGTCTCAGTTGGCCAGCTGCGAGGGTCGCATTACGCGATTAACCTTTGCAGTCAGGCCTTTGGTTTTTCTCGGTGTTCCGTAGAGAGTGAGTCAGGTCAGCCGTGGCGGCGATCGTGACTGTGTTCTGAATGCCCATTGGCATCGAGCCAGCTCAAAAGGGCACGAATGCTGCCATGCGCCAACGCGATGCTTGAATCGGCAGCGCCGTAGTAAAGATTGATCGTGTCCCCGTCTGCACCAGTGGTGTAACCGCAGGGAAATACGACATCCTGGACGTCTCCGTGACGCTCGTAGTCCGCTTCCGGAGCAAACATCCACGAATCTCCCCGGACCAGACATTTCTCCGGCTGCTGAAGGTCGAACAACGCCAGACCCAGCCGGTAGATGGAACTAGATGGTGTCCTTCTCACACCGTGATAAATCATCAGCCAGCCCCGTGAAGTTTCAATCGGCGGTGGCGACATCCCGATCTTGTTGGCATCCCACCACGCACCGCGGCGCGCTTCCAACATCAGTTTGTGGCTTCCCCAATGGCGCAGGTCGGGAGAGTAGGAGACCCAGACATGCGCTCCAAGAGGCGTCATCGGCCTGTGGATCAAAGCCCAGTATCCGTTGATCCGGCGCGGTAAAAGGGCGGCGTCCTTATCGTCCGGAGGCATGACAACACCGATTCGTTCGAAGCCTCGAAAATCCTCGGTGAGGGCCAAGGACACTCCGGGACCACCGCGAGAATATGACGTGTAAGCAATGGCATATTTTTCGAGTTCCGGCACGTATGTGATGCGCGGATCTTCGATGCCCCATAGCTCCTCGGGGAATTTGTCCGGCTGAGGCACAAGCGTCGGTTCGCGATCGATTTGCCATTCGTCGACGCCATTCACCGAACGGGCCACGCAGAAGTGTGAGAGGCCGCGGCGATCCTCGACGCGACAGAGCAAGAGCGTCGAACCATCCGGCAGAAGTGTCGCGCCGGCATTGAAGACGCTGTTGATCGAATAGGGCCAATCCTTTCCCGTCAAAATGGGATTGGCAGCGTGCCGGTGAAACAGTGTTTCATATTTTTCTGTCGCTGCTTTTACGATTAATTTTGGAGAACTCATTCAATGGACCTTTCGTAGTCGCACGTCAGCAAAAAGTTGCTGGGAAATCAGACCTTGTTCCCTGTGCCGTCGGATTCTTCGAGTTTGCGCATTTCGAGGAGAGCCATCAGGAAAGACAAAGTGGACTCTGCTCCCTGATTTTCATTTGCACGGTCGGGATGCAGGCCGTCGCGACAACCACCAGTGGTCGGATCGTAGAGGGCGATCTGAAGATCGTTGTCTCCCAAAAACCAATTGAATGCGGACCACGCTTCCTTGCGCCACCGTCCCTTGCCTGTAGCCCGATAAGCCTGCAAGCACGCCGCGACTACGGCACAGGCTTCGATAGGCTGTTGATCGAATCGCGCCTTTTCCGTTTTCTTGGAATAGAAGCCTTGCGATCCAATCGGCACGAAATGACCCTTCAGTTCGCATCGCTGAATCGTGACCAGCCAATCCAAGGCTGCTAGTCCGGCCAAAACCATTTCATCGTTAGCGGCCCGCATTCCCGCGCGAATCAGAGCCTGGGGCAACCGCGCGTTCGAGTAGGCAAGGCTATTTTCAAACCAATTCCAGTCGGAGGAATGATTGGAGCGATAGGAGTTCAACAATCGACTCGCCAGGACGTCGGACGCACCGAGAGCAGCTCGGTCTCCCGGGAATGCATCGAGATATTCCTGCAGTCCGAGCAAGGCAAAAGCGCAAGCGCGCGGACTCTTGAATTCAGTTGACGCCGGCACGGCTAGCTCAAACATGCGTCCTGCTGCGCCGCGCCACCCGGTATCCTTTGAGCGGCCAAGAACAGTCCCTAATCCCCAAAGCGCGCGTCCGTGACTGTCTTCTGAACCTTCCGGTTCCTGCCACTGGCGTTCATAGCTCAAACAATTCCTGAAGCGCTTCGTCACAGGATCGAACGCAAGCCAAAGGAAGGCCAGATAACGAGAGGCCAAGTCGGCTGCTCCCTTTACCGCTCCGGCTCCGAACTCTTCGAGGAGAGTGGTAACGATGAGTGCGCGGGCGTTGTCATCTGTCGAGTAGCCTTCGGGATAATTCGGGATCACGAAAACCGCGTGCTCGACCATTCCTGTGCTGTCCGTCATTCGATATAGGTGGTCGAGATTTACGGCCGGAAGCCGATCGAGAGTTTTTTCGGTGTTTCGTGCCACAAAAGTGGCCCGGGGATTTCGCGAGCGTTCGTTGTATATGCGTTCAAAACACTTCATATACTTCTGGGCCACCCGACTCCATACCATATCTCGGGCATACAAATAGGCACGTTTCCGCATGGCGTGCCTGGCCGTTCCGTTGTCCAGAAGTTCCACGGTTTTTGCGGCGATCGCTTCCGGGTCGTCAAAGGGAACCAGTGCGCCGCGCTCCTCATCCAGGAGTTCGATCGCATGCAAGTAAGGCGTCGAAATGATGGCCTTGCCAGCGCTTAAGGCATATGCCAGCGTGCCCGAAACGACTTGCGCCTTGTGCTTGTACGGTGTGATGTAGATGTCTGCCGCGCCGATCAGTTCCCTCATCTCTTGAGGGCTTACGAAACGATTGCGGAAGATGACGTTGCCTTCAACGCCTATATCCTTCGCGAGCGTCTTCAAATATTGTCGGTATTTATCGCCTTCGTGCCGCAAGACATGCGGGTGCGTTGCGCCGGAAACCATGTAAACCACATTGCTGTGCTTTGAAAGAATCCTGGGCAGCGCCTTGATTACATTTTCGATCCCCTTGTTGGGTGAAAGCAGCCCGAACGTCAGCAAGACGTCTTTTCCTTCAGTGCCAAATCCATCCTTGTAAAACGTCGGGTCGGTGAATGGCAAATCGGGAATGCCGTGCGGAATCAGATCGATCTTGTCGCTCGGGACGTGGAACGTTTCCTGAAGGATGTCTGAGGAGTGCTGGCTCATGACAACCAACCGGTCCGAAAGCATTGCAATCTCTTCCATTACCGCGCGCTGGTCGCGATCCGGGTCGCGAAGGACGGTGTGCAACGTCGTGACGAACGGCATATTCAGCCGGCGCAGAAGTTCGAGGATGTGTGCCCCCGCCCGACCTCCAAAAATTCCATATTCGTGCTGCAGGCACATCAGATCGATATTGCTGAAATTCAGAAAGTCGGCGGCCTGGCGGTAGGAAGCCACATTGTCCTCGGACAGCTCGAACCGCACTCTGGCGGGATAGCGATAGCCCTCTTCAGTATCGTTCATGGGGAGAGCCAGCAACTCGGTCGCGCCGTATTCCGCGTGAAGGGCGTCGCACAGGTCCGTCGTGAACGTCGCAATTCCGCAGTGTCTCGGAAGATAGTTGCCGACCACTGCGATTCGATTGGGAAGAACTGGACGCTGAGGTGCGGCTATCGGCCCGGCCGGCGTGGTTTCCAAGTGGAGAGATTCCACTTCAATCAGTGACAAGATTTCGGACATCGGATCTATTTTTGACAATGACATTCGCTTTCTGTATTCGTGGCTTGCTAAGGAATGACCATACAATTCAAGTACGCCCTGTTTGCTTGCAGCATTGTGAAGCGAACTGGGATTCCTGGAGGGACAGGCATCTCAGCGGGTGATCGGCTGAATTTGCCGATTTACTCGTGTAAGACGACGGTCAGCAGCGACTTGTTGACCTTGATTTTGCCGTTGTATTCGATGAAGCCTAGTTTCCTAAATTTGTTCATGAAAAAATTCACGCGTGAACGGGTAGTTCCAACCATGCTCGCGAGGGTCTCCTGGGAAACTCTCGGCAAGACGCGCACGGGCTGATCTTGTTTTCCGTAACGCGCAAGAAGTAGGAGTGTTCGTGCCAATCGCTTTTCGCTGGAGTTGAAGAGTTGATCGATCAAATCCTCTTCAACACGTATGTTGTGCGCGAGCATGTAGGCGATGAAATGATCCGACAACTCATGCTCGGCATGGAGCACGCGCAGCAACTCATTTTTCTGGATGACAAGAAGGGTGGTCGGCGTTACAGCGCTGGTCGTACCCATCCGGACGGTCTGGCCCGCCATGCATCCTTCGCCAAAAAAATCGCTGGGACCGAACATCGCAACGACGGCTTCCTTGCCGGAACCGTTCACGACCGACAATTTCACGCCGCCCTTCTGGATGTACATCACGGTCTCCGCGGCCTCGCCTTGCGAGTAGATGGATTCACCTCTTCGGTAGTCCATCACCTTTCTCGCCACTCCCGCAGTATCGAGGAAGGCCTGGGCATTGAAAGCGGCGAGGGCTCCGTTGGTTTTCTTAAATTTCATTTTCATTTTGAACTCGAGACACCCTGCGCCGTGGGCGTTTGTGGCCATCTCCACATTAACAAGTCGGGCTTTACAAGACTGTTCAAAACGGAACAGTGCGCCGAGTGGAACGTCCGATCATGAACCAGACGGCGAGAACGAGCGATCATCGCCGGAACTCAGGGCTGGGCTATAGCTGGTATCCTTCATCTCGTCGTTCTTCTCCTTTGGATACAGAACGCGCACTGCCCAAAGTCCCCTATCTTTAGGTAAGACCGCGGAGCGAAGAATTCCAGCCCGGGTGCACTACGGGGAATGCCTGGTAAGTCTAGATCGATAACGTGCACTCTCGAGTTCCAGAAGATTCTTTACGCGAGACCAATTTAAGAATTTGTGGAGATAATGAAAATGAAAGCCATCCGTGTTTTGACCCTTTCTCATCGGGCCTTATTTTTTGAATCCTCCAAGCGCAGGATCTTTCGAAGTATCGTGAGTTTTCGCTGGGAACGGATCTCGCAACCGTCCTGAAGCATACGGACAAGAAATTTGCAGATGTGAACACAACTCCTGGTGTTCCATCAAGGTTTCAGGAAGTGACTTGGTGGCCGCCAAGCCTTCCCGGAACGTCCTACCGGACAGATAGCGTCGGGCAGCTTCTTTTCTCCTTCTTTAACGGAGAGCTTTACAAGATTTCTGTCACCTACGATCAAGGGTCCACAGAAGGTCTCACCACGGAAGATATGGTGAAGTCCATTTCGGCAGAGTACGGACCTCCGACGAGCGTTGTGCCAGAACCCGCTTCCAGGCTGAGCGTAGGATACGGCCCGCAGCAAAGACCCGTAGCATCGTGGGAAGATTCACAGTATTCCTTCAATCTGGTTCGCACTTCTGTTACCGACCGCTTTGGCCTCGTCATTTATTCTGAACGGGTGAATACCGATGCCGAGCTTGCACTGATAGAAGCCGCGAGAGTCGAGAAGCAAGAGGCCCCGGCGAGAGAAGCCGAGCGCCAGAAGAAGCAAACGGATGATCGCGATTTAGCGCGACTCAAGAATCAGAAGAGTTTTCGACCGTAGCCTTACAGACGGTATGATGGCGATTTGGCGCGTGTGCCAGTGATGCCAAAAGAGCTCAGTGCCATCTACTTTGCGAAACTAGCGACAGCGGCTGCCTCCGTGCTGGACACCTGCAACACGGCCATCAATTTAGTCAACAGTAGCACTTCGCTGAACTTACGGCTGAGATTGCACAGTCGCATCGCCGCACCCTGGGAGTTCGCGGTCAGGTGTGCGGCGACCAATGTCCCCAGCCCCGAGCTATCGACATAATCTATGTCTTTCATATCCAGCACAATTTTCTTCTTTCCTGCGGCAATCAGGCTCTTCACTTTCACACGCAGAGCATTGCTTCCCTCGCCGAACACAATGCGGCCGTACAACGTCACCACAGAGATGCCGTCCACGTCGCGATCTGTCATCCTTGTTCCCACGATTCAGTGCCTCTGGTTAATGCGCCGGTCTGCACTGCAGAGATCTTTATAACGCGCTTCCAAGAAACTTTATTTCTCGACGAGATGCCAGCCTTGTGAGATTTCTTCGTCAAGCTTTTTCAGAAGATAGGGAGCCAAGTACGGTTTCAGCTCGATCTGCTGATTCCGAGTCAGAAATTTGAAGCCCCTTATCATCCGAAGGCACGCTGACGAGCCGCAATCACAATGAAAACTATCATGCATTTCGTACTCTGTGGCGGCGTAGTTGACCTTAACTTCTTCGCCTCTTTGAATGTCCTTGAGAGCCCGCACGCACAGGCAGCTGAAATCGAGAAAGCTATTGGGTTCACAACCATGGTTTACGAATCCGATGGTCTCGTCCCTGCCGAAGACATGTCGCCGTTCGCCGATTTGCAAGGACCTTCTGGTGGGCGAAAGAAAAGTGTTTTCTCCGTTCAAGTCGATCAGAATCTCGTTCCTGTCAATCGGAACGACGGCCAATAGACCCCTCCTCCCATTGGTCATCGCAATATCTAATTTGGCTGATCGGGTCCCCATGGGTAGCTTCACTGAAAAACACATCTTTCCGGGGCTGGCTTGATCACGCACAGGTACGCGCCCATAACAGGAACATGGTCGGAAGAATTGTATTTTGTGTCGTCCATGATTGCTTCATCTGCGCGATGCTCAGGTTCAGAACAATGGTCAATACAACGGTCAGCACTATCCCAGCACAAATCCAAGTAGCAGGTCCACGTTTGCCGGTTCTCTGCAGCAAAGGCGTTTCCTACCCTCATGGGAAATGCTGCGACAAGACAGCGCATAAAAGCTGTTCCGTTCGGAACACCTAGCCGAGTTATCTTTCGAGAGACACGCGAGATACGCTGAGAGCACCCGCAGTCTGACGGGAATGCCGATAATACGCCTCAACGCGCCGGCGTAAACTGGTCCGGTGCTTATTTCGTTTCCGATTTAGCACCGACCATGTATCTTTCTGCACGAAAATGCAGCGGGTCTCTCAGGCTTTGCAATTCTCGATAGTAATAAAGTGGAGTAGGCCGCTTTCCATCGAATCTCAGCTTTTTTAGAAGTTCTATTTCTTCCTTGGTAGCACTCCCACTGAGGGAACTATCCTTAATAAATTTTGCGAACCCTGGCTCCACCTCGGGTTGAAGAGGTCCGGTTTCAACGAACTCAAACCTTCTAGGATCGCCTGAGGCTATTCTCCGATTTAAGACGATCTCCATGCCAAAGGTTGTTAGATCCACGTCCCAAGACTCAATCAGTGGATCCAGGAAGGAGACACAGTTTTCAGGCGACAAGCTGAAAACGTCCGTGTCCAGGAACTCAAGAAGGGTAACCCGGGTCTGTTCGTAGCTTCGGCCGGCGAGTCGAGCCACCAAATGAAGCCAGTTTTCACTGTTCAATTCTTCTTTGGCGACATTCTTGATGACGTCCAAGAGCTTCTGCGTGACGAGACGTTCGAATTCGCCGAAGGCCTGCTTCTCGAAAATTTCACGTACTTGTTCTACTTTGTCCGGCACGCACTTACGAACGATCAGTTCTCGAATTTCTCGAAACATCGGCGCGGGCGGGCCTGCCAAGCCTCTCTTTAATTCTTCCCTACGCTGGAGCTCAGCCATCTTAGAAAGTCTATCGCTCGGAAGCTTCAGCGCCTTCGCCATCTTCTGATAGATATCTGTTCGGTCCGGCGCGGGTGGTAGCTTCTTACGAGATAACAACTGTGAAATATAGGAATCGGTGACTTCGGCGGCGGTTGCTAGATCTTTCTGCTCAAGTCCCAACTCTTCCAGTCGTCGTTTGATCACCGAGCAAACGTCCACAATGACCCTCCAGGTGAATTAACACATTCAGTTAACTCACAAAATAATCTCAGATTGTACTTGACAGGTCAAGTAAATTAACTCAGCATGGTTAACAGATCGGCACAGACTTAATTGTAATCTGAACTGATAGTGGTTATCCAAAGAACGCCGTTAGAGGTCGCGAAAGCAGGGAGAGTGCCATGTTTGCACGCAGAGTTCACATGCATCTGAAGCCCAATAGCGTTGCGCAGTTCACCCAGAGGTTGGAAAAGGACATCCTTCCCCTGCTTCGAAAACAGAAAGGATTCCAGGACGAAATCACGTTCGTCGCCCAGGGTGGCCGGGAAGCGTTCGGAATCAGCCTGTGGGACAAGGCAGAGAATGCCGAGGTTTACAACCGTAGAACTTATCCAGAAGTGACGAAGTTTCTCGCCACAGTTAGTCGAGGGAGCCCCAAGGTTGAAACCTATGACGTCGCCAACTCGACATTTCACAGGATCGCGGCTGCTGTGGCCGCCTGAAACTGATCAGCAAATGCGTTTCAGGAGTGGAGCCATTCCGCCCTTGCCACAAAATGCGTCGTAAGGATTCACCATCAGTTTGGAGCAGTACCTTCGTGGCCCGCTGATCGAGGGAAAACCATGCAACTTAAAAAGATGCAAGTCGCACCGAAGCTCAATGGCCGTCCTCCGCTGCGGGAAAGCGTAGCAACAACTTTAGGCGCACGCAGCGGTCGGCGGAGTTTTGCGGCGGAGCTGAGAAGTATTGTCGCCGCGGCTCACCTGCTGCCTGCGGAAGTCGCCCGCCAAGGCGCGTGTGGCGTTCCTTGCGCGTGCAACTCGAAAAGGAAGGCATCCTCGGGCATTTGGCGAAAGGGAGACTAGAAAAACACACGCGATTTCCAATGTTCAAGAATTAGCGATTCGCGAAAAAACGGTTGGAAGATTCAATAAGGGAGAAACGTATGTATTTACTGGCATGGATTGCTATTGGAGCGGTCGTTGGCTGGGGAGCCGGAAGAGTCTTTCAGCGTAATGGTTATGGTCCGCTTATGGACATTCTCATGGGCGTTGTTGGCGGCGTAGTAGGCGGACTCGCGATGAACTCCACAGGCATCAATGGTCACAGTGGAACGATCATCACAGCCCTGGTTGCAATGGTTGGGGCAGTGCTTCTGACTATGCTCGCCGCTTACGTGAACGGCAGAAGGATTTACGCTCGCCAGCTCTAAGTGTCTCTGGACACGAAATGCGCGAGATTCTGTCGCGGGGAAACGTCAACCGATGTGTGCGTATTCAAGCTTTAGGAGCCTCAAATGTTAGCCACCAACATGTCTGGAACCGTTCTCATTAGAGAGAACGCGCTTTTGCCGGCAGGCTTAGTGATCGAGAGTGAAGCTTTCTTGCCCGGCTGGAGAGTCGTCAAGAATCTTGATGCCCCCACGTTGGCCCGAAACATCGAAGGCGCGCATTGGAACTTCTTTTACCTGGCCGGCGCGACTAGAACTACCGTTCTGGGTCGCGACCAGTCAGGAACTTTGCGCAGGGCAGCGAAGCGTCTTCTGGCGAAACAAGAAACACAGTTTAACTCGTTGGAGATGAGAGTCGTTTCGAAACGGTTTCTAGGGATTCCTTTCATGAGTGTCGCCGCTTATTCCCGACATATCCAAGAAGGCATTTGCCTGGTCCCGGCAAAGGATTTTGTCTCAGGAATGCCCAGATCTATTGCACCAGAAGCGAGCCTGGGTACTGCCAGGGAACAGCCTCATGTAGACGTGGTTACCAAGCCGCATTCCACTCTAATTTCGAGTTCTTAGAAATTCGCGGGAGATATGCAAATGAAAACTTTGCGCAGTTCGATTCTTTGTCTTGTTATCTTGCTTTTTGTGGCGCCATTGCTTCGTGCACAGGATCTTTCCAAGTATCGGCACTTCACCCTTGGAATGAATTTGACCAACTTGCTGGAACGTACTGAGCAAAAGTTGACCGACGTAAAGACGATTCATGGCCGCCCAGCGCTCATTCAGGAGCTGACTTGGTGGCCGCCGAACGTTTCCGGAACTTCCCTGCGATCCGACAACGTCGAACAGATTCTTTTCTCCTTCTACAACGGCGAGCTCTACAAAATTTCCGTGACTTACGATCGACCTTCCACGGAAGGGCTCACCGAAGCGGACATGGTGAAGTCTATTTCGGCGAAGTACGGTCCGGCCACGATTGTAGCGCCGGAGGTCGATTCGGCAACGAACGAACGATATGACTCGAAGCAAAAGCCTGTCGCGTCTTGGGAGGATACGCAATATTCCTTCAGTCTTGTCCGTTCTTCTTACAACGATGTATTGGGGCTAGTCGGTTTTTCGAAGCGAGCGAATTCACAAGCCGAGCTTGCGATTGCGGAAGCGTTGAAACTGGACGAGCAAGAAGGCCCGAAAAAAGAAGCGGCGCGCCAGAAAAAGCAAACGGATGACCTGGAAGTGGCGCGGCAGAAGAACCAGAAAAATTTTCGACCGTAGTATTGGCCAGAAAAATTAGTTATTTGAGTTTTGGAATAAATTGAACCGGAGGTCAACGAAATGACTGTGAATATCACCCCTCTACATGACCGCGTCCTTGTGCGCAGGCTGGAAGAGAAAGAAACCGCGAAAGGCGGGATCATTATCCCGGATACGGCGAAAGAAAAACCGCAAGAGGGTGAAGTCATGGCCGTCGGAGCGGGAAAGATGGAAAAGGGACGCCGTATCCCGCTGGACGTGAAGGTCGGCGACCGGATCTTGTTCGGCAAATACACCGGAAGTGAGATCAAAATCGACGACCAGGAGTACCTGATCTTCCGGGAAGAAGAAATACTGGCGAAAGTCAGCGGGATGGCCAAAGCGGCCTCCAGCAAGAAGTAGCATCTCCGGGTCTGAAAGTTTCGAACGCAGTGAAAAGTTCATTCACCCAGGAGGGTGAAGTCTAATGGCAAAACAAATTGTAACTGGTGAGAATTCACGGCAAGCGATTTTGCGCGGCGTCAACATTCTGGCGGACGCGGTAAAGATCACGCTCGGTCCAAAGGGGCGCAATGCGGTGATTGAGAAAAAGTTCGGGGCGCCCATCATCACAAAAGACGGCGTCACAGTGGCAAAAGAAATCGAATTGAGGGACCCGCTCGAGAACATGGGTGCACAGATGGTGCGGGAGGTTGCATCCAAAACGTCGGATGTGGCCGGCGATGGCACTACGACTGCGACTGTGTTGGCACAAGCGATTTTTCGCGAGGGTGTGCGAACGGTTGCCGCAGGCGCGAGCCCGATGGCACTCAAGCGGGGTATCGACAAAGCCGTGGAAGTTGCCGTGGGAGAGATCAAGAGACTCTCTCGCGAGGTGAAGGGCGACATGATCGCGCAGGTGGGCACAATTAGTGCCAATACCGACAAGCAAGTGGGCAGCATCATCGCCGAAGCAATGAAGAAGGTCGGCAAAGATGGAGTCATCACCGTCGAGGAATCGAAGACGATGGAAACGACGCTCGAAGTGGTCGAAGGCATGCAATTCGATCGCGGGTATCTCTCGCCCTATTTTGTGACGGATCCGGAACGCATGGAATGCGTGCTTGAGGATGTGTATATCCTGATCCACGAGAAGAAGATCAGCTCGATGAAGGATCTACTGCCTCTGCTCGAGCAGACGGCCAAAATGAGCAAGCCGCTGCTGATCATCGCTGAAGAGGTTGAAGGCGAAGCCCTCGCGACTCTGGTGGTGAACAAGCTGCGCGGCACACTGCAGTGCGCTGCCGTCAAGGCTCCTGGCTTCGGCGATCGCCGCAAAGCAATGCTCGAAGACATCGCAGTTCTCACCGGCGGCAAGGCCATCACCGAAGATCTCGGTATCAAGCTCGAGAATGTGAAACTGGAGGACCTGGGACGCGCCAAGAAGGTGACCATCGACAAGGACAACACCACGATCGTCGCCGGTGCCGGCAAGGTGAGCGAGATCGAGGGCCGAATCAAGCAGCTGCGCGTGCAGGTCGAAGACTCCACCTCCGATTACGACAAGGAAAAGCTGCAGGAGCGTCTGGCCAAACTGGTCGGCGGGGTCGCGGTGATCAAAGTCGGCGCAGCCACGGAAACCGAGCTGAAAGAGAAGAAAGCTCGTGTCGAAGACGCAATGCACGCTACACGCGCAGCAGTTGAAGAAGGCATTGTCTCCGGGGGCGGTACAGCTTTGCTCCGCTGCCTGCCAGCACTTGAGAAGCTCAAGCTGCACGACGATGAAGCAACTGGAGTGAACATCGTAAAGCGCGCGCTCGAAGAACCCTTACGCCAGATTGCCCAGAACGCCGGTCACGAAGGCGCATTGGTTGTAGGACGAGTTCGCGAATCAAAAGATGAAAACTTCGGTTTCAACGCAGAAACCGGCGAGTTCGGCGATTTGGTCAAGGCTGGTGTGATCGATCCAGCCAAGGTTACGCGTCTTGCGCTCCAGAACGCTGCCTCCATCGTTTCTCTGATGCTGACGACCGAAGTCCTGATCGCCGACGCTAAGGGAGAAGAAAAGATGGCCACGGCGGCAGGCGGAGGCATGGGAGGTTCGTACTAAACGCTTCTCGGTTCGATCGCCATTCCGTTGTTGACTCTGGTCGATTCACCAACGGAATTCGCGCCGACTGCTCCGCGAACAAGTCTCCAATCGTTCGGAAGAATTTTTATGATGATTTCGTCAGAAAACGTTTTGAGTCGCCAGCTGAAACCGCTTTGCTCTCGCGACAACTACATAATGAAGTACGAAGTTGGCGGCTCCAGAGCAAACTCCGGACACGACGCGTCGTACCATTGCGGTTCGGCAGGGTGCAGCGTTCGGTATAACTCAAGCGAGGGATATTACATGCTCGTTGGAATGCCCGGCCACGCGTACGCCGTCGATGAACCTGGGGTCAACACCATGAAGTGTCCCATACACGGTCGCTGGTTGTATCGCCGAAGGAATATTGACGCCGAACCCGCGCGTGTTCGCCGGTTTTGTGGCGTCGAAGATTGCCATTATGGCTACATTGCCAACACAAACAACGATGGAGTCAAGATTTAGCGAAGGTTCTCGCCCAAACAGGACCCAGTTTCCGGCCCCTTGCATTGATACGGCAATCTCACTTCTCGTTGCCAACGCTGCGGCACGCGAGTTGCAACGCCAATGACGGCCCTTCTCGACCATCAGCGTGGATCGACTTTCTTGTGGCCGACTTCAGGCCTTGCCGCGTCAAGTTGTAGTCTCATTTTCAAAATATTACCGTTGGCATCCTGTACTTTTATGGTCAGCGGGAATTCGACTTCGCCTTCTAACGGCGGCGCTGCCGCAAACGATGTATTCTCCAATTGCCAAGCGCCTGCGTGTGTGCGAACGCCCCGAATTGTCCGAACATCTCTCGCCGCTTTGTCAACCACGGTGATTGCGATGGGAGCCGTCATCTTGTATCTTTCGACCATTTGCCAAAGCCGATCGAGTCCCTCATACACCTTCAATTCGCAGGAGATCATGTCGGCCGATTCAAAGAGAATAATCGTAAAGTCATCCATGGCGTGCATTGCAGCCTTCCTGACTCGCGACATACAGCGCTCGGATCTGGTCAACACAGAGCAAGGCATTTTTGACGGCAGAGGATTAGCCGAGCTCCAGGTTGTGCGCGCGTTTGAGGATTCACATCATACGGCATGGCGCGAGTACGATGAATTCACAAAACACAGCGTCGAATCTCTGCGACGAACTCGCCTATCTGGATTGGGCCAATATGTCCGATCCGTTTCGTCATTATGGAGGCGTTCCTGTCCTCGATTTGCCGGCCAGCCCAGGCAAAAGCGCAGCGACGACACCAAGCTGCCATCCCCAATCACTACAGACTTCACGTTCGGAGAGGTGGTTCGAGGCGCTCCGGCCTCGACTTCAGAGGCGCGGGGGCGAGTCGATCTCACTCTTGAAGCTCGCGACTCTCCTGGCAGTCACCGGAGACCTCTGATCGCCGATTTCGCCACACTTCGTTTTGTCCAACAGTATCTTTACACCCATCGCGTCGAAGAGTTGGCGCCTGGGGTCTATCGTTACTGGCCGGAGCACGCGAAGTTGGGAGAAAATCAAGCAGGGCACATTTCGATGCAGGGTGATCGTTGGGCGAAGGTGGAACTCAGGGACGTGCACCCGGATCCGGAACGCCAGTACCTCGTGAAGGGATTCGGTTCAAAAGCGCTCGACTCGTTGCCGCGCCCGCTTAAGCACATTTTCATCCTTCAAAAAAGAGAGGGGTGGACCAATCGGGAATTGGCGGAGACCCCTGCACATTACCCCGGCAAGCGTAAAATCTCGAATCCTTCGGGCGCGAGCAAAACTGCGCCAGCTTGTTCTAGATCTGTCGAAAACAGAATCTACTGCGATTCAAGGTTGAAACGGGGAGAAGTGAGACTGTCTAGCCAATCTGCACCGCCTCATCAGAATTTCACAATGTGACGCATCCATGGTCTCGCCGCGACGGCAACGCTAGCCCTTCCAGACATACTTACCACAGGAGCACGGGACGGTCTGCGTGGGATGTTTCTTTTCCAGCGGTTGCTGACAAACTGGACAATTTTTGCGCCACATATTCATACCAGTCTGCCCTAACGAAAGGAGCGGTTAGCAAAATCAGTTTAGGAGGCGGAAGTTCGCCTGTCTGTTCCAATTGGAACAGAAGCGAATTTGTTCCATTTTGTATATGAGATCTGGATGTGTGCATGGTCCACCATCCGGAGTTTCAGAATATTCCTGATCGCAGCAGCGATCGCGGCTCTCATTTTCATTCTCGTAAGGAAACACAATAAGCGAACATACGCTTAGCCGATTTCTGTGCTGGGGGCCACGATGTGCCTGCCGCCCTGTACAAACTCGCTAGCTCGTTACTCGTGCAGGACAACACTCAGGAGGGAATGGTTGATGTGAATCTCGCCGTTGTATTTGATGAAGCCCAATTTCCGGAATTTGTTCATGAAAAAATTGACCCGGGGGCGTGTTGAGCCGATCATCTCTGCCAGCATCTCTTGCGATATTTTAAGAAGCACCGTTTGTGGCTGGCCGGGCGCGCCATAGCGCGCGAGCAGCAGCAGAGTTCGCGCTAGACGCTTCTCGCTGGAGTTAAAAAGCTGGTCGATTAGGTCCTCCTCGACTCGGAGGTTCCGTGCCAGCATGTGGGCGATGAAGCGGTCAGAAAACGCGTGTTCCCCGTGAAGCACGCGACTCATCTCTTTTTTTTCAATGACGAGGACGGCGGTGGGTGCAATGGTGGTCGCAGTCGCCATGCAAATGGATTGGCCAGCAAGGCAGCCTTCACCAAAAAAATCACCTGGTCCCAGAATGGCTACAACGGCCTCTTTGCCGTTTTGATTGACCACGGTAAGCTTCACGCCGCCTTCCTGAATGTACATGACATTCTTTGCGGGATCGCCCTGCGCGAAGACAGTTTCCTTCCCTCGAAACTTTTCAACCTTTCTTCCGATGCCGGCTGAGTCGAGAAACAATTTCACATCGAACGCAGGGCTTCTTAAAGTCGCTTTTTTGCGAGAGCGACGGCGCTTGACGGGCTTACGTCGAGCCACGGAAAACATGCTAAGCCAAAATAGCATGGATTCTGGTGCCTGTTCAAAACCGTTCAATATTTCAATATTGGGATTCTCCGTCCCCCTGATAGGAAGAGTATGGCGGAAGTAGCAGAAGACCGGTGAAGTCAGACCGTCAACATCCGGCGCAATGATGATTGGCGCGTCTTCAACGATATTCACTGGCCATTGACGCCTTAAAAATTGACCAATCCTCTGTTCACTAGATTTCTGAGGATCCGAATTACTCAAATATCGTCAGACCATAATCGATATGGCAAAGAACCTCAACAGCGGGTGATTGCCGAGGGCATCGAAACGCAGGAACAGCTCGGACTACTTCGTGCTTGGAACTGTGCGAAAGACAAGGCTACCTCTTTAGCCGGCCGGTGCCCGCCGCCCAATTCGCTAACCGAACCGGTCGTCTAAGGTAATCGGTTTTTTCTACTAGCGGGAGTGAAATAGAATTTACTCTGGAGGAAGATGTGGTCTCGATTTGTGGACAGTATAACTATGGATCGACAGCTCGACGAACACTGCCGCTGCGTATTGGGCAGCGACTCGGCGGAAGATTCGACTCAAAGACGAATCCCGGTTCGCCGTCCTCGTGCCTCCACAAAGTTCCACAGATCAACGAAATATAACCGATTCCGAAGGAGCTGCGTTATCCTTCAGCCCCGCGAATAGATAGCCGGCGCCTTTGCAATTTAGGCATTCTTTATTGCGGTAATATCCGGTTGCTTCGCAGTGCGTACATTCGACCCAGTCAGTTTTGATCGCAAGTGCGTTGATACCGCTGCAGCGTTGCTCGCCGATGGTTTTGCAACAACGACCCTTTACGATCCGCCTGTCGTAACCAGCGCGGCCACAGTCCGTACAACACGTAACAGGCAGTTCTCGCTTCATTTGCTGATGATACGCCCGTGCTGGTGCGTTCACCTGTTCCATACGGGACATCGTGCGCATAATGATCACGTCACCAAGTTTCCTTAAGTTATCTGAAAACATTAGAAAACGGGGGTTATCGAAACCGTAGACTCAAAGTCCGAAAGCGCGACCAGACAGGAGCTACGCCGGCAACCAAAAATCCTCCAAACTGTATCGAATTGAACAGCGCGAGTCCTTGGCAGTCTCTAACATTTGGGGCACTCCACAGATGGGCCGGCTGGACGGTATCAACGATCTCACTGTTTCTCTCATGATGGCCTGATCTAACTTGATGAGGGACTTCACTGGTTGAGCACTAAAAGGAGAATTCAATGCAATGGAAATCAGTTTCGAGAATGTCGGCGGTGACCCTGGTGATCATTATTGCGTCTGCGATGTTGGGTGTAGTTGTCAGCACACAAGCCAAGAACGTACCCGCCGACGTGCAAAAAGCTTTAATTGCGCTCGACAAGCAATGGGGCGAGGCTGGAGGCGATGCCGCCAAGCTGGACAAAATTATCGGCGACAGCGCGCTGGCCATCGGTCCCAAAGGTGAAGCACAAGACAAACAGCAGCTGATTGCTTCCAACAAGGCTGCTAGCGCTGGTGTAACGAATAGTACGTATACTGCAGACGAATATAAGTTCGACATGCCCAGCTCTGACGTTGTCGTGATGACGCACCGAGGAACAATTAAAGGCATGCAGAGGTCAGCTCTTCTACCTGCGCTTGCAGCTCGGCCCACACTTCAGCCATCGGCAACGGCACCCGCACCAGCAACTCTTGCCCTCGCACGACCTCGAACTTGTGATTGGACTTGCGCTCTTTCCTCTGGTAATTCTTTTTCCCGGCGGCTCTCTCCTTTAAAAAGGGATTCACAACCCGAACTCTATCCGAGTTCGGGCGAGAGCCGCTGCTTCTTGTTCTCAACTTTCAACTAAACCCGGGGCATCCTCACCCACAGGCGAATCGTAAGCAAAATATTGCTAGCGCGGTTACAAGTGGATTACAGCGCTGAAGGAGAAAGAAGAGCAGCAAGCCCGATTTGGAAATCGGGCTTGCCGTTTGTTCGTTGAATAGAACGGTTATCTTGTTATTGCGGACGCGGCTTTAGCTTTGCCCAGTTCAGCGACAATACCGAGCTGCTGCATCAGCCCGAGAGCGTCCCAGTTCACCCAACCTTCGATCATCTTGCCGTCGGTAAAGCGAGCAACGCTGATTCCAGAAATGGTGAATTGCTTTCCGGTTGGAGCGATTCCATTGAGGTCGCCTTTATGGGTACCTTGGCATGACCAGCGGGCGGTAACTGTTTCACCTTCGGAAATGATGTCCTCGATCGTGAGTCGGATGTCGGGGAAAGCATTTCGATAAAGGGTCACTCTCCTTTTTTCACTTTCTGGACCTCGGCCAACATCGGGCGTGGAAGAATCGTGGTGAGAGTAATTCTGCGCAAAAAGTTCGTCAGCCACCGGCTGATGACCCTTGTTCCAAACTTCATCGAATAAGCGGCGAACGACATTTTTGTTTGTGTCTGACATAAGTAATTCTCCTTTTTAGAAAATGCGGATTCCTACTCGCGCGAAGCGAGTAGGAGCTTGAGTTGTGTGACTGGTGAACCGTTGGCGTCTTGGGTGTGTTGACCTGTACGTCGGACAGGAAGTCGGGTTCCGCGAGGAGGAACAAAAAGGAACCGAGGAGGTTCTGCCCTCTTGGCGCCTGATGCGGAGCTTGGCTTTTAAAGAAACTGCCTTTGAACTTCTTCGAAGCGGGAGTCTCGCCTCAAACGGCGAAACCACGACATGAGCTTGTTCTTATCGAGCAGAGGTGTCAAGGACAATCGGAAGATTCTTTTGTGCAGAAAGAGCGCCGGGAAATTCTTCTTCGCTTCAACAGTAAGGTGGATACTAACCGAACGATCTAGCTGTGCAACTCTCATATGCGCGTTGCGGTCGATGTAGTCAGATAGCGTGTTTTCCTCATTTCTCCGGCGGCCTGTCTTCAAGGTCGCGTGCCAGCTTACTGAAGTCCGTTGCGTCGCTGAATCCTTTTAGCTCGTGATTTGCAGATTCGTTGTTCGATGCCGAATCGATGGCAGATCTTGTGCTGCATCTGAAGCATAGCCGTCAGTTCCTGTTCCGCGAGCATGCCAACTTGTAGGTCGAGGTGAGAGCGTTTCTCTGCTTCAAGCGCCATGCGATTTTGACTAATGGGAACAAAAATGGTCTGCCCAAGAAGTTCCGAGGAGATGACCAAAGCCAAAATTTCAAAAGGAAATGGATCGAACGCTTGCACGCCTGGATTCACGTTGAGATTGATCGCGCTTCACAGACGTTACTAGGCGGGCGTACCCTCTTAAGTACGCCCACGTTTATGCCGCGAGTAGCCTTTAGACGCCAAAAGATATCGCCGATGCGTACGCTGGGCTTCCGCTCGTGGCCAAAAACGTCGACCCCGTGCTGATCTGTCCAATATTGGACAGCAGCCAAGTCGGCCAGGATGCAGCATATGGTTATGGATAAGACGATGACAATTTCTGAGAATTCGCACGACTCGGAACAGAATTTACGATGGCTGGAATGGGAGAGAAAAAACAAGCGTCAAAATAGGATTGCGCAAAAGCGCATGACGCTTGTATGTATTGTCGCGGGCGCAATTCTGCTGATATGGATCCTATCCGCCTGGCGCCGAATCAGCGAACGAGCCAATTTTGTTGGAAAGCGGCCGACTGTGGCTTATCAGTGGAGAACCGATCCGCTGCAGTATCGTCCGGAACGCGGCTACGCGCAGCCACTGCTTCAAACAGGCGGACGCGGTGCTGTCGAATGGATATCCGGCGGTGGTCCGCGCGGAGTCGGAAAAAGCGCTATCGAAGAGCGGCGCGTGTACGCTCAAGGACTTTAAGCTGGACGATAACAGCATGACGCAAACTATGGTCTGCGGAAAAAGCACCATCCTCCAGGAGACGAGGTTTCATGGCGGCGACAGCTTCGAGACGACGATCACCTCCACGGAGGGCGGCGTAACCAAGATATCGCAGATCAAGGGGCGAAGGATGGGAGACTGTAAGACAGGAGAGTAGTCACAAAGCGGATGCCCCATTCTTAAAAATTCCACTCGACGCACAGTGACGCATAATTCTGACCTGGCGTAATAAACGAAAGCCTCTTCACGCTTGACCCAAACTTTGTTGCCATCTAGAGGTTTTCTTCTTTTGGAGGAACTCGCATGAGATTGCTAATAATACTGTTAATGTTGGCGTTGATCCTCGTTGCGTGTACGAGCAAGAAGAATGAGGGGGAGCAGAGCGTTGTGTCAGGATCGGAGACGCAGTCGGCTAAGTCGAATCAGAAGCACGATCCATGCTCGCTGGTCACAAAGGAAGACATGTCGCAGGCGACGGGTGAGCAGTTCATACAGGCCAAGGCGGAAAAAAATTCTAACACTTGTGTCTACATGACTGCGGACGTATCGGTCGCCAGCGCGGAGATCTCCAGCACCTGGGACGGGGCGGAGTCGCGGACGATGATGCCCGTTATGAAGACGGGAGCGGACCTCACACAGATAACGCCCAGCGCTGAGGAGCAGATGATTTCCGGTCTGGGCGATGAAGCAAGTTTTGCGATGTATGCATTGACGGTGCGCAAGGGCGACGCGGCGTTTATGATCCGGCTGAACTTGCCCACGCGGTTCTCTCAGGGCATGCGGCAAGAAGGAGGAAAAGGACCGCAAAAATACGCCGACGATATTCTCGCCATCGATAAGGTGTTGGCAGAGAAGGCGCTGACGCGGCTTTGATCGACAACCGTTATACCGACGCTCCAAACCCGCGAACTCGAAAACTCGTGGAAGTGTTCGAGCGTCAGAGCGGATTCTTGACCCAACTGAGTCGATGCAGGAGGGCGAAGAGGAAGTGCGGCTTTTAAAACTCATTGTACTGAATCGACTGCTATCGACTGTACACGAACTGTGTACGCATGGGATGTTTTCATTGCATTGGGCTTAGCTTTGAGCGAAAAGCAGATTCCCCAAATTATTGAAAACATTAGAAACCAAAATAGGGAAAGGAACGATTAGAGAGGACTCTCGTTCTTTGCAAGCAGGGGGTCACCGGTTCGATCCCGGTCACGTCCACCATATTTCTTCTTTTGAATCATTGCGTTAGTTGCCTCTGGGTTCTCGCGGGTCGAACTGAATTTTCGGCGCTGTACCCAATTTTGTGCCCACCCATGCGCTCCATTGCGCCGAGCACCGCATCGTCTGATGGATGGACGTATCGCGAAGATTGCTTGATATTGCTGTGTCCTGCAATTCGGGCCAGTGTCCAGACATCGCATCCTGACTCTCCAAGCCTCGTCAGAAACGTATGCCTGAGGTCGTAAAGTACAAACGGTCGAAGTGGCTTTTCTTCATTCTTCTTCGCCTCTTCATTCACCCTCTCAAAGACTTTCCTGTGCCGTTTCTTGAGCGTGGACTTTTCGACGTGTCCGCTCTTTGTGGGCGCGGCAAATATCCAGCCTTCGTCAGGTTGGTTTGCACTCGCCCAACGTGCCTCGAGAACTGCGCGGACTCTCGGGGTCATCGGAAGAATCCGCCGAGCCGCCTTCGTCTTGCCGTGAGTTACTAAGGCGGTCCCATGTCTGCCGTTCGCCCACGTAACGGATTCCCATTGCAAGCGAAAGCATTCATCGCACCACATTCCGGTATCAATCAGGACTGTGACAATCGACGTCATGAGTTCAGTGGCGGCCGCCAAATACCGAGCTTCCTCATTCGCTGATATCACCCGCTCCCTATGCCGCTCGCCAGGCAAAAGTCTGATTTTCGGAGCAGATGGAACCGTGCCCCATTCAAACGCCAATTTCAACATCCGACGAAGAACGCGCAGAGAACTGTTAACGGAGCTAACCTGCAGTTTCTGTGACAGCCGCTTCGCAGAAAATGCAGCAATTTTCTCGGTCGTGATTTCCTCAAGTTTGCAGTCGGCCAGTGGCTTGAAACCCTTAATGGCTCGCAGATTGGGCCGATACCAATCGAGCCATGTCTTCGGCGAGGATTTCTCAAACGTGGCCTGGACCCACGGTTCAAACCGTTTGTCGATGAACTCAGCGAGAGTTGGGGACGACTTCTTTTCGCGGATGCCTACCTCACCCTTTGCGAGCGAGGTGCGGTGCGCGGATTCCATTTGCCGTGCAACCTTGTCGTTGCCCTGTTTTGTGGACTCGCGCACGAGCCTGCCTTGCCACATAAACTTGTACCAGTAGACGCGGCAGGCACGACGCTTGCCGCACTTGGTGCACGTGCGGTTAGGTCCTTTCTTATCGCAGCCACGTTTGAATGAATTGCAAGGAGCTTCAGCCTATTAGCGTCCGAATTTTTGCGCGCACTTCAGCCAGTTCGGCCGCCGATATCTTTCCTTTGTGCTTGGCACGGTTTTTCCGCCAATCAAGGCTCTTGACCTGATCTGCCAGAACCGCGCTCGGGCTCGCGCCCGCAATCACCACCTCGAAGGGATAATACTTGATCTGCGTCGTCATCGGGCAACAGACCATGAGACTCGTCTTCACGTTGTACGCTGCGGGGCTCAGCACAACTGCAGGTCGGTGCCCAGCCTGTTCATGTCCGGTCTGTGGATTGAAGCTGATCCACACAATGTCACCGGCGTCGGGCACATAAGACCGCACCATTACAATGCCTCTTTGCCAACAGGTCTGCCGAAATCGGCCTCGTCATGCAAATTCTCACGTGTGATCCGCTTCACCAGTTCGGCCAGATCATATTCCTTGCGCTGTACCGGCTCGATGACGATGCGGCCGGACTCTTCGCGTACGTCAACGGTCTCGTCTAGATCCAGGCGCGCGGCCTGCATGACAGCGGCGGGAATTCGCACCGAAGCGCTGTTGCCCCATTTTTTGACCACAGTTCTCATAACCTCGTCACCCCTGTAGAGACATTGTAGCAACATCGTCTCATAGCCTTAGCCCTAGTGTCAACAATGTCGATACAACCCAAGCGACTTAGTTTTTCGCCTGAAGTGCCACCGCGTAGCGCGGTATGCGCAGAAGTCACAGTCGAGTAGCTCGTCGTAGCTGCTCCAGTTTTTTGGTCCTGAACGGTTTCGACAACGGTGTGAATTCGCCGTGTTCGAAAGTGAAAAGGAGCCACTGCTCGATGGTCTTGGTCATTTTAGTTTTATAACGGGGTGGCCACGCCGACCAGACCGCCACGGCGACATCCCCGTCGGCTATTTCTTCGCCTGTGCTCGAAACTTAGCCCATCGCGCCTTTGTTGCCTTTGAAATCTTCGCTCTGGCAGCCGCAGACAATACGCGCTTCTTAACCTGAGCGACCCCGCGGATTGTCGAACTCCCTGACGCCTTCGTGTTCTTCTCGGCTCGGAATTTTGCCCACCCCGCTTTTGTCGCCTTTGAAATCTTTGCTTTTGCAGCAGCGGACATAACTCGCTTTTTGACTTCAGTGACTCTTTGGCTCGTCCTGCTGCCCAATGCTTTTGCTGCAGCGTGGAGACCGCTCAATTTGCCCTGCAGTTTACCCAACTCTTTTTCGAGCTTTCGTTCTTCACGCTTGATTGCCGCTAATAGGTCCATGAATCCTCCGCATGGAATTTATCCTAGACCTGAAGCGATGCGCCAGACGATAATGCGCTGCGGTCACGTGGCTATCCTGTATGGAATACAGCATCGGTATACATTCACAATCTCGAACGGGTTCGCCAAGACGCATGCAGATGTTGTGCTCACGGAAGCGGGCGTAGATATCATCGAGCAGAGGGGAAAAGACCCACAGACAGCGGCCAAGATCGTCCTGGAGAGGCTCTTGAAGCAAGGCCGAGACCCTTTTGAGGCTCAGATTCTTCTCACGGTTCCGTATGGACATGCTGAATACTTCGCCAGGTTCGGGAACTACGAAACGTTGCCTACGCTGGCGGACTGACGGGCTTGACGGCGAGGGCTGAACACGCATGGCTTCAAGAAGGTGTCGTCCCGAAACGTTTTTTATTTGGCATTTTGTGCCATTTTCAGTGAGGGACCTTCAGATGGACTAGGCAATTCTCGATCTCGGTATTAAGATTGATTTGGTTAGTAATCCAATCTAGTCAATGAGTCTGTATTTAGCGCCGAATTTCAGGGACGGGACTATCCGCATACCGCCAGACGGGGGAAGCAAGTTGAAGCCAAAGGCGAAGCGGGCGAGGCGCCACGTAACGATACGTGAGGTGGCGAAAGCGGCTGGAGCTTCTGTCTCCACGATTTCCGCCGCATTGAATAATTCCGATTACGTTAGCGCGGAAATGCGAAGCCGAATCGAGGGAGCGATCAAGGAACTCCGATATCGCCCCAACGACTTGGCGCGCGGACTTCGCCTTCAGAAAACCCATTCCATTGCTATTGTTGTTCCCGACCTATCGAACAATTTCTATATTGAAGTTGTGCGAGGAGCAAAAGACTACTCGGCCTCAGCGAACTACACGGTTCTCATTGGCGATTCTAGGGAAAGCTGGGAGGAAGAGCGTAACTACCTGGATTCGTTTCACCGACGGCGCGTGGATGGAATCGTGCGTGTTCCAGCAATTGACGCGCCGGGAGGAAAGGCAAGATCAGTCCTGGGAAATCTGCCGGTAGTGTATGCGGACCGCTACCCTCAAGTGCGTGATACCTATTTGGGAAGAGTTGGTGTGGACAATCGCAAAGCCGCTGATAGTGCGACTCGCTATCTCGTCAGTTTAGGGCATCGTGAAATCGGCATTATCACGGGCGACCCTACCAGCGGGACTTCGGTCGACAGGCTTGAAGGATTCATGGGAGCGCTTCGGGGCGCCAAGATTCGTCCGAACCGTTCGATGATTCACAGGGGTCACAATGACATGGAAAGTGGACATTTCCATGCGATGCAGCTTCTAACCAGAAGTGATCGACCGACGGCGATTTTCTGCACGAACAATATGATGGCCTTAGGTGCACTCGCAGCCATACAGGAGATTGGGCTCGCGTGTCCTGAAGACATCAGCCTGCTAGGCTTTGACGATTTTTATTGGGCGACTCTGCTCCGCCCGAGACTCACGGTAGTTCGCCAGCCAGCGCGAGAAGTAGGCATGATCGCCGCGCGGATATTGATCGATCATATCGAGGGGCGTCCGAGCATTCCGACTCCCGCTTTGCTCGCAACGCAGCTGATCGTTCGAGACTCGTGTTGTCCCCCGAAGAAACCGGAATCGCGCTAACAGTGCACGCAAAGCTAGGTATGCAATCAGGAGTCAGAATCAACGAGTCCCCCGCCGAGCGGTCTCTGGCGTACTTCCGAATGGCCACGACCTGATCACTTTGGCGCGCAAGAAATACGCACCCAGACCCAAAAATAAAAGAATCAGAGCAGTGCCAAGGTACTGACGTTGATCAGGCGTGGCGGCGACGTAGATCCAGCCCATCAGGGCAACCAACGCGGGAACCGGATAGAGCCACATGCCGAACGGACGCTGGATTTCCTTGCGATACATTCGAATGGCGAAGACTGCAAAGACCTGTGGGATAAACTGGAAGACAATCTGCGTAATCATTAGGGCGGACAGAAGCCGTTCCAGCGACAACCAGCACAGCGGAATCGCCAGGGCATTGACCGCCAGAAGAGAGATAGTAGGGAAGCGTCCCGTAGGATGAACTCGACCAAAAACTTTGAAGAAGTTGCCCTCCGCCCCCGCGGCATACAGGATGCGGGAGAAGCCCAAACTCATCGTAAATATTCCACCAAGCGTGGCGGCAAGAATCAGGCCAGTCATGACTGAAGCGGCGCGCGATCCGTACAATTTACCGATGAACTCAGAAACTACGGCGTGAGATACGGCTGCCTCGCGCCATGGAATTGTTCCGATAATCACGATGCTCATCAAGAGATAGAGAACGGCGACGATCAAAACCGAAAGAACAATAGCCCGGGGTATATTCCTGGTGGGATCTTTAACCTCACCGCCGAGATAGGTAATGTTGTTGTATCCGCCGTAGTTGTACATCGCAACCAAGGTGGCGCTTGCAAGGCCCAAAAAGAAAGCTTTTGATGGATGAAACGCTCCGGGAGGAAAATCAAAGGCCATTCTTGTGTTCATGTGAATGAGACCGGAACCAATCACCCAGCACATGGCGATCAGTACTGCTACAAGCATCACAACGGATAGACTCCCGACTGTTTTGATCCGGCGATAAAGGAGAAAGGTGATGAGCACACACACGGCGGCGGCGACCGTGCCTACACCGGCGTGAGTTAATCCTGGAAATACGTAGTGGGAATATTCTGCAAAGCCCACGGCGGCGGCGGAAATCGCGAGGGGCGCGACAAAAATCACTTCCCACAGGAAAAGAAAGGAGAAGAGGCGTCCCCACGTATGAGGATTAAAGGCCTCGCGAAAGTAGATGTACGCTCCGCCCGCACCCGGCATCGCGGCACCAAGTTCCGCGTATACCATCCCATCGCAAATCGAGAACAGAGCGCCGAGGAACCAACCAAGTATGGCTTGGGGGCCGCCCATCGCAGAGAGAATCACGCCGATGGTGATGAAGGGCCCGATGCCGATCATCTCCAGCATGTTGACCGCGGTGGACTGAATCAGCCCCATGCCCCGAACGAGTTTGTCGGACGCGCTTGCGATTTCAGGCGGGAGGTGAGGTGTAGAGTTTTCGGCCAAGCCAGAAGTCCGGGTTGAAGCAGGAACTAAAAGAGCGAGCGGGCAATATAACAGCGTCACCGCTAACCGGCAAGGGTAGAAAACGAAGAAAAGTATTGAAACGTTTCGGCACTTGATGCGTTGAGGATGGCTGAGCCGACTGGCAAGAGTTCTATCACGAAGGCGGCCGTGGACAACTGTAGGACCTTACGTTAACCTGCGAGCAATTTGGGGGGAACGAACATGACACAGTTTAGCAGAAGGAGCGCTTTGCTCACGGGTTTGGCGCTGCCGGGGATCGTCGAGGCCGTATGTCATGTCGGTGCAAGTGAAGATGATGATGGAAAGCCAAAACGATTCGAGGAGTTGGCTGGATTCGAAGCGGCGGAGGTCGCTTCCAAATATCCGGTGGCCATTCTCCCTCTGGGCAGCCTGGAGTTCCATGGACCGCACAATCCGTTGGGTTCGGATTCTATAATCGTTTCTGGGATTGCCGAACGCGTCGCAACTCGCACGAAGGGATTGCTCATGCCGCCAATTACCTTCACGCAGTGCCCGGCGCACACGGCGCATTTTGCAGGCACAGTCTCGGTCCGCCCCGAAGTCATGACGATGTATTTCGCGGATGTTCTGCGCAACATTTTGCGTCTAGGATTTCGCAGAGTGTTCATTCTGAACGGGCATGACGGAAACATCGGACCTGGACGCGGCGCAATCGCGGAAGTCGCGGATGAAACAAAGGACGCGGCATTATTGTTCGCAAGTTGGTGGGAATTTTTGTCCACCGAAACGATGAGATCTCTTGGGATGTTTCAGCAGGCAAACGGTGGCCACGGCCATGGCGGTCCACTCGAGACGTCTGCGGTCGCTGCGTTCCGTCCGGACCTGATTCATCTGGACAAAGCAAAAGATTTGCCCGAACCACCTGACCTGTCTAATGGGGCGCCGTATTTCTTACAGAAGGCCAGTGCGAAAGACTGGCCGGGCTATTCTGGTTACGTGAGTGAAGCTTCGGCGGAGAAGGGAAGAAAACTTGTAAAGATTAGCGAAGATTTGATTGTGAAACTGGTTGAGAGTTGGCTGAGCCACGGTGAGGCACCGGGCAGTTGGTAAGTGAGGGGTGTCGAAGGGTATTGTTTGGTGTGGAGTAGGATTCAGCTGCGATGAACGTTGAGCCCAGGAGCGGCGATCACCGTGACAGCAGAAGAGAATTGTTGGCAATGGATCCTGGGTGCGAGCGCTTCGTTGGTGCTCGCTCTCTCGTCCCCATTCGGCCCACCGCAGAATCAATCTTCACAAACAAGTCGAACTCAGTCCCCGGCGGCTGTCACTGAAGCGCAGTCTTTCCTTGCTCGCGGGAATCCAGAAGAGGCAATACAAACTCTTTCGGGCTATCTTCAAGCACATCCCAAGGACTCTTCAGCTCGACTGATACTCGGCCAAGCCTATGTATTGACTGGGCAAAACGATCGCGCTGTGTCTGAGCTTCGAAGTGTCCTAGAGGAGTCGCCCAACAACCTCGCTGCTCTTACGGCGCTGGGCGAGGTCTACTATCGGACCGGTCAGCTGGAGAAGGCTGAACCGCTGCTGGCGCGCGCGTCAAAAGCTAGCCATAGTGATCCAGCGATTCAAACGGAGTGGGCGGTTGTTCTTGCACGCATGCACCGCTATAAAGAAGCACAGCGCGTTCTTGCACGTCTCGCGCCGCCAAGCGTCCGAGAAGAACAAATTGCTTTTCATCGTCTGAAGGCCTCGGTGAATCTAGGGCTGGGAGATTCTCTCGGTGCCGCTTCGGAAATGGAAAAAGCGCTTACTCTGAGACCAGAAGACGTGGGGCTTAGTATCGCGACGGCAGCAGCCGAAATGCAGAGTAAAAACTGGCGGCGCGCAGCGAGTCTGGCGGAGCCGGTATTCTCTCGCTCGCACGATCCCGGTGTCGGGCTAATTTTATTGGAAGCTCAATTGGGAATGAGCAGCGACTTCCGCCAAACGCTAGAGGTACTTCGCTCGATAACACTGCCCAGGGTAGAAGAAACAGACTTTCGGCAGCGCTTAGCTGAACTGCTAATCGCTCACGGGCAAGTTTTCGAGTCCGTCGAAGAATTTAAGAAAGCCGTGGACCTCAACCCGAGTCGAGCAGACCTGATTTTCAATTTAGCGCTCGCGCAATTTCGAGCAGGACTCCTGGACGACGCGTTAGAGAGCGCCGAAAAAGGCAAGGCGTTCAGCGACAGCGCCGATCTCGAAGACCTCCTCGGTGACATCCAGGAGGCTCGAGGCGACAGCATGGCTGCCGCGAGGAGTTATCAGGCTGCGGTGGCTCTCGCTCCAAACGATGAGAAATATCGTCTGTCGCTCGCAGTGGAATTGATTCGGCACAAGAACTTCGACGCGGCTAAGGTTGTTCTCAAACAAGCCGAGGAGTTGCAAGCGGAGTCCTGGCGGATTCAATTCGCTTTGGGAATGGTGGAATATTTCACCGGCACAGATGAGGAAGCGACCAGAATCCTCATTCGTGCGGTAGATTTAGCGCCTGCGCCCGACACTGCATTGAGATATTTGGGAGAAATTCAGATGGATCAGGCTTCCACGCCTGATCTCGTCGCTCTAGCAAAACTATGTCAGTTTTCAGATCATCATCCAGGAGAAGGAAAGTCGCTGTACTACTGCGGCGCGTTGCTCTTCCGCCGAGACTACGCTTCCGGTGACAAGAAAAACGCGGACGAAATTGTGCGGAAGCTTGGCACCGCAAGCCGACTGCTCCATGACGATCCTTCCCCGCACTGCCAGCTTGGCAGGGCCTATCGATGGCTGGACCGGTGGCAGGAGGCACTTCACGAATCGGAAGTGTGTGCGAGCATGGACCCAAATTCTGCGGAGGCGCACTATCGACTGGCTCAGATTTATCAGCATTTAGGACAACAGGAACGGTCACAAGCAGAGATGAAACTTTACGAGACCACGTCGAAACGGATCGCCGATGAGAACGCTCGCCGCGATGAGGCCATAAAGACTTTTCTCTATACGATTCAAAACGAGACACCGGACCATAAGTGAATATGGCCCGGTGTCAAAAAGTCCACTTTGTTCCCGAGATTGATCAGGGAGTGGACGCCTTCGTCGGGGTGCGGGGTGTTGCGGACTGAGGGCCCTTTAAGCGAGGATTCTTCGCCAGACTAATCATGTTGGCAAAAATGCGATACGCACCTGGCACACCGTCTGGTATTTGACGATAGAAGGCATACGCGTTGTAGATGTAAACGCCCTTTCCGTATCTTGCGTAGACGAGACCGCCTCTTTGGGGAGCCTGGCCGGGATCGTGCGTTTCCAACAGGGGCTCATAGGACGCATCCCAGCTTTCGAGAAACTTCGACCCGCGCTCTTCCACCCAATTTTCAAAATCATTGCCGGTGATTTTGTTGGGCCAGGTAAAGACAGGGTTTTCGGGCGCCAGGATTTCAACCTTAGAGTGCTCGTCTGAAACCTCTTCCGGATTAGAGCCCATTTTGTATTGATAAGGACCGTAGTTGTGATCGTATTCAGGCGTGTTGTACTGAACGATTACAACGCCACCATTCTTGACATACTCAAGAATTCGGCCGTTATATGTTTTCAAATCTTCACGGACAGCGTAGGTGCGCACCCCCAAAACTATCGCGTCGAATTTGGAAAGGTTTCCGCTCGCCAAGTCATCGGACGTCAGGAAATGTACGCTGATCCCCAGGTTGACCAAAGACTGAGGCACGTCGTCTCCGGCACCCACAACGTATCCCACGTTCAGACCCGGAGCGACTTTCACGTCTACTCCCGTCGTTCGATAGGCGGAAGCGCCGTAAAGATTGTAAGGGCGCAAGCCGGGATAGCCCACCGTACGGTAGCCCTCTTTGTACTCGCGGCCATCGTAGGTCGCGACGGCTGTAATCGTATAGCGTTTTTCAGCAAGCTTGGCGGGCGTCACATGGAAGTTGAGCGTCTGATCGTCACCATCCTTTGCAGTTGAAAATTCTTCCTGCGGCGCAGTCCAGCCTTCCGGTAGATCAAGTTTGACGGTTCCTTTTGCTGGGCCTTTCACGTTGCTATGAATTGTGACCCTCATGTCGAAGGACTTGGCGCCCAACGGTGTTATCCCCGCCTGCGGTGCAATAGTAACGGAAATCGCGGGGCCGACAATCAGCGGGTCTAGTACGGTACCTGGTCCGGTCAAGTGCTTCACGGACTGAACGACCTGAGAAACGTCGAAGGCTACGCCCTCAAATGCGAAGCGCAGCTTGGCCGAGAGCGGATAGGGCACTACGGAAAAATTCAGATATTTCGGCTCTTGAATGTCGTAGTAAGGTTGCTCGGTATCCTGCCGTGTGAAGTAGGGTCTCGTGAAGCTTGCATTCTGCGGCGCTCGGACGGTGAAGCGAACGTCCATGGACTGATTTCCCTTCAGCGTGCCAGTCGTCTGCCCAGACGGATCGATTTTCCATTGTTCCCCTTCCGGGTATTCGAGAGAGACCTTCTCCAGTTGCACGGAAACATTGGTCGGATTGGTAGCGTGGACCTTCACCCAAAATTCTTGTCCCGGAATCGCCACCTGGAAGGTTGGCTGATTTCTGAAAAATCGCGCAAATGGCCCAGTGGGTTCTTTCTCAGGAGAAAGCGTTGTCAAGACTGACAGCCCTAAAGACTCGGCAAGCGCATTGCCGAACTGCGCCTGTTTCACCTTCAATTCGAGGGTGACGTCGTATTTCGAATCATCCGTCAAGTTACTGGTAGCGACCTTTTCCATTAATTCGTTCGTAGCCTTCAGGCCGGCCGCAAGCGTCGAAGCGATTGCTTCCGGATGCTCAGCGGAGAAGTCATTCATAGCCTTTTCGACGAGAGAATTGATTTGAGAAAGCTCACCGGTTAGAAAAGCCGTGTCGCCGCCTTGCGCTAGGCTGGCAATTCCCTGCAACGAAACGTCGATGCCATCAAAAAAGGAAGCTTCCTTCTGCGATACAGAAACAGAGGTTGCAAACCGATGGTAGGAACTCATTTCTTCTTCAGCTGGCGGCAATCCGGTGCCGCCATTCTGCGATTTCTGATGGCCAAGTCCAAGACGGGAAACTTGAGCATAGGTAAGTCCCAAAAGCGGGCTGTATTCGCCCTCTGGAATTTCAACAGAAGCGGATAGCTGTCCTTTAATGACAGTGCCATCAGTATAGTTTTGGAATTCCGCGGGATAATATTTGCCATCGGCGTAATCGTAGATGCCTTTGTCCGTAACGGGTGCGAACGGTACCGCAGCATAGTCTTTGAGCGGTTTCCAGGTTCGAAGCCCTTCCTTAAGTTGTTCGGGGAACTTTGTCGGATCGCCAGCAGCCTTGAAAGCCTCTTGAGCCATTTGTCCTGCGACCTGGTGATGGCCATGGCCATCCGTCCGTCCTCCAACAAAGACGGACGTAATAACAAGCGGGCGCGTCATGCGTACGACGCGCACCACGTCCGCAAGCACGCTATCATGTCCCCACTTATCGAAAGCTTCCTCCTTGGTCTTGGAGAAGCCGTAGTCAGAGATCCGAGTCCAGAATTGCTGCACTCCGTAATAGCGGTCGGCAGCCAGAAGCTCTTCAGTTCGAACCAGCCCCAGGGCATCAAAGTAATCCGAAGACATGACGTTAGCGCCACCTTCGCCTCGGTTGAGCGTCAGCAAACTGACTCGCGCACCTTGCCCACGCGATTCATAAGTGAGCATCCCCCCGTCTTCATCGTCAGGATGAGCCGTGACCATAAGGAGGCTCGAACGTGAGTGCAATTTTTGCAAACTCTGCCAGACAGCGGCCGAACCGCCGTCAAAGGGCAGCGGGTGGGCAGACGCAGCGGGCCTGGAATCGACGGCAGCGGGGGACTGTGCTCCCGCCGGCACCGAACGCAACAGAAGAACGGATAAGGTGCACGCCATGACACCCAGAAGTACGAGAAGAGACTTTCTGGACTGTAATGCCATCATTCCTCCTGTGGTTCGACAGCGCGCCCGTTTGCCGACGTCAACGGGAAGCCAGTCCGCGGAAAACATAAAGCCTCCAAAATATTCCGTCGGAAGCACTGGCATTTTACGTTCGCAAAAGACATTGTCAACAAAAATCCCAAAACGTTTTGGTGCCAATGCAAGCGTCCTTCAACGGTACTTATATTCTCCATAAACAAATGGCAAAGTCAGGTCATTTTGAAAAAAGAGGCTTGACAAAGAGTTTTTGCCGGTGTTACATCTCGTGCCATTGAACCGAATCGTTTCGGCACGCCGAAGGGGTGAGTCGTTGCCGGGATTCTTGAATGGTCGTATCCCGTATCTCTTTCCCGCCTTTTCCGTGGCGACTGATTTGGCACGCGTGCTCAGCATGAATCTGATTGCCGTGGTTCGGGCCGAAGGGCCTAATCAGCGGAGGGACTGTAACTTCCGGTAAATTAGCGCGGTGGGATGTGACCCAAGGTCAACGAGCCGCAAGTTCTTTTTTGGTCTAACGAGGGATGGCTGCGCGAATGGTTTTTAGCCGGATTGCGTCAAAAGTCGGGGGACTGCTCTTCGAATCTTAAAAGTGGAGGCTGCGATGAATCGAGGCGTGGGGACTCGGAAACTAGGTGAGGGGGCCTGGCTTTTGCTCGTGTGGCTTGTCGTATGCGCTTTGCCGGCGTTTGGCCAAGTGGATCGTGGCGCCATCGCAGGCAGGGTTATGGATTCTTCCGGTGCCGTCGTACCAAAGGCGAGCATCACTGTGACCAACAAAGCTACTGGGGTTGCTATAACAACCCCCGTCAATGACTCGGGGGAGTACCAAGTTCTTGCGCTGATTCCCGGCAGCTACACCGTAAAGGCGAGTGCAGACGGTTTTGAAAGCGTGCTAAGGGACGACATAGAGTTGCATGTACAAGATCGTCTTTCCATCGAATTTGTCCTGAAGGTCGGGTCAATGACCCAGGAAGTCGTAGTTACTGGCGGAGAGCCGCTCCTACAAACACAAACGGCCGATGTCGGAAACGTCGTAGACACGCAACTGGTCAACGATCTGCCATTGAATGGAAGGCGCTATGCAGATTTAGCGCTCTTGGAGCCGGGAGTTCAGAAGTTTTATGCCGCCAACAACCCTGCGCCAGACCGCTTCAGTGTCAATGGGAATCTCGAACTGCAAAACAATTTTCTATTGAACGGCGTCGACAACAACTCCTGGTCGGAAAATCTGCAGGAGTTCTCTGTGCAGGTCGTGCAACCACCGCCTGATGCCGTGCAGGAATTTCGCGTGCAGACTCGGACCTACTCCACAGAATTCGGCAATTCCGCCGGAGCGGTGATCAATGCGACTATCAAATCCGGCACGAACCAGTACCATGGAAATCTGTTTGAGTATCTGCGGAATGCGGCACTCGACGCCAACTCCTGGGTCAACAACGCCAACCCAATTAATGGCAAGCCCCTTCCCAAGGGACACTTTGTACAAAACCAGTTCGGTGGCACGTTCGGCGGTCCGATTATCAAGGACAAGACTTTCTTTTTTGGCGATTTCGAACGCTTCAGCAGCCGGGAATCCACTACGATCCAAAGCACAGTTCCTACGCCGCTCATGAAAGCGGGGAATTTCACGGAATTGCCATTCGCGTTGAGCGATTCAACCGTTCCGGGGCAGTCTGGCTGCTATGTCGGCAATATCCTTCAGGCGACGAGCAGTACTGGCCAAACGTGCCTCGATCCCGTTGCCGCCAAGCTTATGGCGTTGCTGCCCGACCCGAACAAACCTAGCCTAGTTGCTCTGCAGGGAACACCAGGGAGCTGGAAAAGCCAGTCGAACTATCTCTTTCCGGCGCCGGTGCCCGATGACGTCTATTCGTTCGACGGGCGCGTCGATCACAACCTTAACCAGACCAATCGGTTGTTTGGCAGCTACAGCTATCGTCACCTGAGCCGTCAGGATCCGCCCTGGACCAGTAACGGCGTTATTGGCAGCGGCAATTTCGCAACTCAATACCGCATCCACACGCAGTCGCTCGCGTTGGGCTGGACACGTACTCTTTCGAACTCTTTGGTAAACGATGCGCGGTTTGGCTTCAACCGTGATTACGCGCACAGCGATCCCATCGGCGTAAGTCTCGGCAGTTCCCAAGCCGAATCTCTTATCGGCCTGACAGGGATCCCGGATGGGCCCGGATCTGGTGGACTGCCGCCAATTGAGATCAACGGCTTGACCCGAATTGGCACGTCGCCATGGCGGCCGCAGTATCAGATATCGCAGGCTTGGAACATTATTGAGGGCTTGAGCTGGCTGAAAGGCGGTCATAGTTTCAAGTTCGGCTATCAATACCTTAAGCGTTCCGACAACTTTCTTGATCTCCGTGCACCGCAGGGAGAGTTGCAGACTAATGGAATTTACACTACTGGCGGGGCGTTCGGGGTGCCGGATTTCCTGCTTGGAGATGTAGATGGCGTACATTTCACTACCCCTCACGTGGTCCACTATTTCCAGCCAGGGCATTCGTTCTACGCGATGGACACTTGGAAAACGACGCCGAAGCTCACCCTCACTTACGGCCTCCGCTACGAGCTTTTCGCGCCGCTCATGGACCGGACCAACAACACCAGCAACTTCACTCCGGACAATGGCGGAGGAATCGTGACGGCGGCTAGCAATGCGTCCGGCTGGTTTGACCGTGCATTAATTCATCCGGATCTGAATGATTTTGCGCCGCGTCTTGGTTTTGCTTACCAGATGACGAATCGCGTCGTTTGGCGTGGAGGCTATGGCGTTTTTTATCAGCACAACAACCGGATCGGCTCGGAAAGTCTGATTCAGATTAATCCGCCTTTCCTTCTTGACGTTCAGTTGAATCAGAGTGGCGCTAACACGGTATTTCAACTACGGAATGGCTTCCCACTAAGTACGATCACCGGTTCGGGATTCGATCTGACGCAAATCCAACTTCGCGCACAGGATCCGAACCAGCGTTCGAGTTACGTCGAGCAAGCAAGCTTTGGTCCGGAAATTCAAGTTACAAACGACACTGTTCTTGCCGCCACTTACGTGGGGAACTGGGGTCGCAAGATGAACCGCCTGCGTGACTACAATCAGGCGCAAGTAACCGGCTTCGATAACGGCTGTCCTATTCTGCAGTACCCGTTCGCCAATCTGAACACCGTATCAAACATCGATACGTTCGCCGGAGTGGGCGTCGCTTGTGCTTCAACTGGCCAACATGCGTTCTTGGAATACGCCAGCAATGACGGAAACACCGACTACAATTCCCTGGAACTCTCCCTGCGCAGGAAGATGTCTAAGGGATTGAGCTACGCGTTGAATTACACCTTCAGTCACGGGCTCGCCAATTTCGGGGACAATCTGACGGCTGGCGCGTTCCCGCAAAACGCTTATAACTACGGCGCGGAGATGAGCAATTCGAATCTCGACATTCGCAGCCGTTTTGTTGGGAATTTCATTTATGATTTGCCTTTCGGTCAGGGCAAGCGCTTCCTCTCCAACCCTGGCGCAGCTAGCCGCTGGTTGGGCGGATGGCAATTGAACGGGATCGTCACGCTGCAGACCGGCAGTCCCTACAGCGTCACCGCTCCGAATGACGGCTTGATGGGCTTTACCCACTCCGTTTACGCCGACTGCATCGGAGATCCGTTCTCCGGCGCAACAACCGATCACAACTCCTATACCACTACGGGATTCCTAATTAATCCGGCAGCATTTGCTGCCCCGGCTCCAGGAACCTTCGGGACATGTGCTCCGCGGAAGTTCCATGGCCCCGGCATTCAGATGGTTGACCTGAGCCTCTTCAAACAGTTCAGATTTACGGAACGATGGCAGTTGCAATTTAGGGCGGAATTCTTCAACGCTTTCAATCATCCCAACTTTGGGAACCCGAGTGTAGACGTTTCTTCGCCGGGATCTTTCGGAAAGGTTTCCAACACCCTTGCGCCCATTTTGGGCACCGATTCAGGAGGACCGGGCGATCCTCGTGAGATCCAACTGGCACTGAAGCTGTACTTCTAACTCTGCCACGAGCAAAACGTGAGACTCGAAAGGGTTCATTGTTTTGCGTAACTGTACGACTGATGAGGGAAGGCCCCTCGGACCGACTTGCAGGAGTGGGACCCAAACTACCTTCCGCTGCTGCGCTCTAACGAGAGTGGTGGTGAACGGCGAAGGAAAAGGCCCGACGAAAGATTGGGTCAGGTGACTTCCAGGAAGAGGACCGAAAGGGAACCACCGTATCTCGTGTCGAAAATAGTTAAGACGATGTCAAAACCACGGTAGTTAGAAGATCGTGGGACAAACTCCGGCGCAACCTGCTTACGGACGGAGTGGCATCCGGCATACAGGTGGGCTGATCCTGGAAGAGGCGGTGGTACGGAACGTGGGAACCTTCGGTGTCGATGCCAACGGAGAAGCCACAAGTGGCCTGAACCACGAGGGCGAGAGTACGGATGCGACATCAAGGGGCGACTACCTCGTAGTAGCGAGGAAGCGGAGTAATGTCCGCGGAGCGAAGGAGGTAGGTCATCTACGTCGGAACCATAATGGGTCAACTGGCGACAGGAGGAACCCGCCGGTTTCGACGGAGGGCGGCAGCTCTCGTGGATGGCACGAGCCGTGTGACGGGAGACTGTCAAGCACGGATCTGTGAGCGGCTCGGGGTGAAATTCCCCCGGGCCGACTCGGCGCCGTGGGGGAGCGGCAAAAACCGCTCCCGCATTTTCTTTCGCGTGTTCTTTATCCCGATACGATCTGGGGTCAGGCGCCCTTCGAGGAGGCGATTTGGCGTCCACGTCTCGAGTGACGGCGGCGCAGGCTACGGTCGAGTTCCTGAAAAATCAGTATGTCGAGAGGTATGGAGTCGAGCGCCGGTTTTTCGCAGGTTGCTTTGGGATTTTTGGCCACGGCAATGTTGCTGGGATCGGACAGGCGCTTCAACAAAATCCAGACTTCCCGTATTACCTGAGCCGCAACGAACAAGCCATGTGTGCACCGGTTCTTCAGCAACTGGAGTCGCACAGGCTCAGGATATTTCCGTGAACGATTGCTTCAAGCCGGTTTCTCGTTATTGGGACCGTATTTCTCGGCCTGAGCAGCTCTTCTTTAGGCGTGAACGACATTTGTTCTGAGGGAGGGAGCTACAAGGATTAATAAACAGAACGGGAGCAACAAAGAATTGGTGCAAGTGCACTTTCACCCCGGGGAGGTACAGATGGCCAGAAGTTCTTACGTGCAGGAGGTAATGAATCACTCGGCTTTAATCGCGCACGACAAATCCGGTGTTCTGCTTTCCATGACGCGCGAGCAAGCCAATTGGAAGACGATCAACTTTTCAGTGCGAAGGTTGATTGCCGGACAATATTGGCAGAGCAACACACGAAATGAGGAAGCCGCCCTGGTAGTCTTGGGGGGAAAAGCGACGGTAGATTGGGGCGAAGGGCCCCGGGAAATTGGCGGTCGAAGAGACGTTTTCAGCGGCTATCCACATGCGGTTTATTTGCCTAGTCGCACGACATTTGAGATCTCCGCGGTCACGACCTCCGAATTTGCCGACTGCCGCACTCCTTCCACTGCGCGACTCAGTCCTCGGATCATCGCTCCGGCGGACTGCCGCGAAGAAATTCGCGGCGGAGGGAATTGCACTCGCCAAATCGTCGATGTGATTCCCCCTGAATTCCCTGCAGAGAAGCTACTGATCTGCGAGGTTTACACGCCAAGTGGAAATTGGTCGAGTTATCCTCCCCACAAGCACGACGTTCACAATCCCCCAGGTGAAGCGGATCTCGACGAAACCTATTACTACCGAACAAGCAAGCCCGAGGGTTACGCATTTCAGCGCCTGTATGACGCAGGTGGCACCCGCGACGATACTTTGACTGTGATAGATGGAGATCTGGTGCTCATTAAGGATGGCTACCATCCCGTCGTCGCGGCCCATGGGTATGACGTGTATTACCTCAATGTGCTAGCCGGAAGTGCGCGCTCCATGGCGGCCAGTGACGACCCACGCTACGCACACCTGCGCAAAACCATCTTGGAGCATGATCCGCGTGTGCCTCTGGTGCGCCCGGACCAAACAGAACGCACTTCGTAGCGTGAGGGACGGCTTGGGTTGGAGTGCGAAGGGTGGCGCCGTTCATTTTAACTTTTGTCGAGAGTTTCCAACAACGAGTTTCACCGCGCAATTGGGATCCTGGGAAGGAGAGATTGGAAATGTCACATAAGGTAGGGTTTGTTGGGGCGGGAGGTGTTGCCGGGATACATGCCGCCGTGATGGCAAAGGATTCCCGGGTAAAGATTCACGGTTTTTTTGATGTGGACGCGGCACGTTCGCAAGCATTTTCAGGCCGGTTCGGCGGCCATGCTGCGAAGTCAATCGAAGACCTTCTCATGCAGTGTGATGCTGTGTTTGTTTGCACTCCCAACACCACGCACGAGGATGTGGCCATGCAAGTCCTGGAAGCTGGCAAACATGTTTTTTGCGAGAAGCCCTTCGCGCTGAATCTGGAATCCGCAACCAGGCTACGCGACCGAGCAGCCCGTTCTGGACTGATTTATCAGGTGGGCCACAATCGCCGGTTTGCACCGGTCTACAAAATTCTTAAAGGGGCAATTGAAAGGGACGAACTTCGCCCGCTTTCCGTTCACGCCAAAATGAATCGCGGAGAGTTGGTGAATCCTCCCTGGGTGTGGAATGCCGACCTTACCGGAGGCTTTCTGTATGAAACGCCCGTCCACATGTTTGATTTAATGACCTTCTTTTTTGGAAAGGTCGAGTGGGTGCAAGTGGCCGCGCGTGCTCACGAGCACGACGAGCTGGATGATTTTTCCATCTTGCTGAATTTCCAAACCGGCCTCCAGGCGACGATGAAGACGTATGCGCATGCGAGCTGGCATTTCCCCTTTGAGCGGTTTGAGGTCTATGGGAGGCACTCGACTTACGAAACCTTTGAGATGGAAAGAATTTCTTTCACCGACGGTTTAGAAACCAAAACGACAACTTTCGATTTCTCGCTCGCAAGCATGCACGAAAAGTGGGGCTACATCGAAGAGGATCGCCTCTTTGTGGACGCTCTCGATGGAAAGTCTCCCGCTCCCGTAACTGCTGAGGACGGTTACCAGGTCGTGGAGTTGATCGAGGCCTGCTACCAAAGTGCGCGAGATGGCGCTCGCGTGCACCTGGACGCGCCAGTGAGGAAACTCTGACATGGAAAAGCTCTCCGAGAGATTCCACTTTGCGTCGGCGCCTGTCAGCTGGGGCATTCAGGATGACTGGGGCGCCGCTTGGGAACAACCCTACGAGCGCATCCTGGACGAAATTCTTTCAGCCGGGTATACGGGAACAGAATTGGGCCCTTACGGCTATTTCCCGACCGATCCCAAAATACTTGCGGAAAGCTTGAAGCGCCGCGGAATGACCATACTCTCCTCATTTGTCCCGGTGCCCCTTGCAGACGATGCGAAAAAGGGCATGGTGATCGAACACGTCCGCAAAGTTGGAGCGCTCCTCTCCGCGTTGGGCGCCAAGCTGTTAGTGCTCTCTGATGCGCAAACGCCGAAGCGGCAATCGCTTGCTGGCCGCGTTCCCTCTGATGGGCGGGAATCCTTAAACGGCGAGCAATGGAAAAGTGTTGGGAGAATCGTTGATGAAATCGAGCACGTTGCTGGGGAATTTGGCTTGAGCCTGGTTTTTCATCCTCATGTTGCCACCTATGTGGAAACGCCAATGGAGGTCGAGCACCTTTTCGACTCACTCGCACATACTGGAGTGGGTTTGTGTCTGGATACTGGACACTGTGTTTATGGCGGGGGTGATCCTGCCGAGGAAGCAAAGAAATATCGGCATCTCCTGCGCTACGTGCACATCAAAGATATCAATGCTGGCGTTCTCGGGGAATCACGGCGCAAGAATTTCAATTTCGAACAGGCCGTAGGTGCTGGCATATTTTCAACGATTGGAGATGGCTGCATTGATTTTAAAGGATTCCTCCAGTTTCTGGCGGATATCCGATATTCGGGTTGGATGGTCGTTGAACAGGATGTGATCTACGGCAAAACACCAGTGCCGCCAGTTGAAACCATGCGCGCCAGCCTGAGCTATCTGAAAAACGTAATGTCTGGTCTGGAGCCCGCAAGCAAATCAGCGGCAAGAAACGCTTGATGCGAAACGACGGTTCTTGCAGCAATGAACTCGCTTACGCGGCCCGAAGGTTCATCTGCTTTCCAAAGGCCTGAACGTACTCCATTAACACCTGCTGCGCGACTTCGGGGCGGGCTACCAAGGGGTTCTTCTCAAGGGCCGCGAGTGCCATCTCGTACGAGTGTTCCATCGACGCGCGTACCGTAAGGCGCTCGTATTCCTTCACCCGCAAGAGCAAGGAACGCACGGCTTCCGGCGCGCGGCCGACTGATTGCACTTGAACGCCCCGTGAGGAGACTAGGCAGGGAAGCTCAACTGCATCATTGGGCTCGAGATCCTGCAAAGCAATGCCGTTACGAACCGTAAGCGGAATCAATGAGGGCGCTTCTGCATGGAGGGCTTGCAACACCAGTAAAGCAATCCGCTCATACCCGGAAAACTCCGAGTAAAGTTCCTGATTTTCCTTGCGCCGCTCGCCTGCCGTGGCTTCGATGCTGAAGTAAGAAGCATTTCGTTCACGCAGGTAGCCTTCATAGATCTCGATCAATTTAGATTCAGAAGCCTGAGCCAACTCTTGAAACAGACGATTGTTCATAGCGGAAATGGCCTGACCGCGGGAATGTCCACCTCGCTTGGTATTCTTATACGCCTCCTGAGGAAAATAGTAGAAGTATAGGTATTCCGTGGGTAGTAGTCCGAGTTGTTGAATGAATTCCACGGGAAAGAGCCCGTGTCGATAGCATTTCTGAATAATTTCTGGAGAAGCCAACACTTTGGGCAGCAGTTCCGTGCCCCATTCGTCGCGGATGGAGCGAACCCAGCCCAGGTGATTCAAACCGAGATAGTCGAAATGAAGCCTGAAAGGGTTTCGTCCCAGCGCATTGGCAATTGCTTCGAATGTTTCCAGCGGAGTGTCGCAGACGCCGACCACGTTTATCCCGGAATGATTCAAGAGTCCTTGGGAAACAATGCCGACCGGATTTGTAAAGTTGATGACTGTCGCCCGCGGAGCTACGCGTTCGATTAACTGCGCGTATTCCAGCATCGTCGCCAAGTTTCTCATGGCGCATGCGAATCCGCCGGCGCCTACGGTCTCCTGGCCTACTAGCTCGTGCGCAAGAGCGATCATTTCATCTTTTACCCGCGCGCCAATACCACCTACCCGAATGCTTGTGATCACGTAGTCCGCTCCCTCAAGGGCCTGTCCAGGATCGGAAAATGTCTTGAGACGGGCGCGAATTCCGCTCCGCTTCCCCATCGCCTCCGCAACTCTTCCCATCGTTTTCAGGCATTCCGGATCTGTATCCCAAAACGCCAACTCCTCTAGGTGCACGTTGTCGCCTGTTGCTGCCAGACCGTGGACCAGAAGGGGAGTCCTAACCCCGCCGGCTCCGATGAGAGTGATCTTCATGATGGCGCCTTGTCCTCCTGTACGAATTTCAGTATGCCGAGCAGCGTCGCTGTGTCACTTGCTCAACGGCTGTTCACCGAAGCTTATCCATGAACGCCCTAAGTTCTCTGCGTGTCGGGATGGCCGACGATCCCCCTGCGCAGGTCGTGGCGAGCGCACCGCAAACGTTTCCCGCTCGCAGGCACTCCTCCAGCGGCCACCCCCCAAGATAGCCATGCAGAAAACCGCCGTTGAACGCGTCACCAGCTCCGGTCGCATCCACGGCGTGGACGCGAACGGATTTCATGCGTACGACCTTTCCATCCCGAATGGCAACGGAGCCGTCCTCGCCAAGCTTGATGACGGGAACGCGAACCCACCGAGCCAACTTGTTCAAAGCCTTCTCGACGGTTTTTTCGCCGGTCATCGCTCGCGCTTCGGGCTCATTTGGAAATGAAAATTGCAATTGCCTTAGCAGTGATGGCAATCGGGACGATTCCAACACCTCCGGATTCCAGCCGATATCGACGGAAACCGTTAGGCCTTGCTCGCGGAATCTGCGGATTGCCGGAATCCATTTTTGCGGGGGCCAGAGTGCGCACGCTAGATGCAGATGCTTCGCGCGACGAATCTGATTCTGTGCACCTGCGCTTTTCAGCGCGCTATACAGCGTATGGTTGATGGTGTCGTGCGTAATCATCATGCGGTCGCCATCGAAAGCAGCGCATACTGTCATCGCCGTCGGCAAGAGCACATCGAACTCACAACCCTCAACCGAGACTCCACTCTGGACCAATTTCTGCCACGACGGAGTCGTTGGAGCGTCTCGCCCGACCCTTGTAATCACGGAAGTGGGGGTACCCAATGCGGTAGCCACTAACGCAGTTGTTGCCAGTCCGCCCCCGGGAAATCTCGCCAGCCTGCGAGTCTTCACTTCCCTCCCCATGCGGGGAACACTCGGGAGATCGTAGAAAACCAGATCATTAAAAAATTCGCCAAAAACCACCAAGCCCTTTGCGGATCGAGCAACAGCGCGAGTCATCACCCTCGAAATCATAGCAGAGTTGTTGGAGCCGGCCAAGAAAGAGGAAGGAAATACCGAAACGTTTTGGCGCCAGTATTTTAGCGGCTGTGCGAAACATCGTCCCTGGCACCATTAAATAGCAACCATATTAGGTTGTATAAGCATTTGGCAACTAATATAGGTTGCTCTAGCAAAAGGCAACCTTATTAGGTTGACATGGCACCGAGTGCCCGTATGATATGAGCATCGCGCCAACCAGGGGGAAAGAGGCACTTCGCGGCGAGCGCGTCGTGCAACCCAGGAACATCGGCCCGTGCCCTTCGTTCTCCTTCGGGGCAACCCGCCCAAAAGACTGCTGCGATATAAGGTAAGACGCTCAACAGTTAAGCATTCGGGGCAAGTCCTGGCTATGAGGCGGTTCAAACCCGACGTCTGGGATTTCTTAATCGGAATTGTGCTTGTCGGTTTCGCATGGAGCGGCGGCGTTGTTGCCGTGCTGCTCGCGGTCGTCGCCTTCCTGTGTACCTCTGTAACCTATGTCTCCGGGCCGGACATTTGAGAAGTTGTTTGAAATGATGGAAAACGTCGTTATAGATACGTGCCTGTGCGCCCGAACTTGCTGCCCGCAGTTTCGAGATAGGCGGACGATAACCGAAGCTGTGCGGAACAGGACCCGCCAAAGTTAGGTGTCTCAATACATGCGTCGAATACTCTCGGTCGCGGGTGCATCTTTGGGCTTACATACTTTGGTCTTCATCTTGTTGGGTAGATACCGCGACCTGACGTTCAACCTCGGGGCGCGCATTGCTCACGGTAACGACATCGCGGATATTCCGCGCCTGGTGGGAGTGGGGTTCGGGGTTCTGGCCATCATCGTGATTGTGGCTGGCGTGCTTTTTGACCGTCTGGTTCAGCTCTTGCGGCAGGACTCGGAGTAACCTGGTGGAGTATCTCCCCGGTTAGCTCATGCGTCTGAATCGCAAGCTAGGCCGTCAGTCAGTTACGCCCAAACCAAACAAGCGTTTGAGGCGGTGCCAGAACCTGTGCGACGGCCGCCGCTTCGCCATCTCACTGGCGAAGTCGGACCAGCGATGCCGCAGAAAAATTGCCGAAGTGAATCGTCCCGACCGGAGCTCTTCCTGGATTTCTGGGGATTTGTCGAAGTCGTTCTGCATCTTGGCCAACAAAATGTCTACTTCCAGTCGCGGTGTATCGTAAGAGTCGACTTGAATCGTCAGCGGAACACCCATCGTGGCTGGATACCGCCGAGCAATGTGACCGTTGATGATCGCACTGACGCAACCAGCGATTCGGTTGGCGAGCCGTTGCATGTTCTGTTTCTTCTGTTCTCCTATCCACGGCCCCGTTTCAATAAGGACTAAAGTGCAACCGCCGTCGGGCCGCTTCGTGACAAGGTCAATCTTCACCTGATCAGATTCCATGGCAAGTGCGGAGCATCCTCTTATGACTTTACCGATTCGCCTGAATAGCTCTCCGACTCAGCTCGGCATCGTGCACGGTTGGGGCATCTCATTGGATCCTCGTTTTAATGTGCTTCGCGTGTGAAAATGCGCATTTCGTGTCACCAGCATTACGTGTGGTCCGTTTGCACTCCCCGCTTTCCTATTCCTCCCCCACATGCCCTGTCGACGAACTTGGCGTCGGCGCGCGCATTTTCCGCAAAGCCCACCAGGCCAGCAAGGCGCTGGGCAGGGCGTATACCAGCAAAATTCCGGGGACCGTTAGGAATGGCGGGCCGTGAGCAGAATCCACGAAGAATCCATCCACACAGTTTCCCGTGCACTGGAATAACATTGCAGGGAGCACTTCAAGGACTGCGGGTCCCATCAACGTCCAAAATAGCGGCGTATCGAGGGGAATGATTCCCGCGTGTTGGAAGAGTCCCGTGATCCCGAGTCCGAACCAGGTTATTGCCAAGCCAACCAGCAGTTTCCACCGCATTAGCGCTTTCCCATTTCGGAGCGCAATTCGGATTCATTCAGACGTAGCTCGCGTAGCGAGCGCAGCCGTCGGCTCGAACGCCTGAACAAAACAATGGCGATGATGGTCATGGCCAGTGCCATCAGCCAACAAACCATTCCAGCCCGCACGTCGCCGGGAAATGCGTGCGGTCCGCCCTCTGCAACTCCAAAGCCCAAAATGGCGACGCCGCCTGCGCAGAGCAGCAGGAAGCTGGCAAGAATAATTTCGACCACTGACCAGGCCATCGGTAGCGAGTGCAGCCGGCGAATCGAATCCCTGTACAGGACGATGGCGATAAAGGTCATCGCGATCGCGATCAGCCAAGAAAAGATACCTTTCCCCAAGTCACCGTCCAAATTGTGTGGTACAGCAGTTGCAAATCCGATGCCCACAATGACGAGGACGGCCGCGATGAACATCAGAAAGAGGGCGCCAATAATCTCGACCACTGACCAGACTACGGAAGCGGTGCGAGTCATTTGTTTGCTCCGGTTGCTGATTATCGGTTGCGCGACCACTCCCCGACTTGAGTAAAGTTTACAACCACAACGCGATCTTGTGTGTTCCCGCCATCGAAGTGATTACCAGATGTACCGTGAAATCCAATTCGCCATCCACCAAGCGAGCAGCCCACAGTCTTGGACTGCGTTCAGCTAGTGGCCACGCGAAATCGGCGATCCATACCGCGTTGCTATTTATGATGAACTGGCGGCAGAGCTGCAGCTAAAGCCCGCGTCCAGCGGTGCGACCGTATGGATTTTCACTCCCGGGGACGATGGGATTTACTACGGAGCTCAAAACGTCGGGGACGTGGCGGTCGTGTCGAACGTGCAGCTGTATCTGGATTTGATCAATTTCAAAGGACGAGGGGAGGAACAGGCTGCCGCAATTCGCCAGCAACTGTTGGGCTACTGACCATGGCGGAATACAACCCAAGGAAGTGGACACTAGTTTTTCCCTGCTGTTGGAGCTGATGGATTCCCTGAAGGGCTACGGCTCCGATGTCGTCGTGATCGGCGGCTGGGCGCCGTACTTTCTTCTCAAGAGTTTTTCGCATGCGACCGAAGAACATGTCGGTTCTCTGGATGCGGACCTCGCGCTGAATTTCCGCGGGATACCCGAGGAAGCGTACGAAACGCTCCTCGAGACAATCTGTCGTCTTGGCTACGGGCAGCGAAAAAATACGGCCGGCAAGTCGATTCCGGCGAGCTTTGAGAAAACAGTGACGGTCGGAAGTGTTCCGTACGTAATGCAGGTGGATTTCCTCGCGGGCGAGTATGGCGGGAACGCCAAATCGCATCGGCACCAGCGCGTGCAGGACATGCTCGCGCACAAGGCGCGCGGTGCCGACGTGGTCTTCGATCAATTTTATCCGGAAGATCTGAAGGGCCGTCTGCTGAACGGGGCGGAACTGACGGCTGACGGAAGTGGAAGCCGCGTTTCGCACACTAAAGAGCGAACTGGCCATTCGCCCGCTCTTCCATCAGCTAGAACGACGCGTCAAGGCGCACGTACTGGTGGCGTTTCTCGGTTATGCGCTGCTGGTGACGCTCAAGCATCTGCTGAAGCGAGGCGGTTCGGAATACTCGCCGGCGAACGTGCTGAAGCGGCTCGCCGAGTTATACAGTGTGGACATCGTGCTGCCCACCGTCGAAGGACGAGAGATCTGGTTGCGGCGCATTACAAGCTCGATGACGAGCAGCAACAAATTCTTTACCAACTCCAACTGCCGTTGCCGGAGCGACTCGAGCCGATTCAGATCCTAAAATGTAGTGAAAACTCGGCCATGGCCTAAACTGATTTCAAAAGACTTAATTAACCCTATTTTTGCCCTCTTAGTGACGAACATGGGTTAGACCTGTGGGGTTAAAGTTCCCCGCGGCGAGACATTTCTAAAGCGGAGACGCTGGGCGGGCTCAAAAGCGAATTTTGACTCCCATTTGGATCTGCCTCGCGCCAGACGTTCCATCGGAGCGTCTTACCTCCGAGGTTGATTGGCCGAACGAAGAGAGATCCGAAGTGCGGTTATCGGGCTGGCTCAACTGAACCCGATTGAAGACGTTGTAGGCCTCAGTCCGAAATTCCAGATCGGCGCGCTCGGAGATGGTGAAGGTCTTTTGCAAAACGATATCCCAATTGTTGATTCCCGGACCGGTAAACCGATTGCGCCCGAGATTGCCTTCCCGACCAAATGGAGGGTCAGAGAAAAGCCCAAGATTCGGACCGCTCTGTGTGCGCGGGTTCGTTACTGGAACGAGGGCGCCGCTCGGATTGAGATCCGCTCGCTGGATTTCCCCTGTGTGTGCCGTGTCTAGGTCCGTGAAAACATCGAAAGGAAGGCCCTTGGAGAAAGTCGTAATGCCGGCGAATTGCCAGCTTTCGAGAATCTTCCCTAGTACTCCCTCGGAAAAATACTTGTGCCCTCGACCGACTGGCAAGTTCCAAGTGTAATTCAGGGCGAGGCGTTGCCTCACGTCGTAATCCGAGTTGCCTCGCTCGGCTGCGAGATCGAAAGAGTTGCGAGGGAACTCTTGGTTGCCCGTCGAGGGAACAAGCGGATCGGAGGCGTTATCAATGGCATGCGACCACGTGTATGCAGCCTGGACGGCCAATCCATGCGCCAGACGCCTGGTGACAGTCGCTTGAAGGGCGTGGTAGATCGAAGAAGCTCGATTCGTATAGAGTTCCGCATGGAGGAAGGCATTATTGTTCACTGCATCAAAGGGCAGAAGGCCGGTCTCCGCGCCAAACCAGAGATTGTCAAACTGTAGAGTCGTTTGGTCGCACTGACCGCTGGGAGTGTTGAAACCCTGGTTTGCCGGATTGGAGGGGACGCAAAAAGCTTCGAGCTGCGCAACAAGCGCGGGCTGCGGCGGGTTGCCATCCACCAGGCGAAGCAGGCGCGTGCCTTTTGACGCCACGTAGTTCACTTCGATGAGCAAATTAGGCCGCAGTTCGTTCTGAAACCCAAGGTTCCAGCTTTGGCTGTAGGGCATGCGCAGACGCGGGTCTACCAGGAAGGGCAAAATGCCCGCGCCATCGTTGACAACGGGTGTCGCAGTGAGAGTTGGCGGCAGGGGCAGATTCGTAACTGCGGGCCCGCCCGATATCGGATTGAAGAGAGGGGCAAAGAAGATCTGTTGGAATGGCGGGTTGCCGCGGGTTAGCCCCAGCAACTGGCCGAAGACTCGGTCGTGAAAAATGCCGTAACCCGCCCGGAGCGATGTCTTTCCGTGCTTAAAGGGATCCCAAGCCAATCCAATGCGCGGTTCGAAATCGTGCCAATCGTTTTTGTAGAGCGGAGGCAATCCGTGTTCTTCCCCTGCGATTTGGAAGGTGAAAGGGGCCGAGCCACTGGGACTCGTGAAGAGCGTCGAAAGCAGATTATTGACTTCCGAAGGAACACCGTTGAACTGGTAGCGCAAGCCATAGCTCAACGTTAGGTTCGTCAGGATCTTGTAAGAGTCCTGCAGGAACGCATTGAATTCTTGCTGGCGCACTCCTCGGAGATCATCGGCCGTGCGATTGCCGCCCTTGTCAAAGAACTGCGCTTGCGTTTCCGATCCGACTGCGCCGAAGAGAGACCAAACCATGTTTTGCAGCGTGGCGCTGGAATCCACAGCCGGATTGCCTGTCTGAAATGCGGGGACTCCGAAATTAGAGAAGTTGTTGAAGTCAAGCGTGGTCCGGGAAAGGAAATTGTTGGTACTGTTCGAGTAGACGTCACGGAACTCAAAGCCCATCTTAAAGGTGTGTTGACCCTTCACCCAGGTAACGGCATCGCCCAACGTGTACGTGCCGCTGAAACGTTTTGAGTTGTCCCGGTCCACGAGAAACAAACAGCCGAAACCGGAGACACCTGGCAGCGGAAAATCGAGGCCCCGGCCAAAAGAATCAAGCTGGCTGAAGCGGTCAAAGACTTCGAGACCCTGGCAAGTCAACGGGAAATTGATGCGGTTTCCTCCGAAGCGCAATTCATTCACAAGTCTTTGACCCAGGATGGATGTTAGATGAAGAGACGCGTTTTGCCTGCGTTGCAGGGTTCCGGTGCCGCCAAGACCAGGAAGGAAATCCGTGTGAGCGATGTTGGGATCTTCAAAGCGATTAAGGGTGTAGCGAATCGCAAGATTTTCGTTCACGGTGAACCTGTGATCGACGGCGGCCGTGACGTTGTTGCCGATGGTGGTGGACGCGCTGGGATAAAACAAAAGGCCGCGAGCATCATCCACGTTCGGTCCGTTCGGTGACGGATATAACGCTAGAATTTGCTGAATGGTTGGGTCCAGGGGAAGACCGAAGATGTTATTTGGAGAACCCTGCGTGCTGACATCAATGGGCTGGCCGCTAAAGGAAAGGTTTCCGGTCTTGAATGCAGCACTCGGCACGGTAGTGGTGTTGGTAAGCGTCGTGGCGAAGCGTTCGCCTTCGTAGTTGGCAAACCAGAAAGTTCGGTCGCGCTTGATGGGCCCGCCTGCAGAGCCTCCAAAGGTGTTGCGAACGTAAGAATCCTTTGGCACGGGATTCCCCGTGGAATCCAGTTGGTGATTAAAGAAGTCGCGCGCGCCCAGCGCGTCATAGCGTCCAAACCAGTAGAGGTCGAACTGAAAATCGTTCGTGCCGCGCTTGCTCACGATGTCAATCACGGCTCCGGTGTTGCGGCCAAACTCGGGAAGGAAGTTGTTCGTGAGGACGCGAAATTCCTGGACGGCATCCGGGTTGAGAGAGGTCAATCCGGGCTGCGGCTGGGACAACCCGGGAATTTCAGCGTCATTGTTGTCGGTGCCGTCGAGGAGAAAATTGTTGTTTCGCTCGCGAGAGCCGTTCACGGAGAAACCTTGCAGCAAGGAATTACTCTGGACAGCTCCGGGCGAAAGTAGGACGAGTTGATACGGGTTTCGCAGAACGAGTGGTAAGTCCGAGATCTGCTGACTGCTGACGACGTTTCCAATCTGGGCGTCGTTCAGGTTGACGGGTGCAACGGACTCTCCACTGACGGTCACCTTCTCGGCGATGGCGCTCGGAGCGAGCCTTGCATCGAGTGTTAGGACCTGGTCCACGGACAACTTGACGCGGGAAAAGGCTACAGCCTTGAACCCGGCCTTTTCGATGAGGACGTCGTACGTGCCGGGGCTCAAGCTGGAGACTCGATACGTCCCGCTGTCGTCCGTCTCCATGCTGCGCGAGAAGCCGGTCTCGTCGTTCCGTGCGCTTACCTTGGTGTGCGGAACTACCGCGCCGGTTTGGTCTGTAACTGTCCCGGAAATCGAAGCCATCTGTGCGTGAGTAACGGGCGCAAAGAGAGACACGAAAAGGCACAGGGTAAATGCCGTCTTACAAGAAAACATTGGACTTACCCCCTGAATCTTGCTCAGTTGGAATGTGATAACTGAGGTTGGGGTTGCCCACGGGAAGTTGGGAGTTAGCCTCGCCGCGGCCCGCCCGTTGCATAGACGCACGGGGAAGGCAGCGCGCCAAGTTCGTAAATCCGAAAGTAGGGAATCTTTGTTTCGTCGAAGAGTTCGTTGCCAAACAGTCTTAAACGTCGTCTGGTGCCCGCTCGGAATCCGATCACTCGGAAGCAGTAACGGGCCTGCAACCGAAATCGCCATATGAGTTTTGAATGCTTTCTCAGTCCGCCGATACAACCGGCGCCTCCGACGAGGCTCCGTTCTGACTGAGAACAGATTCGGTTTAGCGGAGAACTTGTCCTTCAGCATGCCGAAAAGACGAGAATTCTGCCGGCTGCTGGAATGCCGCCCGGGGATTGAACCAAGTGTCTCCAGGGTGTATAAGCAGATTAATCCCGCGGTGGGCCATGCTTTATTTTCCCAGCGTACCGGTCAGACAGTCACTTGTAGTACCTCCTACTTCTTGTCTAGTGCAGGTTCTGTTCCAAGTGCGCCCTTGGCTCTCTTACGGGCTGTGCAGTTGTTTCTGACTGCAAAAGCGGAGGCGAATATGCGTACCGTTTATTTTCTTGTTGCGGTCGTACTGTGCTTGCCTGCTGCAGCCGCCGCGCAAACCAAGGAATCAATCGTGCCGGCAGGAACTCTTCTGAAATGTACGGTCGATGAACCGAAACTCTCTTCTCAGACGGCGCAGGCTGGCGATCCGGTGCTTTGCCATGTCGCTTCGTTGGGCATGTTCGGAGAGCCGGTATTCCCGCGCGGCGCCTATCTGTCTGGTCGCCTGGAAGGCTTTCGTGATCCCGGACATTTTGTTGGCAAAGGCTGGATGAAGCTGGAGTTTGACCATATTTCCCTGCCGGATACGGTGCTGCCGGTTCCAGTCAAGCTCGTTGGCGTGCGCGGGTACCGCGTGGATCGCGAAGGAAAGATTCTAGGCCGTGGACATGCGAAGCGCGACACGGTCGAGTGGCTGATTCCTCCACTTTGGCCATGGAAGGTGCTGTCGCTGCCTGCACGCGGGCCGCGCCCCACTCTGAAGGGAGAGACTCAGCTTACACTGCGGCTGATGGAAGATGTGGCGGTACCCCTCGCTGCCGTAACTTCGCGGTCGACAGCCCCGCAGGCAAGGGCATCGGGGCAGGTGGAGTGGAAACTGTGGACACCGCCGACGGATTGGTCGGCGAGGTCGATGAACCATTCGTCGCCCATTACGTATGTTCCTCCGAGCGCTCCGGCGATGCACAGGCATTCTGCCACGGCCTCTTCAACGACACTAGCGGGGTCGTCCGCGGTGGATTCGAAGCTTCCGGCTGAGCCCGGGCCAGGCCAGCTCACCCTGATCGCGCTGAAAGAAGGAACAACGTACGGCGTCACCGATTACTGGATCGAGAACAGCCAATTATCGTACACATTCGGGAATGGCGCTCAAGGAACGTTTGACTTTGGCGATGTCGATTGGTGGAAGACGATTCAGCTTAACGCGGAGCGCGGGACCGTAATCACTCTGCGCGCGCACACGCGCTGACTCGTGGGGTGGAAACAAGCCGGAACGGGAGATGGGGGCTATGCGATTCGATGGGCTTTCGTTCGGGTGCATTCGTATTGATGGCGTCGCTTACCATCACGACGTAGTGATTGACGGCGGAGAAATTCGCAAGCGCAAGAAAAAACCTTCGAAGAAATTCCGCGATGCCTTTGGGCATACGCCGCTGTCCATGGAAGAGAAGATACCGTGGAACTGCCGCCGCCTGGTGGTCGGCACAGGTACAGGTGCACTGCCAGTGATGGAGGAAGTGAAGCACGAAGCCAAGCGGCGCGGAGTCGAACTCGTCATCTTGCCGACGGCGCGAGCCATCGAAGTCTTAGAACAGGAACGTGAGAAGACCAACGCTGTCCTCCATGTGACGTGCTGAGCGCGTGCTTGGCCGGGCCTCGCCGATGAGATTGGACTATTCAGCCGACCGATACTGAAATGCAGTTCCGGATGCCCAAGTCGCAGTGGTCACCGAGTAATCGAGAGACTGAATCTTTTCCGTGTGCAACACGTCGTGGAAGACTGAAGCGATCTTCCTGCGTCATGATCCTCTGTCTGTTCGTGGGTCTTTTGCGTGCCGACGCGGAGCAGCAAAACCCGCGCTATGTCCAAAACGGAAAGACTCTTCAACTCGCGGACGAGACTCTTGCACGTGCAAAATATAAGCGATGGCAGATTTGGCTTTACCAGGATGGAGTTCGCATCCCAGACTACGCAGCTGGTTTGCAGTATTCAAGGTGGGGACTCATTGAAGGAGAATCGGCCGAAAGCGTCACAAAGCAACTT
>WNGL01000552.1_pt1 | contig 65587 bp, 80 predicted proteins | sample 5400591 | NCBI WGS metagenome assembly WNGL01 (sample SAMN13153377, study PRJNA577476) | soil metagenome | isolation source: 80 cm soil or saprolite under Garry oak tree replicate 1 | place: USA:California | collected 2016-06-15 | reverse complement strand
ACAGCCACCAACCGCCCAGCTCACCAAGCACAGCCGTACCCCGAACCCACCCACTCACCAGGCGAGACACCCAAGCAACGCACCCACCGCAAATCCGCCAACCAACCACTTGACGATCTTCCTCTTACGATGGTTTGACCGACCCGCAGCGACGGGGCCGCGACCATCCCCAGGCCGGCGGCGACGTGTTCCACCGTCGCCGCTGCCAGCCGCGACCCGTCCGGCAGGATGCACAGCGGCAGCGCCGATGGCTCCACTTCGGCGACCCCCAGGACCGCCGGCACTGCATCGGGCCGGCCGGCGTCGACCCACTCGAACGGGTAACCATTGCGGGCGAGGAAATCACGGATCGCGTACGCGCCCCGGGAGGCCGTCGTGCCCACCAGGACCACGCCCGGCGTGACCGGCCGGGCGTCGTAGTCGAACATCGACATCGGCGTGGCCCGATCCGTCACGGGTGCGACGGTGCCGGCGGGGCACCCTCAAGTTCGAACACAAGCCGATCGAGATAACACCAATACCAGTCCTCGCCCGGTTCGTACGACCGGATAACCGGGTGCCCGGCCACGCGGAAGTGCGCGGTCGCGTGCCTGCCCGGGGAGTTGTCACAGCATCCGACGTGACCGCATTCCTGGCAGACCCGCAGATGCACCCAGTCCCGGCGTCCCTGGGCCAGGCAGTCCTCGCAACCCCGGGACGAGGGCGTGACGTCGTGGATCCGGTCAAGATGCGTGCAGCCGCCGTTCATGTTCAAGCGCTCCCGAGTCGGGCGACCGATGGTACCTCCGCCGGTTCGAAAGCGGCGGAGAACAGGTAGCTGGTCGCCAGGCTGCGGTAGGGCCGCCACTTCTCGGCGATGGCCAGAACCTCCTGCTGGCTGGGGAGGTGGTCCAGCTGATAGACGGCCTGGACGGCCTTGCGGAGCGCCAGGTCGCCCGCCGGGACGACGTCCTCGCGCTGCAGCGCGATGAGCAGGGCGCCCTGCACGGTCCAGGGACCGATCCCGGGGATGGCGGTGAGCTCGGCCATGAGCTCGTCGTCCGGCAGGAGGCTCAGTACGTCCGGGTTGAGCCGGCCGTCCGTTATCCGCTCGGCCAGAACGCGCAGCGTGCTGATCTTCCGCCAGGACAGGCCGGCCTGGCGGAGCTGGCCGGGGTCGACGGTCAGCAGTTCGGCGGGGGCAGGGAGATGCCCGCCGAACAGCGCCTGGACGCGGGCCAGGGTGCGGCGGGTGGCCGGGACGGACAACTGCTGGCCGGTCACCTGGAACAGCAGCGCACCGTACAAGTCCATCGGCGGCAACTGCGCCAGCCACGCCCGCGGGTCGAAGGCCGGCCGGTCGTCGATCAGCCGCGCCAGCACGGGGTCGGCATGACGCGGGTAGGAGCGCGCCCGCGGCAGCCACACAGCACGGCTGGAGTCCTCGCTCACCGAGCCCGCTCCCTCCCCCCGGAAGGTATGCCCGCCGCCATCGTGATGAGTAAGCCCGGGCGATTGGGAGATCGATGCTGACTTTGCCACAACAGTGTTCTTTCTTTCTTTCGATTCCAACAGAGAGCGGCCGGGTTGTCTCCTGCGGTCGGATCGGATTTCCCGGGTCCGGTCCGTCAGGCCGGACCCCGGAAGCGGCGTCAGGGGTGGATCTGCGAGCCGACGCCGAGGTCGAGGCGGACCGACTCGAGCAGCAGGAACGCCGTGCTGGCGGTGTAGACGTCAGCCGCGGCGAGCTTGCCGGTGTACTTCTGGATGACCGGCGCGGCCGCGTAGTTGCACTGCGCCTCCTGGTAGTGCTTGACCGCGGCCCACACATTGTTGCCGTACTTGACGAAGAACGGCGTGGGGTCGACGTTGGCGAGCGCCGCCGTCACCCCGTCGACGAGGTCGGCGATGTACTCCTGGTGCACCGCGAGGTCCTCGCGCGTGCCCAGCCGCCCCATGTGCCCGCCGATGAAGTGCTTCCACGGGTACGCCAAGGCCTTGTCCGGCGCGGCGATGGAGCCGGGCACATCCTCGTCGATGTTGAAGTTCTGGAACGGCACCCAGCCGGGCAGCACGACGTCGACGAGCATCAGCGCGTCGTGGCGGGGGAAGTGGATGTAGATGTTGTCCGGGGTGTGGTTGGTGCCGAAGTGCGCCAGAGCGATGCGCTCCCCACCCACGTGCAGCGTCTTGCGGCGCTCGAACGTGATGTCCGGGGCCGGCCGGGTCGGGTCGTTGTCGCGCAGCAGGAGCCGGCGGTTCTCGGTGTGCCCGATCCGCTCCACGTCGCGCCCGAACAGGGACGACGCCCCGACGTGGTCGGCGTGGTGATGCGAGTAGACGATGTGGGTGACCTTGCTGGACACGCCGTTCGCGGAGGCGACCTCGTCGATGGCGCGTTGCAGGTTGTGCCCGATGCTCGGCGGCGCGTCGAACAGTACGACGCCGTCCTTGGTGGTCAGGAACGCGGCCTGGTAGGTGCTGTCGGTGACCCAGTACAGGCTCCGCTCGATCCGGCCGACGAAATAGCCCTGGGCATTGACCGCGGGGCCCAGCGCCGAGGCCGGGACCGGGGCGTAGTCCGGCAGGGCCGGGTCGGCGGCAGCGGCGGCCGACTCCATCGTGACCGCGCCGGTCAGGCCGGCGATCGCCGGAACCGCGGCGACGGCCGCCGCGCGAGCCAGGAACGTGCGGCGGTTCGTCTGAGATTCTTGCAATGACATGCGTCCTGCCTTTCGGGGATGCTGTGCTTTCCGGGAGTGCGTGGACTTGGAGCTCGGGGACGTGATGTGTCAGGCGCCGTAGGTCGGCAGGATCGCCCCGCTTACCGGGGCCGAGGCGTCACCGGCCAGGAACGCGATCACCTGGGCGATCGCCTCCGGGGTGGCCGAGTGCGCCATCACCTCGGCCGGGAAGTAGGCCCGATTCTTGGGGTTGTCGATGAGCTGCGGCGCGACCGCGTTCACCCGGATCCCCTTCGGCCGCAGTTCCAGGTCGAGGACCCGGATCAGGTGGGTCAGCGCCGCCTTTCCCAGGCTGTAGGCCGCCATGCCGCTGGTGGGCTCGAGTCCCGGCCGGGCCGAGACGTGCACGATGGCGCCGGAACCGGCGTGCTCCATGTGCGGGGCGACCGCCTGGGTCAGCCACCAGGCCGCCCCGGCGTTCACGTCGATCATGAGCCAGAGATCTTCGGGTGTCGCGGCAAGGGCATCACCCATCGTGAACGCACCCAGGGTGTTGACCAGCACCGCCGGCGGGCCGACCTCGGCCACGATGCGGTCGATGAGCGCCTTCGCGACCGCTGGATCGGTCGCGTCCCCCACCACCGTGCGGTCCGGCTGTTCGCGCAGCGCTTCCTCGCTGCGGTCGACGCCGACCACGTTGAAGCCATCGGCGGCGAGCTTCGATGCGACGGTTCGGCCGAGCAAGCCGCCCGCGCCGACAGCGATCGCGACTCGATCACTCACGGGATCGACTCCGTTCCTGTACCGCTCCGGGCTGAGGGGACCTTGGCCCCGCGAAGACAGTCAGCCGGGCTCCACCGCTTGTCGAGATGCGCGGTTCGGCGCTGCACGTCGAGTCCCCCGAGCGCGGCTGGCGGATGCGCCACTCCGGCCGGATCCGGGTGGACATCCGCCTGCCCGAGGACAGCTGGCTGAACGTCCGGCTGGGCGCCGCGGACGGCCGCTTCGAGGGGCGGTACGGCGACTCCACGATCCAGAGCGGGTCGGGCGACGTCACCCTGGAGCACGTCGCCGGTACCCTGACGATCCGCATCGCCAGCGCCGACATGCGGGTCGGCAAGGTGGACGGAGCCGCCTCCGTGCACAGCGCCTCCGGCGACGTGGTCATCGGCTACGCCTGCGCCGACCTCGCCGTGGACACCGCCAGCGGAGACTTCGCCGTCGAGCAGGCGGATGGCTCGATCCAGGCCCGGACCGCCTCCGGTAACCTGCGGGTGGGCGCGGTACGGCGTGGCGATCTCGAACTGGCCACCGCGTGCGGCGATGTGCGGCTCGGCATTCCCGCGGGTACCAGCGTGTGGCTGGACCTCGCCACCGCGACCGGAAGCACGCGCAGCGACCTCGACCACGGTGGAGCGCAGCCGGCGGCCGGTGCGACCGCGGACCTCAACGTGCGGGTCCGGACCGCCACCGGCGACATCGAGCTGCGCCGGGTACCGGCGGCCACCGCGGCCTGACCGCTCAGCTCGGCCGAAGTACCAGGCTCAGACGAAGAACCAGGTGAACGGTGCCCACGGCAGGTTGCGCAGGATCGAGAAGACCCCCCAGCCGATCAGGAAGACCGAGATCGTCAGCGGGGACAGCCGGAGCATCGGGATCCGCCTGGTCCGGAAGACCAGCCCCGCCGTCCACGCGATGTACATGTACACCAGGAACGGCGTGGCGAACACCGCCATCAGGTGCGCCCGGGCCGCGGCGGGCAGGTTGCCGTGCAGCAGGTACCAGAACGCCCGGGTGCCGCCGCAGCCCGGGCAGTCGAAGCCGGTGGTCAGCTTGACCAGGCAGGTCGGGCTCTCGAAGGCGTCGATGCCGGTCGGCTGCGCGGCGATGGTGTAGGCCACCCCGCCGGTGAAGCAGAGCAGCACCAGCGCCGGTGCCGTCCAGCGCGGGCTGCGCGTCCACAACCGGAACATGAACCGGTTGAACCGGCCGGTCGGCTCGACCACGTGCGGATGCCCCTCGTGCGCAAGGATCATCGGCTCGGCGGTCACGACCATCACGCTACACGGCCGGCGCCCGCAGCTCATCGGCCAGCGGGCCGCCGAGGTCGCCGCGCTCGGGGGTGGCGACCTCGGCCAGGCCGAGCCAGCCGGCGAGCCGGTGCAGCTCGGCAGCCAGGGCGGCCGGTACCTCCGGCGGGGCGTCCCGCTCCGCCCACGCCCCGGGGACCCGGAGCACCCCGGCGGCCCGGTCGGCCTTGAGGTCCACCCGGGCCACCAGCCGGTCGCCGAACAGGAACGGCAGCACGTAGTACCCGTACACCCGCTGCTTCGCCGGGGTGTAGATCTCGATCCGGTAGGTGAAGCCGAACAGCCGCTCCACGCGCTCCCGGCGCCAGATCAGCGGGTCGAACGGGCTGACCAGCGTGGCGGCCCGGATCCAGCGGGGCAGCCGGGCCGCATGGTGCAGGTATCCCGGCTGGCGCCACCCGGTCACCTGGACCGGGACCAGCTCCCCCGCCTCGGCCAGCTCGCGGACGGCGGCCCGCGCGCCGGCCACCGGGAGCCGGAAGTAGTCGCGCAGATCCGCCTCGGTGGCCACCCCGAGCGCGCCGGCCGCGATCCGGGCCAACTCCCGGAAGGCCTCCGCCGGCTGCGGGGTCGGCGCGCCCAGGACACCGGTCGGCAGGATCCGCTCGGGAACGTCGTAGACCCGGGCGAACCCGCTGTTGCGGTAGGCCGCGAGCACCTCGCCGCGCCAGAACAGCCATTCCAGGGCGATCTTCGCGGCCGTCCAGTTCCAGCCCCAGTTGCCGGTGCGCCGGGGTGCGTCGGCCTCCAACTCGGCGGCGGTCAGCGGGCCGTTGTCCAGGACCTGCGTCCGGACCGATTCGATCAGCCCCGGCTGGTCCCGGGCCAGCCGGGCCACCCCGCCCCAGGCGTGCCCGTCGGCCATCCGCCAGCGCAGGTAGGGGTGCAGGCGCAGCGGCAGCAGCGACGCCTCGTGCCCCCAGTACTCGAACAGCTCGCGGGGCCGGCGGTAGGCGGCGGCGTCGAGCAGGTCCGTCCGGTATGGCCCGAGCCGGCTGTAGACCGGCAGGTAGTGGGCGCGCTGCAGGACGTTGACCGAGTCCATCTGGAGCAGACCGGTCCGGCCCAGCACCCGGCGCAGGTGCCGGCGGTCGGGCAGGCTGCCGGGCGGCGGATCGGCGAAGCCCTGGGCGGCCAACGCGATCCGGCGTGCCTGCGCCGGGCTGAGGGTATCCATCGCCCGCGAATGTAACGCCCACCTCCGACAGTTACGCTCGCCGCGTGCTGAGGGTACGGGCCGCCACGCCGGACGACGCGGACGACATCGTGCGGATCAACGTCCATGCCTGGCAACGGGCGTACACCGGGATCGTGCCCCGCGACGTCCTGGACGCGATGGAGGTCGAGGGCCGGGTCGAGCGGTACCGGTACCGCATGCGCCACTCCCCCGGCTTCGAGCACCTGATCGCGGCCGACGACGAGAAGGTCGTCGGGTATGTCTGCCTCGGCAACTACCGGATCGGACAGCAGCAGGACGGCGCCCTGCACCGCCTGGTCGGCGAGGTCACCGCGATCTACGTCGACCCGCCCCGGTGGGGTACCGGCGCCGGCAAGGCCCTCATGGACGCCGGCCTGCACCGGCTCGCCGAGCGCGGCTTCACCTCGGTGCGGCTATGGGTACTCGCCGCCAACCACCAGGCGCGCGGGTTCTACGAGCGGGCCGGCTTCGCCGCCGACGGAGCAACCGCGGGTTACCCGGTCGCCCGCCCCGACGGGTCGGTCATCGAGCTGCCCGAGCTCCGCTACACCCGAGCCCTGCCCTGAGGAGGGCGCCTGTCCGGGGCCGACCGGTACCATCAGCAGCAGCAGCACCGTCACGTAGACGTACATGTTGCTGAACAGCAGCCCGGTGTCAGTGAAGTGGTCGGCGTAGCTCCAGATGATCCGGCTGGACAGCAGCGCGGACAAGCCGGCGAACAGGCCCAGCCGGGTCCACCGCAGCCACCCCCGCGCGGCCAGGCCGCGATCGAGGAACAGCAGCAGCGCCGGCAGCGTCCACACCAGGTGGTGTACCCAGGTCACCGGGCTGACCAGGCAGCCGGCCACGCCGGTCAGGGCCACCCCGCCGAGGTCGTCGCCGGCGGCGCCCGCGCGGCGTATCCGTACCACCCACACCGCGAGCGCGGCCACGACCAGGACGGCCCACAGCGCGGTGCTCGGGTCGGTCGGGTCCAGCCGGGCGACCAGCCCCTCCAGGGACTGGTTGGAGATGAACGACAGGGTGCCGACCCGGTCGGTGTCCCACAGCGCGCTGGTCCAGAACTCCCGGGAGGCGTCCGGCGCGACCAGCATCGCCAGGATCGTCGCCGCCGCGGTGGTCGCCATCGCGACCAGGGCCGGCCGGTACCGCCGGGTCACCAGCAGGTACAGGATGAAGATCCCCGGAGTCAGCTTGACGGCGCTCGCGAGCCCGACGAGTACCCCGCCGTACCGGGAGCCGCGCCCGACGAACCACCGGAAGTCGGCCAGTACCACGCACAGCAGCAGCATGTTGACCTGGCCGAAGCTGACCGTCTCGCGCAGTGGCTCGAACACCGCCACGACCACCGCCGCGACCGCCACGGTGAACCAGCGGGTCCAGCCGTACCGGGCGGCGACCGGGCGCAGGAACCAGTCCAGGACCACCACGGTGGCCAGGACGGTACCGGCGATGGTCAGCGCGTTCACCGCCCACCACGGCAGGATGGCCATCGGCGACATGACCAGCGCCGCGAACGGCGGGTAGGTGAAGCCGTACCTGCTGTACGGCTTGACGTAGTCGTAGATCTCGCCGTTGCCGTGCGCCCAGTAGTTGACCGCGCCGAAGTAGACCTTGAGGTCGAACGAACCGTGCCGGGGCGTGAACGCGGCCAGGAACCACCACACCGCACCGGCCAGCGCGAGCACGACGAGGAGCTGGGCGACGGTGCGTCGGCTCACCACTCCCCCTGTCCCTGACGCTCGGGCTCTCACGTAGTTTCTAACACCATGGCGCTCGGGTATGTCCGGACGGCAGGTCCCGGCGAGGCCGACGAGATCGCCCGGATCCAGCTCGCCACCTGGCGTACCGCGTACCGCCGGCTCCTGCCCCGCCACGTCCTCGACGGGCTCGACGAGGACTGGCTGGCGCAGCGCTGGCAAAACGCGATCGAGGCGCCCCCGTCGGACCGGCACCGGGTACTCGTCGCCGTCGAACAGGCCGGGTCATCGTACCTGGTGGGGTTCACCGCGACCGGCCCGGCGGACGAGGCGGCGCTGGCCCCGGGTGAGGGCGCCCTCGGCCCGGACGTGGCCGCGGTCACCGAACTGCTCGTAGAGCCGCGCTGGGGCCGCCGCGGGCACGGCAGCCGCCTGCTGGCCGCGTCGGTCGACCTGTGGCGCGGGGACGGCTTCACGACCGCGGTCGCCTGGGCGTACGAGGACGACGCCGCAACGCGGAAGTTCCTGACCGGCGCTGGCTGGGCTCCCGACGGCGCGCGCCGTGCGCTGGACGTCGACGATCTGCTGGTACCCCAGTTGCGGCTGCACGTGTCAGTCGAGGAGAGCACCCAGCCCGACGGTGAGCCCCGGCCGCTGGACGACTGAGCGGACCGCGAGCAGTACCCCCGGCATGAACGCGGCCCGGTCGTACGAGTCGTGCCGGATGGTCAGCGTCTCCCCGGTCGTGCCGAAGAGCACCTCCTGGTGCGCCAGCAGCCCGGCGGCGCGCACCGAGTGCACGCGTACCCCCTCGACGACCGCGCCCCGCGCACCCGGCAGCTCGTCCTTGGTCGCGTCCGGCGGCTCGCCGAGGCCCGCCGCGGCCCGGGCGGCCGCGATGCGCGCCGCGGTCTGCAGGGCGGTACCGCTCGGCGCGTCCACCTTGTTCGGGTGGTGCTGCTCGATGATCTCGACCGAGGGGAAGAACCGGGCCACCCGCTCGGCGAACTCCATCATCAGCACCGCGCCGACCGCGAAGTTCGGCGCGATGATCACACCGACGTCCGGCTTGCGGGACAGCCACGTCCGGACCCGCTCCAGCCGGTGCTCGGTGAAGCCGCTGGTACCGACGACGACGTTGATGCCCTGGTCGATGCACCAGTGCAGATTGTCCAGTACGACGTCGGGCGTGGTGAAGTCCACGACCACCTCGGCACCCGCGTCGGACGCGCTGAACAACCCGTCGCCCTGGTCGATCATCGCCACCAGCTCGAGGTCTTCCGCGGCGTCGACGACCCGGCAGACCTCGCTGCCCATGCGCCCCTGCGCGCCCAGTACGCCGACCCGGATCGGATCGTGTTCGTCAGTCACCCCGCCAACTTAGCGGATGTGCTGGCGCTCGCTCCGCTCGCTGTAACTCTGGCGGGGCAGGCGGCGGGTCAGACCGCGAAGTCGTGGTCGGCGAACGGGCCGACGACGGCCAGCGACATCGGCTCCACGAACAGGTCCGCGGCCACCGCCCGGACCTGTTCGCTCGTCACCCCCTCCACCCGGGCGAGCAGGTCGTCGACGGTGAGCAGCTCGCCGTAGACCAGTTCACCCTTGCCGAGCCGGGTCATCCGGGAACCGGTGTCCTCCAGGCCGAGTACCAGCGCGCCCTTGGTCATCCCGCGGCCGCGCGCCACCTCGGCGTCGGTCAGCCCTTCGGCCGCCACCCGGGCCAGTTCGGTCCGGGCCAGGTCGAGGACCTCGTCGACCTTGCCCGGCGCGCATCCGGCGTACACCGCGAAGGTCCCGGTACCGGCGTACTGCGACGTGTACAAGTACACCGAGTAGGCCAGCCCGCGCCGCTCCCGGATCTCCTGGAACAGCCGGCTGGACATGCCGCCGCCCAGGCAGTTGTTCAGTACCCCGAGCGCGAACCGGCGTTCGTCGAGCCGCGCGATCCCGGGCCCGCCGAGGACGAGATGGGCCTGCTCGGTGTCCTTGTCCCGGACGACCACCTGCCCGCGGCGGGTGACGACGCGGGTCGGGCGGCGCATCGGCGCCGGTTCGGCGGCCGGCCCGTCGGCAAGTGGCGTGGCCCGGAACAGCTCGACAAGCTTGTCGTGGTCGAGGTTCCCGGCCGCGGTCACGACCAGGTTCGGCGGCCGGTACCGGCGGCGCCAGAAGCCGTGGATCTGCTGGCGGTCCAGCGCGCTGACCGTCCCCGCGGTACCCGACACCAGCCGGCCCAGCGGGTGGTCGCCGTAGATCGCGTGGGCCAGCAGGTCGTGTACCTCGTCGTCGGGCTCGTCGTCGTGCATGGCGATCTCTTCGAGGATCACCGCCCGCTCGGTCTCCACGTCGGCCGCGGCCAGTACCGAGGAGGTGAGCAGGTCACCCAGCACGTCGACGACGAGCGGCAGGTCCGCGTCGAGTACCCGCGCGTAGTAGCAGGTGTACTCCTTGCTGGTGAACGCGTTGGTCTCCCCGCCGACCGCCTCGATCTCGGCGGAGATGTCCAGCGCGCTGCGCCGCCTGGTGCCCTTGAAGAGCAGGTGCTCCAGGAAGTGCGAGGCACCGGCCAGCGCCGGCGCCTCGTCCCGGGAGCCGACCCCGACCCAGATCCCGACCGACACGCTGCGCATCGCCGGTACCGGCTCGGTCAGGATGCGCAGCCCGTTGGGCAGGACGATCCGCCGTACCGCCCCGCCCAGCGTGTCCCCGTGGCTGCTGGTGTTCAGCGCTGGCGCCGGCGCCGCCGGCGCTGCTCGTCGCCCTCACCGCCGTCGTCCTCGCCGGCCGGCGCGTCACCGGCCGGGCCGCGGTCGGCCCCCCGGGACGGTCCCCGGTCGCCGTGCCCGCGCTCGCCGCGGTCGCGCGGACCCCGGTCGCCCCGGTCCCGGCCGGCCGGCCGGTCGCTGCCGCCCTCCGGGGCCTCCTCGCCCTCCGGCCGTACCTTGTCCAGGTAGATCTTGCCGCGCTGGTCGATGTCGGCGATCTGTACCTCGACCTTGTCGCCGACGTTGAGGAAGTCCTCGACCTTGTCGACCCGCTTGCCGTTGCCCACCTTGGAGATGTGCAGCAGGCCGTCGCGGCCGGGCAGCAGCGAGATGAAGGCGCCGAACGCGGCGGTCTTCACGACGGTACCGAGGAACTTGTCGCCGACCTTCGGCATGGTCGGGTTGGCGATCGCGTTGATCCGCTCCACCGCTGCCTCAGCGGACGGCCCGTCGGTCGCGCCGACGTAGATCGTGCCGTCGTCCTCGATGGTGATCTCCGCGCCGGTCTCGTCCTGGATCGCATTGATGGTCTGGCCCTTCGGCCCGATCACCATGCCGATCTTGTCGACCGGGATGCGGATCGTGGTCACCCGCGGCGCGTACTGCGACATGCCGGCCGGCGAGGCGATCGCGTCGGCCATCACGCCGAGGATCGTCTGCCGGGCGTCGTGCGCCTGCTCCAGTGCGCCGGCCAGGACGTCGGACGGGATGCCGTCCAGCTTCGTGTCCAGCTGCAGGGCGGTGACGAAGTCCGTGGTACCGGCGACCTTGAAGTCCATGTCGCCGTACGCGTCCTCGGCACCCAGGATGTCGGTCAGCGTGACGTAGCTGGTCTTGCCGTCGACCTCGTCGGAGATCAGGCCCATCGCGATGCCAGCGACCGGCGCCTTGAGCGGTACCCCGGCGGACAGCAGCGACATCGTGGACGCGCAGACCGAGCCCATGCTGGTCGAGCCGTTGGACCCGAGGGCCTCGGAGACCTGCCGGATCGCGTACGGGAACTCCTCGCGGCTGGGCAGCACCGGGATCAGCGCCCGCTCGGCGAGCGCCCCGTGGCCGATCTCGCGCCGCTTCGGCGCGCCGACCCGGCCGGTCTCCCCGGTCGAGTACGGCGGGAAGTTGTAGTTGTGCATGTACCGCTTGGTCTTCTGCGGCGACAGGGTGTCCAGCGCCTGCTCCATGCGCAGCATGTTCAGCGTGGTGACCCCGAGGATCTGGGTCTCGCCGCGCTCGAACAGGGCCGACCCGTGTACCCGTGGCAGCACCAGTACCTCGGCGGTCAGCGGCCGGATGTCGCGCAGCCCGCGCCCGTCGATGCGGACCTGGTCGCGCAGGACCCGGGTCCGTACCTCCTTCTTGGTCACCGACCGGAAGGCGGCGCTGATCTCCTTCTCGCGCCCCTCGAACTGGGTGGCCAGCCGCTCCTTGGCGGCCTCCTTGATCCGGTCGAGGGCCTCTTCCCGCTCGACCTTGCCGGCGATGCGCAGCGCCTCGGCGACGTCCTCGCGGACGGTGGCCTCGACGGCGGCGTACGTGTCGTCCTCGTGGTCCAGGAAGACCGGGAACTCCTCGACCGGCTTGGCCGCCACCGCGGCCAGCTCCGCCTGGGCCCGGCACAGCTCGCGGATCGCCGGCTTGGCGGCCTCCAGGCCGCTCGCGACGACCTCCTCGGTCGGCGCGGTCGCGCCGCCCGAGATCAGGCTGATGACGTTCTCGGTGGCCTCGGCCTCGACCATCATGATCGCGACCTCGCCGTCGGGCAGCGCGCGCCCGGCGACGACCATGTCGAACGTGGCCCGCTCCAGCTCGTCGTGGGTCGGGAAGGCCACCCACTGGCCGTCGACGTGCGCCACCCGGGTGGCCCCGACCGGACCGCTGAACGGCAGGCCGGACAGCTGGGTGGACAGCGACGCGGCGTTGATCGCCACCACGTCGTACGCGTGCTGCGGGTCCAGCGCCAGCACCGTCTCGACGACCTGGACCTCGTTGCGCAGGCCCTTGACGAAGGTCGGGCGCAGTGGCCGGTCGATCAGGCGGCAGGTGAGGACCGCGTCCTCGGTGGGCCGGCCCTCGCGGCGGAAGAACGACCCGGGGATCCGCCCGATCGAGTACATCCGCTCCTCGACGTCGACGGTCAAGGGAAAGAAGTCGAACTGGTCCTTCGGGGTCTTGCTCGCCGTGGTGGCGGACAGCACGACGGTGTCGCCGAGTTGGGCGATCACCGAGCCGGCGGCCTGCTTGGCGAGCCGGCCGGTGGAGAAGGTCACCGCGCGGGTACCGAAGCGCCCGTTGTCGATGGTCGCGGTGCTGTGCTGGGTGCCGAGAGTCTGCTCGGTCATGGGAAAGGTGTGCTCCTTCGGTCGTGGGTACGACCTCGGGGAGCTTCCAGGCGGCCGGTCTTCGATCGAAGCCTCCGGGACCGGCGAGGTTCCGAAGGCCACTACCGAGGACCGGTGCGCTCGCGGCGGTGCCGTGGCTCCCCTGTCCTGAGGCGGGGTACCCGAATGTGGTTACTCAATCGGGGAGCGGCTCGCCGCTCCCCGATCAGGGTCGTGCTACCGGCGCAGGCCGAGTCGCTCGATGAGCGAACGGTAGCGCTGGATGTCGGACTTCTGCAGGTAGTTGAGCAGGCGACGACGGCGGCCGACGAGCAGCAGCAGGCCACGACGGCTGTGGTGGTCGTGCTTGTGGGTCTTGAGATGCTCGGTCAGGTCGGAGATCCGCCTGGTCAGGACCGCGACCTGGACCTCCGGGGAACCGGTGTCGCCCTCGTGGGTTGCGTAATCCTGCATGATCTTGGTCTTGAGTTCTGCCTCGAGCGCCATGTTCTCCCTATCTCGGGTGGTGTCTGGCCCCGCACCCGCGGCGTCGGGCAGGCACGCGGAGCCCGTACCCGTAACCCGGGTACGACGCAAGGCTACCAGGCCCCACCCGACCACCCGGAAAGGACGGGCCTGCTCAGCTCAGTACGGTACGGGTGTCGGTGACGTCCTGGGAGATCTGGGCGGTCAGCGGCTCGAGGCCGTCGTACGAGCGCATCTCGCGCAGCCACGCGACGAAGTCCACGGCCAGCCGCTCGCCATACAGGTCGCCGTCGAAGTCCAGCGCGTAGGCCTCGACCCGCCGTTCGCGCCCGGAGAACGTCGGATTGGTACCGATCGACACCGCCGCCATGTGCCGTTGCGAGCGCCGGACCAGCCAGGCGGCGTACACCCCGTCGGCCGGGATCGCGGCGTACCGGCTGCACAGCAGGTTGGCGGTGGGGAAGCCGAGCTCGCGACCACGCTGGTCACCGCGGACCACGACGCCCTCCACCCGGTGCGGCCGGCCCAGCGCCGCGGCGGCGTCCACGACGTCCCCGGCATCGACACAGGCGCGGATGTAGGTGGACGAGAACACCGTGCCGTCACTGGCGATCAGCGGGGTGTCCTCGACGCCGAAGCCGAAGGTACGGCCGAGCCGGGCCAGCAGCGCCTCGTCACCGGCGGCCTTGTGGCCGAACCGGAAGTTCTCCCCGACCACGACCAGGGCGGCGTGCAGGTGCTCGACGAGCACGTCGTGGACGAACTGCTCGGCGGGCAGCCGGGAGAACTCCGGCGTGAACGGGATCACGCACAGCACGTCGGCGCCCAGCGCCTCGATCAGCTCCGCCTTGCGGGCCGGCTCGGTGAGTACCGCCGGGTGCGAGCCGGGCCGGACCACCTCGGCCGGGTGCGGGTCGAAGGTCACCACGACCGACTGCACGCCCAAGTCGCGGGCGCGCTTCACGGTGTGCCCGATGATCTCCTGGTGACCGCGGTGCACCCCGTCGAACACGCCGATCGTGATCGCCGAGCGACCCCAGCCGCTCGGCGCCGCGTCGTAGCCCCGCCAGCGCTGCATCGCGCCTCAGCCTACCGAAGCCAGGAACGCGGCCAGCCCGCCGGCGAGGCCTTCGGCGATCTTCTGCCGGCCGGTGGTACCCGTCATGAACGCGGCGTCGCCGGCGTTGCGCATGTTGCCGCACTCGACGAGGACCTTCGGTACGACCGACAGGTTCAGGCCGGCCATGTCGCTGCGCGGGTTGATCCCGTTGGTACCGATGTAGCTCGAGGTCGGGATGCCGGTACGGGCGCGGTAGCTGTCGCGGATCTTCAGCGCGAGCTGGTGCGAGGGCACGATGATCGCATCCGACGGCGCGCCAACCTTCGCCGGCTCCATGACGTGGAAGCCGTGCCCGCTGGCCGGCGCGCCGTCGCCGTGGATCGAGATGGCCACGTTGGCGTGGGCGTCGTTGCCGATCGCGGCACGCTTGTCGACGCACGGCCCGACGCCGGTGTTGTCGGACCGGGTCATGACGACCTTCGCGCCGGCTGCCTTGAGCAGGGCGGCGAGCCGGGTCGCGACGTCGAAGGTGAACGCCGCCTCCTGGTACCCGCTGTTGGTCTCGGTACCGGTGGTGTCACATGCCTTCGTGCCGGTACCCATCGGGACGGGCTGGTTGATGATCTCCGGATGCGCCCCGTTTCCGCCGTTGTGCCCGGGATCGATCACGATCGTCTTGCCGGACACCGCGCGCAGGTCCAGTGCACCGGCCGCGGCCGGCGGGGCGGAACTCGACGGGGTGCCCGGAGCCGGCGACGACGGGCCGGGCGAGCCGCTGCCCGGGCCGGCGGCGGACGGCATACCTGGCTGCGCCCAGTGCGCCGCGGCCGGGGTACCGGCGCCACATCCTGCGAGCAGGGCCAGGCCGGCGACGGCGAGGCTCAGGCGGGCAAGCACGCGGCTCATGCTACTGGCCGGCCGGAGCGAGCACGACCTGTGCACGCGCGCGGCCGTCCCGTTCCTCGACGATCGCGAGCACCTCGCCGGACGGGTCGAACACCGCGAACGGAGCGGCGATCCCGACCGGCAGCAGCGGCCCGCCGTGGGCGAGTACGCGGGCCTCATCGGCGGTGGCGTCGCGCCGCGCGAAGAACCGGGCCGCCGCCTCGGTCAACGGCAGCGTGATCGGGTCCTCGCGCCCGGCCAACTCGTCGAGCGTCACGGCCTCGTCGAGGCCGCAGCCGCCAACCCGGGTCCGGCGCAGCGCGGTAAGGTGCCCACCGACGTCCAGGGCGGCGCCGAGATCCCGGGCCAGCGCCCGGACATAGGTACCGGACGAGCACTCCACCACGACGTCGAGATCCACGAGATCCCCGCCGAGGCGGACCGCCAGCAGATCGAAGCGGGAAACCGTCACCCGACGCGGCGCGAGCGCGACCTCCTCCCCGGCCCGGACTTTCGCGTACGCCCGCTGCCCGCCGATCTTGATCGCGCTGACCGCGGCCGGTACCTGCGTGATCTCCCCGGTCAGCGCGGCGAGCCCAGCCCGTACTGCCGCTTCGGTGACCTGCGAAGCGGAGGCAGAGGAGATCACGTCTCCCTCGGCGTCGTCGGTCACCGTCGACTGCCCCAACCGGATCGTCGCCGCATACCCCTTGTCCGCACCGATCACGTAGGTGAGCAGCCGGGTAGCGCGGCCGACCCCGATCACGAGTACCCCCGTCGCCATCGGGTCCAGGGTGCCGCCGTGCCCGACCCGTCGCGTTCTCGCCAGTCGCCGGACGCGCGCCACGACGTCGTGCGAGGTGATCCCGGCGGGCTTGTCGACGACGATCAGTCCGGTCGGCTCCACGGAAGCTCAGCCTAGGGCGCGGCCGAGGTGCCCGACGACCGCGGTGTCCACCGGGACGTACAGCGGCCCGCCGGCGAGGACGACCAGGGCCGGCAGCGCCAGTCGGGCAACTTGGCGCAGCGTTACTGCATCGGTGGTACCTACTGGCGGGTGTCCATGGAGGTCTGCAGCGCCCTGCGGGCCTGCTCGCGCTCGTCTTCCACCGGTTCCGGCTTTGGCTTTGCGGTGGCCATTTCCGGGTCCTTCCAGGATCGATGACTACTCGGGAACGGTGTCGCTGGCCGTCCGGGGTGGCCGGAAGGGGTGGCTGGCGACAGCGTCGGTCCGGGTCGGTAGACCCTGGCGCTGGCGGTGCTCGGTGTCGTGGTGACCTGCATGATCACGCACTCCCTGCTCGGTCCTCGGCGACCGCCCGATCGGGCGACAAGCCTGGCCAGCACGGCTCCCCGCGACGGGGAGCTGGCCTAGGAGCAGATCCCGCCGCGGCGGCGAAGGATGAGTACGGCGCGCATGACCCGCCTAATCTATCGTTCAGGTCTCACATCATGCGGGGACTTCCCGCATCCTGGAACGCTCGTTAAGGCAGCTCCAGCGCGCTCCGGATCACCTCGATGACCTCGTCGAGCGAGCCGTCCACGGTGAACCCGGCGGCGAGCCGGTGCCCGCCACCGCCCAGCCCGACGGCCACCTCCGCAACGTCCACCCCGCCCTTCGACCGCAGCGAGACCGTCCATTCCGACCGGTCCGGGTCGTGCGCGGTGCCAGACGCCGCCGAGCTGGACTGGTCGCTTGAGGGTGGCCCTGCCTGCTTGAGGATGCAGGCGACGTCGGCCTCCTCGGCCACCCGTACCGCGTCGATGAGGCCCTCCAGCACGTGCCGGGGCTGGCCGTGCCGCTCCAGGTCGGCCAGGGTCGCATACGACCAGACCAGACCCCGGCCGGCCGCGGCCGCCGGCTCGAAGGTGGCCCGGGCGAGCACGTCGCCGTAGAGCTTCATGGCGCCGAACGGGCGGCTGTCGAACAGGCGCCGGGAGATCTCGGCCGGGCGCAGGCCGGTCGCCAGCAGCCGCGCCGCCAGCTCGTGCACGGCCGGCGTGGTCAGGTCGAACTTGAACGACCCGGTATCGGTGGACAGCGCCACGTACAGGCACTCGGCGATCGCTTCGTCGAGCGGTACCCCGAGCCGGCGCAGCAGTTCCTCGACGACGACCGAGGTGGCCGCCGCGCCGGGGTCGACCAGGTGGATGCGACCGAAGCGGGTGTTGGAGGCGTGGTGGTCGACGACGATGCTGGTGCCGGCCGTGTCCAGCCGGTCGGCCAGCTCGCCGAGCCGGGTCGCGCTCGCGGCGTCGAAGCAGACGAACAGGTCGGGCGCGGCGGGCGCGGCGGACGGGTCGATCAGCAGCTCCCGCCCGGGGAGCTGGTCGAACGGCGGGGTCAGCTCGAACGGCCCGGGAAACGTCGCCTGTACCGGCAGCCCGGCACGGATCAGCCCGAGCCCGCAGCCGAGCATGCTGCCCAGCGCGTCGCCGTCCGGGTTGACGTGGCAGACCAGCAGGATCTCGGGGTCGGCGGGCAGGTCGCGGATGGCCGCGAGAGCGGCGGTCCAGTCCGCCCCGGCGATCGGTTCGGCCGGGGCGGTCGGCTCGGCCGGTAGGGCCGCGACCGGCGCCGCCCGGGTCACCGCTCCTCGCCGGCGGGTACCTCGTGCTGGTCCTCCAGCTTGTACGGCTGGGGATCGCCGGCGTAGTGCGCGCCGGCGGCCCGCCGCTGGATCTCGGCGTCGGACTCCCGCGCGGCGGCCAGCAGCTCGTCGATGTGCTTCGCGTGGTCCTGCACGTCGTCGAGGACGAAGCTGAGCGTCGGGGCGTACCGCAGCCCAAGCGCCTTGCCGACGGTGCTGCGCAGCAGGCCATTGGCGCTCTCCAGCGCGGCTGCGGTGCCGGTCTTGGCGGCGGCGTCACCGAGGACGGTGTAGAAGACCGTGGCGTCGCGCAGGTCGGCGGTGATCCGCGAGTCGGTGATCGTGATCATGCCCAGTCGGGGGTCCTTGATCTGGGTACGCACGACGGAAGCGACCAGCTCCCGTATGCGCTCGGCATGCCGACGTACCCGGGCCGGATCCGTCATCTCGCACCTCCGACGACACGTGACCAACTGTGCTGACATTACCCGGGTACCCACTAATCGTCGTCGCTGTGCACCTTCCGGTGGACCCCTAGGAGTTCCACCTCCGGCCGGCCGGCGACCAGCCGCTCGCAGGCGTCCAGTACCCGGCTGACCTGGGCAGGTTCGGCGGCGACCGCGGCCACCCCGATCTCCGTCCGGCCGTGCAGGTCGAGCGCGCCGACCTCGGCGGCGGCGACCTCGAACCGGCGTAGAGCGGCCACGATCGGCCGCACGTACGAGCGCTTGGCCTTCAGCGACCGGGAGTCGCCGGGCAGCAGGAGGTCGAACACGACGGTCCCGGTGTACACGAGGGCACAGGGTAACCGGGGATCAGCCGAGCCGGGCCACGATTACCGGGGTCGGCTCCTGCGGGATCGGCGCGGCGCCGGCTCCGGCTCGGGGGAAGGGGCGGCGCGGATCACCGGACGCCGAGCTGCCGCCGCGGCCCGGGTAGATCATCAGACCGTTGACCGGATCCGGTACCGCGTCCAGCGCGGCGGTCACGGCCGGCAGGCGGCGGAAGTTGTACCACGCGTCCGAGTCGCGGAACGCGATCTCGAAGATCACGCCCCAGGAGTGGCGCTGCCAGTCCCAGTCGCAGGCGCCGTGGGTGATCGACGCCTCGATGAGGGCGGCCCCGTGCGCGGCGCGCCACTGCTCCGCCGAGAACGCACCGTCGAGTACCTCGATCGACCACCAGTGCTTTTCCACGATCCTCAGACCGTAACGCGGCTCACTTCCGGGCGACCAGCACGTCGCGCAGGATTGCCTGATCCACCCGATGGGACAAGTCCGGGTACTCCACAACAGACAGCCCGTTATCCGCCAGTACCGCGGCGGCGTCCGCCCGGCTCACCACGTGCGTGTTCCAGGAGATGCCCAGTGCGCCGCCGTTGGCGAGCAGCTCGACCCAGACCGGTACCGCCGCCCGGAGCAGGTCGAGCGGGGTACGGCTGCGGCCGCCGCCGGCGTGGCTGCCGTGCGCGACGCCGTACGGGGCGTCGGCGACGATCACGTCGGCGCACCGGGCGCGCAGGAACTGGCGGGCGTCGACGGTGTCGGCGTGGAACATGGTGACCGTCTGCCGGCCGGCGACGGTGGCTTCGAACCGGCGCGCGACGAGCCGGCGCTCCCGCCGTACCGGATGCAGCTCCGCGTGGTGCTTGAGCCGCTTGCGGCGAAGGTACGTGCGCAGGAACGCGGCGTACGCGTCGACCTCCTTGCCGTCGCGCTCGATGCCCACCGCGTGGTACCCGTACCGCAGCGCCTGGTTCAGCGTGGTACCCCGGCCGCACAGCGGATCCAGTACCGTCAGCCGCCGCTCCAGCATCGCCGGCGCCGCCGCGCTGGCGAGCAGCGTCACGTTGAGCAGCAGCCGGGTGAACTGCTCGTTGGTCTTGCCGGCGTACTTCGGGATCGTGATCAGGTCCTCGTCGAACCACGCCAGCGGCGCCAGCTCCACCGGCCGCAAGAGGTCCTGGGTGGGGTGGCGGGGTGCTGGATCAGCACCGACGACCTCGAAGAGCGCGTAGATCGACGAGAGGTTGGCCAGGTACGCCCGGTCCGCCGGGGCCAGTTCCGCGTCGAAGACGACGTACGGAACGCCGCCCAGCCGCTTCTCGGCTATCCCGGCCGGCGGCGCGGAGAGCACGGTCGTCCCGAAGATCGACAGCTCCGCGGCTGTCAGCCGGATCGCGGCCTCCGCGTACACCCGGTTCGTCGACGGGGCGATGAGCAGCGCGTACCGGGACATCCGGGAAATGATAGAGGGGCGCCTGCCGGCGCCCCTCACATCACGCGCGTGGCTTCTCCCGCATCTCGTAGGTCTCGATGACGTCGCCGACCCTGATGTCGTTGTAGTTGCTAAGGGTCAGACCGCACTCGAAGCCCTCGCGGACCTCGGTCGCGTCGTCCTTGAACCGCTTGAGCGAGGAGATGGTGACGTTCTCCGCCACCACCGCGCCGTCGCGGAGCAGCCGGGCCCGGGCGTTGCGCCGGATGAGCCCGGACCGGACGATGCAGCCGGCGATGTTGCCGATCTTGGACGAACGGAAGACCTCGCGGATCTCCGCGCTGCCCAGCTCGGCCTCCTCGTACTCCGGCTTGAGCAGGCCCTTGAGCGCCGCCTCGACCTCTTCGATGGCCTGGTAGATGACCGTGTAGTACCGGATCTCCACGCCCTCGCGGTCGGCGTACTCGCGAACCTTGCCCTCGGCCCGCACGTTGAACCCGATGATGATCGCGTCCGACGCGCTGGCCAGGTTGACATCGTCCTGGGTGACCCCGCCGACGCCCCGGTGAATGATCCTGAGTTGGACCTCTTCAGCGACCACGATCTTGACGAGAGCGTCCTCGAGGGCCTCGACCGAACCGGAGACGTCGCCCTTGAGGATCAGGTTGAGCGTGGTCTTCTCGCCCTCCTTGATCCGGTCGAGCAGGTTCTCCAGGGTGACCCGGCCGCCGCGGTTGGCGATCTGCGCCGCCCTGTCGCGGGCCTGCCGCTGCTCGGCGATCTGCCGGGCGGTGCGGTCCTCGCGCACGGCGAGGAACGTGTCGCCGGCACCGGGTACCGCGGTCAGACCGAGCACCATGACGGGACGGGCCGGACCCGCCTCGGGCAACGGCTGACCGTTCTCGTCGAGCATGGCCCGGACCCGGCCGTGGGCGTCGCCGGCCACGATCGCGTCCCCGACCCGCAGGGTGCCCTGGTTGACGAGCACCGTGGCCACCGGGCCACGACCGCGGTCGAGGTGCGCCTCGATCGCGATCCCCTGCGCGTTGCCGTCGATCGGTGCCCGCAGGTCCAGCGAGGCGTCGGCGGTCAGCAGGACCGCCTCCAGCAGCCCGTCGATGTTCAGCCGGCTCTTCGCGGAGATGTCGACGAACATCGTGTCGCCGCCGTACTCCTCCGCGACCAGCCCGTACTCGGTGAGCTGCTGGCGTACCTTCGCCGGGTTGGCCTCCGGCTTGTCGATCTTGTTCACCGCGACCACGATCGGTACCTCGGCCGCCTTGGCGTGGTTGAGCGCCTCGATGGTCTGCGGCATCACGCCGTCGTCGGCCGCCACGACCAGTACCACGATGTCGGTGGCCTGGGCACCGCGGGCCCGCATGGCGGTGAACGCCTCGTGGCCCGGGGTGTCGATGAAGGTGATCGCCCGTTCCTCGCCCTCGTGCTCGACGCGGACCTGGTAGGCACCGATGTGCTGGGTGATCCCACCGGCCTCGCCGGCCACCACGTTGCTCGACCGGATCGCGTCGAGCAGCTTGGTCTTGCCGTGGTCGACGTGGCCCATGACCGTCACCACCGGCGGCCGGGTGACCAGGCGGTCCTCGGCGATGTCGGCGTCGAGGTCGATGTCGAACCGGGCGAGCAGCTCCCGGTCCTCCTCCTCCCGCGTGACGATCTGCACGTCGAAGCCCAGGTGCTCGCCGAGGAGCAGCAGGGTGTCGTCGGTGCAGGACTGGGTCGCGGTCACCATCTCGCCCAGGTTGAACATCTCCTGGACCAGCGAGCCCGGGTTGGCGTTGATCCGCTCGGCGAAGTCGGACAGCGACGCGCCACGCGGCAGGCGTACCACCTGGCCCTGACCCCGCGGGGCCCCCGAGCTCATGGTCGGGGCGGACAGGTTGTCGAACTCCTGACGGCGCTGCTTCTTCGACTTGCGACCCCGGGTCGGCTTGCCACCGGGACGGCCGAACGCGCCGGCCGCGCCGCCACCGCGGCCGCGACCGCCGGCACCCGGACGGCCCGCGCCCGCGGTGCCCGTGCCGGGACCGCCCCCGCCACCGCCGGGGCCGCCACGGTATCCACCACCGCCCCCGCCACCGCCGGGGCCGCCGCGGTATCCACCGCCGCCTCCGCCGCCTCCGCCGCCTCCGCCGGCACCACCGGCGCCGCCGCGGTATCCGCCACCGCCGCCACCACCGGGGCCGGCACCACCCGCGCCGCCACGGAAGCCACCACCGCCGGGACCGCCGGCGGGACGGCCGGCGCCGGGCGGGCCACCGGGACGCGCCGCCCGGTCCGGGCGGTCACCCGGACGACCGGGACGCTGGGTCGGCATCTGCGACGGGGTCGGCCGGGGGCCGCCCATCGACGCCGGGTTGGGCCGCGGCGGCATCGACGCGGGGTTGGGCCGGGGCATGCCGGTCGGCGTCGGGCGGCCACCGCCACCGACGCCGAAGGGGTTGTTGCCGGTCCGGGGCGGCCGGGTGGCACCGGGGCGGGGCGCCACGGGGGTACCGGGACCGGGCCGGCCCGGGGCCGGCGTCGCGCTCGGACGCGGTGGTACCGCGCCGGGACCGGGCCGGGGCGCCACCGGGGCGCCGGGGCCGGACGGCTCCGCAGGCGGACGCTGCCGGGCCTGCTGGGCCGCCTTGACAGTCGCCTCCTGCTCAGCCTTGAGGGCCGCCGCGCGCACTTCGGCGGCGGCGACCTCGATGTCATGGGCGCTCGCCGGCTTGACCACCGGCGGAGCCATCGGAACGGGGGCCTTCTTCGCCGCCGCCTTCTTCGGCGGGGCCGGTCGGGCCGAAACCCGGGGTTCGCCTGCGGGTGCCGCCGGTGCCGAAACTACGGGCGTAGGCGTAGGCGCCGGAGCCGGTGCCGAACCGGCCTCCAGCGCAACCCGGAGCCGACGCGCGACGGGAGCCTCGACGGTACTCGACGCGGACTTGACGAACTCACCCATCTCCTTGAGCTTGGCGAGCACGGTCTTGCTCTCGACGCCGAGCTCCTTCGCCAGCTCGTGTACGCGGGCCTTGCCTGCCACTGCACTCCTCACTCCGAGGCCGCGCGGGCAGGTACCCGCGGCGACCTCATTCCTGCACTTGAAGCCTGATCATTGCGGCGACTTCATCGTGTGCTCATGTCGGTCGTCCTACCTTGCGGTCGGGCGGGGTTCGCGGCCCCGCCGGGTGTCCCGGGCGTCGCGAGCAACGCGGCCAGCGGTCCGGTGTCGACGACACCGGAGACGCGCAGTGCGCGCCCGAAGGCGCGCCGGCGCTCCGCCAGTGCGAGGCAGACCGGGTCCGGGTGCAGATGCGCTCCCCTACCCGGTCGGATGCGCGCCGGGTCGGGCTCGACGACGATCGACTCGTCCTCTCGCACAACCGCGACGGCTCGCAGCAACTCGGAGGCTTGGGCACGCTTCCGGCAACCCACGCAGGTGCGTACCGGAGACGCGCCGCGTACCACTCAGAGAGTCTACCCCGCCGCCTCGGCGTGAGCCGAGCCCTGGTGCCCTGCTCCGCCGGCCGCCGGGCTGCCGTCCACCGGGGCGGCATCGGAACGGATGTCGATCCGCCATCCGGTCAGGCGCGCGGCCAACCGGGCATTCTGCCCCTCCCGCCCGATAGCGAGCGAAAGCTGGTAGTCCGGAACCGTCACCCGGGCCGTCCGGGTTGTCGCATCCACCACCTCGACGCGCAGCGCCTTGGCGGGAGATAGCGCATTTCCGACAAACGTCGCAGGGTCCTCAGACCAGTCGATGATGTCGATCTTCTCCCCGTGCAGCTCGCTCATCACCGCGCGGACCCGCTGCCCCATCGGCCCGATGCAGGCACCCTTGGCGTTCACCCCGGGTTGGGTGGACCGTACCGCGATCTTCGTCCGGTGGCCGGCCTCCCGCGCGATCGCGGCGATCTCGACGGTACCGTCGGCGATCTCCGGTACCTCCAGCGCGAACAGCTTCTTGACCAGACCGGGATGCGACCGGGACAGGGTGATCTGCGGCCCGCGGAAGCCCTTGGCGACGTGTACCACCACGCATTTGAGCCGCATGCCGTGCGCGTAGACCTCACCGGGTACCTGTTCGGCCGCCGGCAGTACTGCCTCCAGCTTTCCCAGGTCGACGGTGACGATGCCCTTCTCCGTGCGCGCCTCGTGCGCCTGGACCACCCCGGTGACCAGGTCGCCGTCGCGCCCCGCGTACTCGCCGAAGTGCACCTCGTCGGTCGCCTCCCGCAGCCGTTGCAGGATGACCTGCTTGGCGGTCATGGCGGCGATCCGGCCGAAGTCGTGTGGGGTGTCGTCGTACTCCCTGACGACGTCCCCGTCGGCATCCAGTTCCTGGGCGTAGACGGTGGCGCCGCCGGTCTTGCGGTCGATCTCGACCCGGGCGTGTGGGTTCGCGCCTTCGGTGTGCCGGTACGCGGTGAGCAGCGCCGTTTCGATAGCGGAGAGGATCGTCTCGTACGGGATCTCCCGTTCGCGCTCCAGCGCGCGGAGGGCCGCGAGGTCGATGTTCACTCCTCGTCCTCCTCATCGTCGTCGAGCCCATCGAGCTCGGTGTCCTCGTCGAGGCGCCCGAACTCGATCTGCACCCGGCCCGGCCCCAGGTCCGGATAGCACCAGCCGTGCCGCTCGCCGGCGATCTCCAGTACGATCCCCGTCTCGTCCGCGCCGACCAGCCGGCCGGTGAGCTGCCGCTCTCCCGCGGTCACGGCAATCAGGCGCCCGATGTTACGGCGCCAGTGGCGTGGCTGGGTCAGTGGCCGGTCCACGCCCGGTGAGCTGACCTCCAGCACGTACTCCCGTTCGCTGAACTCGCCGCCGGTCTCCTCGGCCGCGTCGAGCGCGGCGGAGATGTCCCGGGACAGGTCCGCCACCGCGTCGAGGCTGACCCCGTGGTCGCCGTCGACCGTGATCCGCAGGACGTGCCGGCGCCCGGCACGGGACACCGACAGCTCTTCGAGCTCGTACCCGGCAGCCTCGACGACCGGTGCGATGACCTCGCGCAACCGGGTCCGCTGGGCGGCGAGGTCGCCGGAGGCACCGAACCCGGACGTCCGGGCCGGACGCGTCGATACCCGACGACCCGTGCCCGGCGCCCGTCCGGCGGCGCGATCTCGACGGACCATCGCGCACCTCCGATCTTCACGTGTTCGATCCGGGCGGGTCCGCCGAAGCGGACAGACCGAGATGCCGCCCCGGGCTGCCGCGGGCGGCGGCTGGGCAGAGCGTAACTCGCCGTAACCCGTCATGGGGCCTACGGCACTCCGAGAGCGCGGTTCGGTGCACTCCGCTACCACGCAATCGCGCCCATGGTGTTCACTGTGCCGGTGTGGATGGGGCGGGCCCGACTGAGCCGGCGTGCCGCGCTCGCGGGAGTGGCGGGCGCGGGTGCCGCCGTCGCGCTGGGCGGCTGCTGGCCGGCCAAGAACAATCCGGCCGCCCGTCCCACGCCGCACCCGTTGACGCCGGTGGTCGCGGGTACGCTCGCGCTGATCGGCCGGTACCAGGGCACGATCGCCGCCTACGACGACCTCGGTACCCGGCTGCAACCGCTGCTCAAGGAGCATCAGACACACCTTGACGCGCTGCGCCGCGCGATGGGTACCCCCATCTCGTCGGCCTCGGCGACCGCCAGCGCGAGCGCCCCGCCGAGCGTCGCCCCCGACCAGGCCGGCGCGCTGGCCGCGCTGCACGCCGCCGAGCAGGCCGGCCAGGCCGAAGCGGCGGCCGCCTGTCTCGCCGCGGCGCCCGACTACGCCGCGCTGCTCGGTTCGATCGCCGCCTGCCGAGCCACCCACGTCGAGGTGCTTACATGAGCGCCGCGACGGATGCGCTCAGCGCAGCGCTGGCGGCGGAGCATGCGGCGATCTTCGGGTGCGGGGTGATCGGCCCGCGGCTGAGCGGTGCGGCGCTCACCCAGGGGCAGCAGGCGGAAGCCGCGCACCGGGACCGCCGGGACCGCCTGATCGTGCGGCTGACCAAGGTCGGCATCGCAGCGCCGGCCGCGCTCCCGGCCTACGCGCTGCCGTTCCCGGTCACCGACCCGGCCAGCGCGCAGCGCCTCGCCGTCCAGTTGGAGGAGCGGACCGCGGCCATCTGGCGGGTCGCGCTGGGGCCGACCACCGGCGACGACCGGAAGGTGGCCCTCGACGCGCTGACCGACTGTGCACTGCGGGCGGCCCGCTGGCGGCGCGCGACCGGCGAACAGCCGGGCACGGTACCCCTTCCATAGCCCCCTCTCCCGTAAGCGTGCCATCGCGTAGGCGGCCCGCATTTTTCCGGCTCTCCCGCCCTCACTCTGTATGTCGTCAAGGTGACGTGGGGGAGGTGGGGAGCGGTGGAGAACTCGATCATCCGCTGGCTGGGCCCGGGTTGTGCCGGGGCCTGACGTTATCGAAGGGGCGCGGCGGTCCTTGGGGGAGGACGCCGCGCCCCGGTGCGTCCTTGGTCAGGTCGCCGTCGGCCGGAAGATCCACCACATACCGCTGGCCGCAGCCGGTGCCCGGCACCGCCCCGGCCGGCCGGAGCGGGTCGCCGCTGTGCCGCCCGCATTCGAGAAGGAGCCGGCCACCGGTGCGGGCGCGGGCGTACTCGACGACCCAGGCGGGCAGCACCGCCCGCGCCCCGCAGCACGGGGAGGCGAAGACGTAGGCGGGCGGCTGACCGTCGCCCTGTGGCCGGCGACCTGGCTCCATGGTGGCAACATACTATCACCTTATATCGTAGGCCCTGCAAGATTCCGAGCATGCCAAGCACTTGAAGCCCCGCGGCTCCCCGTGGTCGAATCGGTGGGCCGACAAGGGAGCAGACTGATGCCGCGGATGCCGGATTACCAAAGGATCGCCAACGACATTCGCGGGAAGATCACCTCGGGCGAGCTGAAGCCGGGTGACCGGCTCCCGTCGATCAGCCAGTTGCAGAAGCAGTACGGCGTCTCGGCCCAGCCGGTCAAGAGCGCACTGCTCGTGTTGCAGACCGAGGGGATGGTCGAAGGGCACCAGGGCCGGGGCGTCTTCGTCATCGACCGTACTCAGGAGTGACCAGCCACCCCGCTCCGGACAACCCCCGCTGGCAGCTCGCGGAGCGGGTGACCGATGCGGTGCGGCGCCGGTTCTCGGCACAAGTACTGGCGATCGGCGTGCACGGCAGCCTGGCCCATGGCGACGACGGCGAGGACAGCCAGGTCGATCTCGTGGTGGTGACCTACGAGCCGGGCGAAGGTCCCCGGCCGGCGACCCGGCGGGTCGAGGGCGTGATCGTCGACCTCGGGGTCATCGGTGCCGACGAGTACCTGGGCCACGCCCGTACCCTGTCGACCGGGTGGCCGCTGGCCGCGGACCAGTACCTGACGACCGCCGCCACGTTCGACCCGGACGGCTGGTACGAGCTGCTGCGCGACACCCACCTCGCCCGGTTGGCCGAGGCCGGCGCCGGAAAGTTCACGGCGCTGGCCCGCGAGGCCTGGTACGGCGCGTTCTCCGCGGCCGCCCGGGCCCGCCAGCTCGCGGTCTGGCATGACACCGACACCGCACTCGTCGCGCTCTCCGACGCCCGGGTCGCCGCCGCGGTGGTCGACGGGCTGCTGAGCCGGACGTACTTCCGGGACGGGCCGGACGCGGTACGGCGCACGGGGCTCGCCGGTGCGCCGATGGGCGAGCTCGACGAGCGGCTCGCCGGGCAGGCGGCCGAGCTGGCCCGGCGCGGCCGGCCGGTGGACGGCGAGATCGCCGACCTGTTCACCTGAGGACGATGTCGAAATCGACCGGACAGCTTCTACTCTTCGTCATGGAACAGATCCTGATGACCGGCCTCGGGTACGGCGAATCACCCCGCTGGCACGAGGGCCGACTGTGGCTCGCGAACTGGGGTACCCAGGAGATCGTCGCGGTCGATCTCACCGGCGCCAGCGAGGTCGTCGCGAGGGTACCGACCACCATCCCGTACTCGATCGACTGGCTGCCCGAGGGCCGCCTGCTGGTCGTGTCCGGCCAGGAGGCGCTCCTGCTACGCCAGGAGCCCGGCGGGTCGCTGGTGACCCACGCCGACCTGAGCGGGCTCGGCAAGGTCTTCAACGAGATCGTGGTGGACGGCCGGGGCAACGCCTACGTCAACGGCGAGAACGTCGTCCTGGTCACCCCGGATGGTTCGGCCCGACCGGTGGCCGACGGCCTCGCCTTCGGCAACGGCATGGCTGTGACGCCGGACAACTCGACGCTGATCGTCGCCGAGTCGCACGGCAGGCGGCTCACCGCCTTCGACATCGGTACCGACGGCGGCCTGTCGAACCGGCGGGTATGGGCCGACCTGGGCGACGGCGTACCCGATGGCATCTGCATCGACGCCGAGGGCGCGGTCTGGTACGCCGACGTGCCGAACAAGCGCTGCGTACGGGTCCGCGAGGGTGGCGAGGTGCTGCAGATGGTCCAGCTCGACCGGGGCGGCTTCGCCTGCATGCTCGGCGGGCCGGACGGGCGGACGCTGTTCATCCTTGCGGCGCAGTGGCGCGGCATGGAGAACATCGGCGACCCGGGACGCACCGGCCAGGTACTCCTCACCCAGGCGCCGGCACCCGGGGCCGGCTGGCCGTAGCTGACGGACGGGGCACACTAGCCGAGGCCGCTGACCCCGATCCCCTTGCCGATCAGGAACGTCGCGCCGGCCGCCGCCAGGCCCAGCGAGAGCTGGCGCAGCCCGCTGAGGTACCACTTCTTGTTCGTGAAGCGGGCGGTCAGCGCGCCGGCGCCGAACAGCCCCACCCCGCCGACCGCCAGCGAGAGCCAGAGCGCGGTCGCGCCCAACAGGTACGGCAGCAGCGGTACCAGAGCGCCCGCGGAGAAGCACAGGAACGAGGAGAGCGCCGCGGTCCACGGGCTGGGCTGCTCGTGCGGGTTGACGCCCAACTCCTCCTGTGCGTGTACCCGCAGTGCCTCGTCCACGTTCTTGGACAGCTCGGCGGCGACCTCCCGGGCCAGGTGCTCGGGCAGGCCGCGGGCGATCCACATGTCGGCCAGTTCGTCGGCCTCCACGTCCGGGTGGCGCTCCAGTTCGCGGCGCTCCTTGGCCACCTCGTGCGCCACCTGGTCGTTCTGCGTCCGTACGCTGGTGTACTCGCCGAGCCCCATCGACACCGCCCCGGCGACCAGGCCGGCGAACCCGGTCAGGATCACGTTGTGGGTCGAGACGCCACCGCCGCCCACCCCGGCGATCAGCGCGATGTTGGTCACCAGGCCGTCCATCGCGCCGAACACGGCCGGCCGGAGCCAGCCGCCGGACACGTCGGCGTGGTGCCCGGATTCGTAGGCCGCCGGCGTCTGCTCCTCCTCCGCCAGCTCGCTCATGGAAGCGTCAGGATGTCGGCGCCGTCGTCGGTCACCACGAGGGTGTGCTCGAACTGCGCGGTCCACCGGCGGTCCTTGGTGACCACGGTCCAGCCGTCGGCCCAGGTGTCGTACTGGTAGGTGCCGAGCGTGATCATCGGCTCGACCGTGAAGGTCATCCCGACCTCCATGATTGTGCTCAGCTGCGGGTTGTCGTAGTGCGGCACGTAGAGCCCGCTGTGGAAGGCCTCGCCGATGCCGTGGCCGGTGAAGTCGCGCACCACGCCGTACCCGAAACGCTTCGCGTACGCCTCGATCACCCGCCCGATCACGTTGATCGGCCGGCCCGGCGCCACTGCCCGGATGCCCCGCATCATCGCCTCGTGGGTCCGCTCGACGAGCAGGCGGGCCTCCTCGCTCACGTCGCCGACGCAGAACGTCGCGTCGGTGTCGCCGTGCACCCCGTCGAGGTAGGCGGTCACGTCGACGTTGACGATGTCGCCGTCCTCGAGCATCGTGGAGTCCGGGATGCCGTGGCAGATCACCTCGTTGACCGAGGTGCAGCAGGACTTCGGGAAGCCCTTGTAGCCCAGGGTCGACGGGTACGCCCCGTGGTCGACCAGGAACTCGTGCACCACCCGGTCGATCTCGTCGGTGGTCACGCCGGGCTTGCAGTGCTCGCCGGCCAGCACGGTGGCCTGAGCGGCCAGCCGGCCGGCGACCCGCATCTTCTCGATCGTCCCGGGCGTCTGGACGTGTGGCCCGGTGTACGGCCGCGGCCGCTTCTTGCCCACGTACTCGGGCCGGCGGATGTGCGGCGGGACGGCCCGCCAGGGTCCGATCGTCCCGGGGGTAAGTGCCGCGCGGGTCCTCATGCCCTCCACCCTATCCAGTCGGTACCGCGGGCAGCCCGTCGATGCTGGTGGCGTTCTTCTTCGCCTGGTACTCGACGACCTCCGCCGGGCTCTTGCGCTCCCAGAATCTCGGCAGCAGGTCGCGGTCGCCCTCGTAGGACATCAACGGGACTGAGTACCCGCACGAGTCGGCGACCCGGCTGACCGCAACCTCGATGACCGTGCGCGGCCCCGGCAGCGGGTCGGCGAACAGCGGGTACAGCTCGGCGTAGCCGGGGTCGGTCGGGAAGTGCACCCGGCCCCGGCCGTGCAGCCGGACGATGTTGGGCGGCCCGGCGAAGGCGCAGAACATCAGGATGATCCGGCCGTCGTCGCGCAGGTGCGCGATGGTCTCCGCGCCGCTGCCGCCGTAGTCGAGGTAGGCGACCCGCAGCGGGTCGAGGACCACGAAGCTGCCGGCCAGGCCCTTGGGCGAAATGTTCAGGTGGCCGTCGGGCGCGCTCGGCGCGGTACCGATGAAGAACAGCGGCTGCGCCAGGATGAACTCGCGCAGCCGCCCGTCGATCCGTTCGTACTGCTTCCCCATGCCCCGATCGTGCGCGCCGGGTCCGGATGGCGGGAGCCCATTCCTACAGAGCGAGCGCCTTCTGCTTCGCCGCCGCCTCGACGAACGCCGCGATCACCCGGAAGTCGTCGGTGTCCTCCGGGTGCCACTGCACGCCCAGCGCGAACGGCAGGTCCGGGTCCTCCACCACCTCGATGAGCCGGTCCTCCGGGCACCAGCCGGTGGGGTGCAGCCGGCCCGGGTCCGCGACGCCCTGGTGGTGGAAGGAGTTCGCGGTGATCCGGTCGCCGAGGATGTCGTGGATGCGGGTACCGGGGATCAATTCGACCGTGTGGTGGCCGAACTTCGGCCCGCTGGCCGGCCGGTGGCCGTGGTGCCCGAGCACGTCGGGCAGGTGTTGGTGCAGCCGGCCGCAGTACGCGACAGCCATCAGCTGCATGCCCCGGCAGATGCCCAGCAACGGCAGGCCGACATCGGCCGCGGCACGCATGAGCAGCAGTTCGGCGCGGTCCCGTTGCGGCTTGACCCGGGTCGCCCCGTGCGGCGTGTCGCCGTACAGCGCCGGATCGACGTCGGATCCCCCGGTGAACATGATCCCGTCGATACCGGCCAGGACCTCCGGGTCGGGGTCGTCGGGTGTGATCAGCACCGCCCGGCCGCCGGTCTCGTGCACGGCGTGCACGTAGGACAGCGGTAACACGGCGGAGAAGGTGTCCTGCAGGCCGAAGCGGGCATCCTCGGCATAGGTGGTCAGGCCGATGATGGGCCTCGGCATCGCGCTCACTCTCCCGGATCTGGGCGTACCTTCCGACCCTAGTCCCTCCGGCAAGCCGTCCGAACCAGGTGGAAAACCGTTACGCGCCCTGAACCGGTGGAGTACGGGGCGGACAGTTCAGGCGGCGTGGCCGGTGCTCCTCCGCTGCTGCACCCGGCGAGCGCGAACGCCAGACCCAGAGGCAGCGGCAGGACGGGTCGCATCGAAGACTCCTTCCGGCGGTTACCGGAAAGAGACTTTACTGTTCACTGCTCGCAGTCAACAGCCGCGAACCGGGTACCCGCGGGAGATTGTCGGGCATCCCGGCCCGGGCCAGCCGCTCGTACACCATGCCGCCCTGGTGGGCCAGCGCGCCGACGGTCGCCGGCACGATCGGCAGGATCCAGTTGGCGACGAACCCGCCCGGCGGCAGGTTCGTGATCAGGACGGCGGCGGCCGCTCCCCCGCACCCCTCCACCATGGCCCGCCAGGCCGCCCGCCCGCCGTGGACGACCGCGGCGCGGCGGGCCGCCCGGCCGGACAGTTCCGGGAACCCGTTGGCCGCCCGGTAGTCCCGCCGGCCGAAGTTGGCCCCGGCGATGGCCGCGGTGACCGACAGACCGAGGGTGACCGAGATCAACGCGTCGCGGCTGATCCATATGAGCAGCCCACCGGCGGCGAACCCGATACCGGCGGCCAGCCCGGCCCGGATCCACTCCCGCCGGTCGCCCGGATACCAGTAGTACCGCGTGGTGCCCTCGCCGACCTGCTTGACGATCTGCCCCATGGGGTCAAGGTACCGAGGGCCGGCGGACCGTGAGCGGGATTCAGAAAAGGACCGTGGCGAAGGTACCCACCCGCCGGAACCCGCAGCGCGCGTACACCGCACGGGCGGCGTGGTTGTAGTCGTTGACGTACAGGCTCACGGTCGGCGCGACCCGGGTGAGTGCGTCGCGCAGCACGGCCGCCATGGCGCGGGTACCGACGCCCCGACCCCGCCACTCCGGGGCCACCCACACGCCCTGGATCTGCGCGGTGTGCCGGGTTACCGCCGCCAGCTCCGCCTTGAACACCACTTTCCCGTCGGCGAACCGGGCGTACATCCGCCGCCCGCGGATCAGGTCGGCGACCCGTTCCCGGTAGGCGAAGTCGCCGCCGTCGAGGGTCGGCGAGATCCCGACCTCTTCGGTGTACATCGCCACCGCTGCCGGGTACAGCGCGGTCAATTCGCGGTCGCGGACCAGCCGGACCTGCGGATCGGGCGGTACCGCCGGTGCGGCGCCGGTGGCCAGCAGCGGTTGGCAGGGCCGGACGTCGCGGGCGCGCCCCCACGCCGGGGCGAGCCGGGTCCACAGGTCGAGTACCGCGTCGGCGGTGCCGACCAGCGAGGAACAGCTGCGTCCGTTGAGCCCGGCCAGCTCCGCGAAGGCCGCTACGGCCGCGGGGGTGGCGTGTACCGGGATCAGGTTGTTGCCCAGCCAGCACACCGACTCCAGCGCCTGCGGCGGCCCGTAGCCGAAGACCCGCGCCTCGGTGCGCCACCAGGCCAGCCCGTACGTGTCGATCTGCTCGGCCACCTGCGCTGCGGCGTACGGGTCGCGGTCGAGGAGCCGCTGTACGGCGCTGCGGTCGGAGTCGCCCAGCAGGCGGGCCGGCAGCGTGAGCACGCCCCTAGCCTGCCAGAAATCCGGGCGGTCGGGGATAGGTGGCAATTGAGACGCTGGCCGGGTGCGGATCGGGAGGCTCGGGCCGTTGGTGGTACACAGAACGGACGGCCATCCGGCCGACATCGGTGGCGCCCGGTGCTCTCAGGTCTTGCGCCGGTAGGTTCGCACCGCGAGCGGGACGAACACGACCAGGATCGCGCCGATCCAGACCAGCGCGTGCCAGGCCGGCCCGGCCACCGGGCCGCCGAGCATCAGGCCGCGGACGGCGTTGGACAGGTACGAGACCGGGTTGACCTTCACCCAGGCCTGCAGCCAGCCGGGCATGGTCTGGGTCGGTACGAACACGTTGCTGCCGAAGGTGAGACTTCAATCGCGTGGTTCATGCTCCGAATCCTCCCCGTCGGCCCCGACGACCTCTTGCCAGCGATACGTTACCGATATATCGTCAACCTATCAACGACAGAACGGGGCGAATCATGAGGGACTTCCGGAACATGCACGAAGAGCGGATGCGCGGGTTCGGGTTCGGTTGGCGCGGGCCGTTCCCGCCGCACGGGCACGGCCCGCACGGTCGGGGCCGCGGTCGCGGTCGGGAGCGGGGCGGCCGCCGGGGCAACGTGCGGGCGGCGATCCTGGCGCTGCTGACCGAGCGCCCGATGCACGGGTACGAGATGATCAAGGAACTCGACACCCGTACCGGCGGGGTATGGAGCCCGAGCCCCGGCTCGGTGTACCCGACCCTGCAACTCCTGGAGGACGAGGGCCTGATCACCAGCGAGGAGAGCGGCGGTCGCAAGCGCTTCACGCTCACCGAGGCCGGTCAGCCCGAGGCCACCGCCGCCGCGGCCGACGCGCCGTGGAACGAGTTCAGCGAGGAGACCGTCTCCAGCGGCCAGGACACCAAGGAGGCGATCTTCGGCATCATGAACGCTCTGCGCCAGATCGGCTTCGAGGGCTCACCCGAGCAATGGCAGCGCGCGGTCGCGGTACTCCAGGAAACCAAGCGCAAGCTCTACGGCATCCTCGCCGACCACGACACCGACACCGACACCGACACCGACACCATCTAACCCAGCGGAGCCGGCGCCGGCCCGCCAAGAGCAAGCACCGACAAAGCCCGGGGCGCCGTTCCACGCGTAGGGATCAAGCCTGACCGCCCGGAGCGGGGAACGGCGCCCCGGCCCCAAGCGCAACCACTAGTGCACGGTGACCGTCGGCGTGCCGGTCTCGGCAACCTCCACGCCCATCTCGTCGGCGATCCGCAGCGCCTGCTCGACCAGCATCTCGACGATCTGCGACTCCGGTACCGTCGCGATGACCTCGCCCTTGACGAAGATCTGGCCCTTGCCGTTGCCCGAGGCCACGCCCAGGTCGGCCTCGCGAGCCTCGCCTGGCCCGTTGACCACGCAGCCCATCACGGCGACCCGCAGCGGCGCGGGGAAGCCCTCCAGCGCGGCGGTGACCTGGTCGGCCAGGGTGTACACGTCGACCTGGGCGCGCCCGCAGGACGGGCAGGAGACGATCTCCAGGCCGCGTTCGCGCAGGCCGAGCGACTCCAGGATCGCGGTACCGACCTTGACCTCCTCGACCGGCGGCGCGGACAGCGACACCCGGATGGTGTCCCCGATCCCCTCGGCCAGCAGGGCGCCGAAGGCGACCGAAGACTTGATCGTGCCCTGGAACGCCGGGCCGGCCTCGGTCACCCCGAGGTGCAGCGGGTAGTCGCAGCGCTCGGCGAGCTGCCGGTACGCCTGGATCATCACGACCGGGTCGTTGTGCTTGACCGAGATCTTGATGTCCCGGAACCCGTGCTCCTCGAACAGCGAGCACTCCCACAGCGCCGACTCGACCAGCGCCTCCGGTGTGGCCCGGCCGTACTTGGCGAGCAGCCGCGGATCGAGCGAGCCGGCGTTGACGCCGATCCGGATCGGTACCCGCGCGTCGGCGGCCGCGCGAGCGATCTCGCCGACCTTGTCGTCGAACTTCTTGATGTTGCCGGGGTTGACCCGGACGCAGGCGCAGCCCGCGTCGATCGCGGCGAACACGTACCTGGGCTGGAAATGGATGTCCGCGATCACCGGGATCTGCGACTTGCGGGCGATCTGCGGCAGCGCGTCGGCGTCGTCCTGGGACGGTACCGCCACGCGGACGATCTGGCAGCCGGACGCGGTCAGCTCGGCGATCTGCTGGAGAGTCGCGTTGACGTCGGCGGTCAGCGTGGTGGTCATCGACTGCACAGAGATCGGCGCGCCGCCGCCGACCGGCACGCTGCCCACCATGATCTGGCGGGACGCCCGCCGCGCGGCCAACGGCGGTACCGGTACCGCGGGCATGCCGAGGTTCACAAGACTCACGCAGCACTCACTTCGTGAACAGGGTGATGGGGTTGACGATATCGGCGGCGACCGTCAGCACGGTGAACCCGCCGAAGATCAGGATGACCGCGTATGTGAACGGCATGAGCTTCAGGTAGTTCACCCGGCCGGGGTCGGGGCGGCGCAGCCGGGCATACACCCAGGACCGGACCCGCTCGAACCAGGCGATCGCGATGTGCCCGCCGTCCAGCGGCAGCAGCGGCAGCAGGTTGAACACGCCGACGAAGAAGTTCAGCGAGATCAGGATGTTCAGGAACAGCCACCAGGCGCCGTGCTCCACGGTTTCGCCGCCCAGCCGGCTCGCGCCGACGACGCTGATCGGCGTGTTCGGGTCGCGCGGCTTGCCGGACAGCGAGTCCCAGAGCGCCGGTACCTTCTGGGGGATGCGCCCGATCGCGCCGCCCATCGCGGCGAACACCCGGCCGGTGTAGAGGCCGGACTCCTTGAGCCCCTGGACGGGACCGTAGGTGACGGTCAACGGTACGTTCGGCGGGGGCTCGTAGATCACGCCGAGCGCCGGTACCGTCACCGGCTTCGCGTTGGGGTTGTTCAGCTGATCCAGCGGCCGGCGGCTGGCCGGGATCAGCGAGACGGTCGTCTGCTCGGTCTTGCCGGCCCGCTGGTAGGTGACGTCCACCGGGCCGAAGGTCGAGGAGCGGATGGCCTTCTGCAGGTCGTCGTAGGTCTTGATCGGTTTGTCGCCCAGCCCGGTGATCACGTCGCCGTTCTGCAGGCCGCCCAGCTTTGCCGGCGACGGGGCGTCGGTGGGCACGCAGGTGGCGGTGTCCTCGTTGCCGACCACGCACGGCGCGACCTTGATCGTGGCGGGCTGCCTGGTGATGTCGCCGGCCAGCGGGTTGGGCACGCCGACGAAGACCAGCGTGATCCACAACACCGCGAAGCCGAGCAGGAAGTGGGTGGCCGAGCCGGCGCTCATCACGACCGTGCGCTTCCACAGGGGGTACCGCCACATCGCGCGCGGCTGGTCCGCCGGCGCCACGTCGTCGTCCTGCGGCGTCATCCCGACGATCTTGACGAAACCGCCCAGCGGGATGGCCTTCAGCCCGTACTCGGTCTCGCCGCGCTTGAACGACCACAGGGTCGGCCCGAACCCGGCGAAGTACCGGGTGACCTTCATCCCGAAGGCCTTGGCGGTCGCCATGTGGCCGGCCTCGTGCAGGCACACCGAGATGAAGATGGCCAGCGCGAAGAGCACCACGCCGAGCAGGTACGCCATCAGGCTCCTTCCACTGCCTCCGCGACCAGTGCGCGGGCGGTCTCGCGCGCCCACGCCTCGGCGACGAGCACGTCCTCGACGGTACCCGGTTCGGCGAAATCGGGCGCCTGCGTCAGTACCCGTTCAACGGTATCCACGATGCCCAGGAACGGCAGCGCGCCGGCGGTGAACGCGGCCACACACTCCTCGTTCGCCGCGTTGTAGATCGCCGGACGGCAGCGGCCTGCGCGGCCGGCGGCCTTGGCCAGCGGTACCGCCGGGAAGGTTACCTCGTCCAGCGGCCGCAGCTCCCACGCGTGCGCGGCGGTCCAGTCCACCGCGGCGGCTGCGTCGGATATCCGATCCGGCCAGCCGAGCGCGAGGGCGATGGGCAGGCGCATGTCCGGGGGGCTGCACTGGGCCAGCGTCGACCCGTCGTGGAACTCGACCAGCGAGTGGATCACCGACTGCGGGTGGATCATGACCTGGATCGCGTCGTACCCGATTCCGAACAGCTCGTGCGCCTCGATCACCTCAAGGGCCTTGTTGACCATCGTGGCCGAGTTGATCGTGACGACCGGCCCCATGTCCCACGTCGGGTGGGCCAGCGCCTGCTCCGGCGTGACGCCGGTCAGCTCCGCCCGGCTACGCCCGCGGAAGGCGCCGCCGCTCGCGGTCAGGATCAGCCGGCGCACCTCGGCGACCGCGCCGCCGCGCAGGCACTGGGCCAGCGCGGAGTGCTCGGAGTCGACCGGCACGATCTGGCCCGGCCGCGCCACCGCCCGGACCAGCGGGCCACCGGCCACCATGGACTCCTTGTTGGCCAGCGCGAGCTGGCGTCCCGCCCGCAGCGCGGCCAGGGTCGGTGCCAGCCCGAGCGAGCCGACGACGCCGTTGAGCACGGTGTGGCAGGGCCAGCTCGCCAGCTCGGTCATCGCGTCCGGGCCGGCCAGGATCTTCGGAATGCGGAACCCGCCGGTCGGGTACCCGCGCCGTTGCGCCTCGGCGTAGAACGCGAGCTGCAAATCCTGTACCACCGACGCCCGGGCCACCCCCACGACGCCGACGCCCAGCTCCAGGGCCTGCGCCGCGAGCAGCGCCACGTTGCCCCCGCCGGCACCGAGCCCGACCACCCGGAACCGGTCCGGAGCGCGCCGGATGACGTCGATCGCCTGGGTACCGATCGAGCCGGTCGAACCGAGCAGCACGATCTCGCGGAGGGACGGGGCCACCCGCCCATTGTCGCCGATCGCTCGACCCGGCCGGGGCCGGAGACCGAGCGAGGACGAACCGAGGACGCCCGCCAACAGAATCGGGCGGTGACGTCGGTGTTGTCCGGCCCGGTCGACGTGAACGTCACCTTCGACGACGGCCTGACCATCCTCTACACGCGCAAGTTCACCGGCGCCGGGCCGGACAGCAAGACCGTGTCCCACCAGGTCTTCACCAACACGCCGGGGACCCGGGCACGTTCAGCAGGAGCATCACCGCGACGGCCTCGGGGCCGAACCTCATGCGGTCCAACGCTGTGCCCTAGACCGCCACGTGCACCTGAGCCCGGCGGCGTCTACCGTGAGGCGGTGCGCCTGGCGACGTGGAACGTCAACTCGGTGACGGCGCGGCTGCCCCGGCTCGTGGACTGGCTGGCGGGTACCAAGCCGGACGTCGTGTGCCTGCAGGAGACCAAGACCGCGAACTTCCCGGCCGCGGACGTCGAGCAACTCGGGTACCAGGTCGCCGCCCACGGCGACGGCCGGTGGAACGGCGTCGCCGTGCTGTCCCGGGTCGGGCTCGACGAGGTCACCGCCGGCTTCCCCGGCGAGCCGGGGTTTCCCGACGCGGAGACGCGCGCGCTCGGTGTGACGTGCGCGGGGGTACGGATGTGGTCGGTGTACGTACCCAACGGGCGCATCGTGGACTCCGAGCACTACGGGTACAAGCTGGCCTGGCTGGCCGGGCTGCGCTCGGCGCTCGAGACGGAGCTGGCGAAGCACCCGAAGCTGGTCGTGTGCGGCGACTTCAACGTGGCGCCCGCCGACTCCGACGTCTGGGACCCGAAGGCGTTCGTCGGCGCGACCCACGTGACCGAGCCCGAGCGCGCCGCCCTGGAAGCGCTGCGCGACCTGGGCCTGGTGGACGTGGTACCCCGGCCGCTCAAGGGCTCGAACCCCTTTACCTACTGGGACTACCGGGCCGGCATGTTCCACCAGGACATGGGCATGCGGATCGACCTTTTCTACGCCACGCCGCCGGTCGCCGGCGACGTGACCGACGCGTACATCGACCGGGAGGCTCGCAAGGGCAAGGCCCCGTCCGACCACGCCCCGATCGTCGTCGACGTCAGTTAGTCGTCCAGCAGTTCGCCAGGGTCGATGGAGAACGGGAACGGTTCGCTCATCGCGAACGTGGTACCGGCGGCGCAGGCCAGCACCGGCTCGTACTCCCCGTCGATCAGCTCATGCAGGACGATCGTCGGTACCCGCCGCCGGAACTCGATCCGCATGAACCATGGCACCTTGGCGGCCGCGTAGACGCGCGGCCGATCTATGACGTCCTTGCGCCGGTTGCCGTCCGACACGATCTCCACCAGCATGACAGCGTCGCCGATATCGACAGACAACTGGCCGGCGCCGGACTTGCGGAGCACCGTGACGTCGGGAATGTACAGGTCCTCGCCATCGACGACGTTGATCTCCGGGTAGGCCCGGAAGCCGGCCTGGCGTGCCGCCGGTCGGAGCGCGAGCAAAAGTTGGGCCGCAATGATCTGGTGATCTACTCCGGCGTGGGGGGACAAGATCACACTCCCGCGAAAGACCTCGACCTTGGGACCGTTCGTCTCGGGCAGCAATTTCATGGCCAGCTCGGCGGTCCAGCGGTCGACTTCGGTCAGGAGCCCCTCGCCGAGGGTCGGGGCCTCGGAGAAGTCGTCGAGATCAGGTGCGGCCATGGCATTTTCACCACCCTTCATCCGGGTTCCACCCTACCCAACCGGGGTCGGCTCGGGGTCCCGGGCGGGCTCGGGCTCGGCGGTCTCGCGGTGCCGGCGCCCAGTTGATCGCCATGGCGCGCGGGTTCCGCCACTGGCCGATCGGGCATCCGCAGGAGTTCGTGCTGCTGTTCGGCACGCCGGTACCCGGGGTGGCCCAGATGGAGGAGGACTGCGAGTCGCCGGACCATCCCGGCGCCCGGCTCGGCGCGGTCTTCATGGCACCCTTCGCCCGCCTGCTGGTCGGCTGGGTCCGGCTGTACGGCGTGGTTGCCCTGGAGGTTTTCGGCCACCTGCGCTGGGCGGTCGACGATGTAGAACCGCCGTTCGAGGTGGAGTCGGCGGCTTTCGTCCGCCAGCTAGGCTGACCGGTCATGACGACCCAACTCGCTGGCGCTCGCTCCGCTCGCGCGGGTCATGCGCCCTGTCTGCCCCCCTGTAGCCGACCGTCCGACTCGGTCGCTGCGCTCCCTCGCTCCCGGTCGGCTGCGGGGGGCGGCGCATGACCCAGCTTCCTCGCCGCGCCGACGTCGTGATCATCGGAGCCGGGCACAACGGCCTGGTTTCGGCGATCCTGCTCGCCCGGGCCGGCCTGTCCGTCGTGGTCCTCGAGGCCGCCGACGTGATCGGCGGGGCCACCCGGACCGAGCACCCGTTCGCCAAGGTGCCGGAGCTGGGCCAGTCCACCGGTTCGTACCTGCTCGGCCTCATGCCGCCGGAGCTGCTGCGCACGCTGGACCTGACGATCCCGGTCCTGCGCCGAGACCCGCACTACTTCCTGCCCACGCCGGACGGGCCGTACCTGCTGTTCGGCCGGGACCGCGCGGCCACCCGGGCGCAGCTCACCCGGTTCTTCTCGGCGGCCGACGCCGCCGCGGACGACGCGATGCACGCCGAACTGGCCGCGCTGCGCGAGGACGTCGGGCCGGCGTGGCTGGCCGAGCCGCTGCCCGTCGCGGAGACCGCCGAGCGCTACGTGCGGCCCGCGCTGCGCCAGGTCTTCACCGATCTGGTACAGGGTTCCGTCGCCGACTACCTCGCCCGCTTCGAGTTCCGCTCGGAGCTGCTGATGGCGATGTACGCGGTGACCGACGGCCTGTCCGGCCTCACCGCCGGCCCGGACGACCCCGGTACCGGCAACAACTTCCTCGCCCACAACATGTGCCGGCTGCCCGGCTCGGACGGCACCTGGATGATCGCGGCCGGCGGCATGGGTACCGTCTCCCGGACCTTCGCCGACGCGGCCCGCGCAGCCGGCGCGGTCATCATGCCGGGCGCCCCGGTCGCCTCCGTGCTGCTCACCGGCGGATCCGTCGCCGGTGTCCGGACCGGGGACGGCCAGGAGGTCGCGGCATCCGTCGTGCTCGGCGCCTGCGACCCGTACCGGCTGATGTCGCTCGTCGACCTGCCGCCCGCGCTGGCGGCTCACCTCAACGCGGTGCGCCGCAACGGAACGACGCTCAAGGTGAACATGGCGCTGTCCGACCTGCCCCGGTTCACCTGCCTGCCCGACGATGCACCGAGCCCGTTCGGCTCGACGATCCACCTGCTGCCGGGGTCCTCGTCGGGTGACGCGCCGATGGCGCGGCTGCGCGAGATGTGGGCCGAGGTACGCGCCGGCCGGGTCCCCGCCGAGCCGACCATCGAGTGGTACCTGCACACGACCGTGGACCCGTCGCTGCGCGACCCGGCCGGGCACCACTCGTCGGCGCTGTTCGTGCAGTCGGTACCGTACGGCGCCGACTGGGACGCGCTCCTACCGTCCTATGTGGACGATCTGCTGGCGATCTGCGACCGGTACGCCCCGGGTACCTCGGACCTGGTCGTGGACACGTTCCCGCTGACCCCGCCGGGGATCGAGGCACACTTCGGCATCACCGGCGGGCATATCCACCACATCGACAACACGGTGTCGTTCACCGACCGGATGCCCTACGCGACCGGGGTACCCGGCCTGTACGCCGGCAGCGCCGGCTGCCACCCCGCCGGCAGCGTGATCGGTGCGGCCGGCCACAACGCGGCCCGCCGCATCCTGGCCGACCTAGGGCGCTGACGCGGGCTCCGTTTCCGAAGTCCGGGATGCCCGGATCTCGTGGCCGACGCTGGTCAGACAGCGGCCGCTCGCGAGGTCGAACTTCCAGCCGTGCAGCTGGCAGGTCAGCGTGTTGCCGTCGACGATGCCGAACCGGCTCAGGTCGGCCTTCAGGTGCGGGCAGCGCCGCTGCACCCGCCAGTCGCCGAGCGTGATGTCCTCGGCGTCGGTGTGCCGCTGGTGCTCGTCGTACCAGCCCTCGGCGTACTGGATCCGTTCCTCGGACAGGCACTTGAAGAACGCGTAGACGAACTCGTTGTACTGCCCGATCCGCGCGGCGGAGAACCGGCAGGACAGGAACAGCGAGTTGACCCAGTCGACCTCGCCGGTGTGCAGCAGGTGCTCGACCAGGGCCCGGCCGGTGCGGAAGCGGTACCGGACCTTCTCGTCGGCGTACGGGCGGACCTGCTTGCCGGGGAAGTCCACGACCAGCGACTCGACGACGGCGCCACCCGGGCCGGTGTCGTCGGTCAGGTCGACGCGCACCGGGCCGCCGACCCCGGTAGCCAGGTAGATCGACTCGTCGAGCAGCGGTTCGAGCCGCTTCTTCAGCTCGCCGAGCACGTCGATCTCCGGGTGCCGCCAGGTCGCCTTCTCCGCCTCGATGACCGGCCGCTTGCGGGCCTGCATGTCCCGCAGGTGCGCTTCCTTGTTCGCGAAGAACTCCCCTAGGTCGGGCACGGGATGCCGGACGTCGGCGCCGCCGGCGGTCACCATCGCCACCGAGCCGGGCAGCAGGACGATCTCGTTGCTGCCGCCGACCTTCCCGTACTCCTCCACGAACTTCCACTGGTCCGGGAAGATGTTGCCCTCGTCGGTACCGAGGTCGTTGAACTGCCACAGCTCGTCGTCGAGGAAGCAGGGCGGCCCGGCGATCGGGAACACGTGCGACGCCTTGAGGTCGGCTATATACCGGAACGTCCGGTCGAACTGCCGGTCCCGCTTCTGCTTGCCGAACGCGGTCTTCGCCGCGTGCGGCAGCTCGTACACCATCGGGTACCAGATCGCGCCGGAGAACTGGAGCAGGTGGGCGTGCACGTGGCCCATCTCGGCGAAGCGCGACAGGTCTGACGGCCGGGCGTCGTTCTGGTTCAGCAGCCGTACCCCGTCGTACTCCACCCACAGCGACGAGTCCCCGATCGGGCCGTCGGTGGGCGACGTCAGCGCCTGGATCATGATCTTCAGGCCGCCGTCCAGCTCGTGTACCTCGTCGGAGACGGTCTTGAGGAACGACGTGAAGCCGACCTCGCGGAGCTGGTCCTCCAGCTCGCTCGTCGGATATTCCGGCAGGAGGACGGTGGCCTTCTTCGACACGTATCGACGGAGGTGCGCGGCGTCGAAGTGGTCCCGGTGCAGGTGGGAGACGTAGAGGTAGTCGGTGTCGCCGAGTGCTTCCCAGTCCAGCAGCGAGTTGTCCGGGAACGGGAACCAGGACGCGAAGTAGGCCGGGTTCACCCACGGGTCACACAGGATGCTTCCGGCGGGGGTGTCGATGCGCAGGCTCGCGTGGCCGGTACCGGTGATCCGCACCGCTCGTCCTCCTCGGGGGTCTGCCGACGGGTCGGCACCGGTCCGACGGTACCGGACACGCCCGTCCGCGACTTCGCCGGTTCGGCCGAGAAAACGACTTTTGCCCATAAGATGGGCATACGGTGCCGGGGCGGGAACCTCTGCACGGGGGAGCGGGTACCCGGTCCCGGCGCCGTACCGGCGGCTTGCGAAACTAGCGTTCGGACCGACCAGACAGAGGGGATCCGAACGTGGCAGCGGAAGAGCCCGTCACCTCACCGGATCAGCACAAGCCGGGAGCGACCCGATCCGCGCGCTTCGGCGCGGTCGTGGTCATCGTGTCCCTGCTCGCGATGATCTGTGGCAACCACAAGGGACACATCGAGGACATCTTCCTTATCGTGACCGCGGGACTGATCGCGGCGGCGCTGGTCGGCGACTGGCTGCTGCGCAAGAACGGCCTGCGCTGAACCGTGCGCCGCGGACCGCTCAGCGGCGGCGCAGGATGTCGCGCACCTCGCGCAGCGCCTGGTCGACCTCGGCCTCGAAGTAGCCGCCCGGTACCAGGTTGAACTGGCCGGGGTCGAGTTCGGCATCGTTGACCGGCATCGCTCCGCGGCCCGACATCCCCGCGATGATGCCCTCGAACAGCCGGTCCACCTGGTTCGGGTCGTACCCGCTGCCGAACCGGCGCGGCACGAAGGTCCGCCGCAGCTGGTCGATCCGCTGGATCTCGCCACCTCCGCCTCCGGGCGGGCCCGTGGGGTGCCCGACGTCCGGCATCCTGATCTCGGTGGTCATGTCCATCTTGCCGTGCCGGCCCGGCTCGAAGCCGCCGAAGCCGCCGCCGAAGGTACCGGTCGGCTCGTCGTAGCGGCCCGGTTCGTCGTACCGGCCGAAACCGCCGCCGGTGGGTGCGGGCATCGGCGGCTGTGGCCGCGCCGGCGGGGCCATCGGGGGCGGCGACATCGGCGGGCCCATCGGGCGGTCGTCGCGCATCGACCGGTCATCGCGCATCCATCGGCGGCATCATCCGGTCGTCGCGCATCGGCGGCGGCCCGAGCCGGTCCGCCCCGCGCATCGGGACGAACCCGCCCCGCTCCTCCAGCTCGCCGAGCTGCCGCTCGACCCGGTCGAGGTGCAGGTCGACCTGCCACTCGTCGTATCCGCCGAAGCGCACGCGGAACACGACGTCGTGGACCTCCGCAGCGGTGACGGGAGCCGAGGTCTCCCCGTTGAGGGTCGCTTCGACCCGGTCGAGGAAGGAGTCCACCTCGTCGACCTTGTATCCGCGACGCAGCGCCCGGCGCCGGAACCGCTGACCCTGACTCGCCACTATGCCGCCCTTCCTGCACTCGACCCCGCCCGTGCTTCCGGTCACTGTGTCACCTGGTGCCCTCCGCCGCGGCGAGCTGGCCGCACGCGCCGTCGATCTCCCGGCCACGGGTGTCCCGTACCGTCGTCGGTACGCCGGCCATCCGCAGCCGCCGGACGAACTCCCGCTCAACCGGTTTGGGACTGGCGTCCCATCGGCTACCGGGTGTCGGGTTGAGCGGGATCAGATTGACATGTGCGAGCCGTCCGGCCAAGAGCCGACCGATCAGATCCGCCCGCCATGCCTGATCGTTCACGTCTCTGATCATTGCGTACTCGATCGAGACCCGCCGGCCGGTACGCGCCGCATACGCCCAGGCGGCGTCGAGTACCTCGGCGACCGGCCAGCGCTGGTTGACGGGGACGAGCTCGTCGCGCAGCTCGTCGTCGGGCGCGTGCAGGGACAGCGCGAGGGTGACCGCGAGCCCTTCGTCGGCGAGGCGGTGCATGGCGGGTACCAGGCCGACGGTGGACACCGTGACGTGCCGCTGGGACAGACCCAGGCCGCCGGGCGCCGGTTCGGTCAGCCGCCGGACCGCCGCGCTGACCCGGGCGTAGTTCGCCAGCGGCTCGCCCATGCCCATGAACACCACGCGGGACAGCCGGGGTGGGCAGCCGGGCAGCTCGCCCCGGGCGGCGGTACCCGCGAGCCAGACCACCTGGTCGACGATCTCGCCGGTGGACAGGTTGCGGGTCAGCCCGGCCTGTCCGGTGGCGCAGAAGGGGCAACCCATGCCGCAGCCGGCCTGGCTGGACACGCACGCGGTCACCCGGTCGGGGTAGCCCATCAGCACGCTCTCGACCAGCGCGCCGTCGTGCAACCGCCACAACACCTTGCGGGTCGCGCCGCCGTCGCAGCTCTGCTCCCGTACCCCCGTCAACAGCGTGGGCAGCAGCGCAGCGGCCAGCCGCCCGCGGGCGGCGACCGGGACGTCGGTCATCGCGGCCGGGTCGCGGACCAGCCGGCCGAAGTAATGGGTGGACAGCTGCCCGGCCCGGTACTCCTGCTCCCCCAGCGCAGCGACCGCGGCACGGCGGCCGGCCAGGTCGAGGTCCGCCAGATGGCGAGGCGGAAGCGCGGCGGGGCGCCGGCCCGGTGGCGGCGCCTCAAGCACGGGCTGCGTCGTCATGGTGCTCCCAGTGTCCCACGTCAACTCCCTGGTCCCATCGGTACCAGGACAGAGAAGAGGACGAACGCGGTCGGCGCGGCGAAAAGCACCGAGTCGAGCCGGTCCATCAGGCCGCCATGGCCGGGCAGCAGGTGGCTCATGTCCTTGATGTGCAGGTCCCGCTTGAGCAGCGACTCGGCCAGATCACCGAGGACCGCCGCGGCGGCCACCCCGAGGCCGAAGAGCGCGCCGTGCCACCACGGCACGTGGTACAGGAAGTACAGCATGAGCGCGCCGCCGATCGCGGCGATCAGCAGCGAACCGGCCGTGCCCTCCCAGGACTTCTTGGGGCTCACCGTCGGCGCCATCGGGTGCCGGCCGATGAACACGCCGGCGACGTACCCGCCGGTGTCGGAGAGCACGACCGAGGCCAGCGTCACGATCACCCGCAGGTCGCCGTGGGCCGGCCGGACGAGCAGGACCGCGAAGCCGGCGAGGAACGGCACGTACACCGCGATCAGGACGGTGGCCAGCAGGTCGCGCTGGTACCCGACCGGCCCGTCGGCCAGCCGCCAGACCATCGCGGCGAGCACGGTCAGGACCAGCCCGAGCATCAACGCCTCGGCCCCCGCGAACCAGGCCAGCGCGATCATCACCGCACCACCGCCGAGCAGCGGTACCAGCGGCGCCCGCGGCCCGCCGTCCTGGCCCACCGCCCGGACCATCTCCCAGATCGCGACGGCGGCGGCCGCGGCGACGACGAAGAGGAAGGCCGGCCGCCAGAACAGCAGCGACGCCAGCACGACCGCGCCCAGGCTGGCGCCGACCGCGATCGCAGCGGGCAGGTTGCGCCCGGCCCGTCCGTTGGCCGGCGGCGGTGGCGGTGACACCGGGGCCGTCTCGACATCCAACCGGTACCCGTCGGGCGCGGCCGGCTCGTCGTCCGCGGCGCGGTGTCGCGGAGCCCGCAGGTCGTGCTCGGTGGGTTCGAGGTAGGACATCAGACCTCGAGCAGCTCGGCTTCCTTGTGCTTGACGAGCTCGTCGATGTGCGCGGTGTACCGGTGGGTCAGGTCGTCGAGCTCCTTCTCCGCCCGGCGTCCCTCGTCCTCCCCGGACTCGCCGTCCTTGACGATCCGGTCGAGCTCCTCTTTGGCCTTGCGCCGGACGTTGCGTACCGCGACCTTGGCCTCCTCGCCCTTGTGCCGCGCTACCTTGATCATCTCGCGCCGCCGCTCCTCGGTCATCTGGGGCAGAACGATGCGGATCTGGGTGCCCTCGTTGTTCGGGTTCACGCCCAGGTCGGAGTCGCGGATCGCCTTCTCCATCGCGCGCATCTGCGAGTTGTCGTACGGCTTGATGATCGCCATCCGCGGTTCGGGGGTCGCGATGGAGGCCATCTGCGGCAGCGGGGTCGGGGTACCGTAGTAGTCGATGATGATCTTGGAGAACATGGCCGGCGTGGCGCGGCCGGTACGGATCACGGCGAACTCTTCCTTGGCGAACTCGATCGCCCGGTCCATCTTCTCCTCGGCTTCGAAGAGCGTCTCGTCGATCACGTGGTCCGTCGCCTCCTTCAGGCGGTCGTCCGGCGGTATGTTCAAGCGACGGTGATCAGGGTGCCGATCTTGTCACCGCCCACTGCCTTGATGATCGTGTCTTCCCCCTCGGCGCCGAAGACCAGCATCGGCAGCCGGTTGTCCATGCACAGGCTGAACGCGGCCGCGTCGACCACCCGCAGGCCCTCGCGCAGCGCGTCCTCGAAGGTGACCCGGTCCAGCTTGACCGCGGTCGGGTCGGTACGCGGATCGGCGGTGTAGACGCCGTCCACGCCGTTCTTGCTCATCAGCACGATGTCGGCGTGGATCTCCAGGGCCCGCTGCGCGGCCACCGTGTCGGTCGAGAAGTACGGCATGCCGGCGCCGGCGCCGAAGATGACGACCCGGCCCTTCTCCAGATGCCGGATCGCCCGCCGGGGGATGTACGGCTCCGCGACCTGGGCCATCGTGATCGCCGTCTGTACCCGGGTCTCGATGCCCTGCTTCTCCAGGAAGTCCTGCAGCGCCAGGCAGTTCATCACGGTGGCGATCATGCCCATGTAGTCGGCCCGTGGCCGGTCCATGCCGCGCCGCTCCAACTCGACGCCGCGGAAGAAGTTGCCGCCGCCGACGACGACGGCCACCTGGGTACCCAGCTGTACGACGTGCGCGATCTGGCGCGCCAGCTCCTGTACGACGTCGGGGTCGACGCCGATCTCACCGCCGCCGAACACCTCGCCGGACAGCTTGAGGACGACCCGGCGGGCGCGCGGACCGCCGGTGCCGTTGGCGCCCGCCCGCGCGAGCGGGGCGGTACGGCTCTCCTCGGCCACCGTCTGGGCCATCGCGCCTCCCGATTATGTCGCTACACCAATCTGTCACGTTCCCGCCCGCGAGGGCAGCCGGGCCGGCTCCGGGTACGCGAGCGGGGAGGCCCGGACGGTACCGCCCGGCGTGAGCCAGCACTTGGGCTGGATCAGCAAGGCGGTGCCCGGCGGCCTCCCCGTCGAGTAACTCAGGCCTGGCCGACCTCGAACCGGACGAACCGGCTCACGGTGATCCCGGCCTCGCTGAGGATCTGCCGCACGGTCTTCTTCTGGTCCTGGACCGAGGACTGCTCCAGCAGTACGAAGTCCTTGAAGAAGGCGTTGACCCGACCGTCGACGATCCTCGGCAGGGCGGCCTCGGGCTTGCCTTCCTCGCGGGCGGTCTCCTCGGCGATGCGCCGCTCGGTGGCGACCACGTCGTCGGGTACCTCGTCCCGGTTGAGGTACTTCGGCCGCATCGCGGCAACCTGCATGGCGACCCCGCGCGCGTCGGCTTCGCCGGCCTCGTCCGCCTTGCCGGAGTACTCGACCAGTACCCCGACCGCGGGCGGCAGGTCGGGCGCCTTGCGGTGCAGGTACACGGCGACGGGGGCGTCCCCGTCGAGGGCGGCGAACCGGTTCACGACAAGCTTCTCGCCGATCTTGGCGGACAGCTCGTCGACGGTCGCGCCGACGGTACGCCCGGGGGTCAGCTCGGCGGCGAGCAGCGCCTCGACGTTGGCCGGTCGGGTGGCGGCGACGTGCTCGACCAGGCGCTGCGCCAGGGCGATGAAGTCCGCGTTCTTGGCGACGAAGTCGGTCTCGCAGTTGAGCTCGAGCAGCGCCCGGCCGGAGTGGGCGACCAGCCCGTTGGCGGCGGTACGGCCGGCCCGCTTGCCGACGTCCTTGGCGCCCTTGATGCGCAGGATCTCGACGGCCTTGTCGAAGTCGCCGCCCGCTTCCTCCAGCGCTTTCTTACAGTCCAGCATGCCGGCACCGGTCAGATCGCGGAGCTTCTTGACGTCCGCGGCAGTGAAGTTCGACATTCTTCTCTCTCTAGCGGCGGTTGGCGCCGGGCGGCCGTTGTACCGCCCGGCGGCGTTCGTTCGGTCAGGCCTCGGTGGGCTTGGGCTCTTCGGCCTTGCCGCCCTCGAGCAGTTCGCGCTCCCACTCGGCGAGCGGCTCGTCGGCGGCCACCACGCCGGGCTCCGGCTTCTCGTCGGCAGCCCGCCCGGTACCGCGGCCGGACCGGGCGATCAGCCCGTCGGCGACGGCGGCGGCGACCACCTCGGTGAGCAGCGTGGCCGAGCGGATCGCGTCGTCGTTGCCCGGGATCGGGAAGTCCACCTCGTCGGGGTCGCAGTTGGTGTCGAGCACCGCGATCACCGGGATACCCAGCTTGCGCGCCTCGTCGACCGCGATGTGCTCCTTCTTGGTGTCCACCACCCAGATGGCGGCCGGCGTCTTCTGCATGTCGCGCAGCCCGCCGAGCGTCCGGGTCAGCTTGTCCTTCTCCCGCTGCAGTTGCAGGGTCTCCTTCTTGGTGTACCCCTGCGAGATGCCGGTCTGCTCGATGGACTCCAGTTCCTTCATCCGCTGCAGCCGCTTGTAGACCGTCTGGAAGTTGGTGAGCATGCCGCCCAGCCACCGGTGGTTCACGTACGGCATGCCGACCCGCGACGCCTGGTCTGCGATCGCCTCCTGGGCCTGCTTCTTGGTGCCGACAAAGAGGATCGTGCCGCCTTCGGCGACGGTGTTCTTGATGAAGTCGTACGCCTTCTCGATGTAGTCGAGCGTCTGGCGCAGGTCGATGATGTAGATGCCGTTGCGCTCGGTGAAGATGAAGCGCTTCATCTTCGGGTTCCACCGCCGGGTCTGGTGCCCGAAGTGGACACCGCTCTCCAGCAGCTTGCGCATGGTTACCACTGCCACGGGTGACTACGCTCCCTAGTCCTGGTTGTCCGGCGGTCCGGCCGGGCCGCCGCCTGGCGCCCGGTCGCCGGCCACGTGTGCCCGGCGCGGGTTACGTCGGGACCAGGGCGGCCGTCGCCTCACCGTGCGGTGGGAAGGGCGCGCGAATTCGACCACGCGGGGTGGTCGCCGCAGACGAGTGTACGCGCTTGCCGCGGCGGCGACCGCCGCGGTGCCGGTGTGGGCGGTTTGCGGTTTTCTAGGCGGCCGCGAGGCCGGCGGCGATCAAGAGGGTGAGGCCGATCGGGAGGAAGGCCAGGGGGGTACGCAGCCAGGCGCGCTCCGGTGTCGGGCCGGCCGCTGCGGCGCCGGTCATCAGGCCGTAGAGCCCCATCGCGACCAGCGGTATCCCGGTCATCGCGAACAGCCCGGCGAGGACCGCCCCGGGCACCACGACGTGGCCGAACTCGCCGGCGAGCAGTACCCGGAGCAGGAACAGCTCGGCGACCACCGCCACGGCGCCGAGCGCGCCGGCGATGCCGGCCCGGCGGGCCCGGTACACGGTCGGCTGCGGGGTGGGCGCGCCCGGTGGGCGGCGCAGGGCGGCGCGGTCGAGTAACTCGGTGTGGAAGCCGCCGCTCTGCTCGGACGCCTCCGCGGACGGGAATGGCGAGACCGGTACCGGACCGGGCGCCACGCTGGGCTCGGCCGGCAGGGTACCGAAGGACTGCGCGGCGAACGGCGACTCCCGGGACGGCGGGACGTCCGCCGCGTACGGCTCCGGGACGTACGGCGGCGGCTCGGACTGGTACGGCTGATGATCGCTGGCTGGTAGCCGCTCCGACAAGCTTCGCGGCAGCGGCGGTAGCTCGACGCCAGACCGGGGCCCGACGGCACCGCGGTCCCGGTCGCCGCGGTACCGCTCCTCCTCGTACGGCTCGCCGTACCCTCGGTCACCAGGGAACCAGCGACCCTCCTGCTCGTCCCGGTATCCGCCACGAATTCCATCCACGCGTCGAACGTAGGGGAACCGGCACGGCCCCGCCAGTGCCCGGACCCGCTTTGTTCCCGACGGGTTCGCCCTAGGCTGGCGGGCATGGATCCACTCGTGGCCCGGATGCGGCCGTTCGGTACGACGATCTTCGCGGAGATGTCGGCGCTCGCCGTCCGTACCGGATCGGTCAACCTCGGGCAGGGCTTCCCGGACACCGACGGGCCGGCGTCCATGCTCGACGCGGCTGCCGAAGCGCTCCACAGTGGACACAACCAGTACCCGCCCGGTCCCGGCATCCCGGCCCTGCGTGCCGCGATCGCCGCGCACCAGCGGGAGTACTGGCGGCTGGAGTACGACCCGGACACCGAGGTGCTCGTCACGGCCGGGGCGACCGAGGCCATCGCGGCGGCGATCCTGGCGCTGTGCGAACCCGGCGACGAGGTGGTCTGCTTCGAGCCGTACTACGACTCGTACGCGGCGTCGATCGCGCTGGCCCATGCGCTGCGCCGGCCGGTGACGCTGCGCCCCGGCGCCGACGGGCGGTACGGCTTCGATCCGGACCAGCTGCGGGGGGCGTTCGGTACCGGTACCAGATTGGTGTTGCTGAATTCGCCCCACAACCCGACGGGAAAGGTCTTCACCCGCGACGAGCTGGCCCTGATCGCGGCCCTGTGCGTCGAGCACGACGCCATCGCGGTGACCGACGAGGTGTACGAGCACCTGGTCTTCGACGGCGCCCACCAGCCGCTGGCCACCTTCCCGGGGATGCGCGACCGGACCGTGCAGATCTCGTCGGCCGGCAAGACCTTCTCCTGTACCGGCTGGAAGGTCGGCTGGGCGTGCGGCCCGGCGCCGCTGGTGTCGGCGGTGCTGCGGGTCAAGCAGTTCCTCACGTTCGTCAACGCCGGGCCGCTTCAGCCGGCGGTCGCGCACGCCCTGGCGCTGCCGGGGTCGTACTTCCAGGAGTTCCGCGCCGACCTGCTCGCCAAGCGGGACCTGCTGGTGGCCGGGCTGTCCGAGGCCGGCTTCCGGGTGTTCGTGCCCGAGGGCACCTACTTCGTCACCGCGGACATCACCCCGCTGGGTGGCACCGACGGCGTGGCGTTCTGCCGCTCGCTGCCCGAGCGGTGCGGGGTCGTGGCGGTACCGACCCGGGTCTTCTACGACGATCCGGAGGCGGGGCAGCGGGTGATCCGGTTCGCGTTCTGCAAGCGACCGGAGGTGCTGGCCGAGGCCGTGTCGCGGCTGGGCAAGCTGGCTTAGCTCTTCGTGATCTCCGCACTCTTGGGGATCTCCACGGCGATCTCGCCGCCCAGGCGGGCGTCGCCGGTCAAGCGGAGCTCGTCGCCACTCCAGAACCGGCCGGCGTCGTACCAGTGCGGCCGGTGCCGGCCGGTGGGCAGGAGCCCCATCGCCTCGTAGGTGATGGCGACGACCTCGGCGCAGTACGCCGTCTCCAGATCGGCGGCGGTCGCGCCGCGCCTGAGCTTCGGCAGCCGGCCGTGCAGCCAGCGCCCGGCCAGGCGCGCCGTCGACGGGAACGGCGTGCCGTCCAGGCGGGCGATGGTGCGCAGTACCGCGTCCTCCATCTCCGGCGTCACCGGCTGCCAGAGCTGGCGCAGCCAGGCCCGCTGCCCGTACCGGTTGCCCCAGACGACGACCGCCTTGCGCAGATCGTGCAGCTGGACACCGCGCTGGTGGGTACCGGCCCAGAGGTCGGGCAGCGAGCGGCCGAGTTCGGCATGCCACATCAGCGGCGGCAGGTCTTCGAGGACGACGGACATGCCGACGTGGTTGACCGGGCTGTTGGTGGTCAGCTGGATCGCGCGGTCGGCGGGGGTACGGCCGCGGAACAGCCACACGTCGCCGGTGCGGGTCAGGTCGACGGCCTCGTCCAGGGTGATCCGGGTACCGGGCACTGACGTAGCCTATGCGGGTGCGGTGGTGGAAAGTAGCTGGACTGGCGGCGTTCGTGGGCGTGGCGGCCACCGGCGTGGTGATCGCCCGGGCCGAGCGGCGGCGGCGGGCGTACACGCCTGAGGAGATCCGCGCGCGGCTCCACGAGCGGCTCGCATCGGCGTCCGACACGCCGCCGTAGCACGATACGGCCGGCGCAGCCGGCTTTTCCACAACCACCCTCGCCGTCCACAGATCCGGGGTGCCGGCCTTCCGGCGGGGCGGCCGCCGGAGCATGGTGTGCGCCATGACGCGGGCCAAGGACGCGGTAGGCGCATACGGCGAGCGGGTCGCCGTGCGGTACCTCATCGACCAGGGCATGGTGCTGCTCGACCGCAACTGGCGGTGCGGCAGCGGGGAGCTCGACGCGGTGCTGCGCGACGGCGACACCGTCGTCTTCGCCGAGGTGAAGACGAGGCGCGGCGGCCGTTTCGGGCCACCGGCCGAGGCCGTGGTGCCGGCCAAGGTACACCGGCTGCGCCGGCTGGCCGCGCTGTGGCTGGCCCAGTCCCGGTTCCAGCACCGCGAGGTGCGCTTCGACGTGGTCAGCGTGCTCGCCCGGTCGACCGGCCCGGCGACTGTCGAACACCTGCGCGGTGCGTTCTAGATGTCGTACGCGAAGGCGCTGGCGGTCGGCCTGGTCGGCCTGGCCGGTCACGTCGTGGAGGTGGAGGCCGACCTGGCCACCGGGCTGCCGGGGCTGACGCTGACCGGGCTGCCGGACGCGGCGCTGTCGGAAGCCCGCGACCGGGTACGGGCGGCGCTGGTCAACTCCGGCGAGGAATGGCCCAACCGCCGCATCACCGTCAACCTCCTGCCCGCCGCGCTGCCCAAGCACGGATCCGTCTTCGATCTCGCCATCGCGACGGTCGTCCTGGCCGGGTCGGGCATGCTGCCGCTGGCGCCGCTGGGCGGCGTGGTGCTGGTCGGCGAGCTGGGCCTGGACGGCACCGTCCGCCCGGTCCGGGGCGTGCTCCCCTGCGTGCTCGCCGCGGCCCGGGCCGGGATCACCCGCGCGGTCGTACCGATCGCCAACGCGCGCGAGGCCGCGCTCGTCCCCGGTGTCCTCGTGCGCGCCACCGACTCGCTGCGCCGGCTCATCGACTTCGTCCGGGGCAGCGGTCCGTTGCTCGACGTCCCCGTGGCACCGCCGCTGGACCCGCTCGACAGCGCCGACCTCGCCGACGTGGTGGGTCAGGACCTGGGCCGGCGCGGGCTGGAGGTGGCGGCGGCCGGCGGTCACCACCTGTCGCTGGTCGGACCGCCCGGTGCGGGCAAGACCATGCTCGCCCGGCGGCTGCCCTCGATCCTGCCGCCGCTGTCGGACTCCGCCGCTCTGGAGGTGACCGCGGTGCACTCGATCGCCGGTGCGCTTCCGCCGGGCGCTCCGATGGTCCGGCGCCCGCCGTTCCAGGCGCCGCACCACACCTCCAGTGTCCAGTCCCTCGTGGGCGGCGGGGCAGGGCTCGCCCGGCCGGGCGCCATTTCGCTGGCCCACCTGGGAGTGCTGTTCCTCGACGAGGCGCCGGAGTTCGGGGTACGCGCGCTGGAGACGTTGCGCCAGCCGCTGGAGTGCGGCGAGGTGGTGCTGTCCCGGTCGCACGGCAGCACCCGGTACCCGGCGCGGATCCAGCTTGTCCTCGCCGCCAACCCGTGCCCGTGCGCGAAACCGGCCGGGGACACCGCGTGCGAGTGCAGTCCGCTGGTCCGTCGCCGTTACCTGGGCCGGCTGTCCGGGCCGTTGCTGGACCGCGTGGACCTCCAGGTCGAGCTGACCCCGGTGACCGCCGCACACCTGCTGCAGGTCGCGTCGCAGGGGGAGCCTTCCGTGGTCGTGGCGGAGCGGGTGGCCAAGGCGCGGGCCGCGGCCGTCGCACGCTGGGCGGCGCACGGGTGGGCCACCAATGCGGAGGTACCGGGTCCGGTGCTGCGCCGCCCGCCGTGGCGGCTACCCCGAACGTCCACTGTGGAGCTTGGCCGGTGGGTCGACCGCGGCGCGCTCTCGGCGCGCGGGTTCGACCGGGTACTGCGGATCGCGTGGACCGTTGCGGACCTGGACGGGCGACCCGGCCCGGACGCCGGGGACGTGGCGGAGGCACTGGGTATGCGGATGGGACGGACAGGATGAGCATGGATGTTCGTACGGCGCGGGTTGCGCTGGCGTGTCTCGTGGAGCCGGGCAGCGTCGAGGTACACGGGCTGGTGGCCGAGCACGGGCCGGCCGGTGCGGTGGACGCGCTCGTATGCGGCCGGGCCGGCGAGCAGGTGGCCGGGGCGGTGCAGGCCCGGTTGGCGGGCGGCGACGCGTGGCGGATCGCCGGGGAAGCGCTGGCCCGCACCGACCGGCTGGGCGCGCGGGTGGTGATACCCGAGGACGAGGAGTGGCCGCCGCAACTGGCGGACCTCGGCCGGATCAGCCGCCCGGGTGGTCTGCGGGTGGAACGCGACACCCACGAGCCGGTGTGCCTGTGGGTACGCGGGGAGCCGTCGCTCGCGGCGACACTGGAGCGGTCGGTCTCCGTCGTCGGTGCCCGCGCGTCGACCAGCTACGGCAACCATGTCGCGCAGGAACTCGGGTACGGCCTGGCGAACCGGGGCTGGGCGGTCGTCTCCGGTGGCGCGTACGGGATCGACGCCGCCGCCCACCGGGGTGCGCTGGCCGCGGGCGGCAGCACCGCGGCGGTACTCGCCTGCGGGGTCGACCGCGCATACCCCGTCGCGCACGCGAACCTCTTCGAGCACATCGTCGACAACGGGCTGCTCATCAGCGAGTGGCCGCCGGGAGCGGCTCCGCACCGGCACCGGTTCCTCATCCGCAACCGGGTGATCGCGGCGCTCAGTCGCGGCACGGTGGTGGTGGAGGCCAACGCGCGTAGCGGAGCCCGGCACACCCTGGGCCGGGCGGCGTTGCTGGGCCGAGCGGTGATGGCGGTACCCGGGCCGGTGACGTCGGCCATGTCGGTGGGCTGCCACCAACTCCTGCGGTACTCCGGAGCCCGTCCGGTGATGTCATATGCAGAGGTACTTGAGGAGGTCGGGCGGATCGGCGACGATCTGGCTCCAATCCCGCGTGGGCCGGAGGACCAGCTCGACCGGCTCGGGCCGGAGCTGTCCCGGGTCCTCGACGGGGTACCGCTACGCGGCGCGGCCGACGCCGGACAGATCGCCGCCGCGGCCGGCGTACCGCTGCGTGACGTGCTGCGCGCGCTGCCGGCGCTGGAGTCCGCGGGTCACGTGGTGGCGCGCGACGGCGGGTACGCGGCGCGCGGAGTGGATCGGCGCCGGAACCAGTAGCGTTAAGGCTCATGGGTCGGCGGACCGGTACCGAAGCGGCGCACGCCGCGCTGCCCGACCCCATGCGCTCCGCCGTCGACGCCTTCGCGCGGCACCTGGCCAGCGAGCGCGGCCGCTCGGCGCACACCGTGCGGGCCTATGTCGCCGACACCGTCTCGCTGCTCGACCACGCCGACCGGATGGGCTGCGCGGCGCCCGGAGATCTCGACCTCGGTGTCCTGCGCAGCTGGCTCGCCCGGCTGCGTACGGCGGGTTCGGCCCGCACGTCACTGGCCCGCCGCGCGGCAGCCGCCCGGACCTTCACCGCCTGGGCACACCGGGACGGTCTGCTCGACCGCGATGTCGGCGCCCAGCTCGCCAGCCCGAAGGCGCGTCGCGACCTGCCGGCGGTGCTGCGCGATGACCAGGCGGCCACGCTCGTGACGACGCCGGCCGGCGACGAACCGGTACCGCTGCGCGACCGGCTGGTGCTGGAACTGTTGTACGCCACGGGGATCCGGGTCAGCGAGCTGTGCGGCCTCGACGTCGACGACGTGGACCGGTCGCGCCGGCTGGTGCGGGTACTCGGCAAGGGCGCGAAGGAGCGCAGCGTGCCGTACGGCCAGCCAGCCGAGCAGGCGCTCGATGCCTGGCTGCGGCGGGGCCGGCCGCTGCTCGCGACCCCACGTAGCGGTGCTGCGCTGCTGCTCGGTGCGCGGGGCGGACGGCTCCAGGCGACCACCGCGCGAGCGGTTGTCTCCCGGTACGCCGAGGCGGCCGGGCTGCCACACGTCTCCCCGCACGGACTGCGCCACTCGGCAGCCACGCATCTGCTGGAGGGCGGGGCGGATCTGCGCTCGGTACAGGAGTTGCTGGGGCATGCCGCGTTGTCCAGCACGCAGATCTATACGCACGTCTCGATCGAGCGGTTACGCAACGCATACCGGCAGGCGCACCCGCGCGCATAGGATCATGCCGTGACCGTCGCGCCAGAACCGCTGCCCGGTGCCCGGCTGCTGTTCTCGCTCGACCCGGGGCAGGCCTATCTCAACCACGGCACCGTCGGCGTCACGCCGATCCCGGTGCAGCGGGCCCATCAGCGCCTGCGGGACGAGATGGAGGCCAACCCGCAGCGCTTCTTCACACGAGGGCTGGCCGATCGCGTCGGCCACGCGAGACGGCACCTGGCCGCCTTCGTCGGCGCCGATCCCGAGGGCAGCGCGCTGGTACCGAACACCACGTTCGGCATCGGCGTCGTGCTGCGCACACTCGGCGTGGGTACCGGCGACGAAGTGGTGATGACCGACCACGGTTATGGCTCGGTGAACTACGCCGTCGACGCGACCGGAGCGCGTCGCCGGGTGGTACCGGTGCCGCTGTCCGCCGCCCCGGACGAGATCGTGGCGGCGGTACACGCGGCGGTCGAGCCGTCCCGTACGAAGCTCGTGATCGTCGACCTGATCACCTCCCCGACGGCCCGGCTGGTTCCGGTCGCCCGGATCGCTCAGGCCCTGCGGGGTACCGGGGTGCCCGTTCTCGTCGACGGCGCCCATGGACCCGGCGCGCTGCCGCTGGAGGTCGACACGCTGGGCGCCGACTTCTTCGTCGGCAACCTGCACAAGTGGGCCTTCGCGCCACGCAGCACCGCCCTGCTGACCGTCGCGCCGCAGTGGCGCGGCCGGATCCGCCCGGTTGTCGTCAGCTGGGCAGAGCCCGATGGCTTCCCGGGCAACGTGGAGGAGGCCGGCACCCTCGACTACACCGCCTGGTTGGCCGCACCGATCGGGGTGTTCACTCTGCGTACCCTCGGGCCGGAGCGGGTACGGGCGCACAACGCGGCGCTGGCCCGCTACGGCCAGCAGGTCGTCGGCGAGGCACTCGGGCTCGACGACCTGCCCGACCCGGGCGGCCCGCTTCCGATGCGGCTCATCCCGTTGCCGGCGAACGGCGACGTGGCGGCGGCCGTGCGGCTACGCGACCGGATCTCCGACGAGCTGCGCGCCGAGGTCGCCGTGAACTCCTGGAACGGCCGGCTCCTGCTGCGCGTGTGCGCTCAGGTCTACAACCGCCCGGAGGAGTACGAGAGGCTCGCCGAGGGGCTCCCGAAGCTGCTCCGGTAAGCGGTAACAGCCGGACCCGGCCGAAACCCAGGAGCAGCAAGGGATCCAGGTACTCCGCGCCGCGACGCAGTCCCCAGTGCAGGCAGGCCGCGACCGGGCAACCGGGATGACCGGGTACCAGCGTGCCGATCGGCTGCCCCGCGACCACCGGCTGTCCCGCGTGAACCAGCGGGGTGACCGGTTCGTAGGTGGTCCGCAACCCGCCTGGGTGGTCGATGCTGACGATGCCCGTACCAGCCACGTTGCCGGCAAAGGCGACCAACCCGGGGCCGGCTGCGAACACCGTCGCACCCGGGGTACCGGCGAGGTCGACACCGCGGTGCCCGGGTAGCCAGGGGCGGGGCGGCGGCTGGAACGGACGGGTGACCCGGGGCTGGCCGGCCAGCGGCCACCGGAAGGAGCCGGGCTGCGGTGTACCAGGCGGTGCTTCCGGTCGTGGCCCGCGCGGAGCGGCCGCGACGGAGCCGGCCGGCCCGAGCACCAGGACCAGGACCAGGATCGCGAGCATTCCGAGGCAGCGCCGGACCATGGGGAGCAGCGTTGCGGCGGCGGCTCGGTCCGGCAAGCGCGATCGGGCCGAACTGTGGACGACGAGGGTGCCTGTGGACGAACCTCGCCGGTACCCGGGGATTACCCGGACCGCCGGATCCGGGTTTCTCCCTCTGTCCGGTGGTGGCGCGGGGGGCGCACCATGGAACCATGCGATTCATCTTGACCGTCGCCGGCCTGGTCGTGGCCGGCGTACTCGCGATTTGGTTGATCAAGGCGGTAATCGGCGTCGTGATCGGCCTGCTCAGCCTGATCTTCTGGGTCGCGCTTGCGGTGCTCGTGGTCGGCGGCGCGATCTACCTCGTCAGCCGGACCAGGAACGCCGTCACCGGCCAGTCCCGCCGCCGCCTGCCCTACTGAGCTGAGCCGGGTACCGACCCGGCACAGCGCGGCCGGCCGCCCCAGCGAGGCGGCCGGCCGGCGAACACGATGAACAGGTCAGCCGCCGAATCCGGTATCCGTGGGCAGCGAGATGTCCGGCTTCTCCAGCTCCTCCACGTTGACGTCCTTGAAGGTCATCACACGTACGTTCTTCACGAACCGCGCCGGGCGGTACATGTCCCAGACCCACGCGTCGTGCATCTCGACCTCGAAGTAGACCTCACCGTCGGAGTTGCGTACGTGCAGGTCGACCTGGTTGGCCAGGTAGAAGCGGCGTTCGGTTTCGACCACGTAGGAGAACTGGCGCACGATGTCGCGGTACTCCCGATAGAGCTGCAGCTCCATCTCGGTCTCGTACTTCTCGAGATCCTCCGCGCTCATAGAACTCCGTCCTCCACCCCGACCATGCCGCCATTCTCCCGCACCCGCGCCTGCCGGAGCAGACCGTTGCCGGACGCCACGCCGACCGTACCCCCCTCGGGCGCCCGGCCGGCAACCGCGGCCACGTTGACATACGAAAAGCGGTGCTCCGGGCATGGTCCATGCCGCTCGAGCGCCTCCGAGTGCTCGGGCGTCACGTAGCCCTTGTGCTCGGCGAACCCGTACACCGGATGCTCCCGGTCCAGGTCACACATGATCCGGTCCCGGGTCACCTTGGCGATCACGCTGGCCGCGGCCACGCACGCCGCCACCTGGTCGCCCTTCCAGACCGCCAACCCCGGGGTACCGAGACCGTCGACCGGGAACCCGTCGGTGAGCACGTACGACGGCCGTACCGCCAGGCTCGCCAGGGCCCGGCGCAGCGCGGCGACGTTGCACACGTGCAGCCCGCGGGCGTCCACCTCGCCGGGCGGGATGCGGATGGCCGCCCATGCGAGCGCCACCCGTACCACCTCTTCGTAGATCCGCTCCCGGACCAGCGGGGTGAGCAGCTTGGAGTCGTTGAGCCCGTCGATCTCCCCGCGCCGGCCCTCGGGCAGGATCACCGCGGCGGCCACCAGCGGCCCGGCGCAGGCGCCGCGGCCCGCCTCGTCCGCGCCGGCCACGTGCAGGAACCCGCGGCGTTGCAGCGCCCGTTCCAAGGCGTAGAGGCCGCCGGAGCGCTGGATGACGGTGCGGCCGGGTGGAAGCATCACACCTCCACCAGGCTGCGCAGCAGGCTCGGCAGGACTTCCGGGTAGATGCACTCCGGCGTGGATTCCAGCTCGGCCACCGACCACCATCGATGGCCGTCGACCGCGATCCGCTCGGTGTCGTCGAAATTCGACGTGTCGACCTCCCAGGACGGTACCCGCAGGAGGAAGAAGTCCTGCTCCTGCCGGTAGGAGCGGCGGTCGAACGAGAACTCGATCACGTTGCGGAAGACCGGTTCTCCCAGCTCGGCCGGGTTCACCCGCAGACCGGTCTCCTCGAACAGTTCCCGCGATGCGCCCTGGGCCGGCGTCTCTCCGGGATCGAGGCCGCCGCCGGGGGTCACCCAGTACACGTCGGCGGGGTTGGCGGGGTCGATGCCGTGGAAGAGCAGGATCCGGTCCGCTTCATCGATCAACAGGACGCGGGCAGCGGTGCGCGGTATCGGCTGGGCCACGAAGAGAGAATAGTGCGGCGGCACGCCGCTCCTCCCGTGAGGATCAGCTAGGCGGGCGGCGGTACCGAGTTGAACCCAGCCGGTACCGACAGCCAGCCGGCCCGGCTGAACGGCCAGAACGTCACGAAGGCGCGGCCGATCACCGCGCTGGTCGGGATCGTCGAGCGGTCGATGTCGTGGTTGGTCCGGTTGTACTGGTCGCGCGAATCCCCCGAGTGGTACCGGTTGTCGCCCATGACCCACAGCCGGCCCTTGGGTACGACGATGTCGAACTGCTCGGGGCTGGCCGGCAGGTTGTTGCCGTCGTCGGCGTTGAGGTACGGCTCGTTCAGCGACCGGCCGTTGATGGTCAGCTTCCCGCCGACGCAACACTTGACGTGGTCGCCGCCGATGCCGATCACCCGCTTGATGAAATCGGTCTCGGTCGGGTCGCTTTTCCATTCCTGCGGCGCGGTGAACACAACGATCTCGCCCCGGCGCGGGTCGCGGAAGTCGTACACCAACTTGTTGACGAGTACCCGGTCGTTGATGTTGAGGGTGTGCTCCATCGACTCGGACGGAATGTAGAACGTCTGCAGTACGAACGCCCGGACGAGAATGGCGACCACGATGGCCACGCCGAGAAGAATCGGAAGCTCGCGCCAGAAGGTACTGCGACGCCGGGTCGTCTCGTCAATCACGGTCGGAGCCTACGTCGTCGGGTGCGCCGGAGAAGTCTGGAACGCGCGGTAACGAGCAAAGACGGGAGGATCGGCAACGCGACAGTACCACCAAGATCGATATGCGTGGGCCGTCGGGGTGTTTGCGCGGAAACCGGTTTCGGGACGCTGCCGAAGGTGGATGGTGTGCCGAGCGTGTCCCAGTGGGCGCTGGGCCAGACGATGACGAAGGCCTTCCCGATCACATTGGCGACGGGTACCTGGCCGGAACATCGGGAGTCCTGCGACACGAACCGGTGGTCTCCCATCACCCACAGGTTGCCCGGCGCCACGTGTACCTTGTCGAACGCCCGCGGGCCGCAGTGCCCCGGCCCGGCCCTACCCTCCAGCGGGGAGTTCTCGCTGACGTAGGGCTCGTCCAGCGGCTGACCGTTGACCATCACCCGGCCCTGCGCATCGCAGCACTCCACGATGTCGCCGGGCAGCCCGATCACCCGCTTGATGAAGTCCTTCTCGCCGGGCTGGCTGATCCCCACCAGATCACCGAGCGTGCGGCCGAGCTTGGCGAGGAAGGTGTTGTTGACCGGCTCGGTACCCGCCTCCGGCGCCCAGTTTTCGGTACCCCGGAAGACCACGATGTCCCCGCGCGCCGGCTGCCGGGTGTCGTACACGACCTTGTTGACCAGTACCCGGTCGCCGATCATCAGGGTGTTCTCCATCGAGCCGGACGGGATGAAGAACGCCTGGAAGAGGAAGGTGCGGATGAGGACGGCGAGGCAGAACGCGATGATCAGCAGCAGCGGCAACTCCTGCCACAGCGGCATGTTCTTGCGTACCGGCATGGCCCGGTGCCGCCAGGCGTCCCCTGGCGGCGCAAGCGCGACATGCCTGCCGTTTCGCACGTCCAAGCTCCCCGAATAGGCCACTACCGCCCAGGGCGATCAGCTCCGAGCGGTAGTGCAGGTAACGTCAGCGCAACAAATGCCACACCGAGCGTAAGGCCACCCACCCCTCCGCAAGAGTAGATCTTCCCTACCGGTTTGGCGAACCCTCCGGGACTCAGCTGACCCCGTCCACTCGCTTCGCGGCGCCGTTAAGCGCCGTCTTCCCTCCTCGCTACGCTCGTCAGTCCAGACGACGCCGCGCCGCTCCCGCTCGCTACCTCAGCTCGCCGGCCGCTCGCGCAGCTCCTTGATCTTGGCCTTCTTGCCCCGTAGGTCGCGCAGGTAGTAGAGCTTGGCGCGGCGTACGTCGCCGCGGGTCACGACCTCGATCCGGTCCAGCGTGGGGCTGTTGATCGGGAAGGTCCGCTCAACCCCGACCCCGAAGCTGACCTTGCGGACGGTGAAGGTCTCCCGCAGGCCGGCCCCCTGGCGCCGGATGACGACGCCGTTGAAGATCTGGATCCGGGAGCGGTTGCCCTCCACGACCCGGGCGTGCACCTTGAGCGTGTCGCCGGCGCGGAAGGCCGGGATGTCGGTCCGCTGCGACAGGGCGTCCAGGGCGTCCAGCGTGTTCATCGCTGCTGCTTCCTCGGGGTTCGAGGGCGGGTCGCGCCGCGCGCGACCACGCCGGTGGAGTACTGGTGGGCGCCGCGGCTGCACCGCGGCAACCCCACTACTTTGCCATATCCGGGGCGGAGATCTGAAATCCGGCCCCCGCAAGCACCGCTCTGTCGTGTTTGTCAAGCGCGCCGGGGGGCAGCGCGGCCAGCAGGTCGGGCCGCCGCGCGGCGGTGCGCAGCAGGGCCTGGTCCCGCCGCCAGCGGGCGATCCGGCCGTGGTCGCCCGAGCGCAGAATCTCCGGTACCGGCAGCTCCCGCCAGACCGGCGGCTTGGTGTACCCGGGCGCCTCCAGCAGCCCGTCCGCGTGCGACTCCTCGACCAGCGAGTCGGCGTTGCCGAGTACCCCCGGGAGCAGCCGGACGACCGCCTCCAGGATCACGAGGACGGCGACCTCCCCGCCGAAGAGTACGTAGTCGCCGAGGGAGACCTCGGTCACCGGCATCCGGCCCGCGGCGTGGTCGAGTACCCGCTGGTCGATGCCCTCGTACCGGCCGCACGCGAAGATCAGGTGAGCCTCGCCGGACAGCTCGTGGGCGAGCTTATGGGTGAACGGCACCCCGGCCGGGGTGGGGACGACGAGGTGGCCCACGTCGAGCGAATCGAGCGCCAGGCCCCAGGGCTCCGGTCGCATGACCATGCCCGGCCCGCCGCCGTACGGCGTGTCGTCCACCGTCCGGTGCACGTCGTGGGTCCACTGGCGCAGATCGTGGACGGCCAGGTCCACCAGGCCGGTCGCCCGCGCGCGACCGATCAGGGAGAGCTCCAGCGGGGCCAGGTACTCCGGGAAGATCGTGACGACGTCGACCCGCATCCGCGCCGCCTCCCTACGAGATCTTGGACGTTTGCACCCCTGGAGAGGGTGCAAACGTCCAAGATTCACAAATCCAGCAACCCTTCCGGCGGGGTCAGCACGACCCGGCCGGCCGCGAGGTCGACCGTCGGCACGATCTCCTTGACGAACGGGACGAGCGCGCTGGCCCCGCCCGGCCGCCGCAGGACCAGCAGATCCGCCCCGGGCGCGTGCTGGACGCGGACGACCTCGCCCAACGCCTCGCCGGCCGGCGAGATCGCCCGTAGGCCCACGAGCTGGAAGTCGTGGAACTCGTCGGGGTCGGCGGTCGGCGGTACCTCGGCGGAGTCCACGCACAGCTGCACGCCGCGCAGCGCCTCGGCGCCGTCCCGGTCCGGTACCCCTTCGAAGGCCACGATCAGCCGGCCCTGGTGCCGCCGTACCGCCTCGATCGTCAGCGGCCCGGCCGCGGCCGGATCGGTCGCGAGCGCCGCGCCCACCGCGTACCGGTTGTCCGGCTCGTCGGTAGTGACCTCGACCACCACCTCGCCGCGGATGCCGTGCGCCCGGATGACCTGGCCGACGACCAGCTGCACCGGACTAGTAGGCGTCGACGATGTCGACGCGTACCCCGCGGCCGCCGATCGACGTGATGATCTGGCGCAGCGCCTTGGCGGTGCGCCCGCCCCGCCCGATGACCGTGCCCAGGTCCTCGGGGTGCACGCGGACTTCCAGCCGCTGGCCGCGACGGGAGTCGACCATCCGGACCCGGACCTCGTCCGGATGGTCGACGATGCCCTTGACCAGGTGTTCCAGCGCCGGCCGGAGCGCGCTGTCAGGCCTGCGTACCGGCGTCGGCACCGGTCGTCTCCTCGGTCTGCGGTGCGGCGGGCGCCTCGGCGGCAGGCGCCGAAGCAGCAGGCACCTCGGCAGCAGGCGCCGAAGCAGCAGGCGCCGCCTTCTTCGCCGCCTTCCTGGCCGGCTTGGTCTCGGTCGGCGTGACGCCGGCCGCCGCCTGCGCTTCCGCCTCGTACCGTGCCCGGCGGTCGGCCCGGGCCGGGGCCACCTTCAGCGGCTCGGGCGCCGGCAGACCCTTGAACTTCTGGTAGTCGCCAGTCTTCTCGAGGATGCGCTGTACCGGCTCGCTCGGCTGGGCGCCGACCGACAGCCAGTACTGGACGCGCTCCGAGTTGACCTCGATGCGCGAGGGCTCCTCCTTGGGGTGGTACACCCCGATGTACTCGATGGCCCGACCGTCGCGCTTGGTGCGCGAGTCGGCGACGACGATGCGGTACTGCGGGTTGCGGATCTTGCCCATCCGCAGAAGCCGGATCCTTACGGCCACGTGTGCTCGCTCCTGAGTCTTCTTGAATCGAGCCCGCGCGCCGGTGTCGTGGGGTGATCCGGCAGGTGGGCTCGTGGATTGGCGACGCGCCCAGGGTTAGAGGGCGCCGGGCGCGCGCCGGATACCAACAAGCCATTGTGCCAGATCCGCCCACCGAGGGTCACCTCGGGAGACCGGCCCGCCCGCACCACTGCGTGAGGGCGGCCACCAACGCTGACGATCGCCGCCCTGCTGGTCCGGCCCAAGTGCCGGCCCACGACGATCGCCGCCCTGCTGGTCCGGCCCAAGTGCCGGCCCACGAGCCGTCCTCCCCCGC
>WNGL01000238.1_pt1 | contig 65610 bp, 52 predicted proteins | sample 5400591 | NCBI WGS metagenome assembly WNGL01 (sample SAMN13153377, study PRJNA577476) | soil metagenome | isolation source: 80 cm soil or saprolite under Garry oak tree replicate 1 | place: USA:California | collected 2016-06-15 | reverse complement strand
TGGCGGTGGCGGACGCATAGCCGGTGGTGGCGGATACCGCGGTGGCGGCGGCTTTAGCGGCGGACACGCCGGTGGCGGATTCGGTGGCGGCGGACATGCCGGTGGCGGCGGCTTTAGCGGCGGACACGGCGGCGGATTCGGTGGCGGCGGACACGCTGGCGGCGGTGGCCACGGTGGTGGCGGACACCGGTAAATCTTACCGCTTGCGGGTGATTCAAAAGCCCGACTGCCTCGGCAGTCGGGCTTTTCATTTGCGTTGAAGGATCTGAACGAACCTAACGATTCCGCAGGTCGCTTTTCCCTGCCAGCGCGGCTAGCCGGACCGCAATCCGTTCAGCGGCGTCGGGATGCGCCTGCGTTCTTGCTGCTGCAGCCATCGATGCCAATCGCTCCGGTGCGGAAAGCAACTGCTTGAGCGCCTCAAGCAGATTCTCTGGATTCGCGAGGTCCTGCTCCTGCAACATGAGCGCCGCTCCGGCTTTCACCATCTCCTCAGCATTGCGCTTTTGGTGGTCGTCAGCAGCAGCGGCAAAGGGCACCAGCAGGGATGGTTTGCCGGCGGCGGCTAGCTCCGCAACTGTGGATGCGCCGCTTCGCGACATTACCAGGTTCGCCTGAGCGAAGCGCGCGGGCATGTCCTCAATAAAGGGCTTCACCTGCCAGCGCGAAATATCCGCTCCGCTTGCCTTGTAAGCAGTCTCAGTCGCCTCGGCGGAGCGCGCACCGCTCTGATGAAGAATCGTTAGTCCCGGAACTGCCTTAAGCAGCTCCGTCACCAACATTGGAAGAGTAGTGTTGAAAAGCCTTGCACCCTGCGATCCGCCGAAGATCAGCAGATGGGGCGGCGCGATCGGAGCTGAGGGCAAAATGAAAAACTCCCGGCGAACTGGAATGCCGGTCACTTCAGCGCTGCGGAACCATTTCGCAGCCGCTGGAAAATTGACCGCGGCGGCCTGCACGCGTTTGCCCACGAGCCGGTTGGCTAATCCCGGCATCGCGTTCGGCTCGAATGCCATGGTGGGCACACCAAGCTGCAATGCAGCGGCCATTCCCGGACCCGAAGCATAGCCGCCAACGCCAAACACGACGTCCGGCTTGAACTCGCGGATCAGCCGCCGGCAGGCAAAAACGCTTCGGGGAACATTGAGCATGGTTCGCAAACGCGTGACCAGCGATACGTTCTTGAGCGGACCCACATCCACCAGGTGAAGCGCGAAGCCGGCCTCTGGAACCAGGCGGGATTCCATGCCGCGCGCGGTTCCAACGAAGTGCACCTCGGCCGAATAGCGAGACACCAGTTCGCGAGCAACAGCAAGCGCCGGAATGATGTGCCCGCCGGTGCCGCCTCCAGCTATAAGGACGCGAAATTCCGCCAAGCATTCGCCTTTCCCATCGAGATGCATACAGTTTCGCAGATTAGGATGCCCAATTGGATGCTTTGTCTCACGGTCGCAGCAGACCCGGGGTCATTTATGTGATTGACTTTTCCGGCAATACGGTTACTATGGCCACAATTCCCAAAGACTAAGAGAGAGATCTATGTCCTTCATGTGCAAGAGGTGTGGCCTGCATGTCCCCGAAGGGGTTCGAACGTGTTCCATGTGCGGCGGCGCTATCTCCACTGCCGAACCAACTCCGACTCCGAGCACAACAACAACGACCTTTGCAGCTCCGATCAGCGCCGTCGGCCGTCAGCCGGTTCCCTCAAAATGGCTGTTCTTCATCGGACTCAGCTTGCTTGTCACCCCATTATTCCGGTTGAATGCGATCGTCTCTCACGAGATTCCCAGGCTCTACGAGGAACAATTCCAGCCGTTCCTCGCCAGCCACCCAGGATATGGCAGCCTCCTCTATTTTCGGATCGTCATGAATGCGCTGCTGATCATGTCCGCGTTGTTGTTGAACTTTCTCTTTTACACAAAGCGCAAACACTTTCCATCAATCATGATTGCGTACGTTGCGACGACGTTTGTTTTTCTGATTGCCGACACCGGTGCTGTCAACTACTTGTTTCCGGATGCAAGCACGGGAAGAGGATTCGTCCCGTTGTTGAGGTACTTCATCTGGGCAGGCGCGCTGATACCGTATCTGCTGACTTCAGAACAGATCAAGTCGCGGTTCGCTCGCTGATAACCTATGGCTGAAGAGAGGAACAGGAGCCACATCCCGCTATCGGGGCGACCTCAGCTAGTTTTTGCTGAACATGCTGTCGCATGCGCCTTGGCCGCAGCAGGCGCCACCAGAGGCGCAGGGCGGGGCGGCGCTCGCATGGTTGCCGCTCTTTGTAATTGCGCCAGCGCCTCCGCTGATGAGTCTTTTCACTTTTCCGCCGCATTCCGGACAAACTTCGACAGGTGCGTCCGACATCTTCTGGCGCTTCTCAAAGCGGCATGCACAGGTATCACACAGGTATTCGTAGGCGGGCATACGTTTTTCCTTCTCTATCTGGGCGGTCATATTCAGTTTAAATTAGGTTGCGTGTTCGTAGCTTTGGTTGTTCCGGTCTTGGAGCTCCGGAAGCACTGGCTCCGCACATCCAGGAGGCGCTTTCATGAATGGCAACAAGCGACCAGTCTCCGTCCTGATCCTAGCCTGCGTGTATCTTCTCGTGGGAGTCGCTGGGTTTGTGTTTCATTTCCATGAGCTGCTGGCCACTCAGCGAGATGCTGTGTTGGTCGAGGTCACGGAAGTGTTGGCAATCGTGAGCGGCGCATTCCTGCTGCGGCGGCAGAATTGGGCTCGATGGCTTGCGCTCGCATGGATCGCGTTTCACGTGGTAATCAGCGCGTTCCATCCGGTGCAGGAACTGGTTGTGCACTCCTTATTCTGTGTGGTGATTGTTTGGATTCTGTTTCGTCCCGCGGCTGCGCGGTATTTTCGGAGTCAACGTGAGCCAGCGTAGGTGAATTTGAGAGATGCTGGCACTAGACCCCAAACTGCCGTAGATGATGGTCGAGATGCTTGTACATCAGGATCGCCCACTCCTTCGGCGTGAGCCGCCCAAAGAAGCTATGCGAATGCCTTGTACACCCCTCCGGCCCCGCCGACGCAAAGCGGTTAATCAATCCGCTGAGCCGGTCTCGCTCCCGATTGAGGTCCCTTTCATTCGCCACGATGAGGGTCTTGGCTGTCGGGGAGTTTCGGCGCATCGGCTTATCGTCCCTAAGCACCATTGGCTTGATCATTTTCCCAATGATCCTCCCCACGAACATCCGCTCTGGAACGCAATCCCCTACCGCCCACTCCATAGCCGCCGAACAATGCGCCATCGCCTGCGCTACATTCATCGTGCCCCACTGCCGCTCGCTGCCTGGTTCAAGTTGCGCAATTCGATCCTGCACCTGTTTCGTCGTCGCCGGCTCGTAGAGATTCTTCATGGGAGAAGTTTCCTCCATTCATGCACTGACAAACAAGGGCGAGTCGAAACAACGGACAGAGCCAATCGCCTATTGGCCACTGTCTGGCGGAGCAATTGGAGCCGCCGCGAAGTTGTTCCGATCGCGGATCAGATCCTCAACATCTTCGACTTTATCGGTCAGGAGATTCAGCTTGTGTGAGAGCGCCTGGATCTCGCTTTCTGCCCGCCGATTTACATCGAAGTCCAACTCGCTGCGAAGACGGTCCTTGGTATCTTGCCGGTTCTGGCTCATCATGATCACTGGCGCCTGAATGGAAGCGAGCATCGATAGAAACAGATTGAGCAGAATGAAAGGATAGGGATCCCATGCGCGTCCTTTCAGAAAAATGTTCAGACTTGAGTAGGCAAGCAACACAAACCCAAATGAAATGATGAAGTTCCACGAACCGCCAAATCGTGCTACTGCGTCGGCGATGCGTTCGCCAAAGGTCGCTTCTGACTCGATGACCTCATTTGCATTGCGGTTTGCGCGAATCTGAATGAGCCTTTGCGATGCATGTATCTGGCGGCCAAGCATGGTGAGCAAATCAAGACCGGCCATTGGCTTGCGCTGCAGCAGAACGGTAATATCCTCTCGATCCAGCTCGATGCAGACCGCCTCTTCCATCGCCATGGCATTGGTCTGATGAGGAGTCTGATCGATCATCGACGCGAATCCAAACACGCCCCCGTGCTTGGGTTCGTCGATAAGCACCTCCTGCTTATCCTCGTCGATGGAGGTGACACGAACGCTCCCCGACATGAGGACATAAGCCCGCTTGGGCGGATCGCCGATCTTGAAGATGCGCTGACGGGATGCGAATTGTTGTTTGTCGACTTGCGCAGCGAGAACAGCGAGTTCGTCGTCGTCCAGCAGTTCGAATAGGGCAACGTGTTTCAGCTCTTCGGGGTTGCAGGCCATGGTTGATCTCTCTCATTGGGAAATATATCGCGCGAGCGTATCGCCCATGTGACAAACAATAGAACAGAGAATCGGTGAAATGGTCGGTATTCCTGTGACCAGGTTCCCACGCTCGGGCTTAGCCTGCATCGCGAGGACTTGAGCCACCCGTCCAGATTAGCCAAGCGGCTGAGGGGATACTGCGACGATTGTACGAATTCCAAGTCCCAGAGGCGAGAATTAAGGCGCCGAAACTGACCTCTTCCATAGGAGTGTTGCATTTCGGCCAAACCGAACTTCATTGACCGAATCTGGAACTGTCACTTCGTAGTTGATCATTTCTCCATAAAACATCTGCTTCGCCCATCCGGCGGGTGCCAGATGCATCAATACAACGAGGGTAGAGCCACGCTTCTTTTGAGCAACACAGTGCACAACAGCACCGCTATACGTCGGAGATCCCAGAACTCTGAGTCTTGTCGGGTGACTTCCGGGAATCTCTTCGGCCTTTAGGTGAAACAATGCGTTCGATTCCAGGATGGTGCTGTAAAGAATCTCATACGCGCCATACGCGACCAAACCGCATCCAAACGTCAACACAGCAACCAAAACCAAAACACGCCTTCGAGCAGCTTCGTTCATGGTGTTTACCTGGCTAAGACTCTCAATCCACCTTCTTCGAAATATTCAGCAGGATGCCGACCCCCGCCAACGTGAAAAACAGCGACGTGCCGCCTGAGGAAATGAAGGGCAATGGGATCCCCTTGGTGGGCAGCAGAGATAGCACCACACTGATGTTGAAGAACGCCTGCAAGAGAATTGCCGTCGTTATTCCGAAGGCTGTGAGCCGCGCGAATGGCTCAGTGGAGCGGAAAGCCGTCCGCAGCCCTCGGTAGCCAAGGACAATGAACAGGGCGACGATGAAGATGGCGCCGATGAAGCCCAACTCCTCAGCGATGTTGGCGAAGATGAAGTCGGTCGAGGCCTCAGGCAGGTAGAAAAGCTTCTGCATGCCCTCCATGTACCCGCGTCCCATGATCCCGCCGGTGCCGACTGCGATGAGAGACTGGTTAATGTGAAATCCCGCACCCTGCGGATCAAGCTCGGGATGAATGAATGCCAGCATGCGCGCACGGCGCCACGGTACCCACAAAAGCAGAGCCGCCAGTGGGGGCAAAGCCGCGCCAATGGCAAGGGCAAGGTATTTCCATTCCATTCCGGCAAGCAGCAGCAGCATGGCGGTGACTCCGGCGACCACCAGCGCAGTGCCCAGATCGGGCTGCTTCACAATCAGCAGGATGAAGACGACCGGCATAATCGCCGCGCGCAGCAGCGTGTTTTTCCAGTCGCGCATGGTATCAAGCCGTGTATGAAGGAACCACGCAAGAAACAAAATGATGACCGGCTTGGCGATCTCAGACGGCTGAAAGGTAAACAGGCCGCCAAACCGAATCCAACGATGGGTATTGTGGGAGTCTCGGAAAAAGAAGACCATCACCAAAAGCAGCGTGGTAATGCACAAGGCCGGATAGATGAAGCGCGGTGAGTTGTAACGGCTGTACTCGACGCGCATCAGAAAGATCATAGTCAGCAGGCCGGCCAAAGCCCAACCCGCCTGTCTGCCGACAAATGCATAGGGGGAGTGATAGCGTTCCTGCGCCACCACGGCCGATGCGGAGAATACCATCACCAGTCCAACGACGACCAGCAGCAGCGTGGTAAAGAATATCCACTTGTCGACACCTACACGTTTTGCCAAACTTTCCACCCCCGCCATTCGTTGACGAGTTCCTTGAACACACGTCCGCGATGTTCATAGCTTTCGAACTGATCGAAGCTCGAACAGGCAGGCGCCAGCAGAACAATATCGCCGGGGCGTGCAGCCGAGGCGATTGCGCTGACGGCCTTGTCCAGTGTCTCGCAGGAATGGATTGAGACAACGCCGCGCAATTGCGATTCGATCTTGGCGGCAGCCGATCCAATGGTGTAAATGGCGCGAACCCGCGAACGCACTAAATCGGCCAGCTGCGTGTAATCGGAGTTCTTGTCCTTGCCGCCCAGAATCAAGTGGATCCCCGACGGGAAAGCCGCGATCGCTTTTGCCGTAGCATCGACATTGGTGGCCTTCGAGTCGTTGTAGATTTCCACGCCATTGAGGGTCGCGACATACTCAAGGCGATGCTCGACGGCTTTGAAATTCTCGATGCCCTGGCGCACAGCGTCGAGCGACGCTCCAGCCAGCCGGGCAGCGGACACAGCCGCCAGCACGTTTTCGACGTTGTGCTCGCCTTTGAGCGGAATTCGGCTGAGGGCTATCACGCTTTCAGCCGGGGCGTCTTTCGAATCGCGAAACATTACCGCCCCGCCTTCAACCCACGCGCCCTGTTCCACGGAATGTTCGAGCGAGAACCAATAGACCTTGGCCCGCGAACGAGAAGCCGAAGCGGCCGCGCGCACATTGTCCGCATTGAGAATCACAAAGTCCTGCTCGTCTTGCGCAGCAAAGATGCGCTCCTTGGCAAGTGCATAATTCTCAAAGCTGCCATGACGATCGAGATGATCCGGGGTGATGTTGAGAATGACGGCGATGGAGGGATGGAACTGCTCGGTGCTTTCAAGCTGAAAACTGGAGACCTCAAGCACCGACCACGTTGCGTCGGTGCTGTCATCGATCAGCGCCACCACCGGAACGCCGATGTTGCCCCCGACGAGCGTGGGCAGTCCGGCCCTCTCCAATATCTCGCCCAGCAGCGACGTAGTGGTCGTCTTGCCGTTTGAACCGGTGACGGCAAGTATCTTGCCCTTGAGAAAACGCGCTGCGAGCTCCAGTTCGCCAATCACGGGGCGGCCAAAGCTCTTGGCCTGCACCAATTCCGGCGTATCGAGAGGTACGCCGGGACTGACAACAATCAGGTCCTGGCGACGGAAGGTCAGCAGCCCGTGCCCGCCAGCCTCAACATTGATTCCCTCTTCAAGCAGCGCCGGAATGTCTTTGGCCAGCGCTTCGGCGCTGCGAATATCGGAAACCGTAACCTGTGCACCGCGATGGCGCAGAAACAATGCCGCGGCCAGACCAGATTTTCCCAGTCCCACGACCAGTACTTTTTTGCCTTTGAGCTCCATCATTGGAATTCTTCCTCAGGCTTCCGCGACTCTTCTATTTTGCACTGCGCGGGACGCGGCGCGGTCCGCGGCTAACGCAGTTTCAAGGTTGTGAGTGCAAACAGTGCAAACACCAAAGCGCCGATCCAGAAACGGACAATGACCTTGGACTCGTGCCAGCCAAGTTGCTCAAAGTGGTGATGAAGCGGCGCCATCTTGAAGATACGCTTTTTCCTGAGCTTGTAACTGCCCACCTGCAAAACCACCGAGACCGCTTCAATCACGAAAATGCCGCCAATGAAGGGCAGGAGCAACTCCTGGCGGATGATGACGGTAACGGTGCCAATGGCGCCTCCGAGGGCGAGCGAGCCGACGTCGCCCATGAAGACCTCAGCAGGATGAGCGTTGTACCAGAGAAAGCCGATGGAAGCGCCGACCATGGAACCGCAAAAGACGGTGAGTTCGCTAACCATGGGCATACGCTGCAGTTCTAGGTAGTCGGCGAAGACGACATGGCCACTGACATAGGTGAGGATGGTAAGCGCACCCGCGGCGATGATGGTGCAGCCGATAGCCAAGCCGTCAAGTCCGTCTGTTAGGTTGACGGCGTTGGTTGAGCCCATCAGCACGAAGATGACGAAGGCGACGAATGGAAGGAAGACAAGAAAGCCGAGGTGTGGAATGGAGGCGGCCCAATGCCATTGCATGTCTGGCCGAAGGGCTTTGATGAACGGCAATGTCAAGGTGGTTGAGAACATCTTGAATTGTGCGAGGACCACGAGCGCAATGGCTACGCCGGCCGCGGCCAGGCCCTGCCACAGCAGCTTGGCGCGCGCCGTGAGCCCGAGGTTGCGCCGCTGCACGACCTTGATGTAGTCATCGGCAAAACCGATGGCTCCGAAGGCGAGGGTGGAACATACGGCAACCCACACGAATGGATTGGCGGGGTCGGACCAAAGTACGGTGGGTAGTAGGATGGCAATAACAATGAGAACTCCGCCCATGGTGGGCGTACCCGACTTTTTAAGGTGCGACTGCGGACCGTCTTCCCGGATGTACTGCCCGATCTGGAATTCACGCAGTTTCTGAATCACATAGGGACCGATGAACATCGCGATGAGCAATGCAGTGAGGGATGCAAAGACGGTGCGAAACGTGAGGAAGCGGAAGATCCGGAACGGGTGAAAGTACGGAAACAGCTTTTCGTAGAGCAGCCAGTAAAGCAAGTGGACTCCAGTGCCGGATTGAGACTAGGTTTCGGATTGATTTTACAGGGCCAGAGGGATGGCTGACTGTGGATGCGGTCTAGCGATGTTGCCTGGATTGATGCTGCAACTCTGACTGAAAAGCACGCTCACGATCGGCGATGTAGGCTTTGTAGCCGGCGGGATCGATGAAGGCGTCGTGGTCGCCGTTTTTCCAACGCGGATATTTTTCGGCGAGCCCGAAATAGCTGCCGTGAGCGCCGAGGAAGATATCGCAGGGGAGGCGCTTGAGGACCTGAAAGCCGTGGCGGTAGTCGCTTGCGATTTGCGGATAGGTTTTGTTTGCGACGAGTTTGTAGCCCGGATTGACGTTGGGGCTGCCGACGATGACTACGTGAAGTGTACGGCCTGCTTCAGTTTCGTCGAGGGTCCAGGTCGTCGTGCCCTTGGTGTGGCCGGCAGTCAGATGCGCGGTAAGGGTTGTTCCGCCGAGGTTGACAGTGTCGCCATCGTGAAGGACACGGTCGACGTGCGTGGGCGGGAAACGCATTGATTTGTCGTCGGCGTAGTGGAAATCGTTCGTGCCGCCGGACTCGACAACGGGAACGTCAGCCGCCATGACGTAGTACTTGGCGCCAGTGAGGCGTTTGATTTCAGCGCTGCCGGCGCAGTGGTCGAAGTGGCCATGACTGATGAGAAGAATTTTTGTGTCGCTGAATTTGAAGCCGAGCGTCTCGACGCTTTTCTTGATGAGCGCAGGTGACGATTCGAGATTGCTGTTGATGAGGATGTTGCCTTGGGGGGTAACGATCAGATAGGCGGCGAGTTCTTCACTACCCACGTAGTACAGGTTTCCCGCGATGCGGAACGGCGGGAAGAAGTTCGTCCAGGAAGCCTTGCTGAAGGAAGAACTTGCCTGGCCTGCTAGCGGCAAAACATAGAGGAGGGCGAGAAGGAGCGTAAAACGGGGGATACGCGAGAGCAAGATCAGTTCCCTTCTGTCGATGAGGATTTCGTTTTCAAGATTTCGATGGCGCGCTCCAGTTGGACTCCGCGTGAGCCCTTCACGAGCACCACGTCGCCCGGCTTTAAATTTCTGCCCAGCCATTCTCCGGCAGCCTGGGCGTTGGGCACGAACAATGCCGTCACCCCTCCAGCGCAGGCTGCAGATGCGAGGTGCTCTGCATTGCCGCGAACCCCGACAACGAGATCGAGGCCAGCTTCCGCCGCAGCCTTGCCGCATTCAGCGTGGAGGGCAGGGCCATGTTCGCCTAGCTCCAACATCTCGCCGGCGATCAAAATGCGACGGCTTGCGGGGCGCGTCGCGAGAGTTCTAATCATGGAGCGCAAGGCTTCGGGGTTTGAGTTGTAGCTGTCGTTGAGGATTGTCGCGCCGCCAATCTCCAGCACTTCGCCGCGTTTATTCCCCGGCGTTAGCGATTCCAGCGCAGCCGCTGCCGCATCCCGGTCAACGCCTGCTTCGAGTGCGACGGCAAGCCCAGCAATCGCGTTTGAAGCGTTGTGCTCCCCCAGCAGGCGCAGTGTGAAATTGCCCTCGTGCTGCCCGGCACGGTAGTGCAAATGCAGACCGGACAGGTCTTCGGCCACATTTAAAATCTGCGGATCGGCGCACGGGCCAACGCCGAAATAGACAACTCGACCCGGAAAATCGCGCCCGAACTGCGAGACATACGCATCGGAACAATTGAGGAACGCCACGCCGTTGGCCGGCAGCGCGGCTACGAGTTCAAACTTCGCGCGCGCAATACCGGGTTGTCCTTCAGCAAAATTCTCAATATGTGCGGTGCCCACGTTGGTAACGACTCCCCAGTCAGGAGCGGCGATGCGCGCCAGTGTGGCGATTTCGCCCAGGTGGTTCATGCCCATCTCGATGACCGCAAACTCATGCTTCGGCTCAAGGCGTAGCAATTGCAGGGGCAAGCCGAATGCATTGTTCAGGTTTCCTTGCGACTTGAGCACGTTGAACTTCGCCCCGAGCGCAGCGGCAATCGCCTCCTTGGTCGTCGTCTTGCCCGCCGACCCGGTCACCGCGACAACGCGCTTGCCCCATTGGCGGCGTACGTGCGCGCCCAGAGCCTGCAACGCGATGAGTGTGTCTTCGGCAATGAGTAGCGGAACACCAAGCACCACGTCAGGCAGCGTCGCCACCCGCGCTCGCGAAACAACCGCGGCAATAGCGCCACGCTCAATCGCGGCTGTCGCGTAGTCGTGCCCATCCAGCCGTTCGCCTCGCACAGCGAAAAATAATTCGCCTGGCTCTACGGTCCGTGAGTCGATGGAGTATCCGCTGACCGTCAGCGCACCCGCATGCGAAATGCTCGCCGGCGCCTCGAGCACCGCGCCTGCGCCAATCGCCGCCTCTGCGAGTGTCAGCTTCATTGCACTCCACCGTAACCCAAATCTCGAAGCGCTGCGAGCGCAATCTCTGCATCGTCAAATGGAATCGTGCGCCCGGCGAGAATTTGCTCCTTCTCGTGCCCCTTGCCCGCAATGAGAACCACGTCGTGCGGCTTGGCGGCTTCAAGCGCCGTGCGAATGCCGGCAGCGCGGTCGGGCTCAATCGTGTAGCGGACCCCGGTGGCTTTCAGGCCGGGCTCAATCTCAGCCAGAATTGCAAGCGGGTCTTCCGAGCGGGGATTATCGCTGGTCGCAACAATGAATTCGCTGCCCTGCCCGGCGGCCTGACCCATCTTCGGCCGCTTGGTGCGGTCGCGATCGCCGCCACACCCGAAGAGCGTGATGATGCGCCCACCAGATTGAGCAGTCAATTGGCGAGCCAGCACAATGAGATTGCGCAGGGCGTCGTCGGTGTGCGCGTAGTCAACAATCACCGTGAAAGGCTGGCCCGCGTCGACCGGCTGAAAGCGTCCGGGAACCGGTTTGAGAAGAGTCACTCCTGCGACGAGATCCGCAAAAGCCACGCCGCGCGCATGCGCAGCGGTGAACGCCGCCAGCAGATTGAGAATGTTTACCTCGCCCGCCAGTCGCGACGTCACGCGGGCCGATCCTGCAGGTGTTTCGAGATCAATTACAGCCCCGCCGGGCGTGAGCGTGAAACTCGCAGCGCGCCATTCGCAGTGCTCCACCTGCCCTATTCCGTAGGTACGAACTTCCGCGCCAGCTTCGCGCGCCGCTTTCGCCAATTCTGAGCTGCGCGGGTCATGCGCATTCAAAACCGCAACACGAGGCGCCGAATAAACCTTGCCGTCAAACATCAGACGCTTGGCGGCAAAGTACTTCTCCATCGTGCCGTGATAATCGAGATGGTCGCGCGTCAGGTTGGTGAAGACAGCGACATCAAAATTCACGCCCTGAGCCCGGCCCTGGTCGAGTCCGTGGCTTGATACCTCGGTCACTAACTCCGTGGCGCCGCGACTTACTCCCTCGGCCATCAACTCAAACAGATCACGCGATTCCGGTGTGGTGTGAATCGAGTAACGCACTTCGCCGGCCACATGGTACTCGATGGTTCCCACAAGAACCGTCTTCCGACCAGCGGTATTGAGCAGCGCCTCTGTCAAAAATGCGGTTGTAGTCTTGCCATTGGTTCCCGTGATCCCGGTGGTTGCGAGTGAGCGCTCCGGATGCGAGAAAAACGCCGCCGACGCTTCGGCCAGCGCGCGCCGGCCGTGTTCGACCTCCAGCACCGGAACGCCCGCCTGATACACCAGCAGATGATCGAAGGTCGGGGATGAGTCGGTGATGATGCCCAGAGCGCCCGCCGCAAGTGCCTTCTCGATGTAGCGATTGCCGTCGGTCGAGCCGCCTTTCATGGCGACGAAGATGGAGCCGGGGCGGACGCGGCGGGAGTCGTATTCAACGCCGGTGATGGGCTCGGCAGAGTCGCCGGATGCTCCTACGGCGGTTATTTCGGCGGTGAGATCTTTCCAATTCATATCGTGCTTGATTGTAGATTGTTGAGGCAGCGAAGCGATTGCGCGTGGTCACCTATATCGCTTTGCGCCAGCGATCGGTCTCTTCAAGGAATTGAGCTCGCTGTTCCGTCCCACTAAAAGCACGATTCGGGATGAAGAAGGCATTGCCTGACGTCCTGACAATGACAACGAACCGGCCGGCGTCTGCTACGATCTTTACTTTTTCCCAAGGTACCTCTATCACATGGGAGCCTATCGCTGTCCAAATGCCCTTTTCAGACACGCGCATCGTCCGTTCATCTGTCTTCCCTCGGATGAATACATGAAACAGGTAGAAGCAAAACATACCCAAAGACCAAGCTAAGCCAGTGATGCCGTCGCCGATTGTGAAACTCCTCGAGAATGCACCCCCTGTCGCTAGCCACAAAAAACCTATCCAGAGAGAACAACCCGAAATGATAGCCAGCTGCATTGGATGCCTGCCGAGGTGAAGGACGAAGTACAAAAGAATCTCGGCTTTGGTCAGCGCGTATTTGATTGTCATTCTTCTTACCGTCCGCAGCGCACGACGATCTTGGTGCCGGTGTGGACTTTCGTCCCCGGGGCCGGGGCCTGCTCGCGCACCGTACCGCTGCCATTGATCTGCACTTCAAGTCCCGCCGCGGTGGTTATCTCGATCACTTTCCGAACCGGCAACCCAATCAGCGATGGCACCGTCAGGCTTTTTCCGTCACTGATCGTCACTTGCGCGGGAACTGGCTGGACTGTCTGTTGCGTCGCCGTCTGCGCGACGCCGGCTTCGGAATGATTCGCATCGCCCTCTCCGCCGTCCCGCCCAGGTGACTCGTTCGAGACCGGCGTCGCCGTACTTGCGGATACTGCGACCGCTTGCGGCTGAATTGCCGGCTGCCGCAACGGATCGTCTGCAGGCAAATCATTCACGGCAGCAAAGAGTGCGTTCACCGCGTCCTGATCCGCTCCCGCGTCGTCTTCGCTCACCGGCTTCTCGGCCTTTGCTGGAGTAGCCTTCGCCTGCCGAATCTCAATGTCGTGCTGCACATTGAGATATTCGAGAACCTGCTGCGCAACTTCCGCGAACACCGGCGCAGAAACCGCTGTCCCGTAATATGAGGGGCCCTTGGGGTTATCCATGATCACAGCCACAGCGATGACCGGATTGTTGATGGGCGCGATCCCGGCAAACGAAGCTACGTGCATGGTCTTTGAATAGAGATGCGTCACCGGATCGACCTTCTGCGCCGTTCCGGTCTTTCCGCCTGAAGAATATCCGTTTAGTTGTGCGGGTTTGCCGGTGCCAAAGAGAACCACGCCCTCCATCATCTTGCGCATCTGTGCTGCGGTGAGCGTCGAAATAACACGATGCGCTCCCGGCGGGAGCGGATCGGGCAAATCCCCGCCCGGCTTGAAAGGCATCGGAACCTGCGGCGCAGTGGACTTTTGACCTGCAGCATTAGGATCGAATTGACCAGACATCAGCACGTGAGGCGGCAGATACACGCCCCCGTTCGCAATCGTCGAGACCATCGAAACCATCTGCAGAGGGGTTACGCCTACTTCCTGCCCTATGGCAATCGACCCGATCGACGAAGATCCCCATCTTTTCACGGGACTCAACAGGCCGCGCGTCTCTCCCGGCAGTTCAGTTCCAGTGCGGCTCCCAAAACCAAAATCGCGAATGATCTTGTAAAAATTCTCCGGTCCGACCTTCAGCGCCAGTTTCACCGCCGCCACATCGCTCGAATGCTCCAGGGCTTCATGCACCGTTATGACGCCGTAGTGGTCCGCCTTATCGTCGTGGATCACCCTGCCGCCCGCCATCGTAATCTTGCCTCCCTGGCAATCGATCATGTCGTCTGGCGAGGTGACGTGTCCCTCTAGTGCGGCCGAATACGTCACCAGCTTGAAAACCGACCCCGGCTCGTAGACATCGCTCACCGCGTGGTTCTTGAGCAGCGCCGGAGTTGTACGCCTGAACTGATTCGGATTGAACGTTGGCCGAATTGCCAGCGCCAGAATCTGCCCCGTGTGCACGTCCTGCACCACGACAGTTCCGCTATCCGCATGCGTCCGTTCCATGTTGTGGTCGAGCGCCCGCTCGGCCATGAACTGGATATTCTCATCAATAGTGAGTTGCAGATTCTGTCCGGCCTCGGGCTCATGCGCAACCGACCCCAGCACGCGGCGGCGCGCATCCATCGCCGTATACATGCGGCCCGGCACGCCATGCAATTTCGTATCGTACTTCTGCTCCAGGCCGCCCAGACCGTTATCGTCGACCCCAACATATCCCAGCACCTGCGCGGCAATCTGGTTGTCAGGGTAGAAGCGCTGAAACTCCTTCTGAAAGTAGATGCCCTTCAGATTCATCGCCTTCACGCGCGCCGCAGCCTCTGGCGTAACACGCCGCGCGATCCAAGCAAAGCTCTTTCCGGCATCTAGGCGCGCGGCCACCTGATCTTCGCGCGATTGCACATCTTCCGGGTCCGCGTGCACCGCGGCGGACAGGGCGCGCGCAGCGGCCCGCTTATCGTCGATCTCGGTGGGGTCGGCGTAAATTGAGTCCACCTGCACCGTCATTGCCAGGTCGCGCAAATTGCGATCGTACAGAACGCCTCGCCGGGGGGCAACCTCAAAGGTCCGCTGCTGTTGCTTCTGGGCGCGGTCGATATATTCCCGGTGATGCACCACTTGCAGCCAGAAGAGCCGCATGGCAATAGCCAGCGCCCACACCACAAAGAACCCGCACACAAGCCAAAAGCGCGCCAGCCTCATAGGCGTGGCGCGCGGTGCAGTGCTGCGCGGGCGGTTGGCTCGGAGTGTTGCCTGCATGGCGAATCGCTTTGAAAAGAGTACTACGCTGGAGAGCCTATTGCACCGGCGGTGCGAGCGGAGTAACCTGCGCCAGTACCGGTGCGCTGTTGTCGGGACGAGTGGTAGCGTGAACCACCTGCCCTGGCTGTGGTTCTGACAATCCAAGCTGACGAGCCATGCCGTCGATGCGCCCAGGCTGAGTAAGCTGCGCCTCAGACAACCGCAATTGACGATTTTCCTCGCGCAGTTGGTCGCGCACCTGCTTCTCTGACTCCACGCGATACGAGCCCTCGATGGCGCTGAAGTGCTGCAATCCATAGATCATAACCAGCGAGAAAAGTACGGTGACAGCAGCCGCAAAGATCCGCATCTGGCGCGCACGAACCGGGTCGGGCGCCTTCACCAGCCGCGTATTGTCGATGTGCCGGGGGAAGATGATCTCAGGCGTGCGAACTCCGCGGCGCCGCAGCGGCTGCTGCGCGAGCAAAGCTGCGTTCCGCTCGCCGACCCGAGTTGTCCAGCCACGGCTGGAATCGAATAATGTTGCCGTACATGCAGCCATCGTGATTCTCCTCTTCCCCTGTCCCCTAGACCTTTTCGCCGCTTCCCTGCTTCTTCCTGGTTCTCTCCGCCGCTCTCAGCTTTGCGCTTCGTGAGCGCGGATTGCGATCGGTTTCTGCGTCACTGGCCGTTACTGGCTTCTTCGTGAGTACTTCCCAAATCCCTTGGTGCGCTCCGTCGCGCAAACTGTCTTTTGCGATGCGATCTTCAAGAGAATGAAAGCTGATAACCACTAGACGTCCAGAGGGCTTAAGCAATCTTGGTGCGGCCTCCAGCAGCGCCTGTATTTCTTCCAGTTCACGATTCACATAAATCCGAAGAGCCTGAAAAGTCCTTGTTGCCGGATGAATCTTGTCTTGTTTCATTGCCGGGGCGGCTGAAGCGACAATCCGGGAAAGCTCCCCCGTTGTTGTCATCGGCCGCCCGCGAACAATGGCTCTGGCGATTCTCCGCGACCTCCTTTCGTCTCCGTATTCGTAAATAAGGTCGGCAAGCTCACGCTCGTTCGCCTCATTCACCACTTGTGCGGCGGTCGGTCCTGTGCGCGTGTCCATGCGCATATCCAACGGCCCGTCCGCCATAAAACTAAAACCTCTGTGCGCCTCATTCAGTTGCAGGCTGCTCACGCCAAAGTCGGCCAAAATGCCATCCAGCGAAGCCGGCTCTACATGTTTGGCAATCGAACTGAAAGCCTCGCTAATCAACGTGACTTGCGGTGACTCGCTGCCCAGCTCTGCGCAAACTTCGTCAAGCCTGGCCTTTGCAAGAGCCATCGCCTCGGGGTCCCGGTCAAAGCCGATCAGCCGGCCATTCGGTCCCAACCGCATGGCGATCTCCGTTGCATGACCCGCCAGGCCAAGCGTGCAGTCTGCGTAGGTGCCGTCTGCGCGCACCCTGAGAAACTCAATCGCATCTTGTAAAAGAACTGGCACATGGCGTTCACTTCGAGTCGTCATGTGTTCCCCCTCAGGGGTTAGACCTCAACTGCGGCGGCTGAGAATCGCCGCCATTGCCCTGCGATCGTCGGCCGTCATTTCGTTGGCCGGCAGATTCCGTTCGAAGATCTCCCGGTTGTGAACTTCCAGGTAGGTCCTCATTCCAAAAACCGCCACTTCGGCGTCCAACTTGGCCGAGCTGCGCAAAATCTGCGGCAGCAGCAGCCGGGCCTGGTTGTCGATCTCCACTTGCTGCCCGTAGTAGCTGGTCACATTCAGATACTTCCTCACCGCGTCATCGAGCGTGCTCGAGTCAGCCAGCTGCTCTTCCCGCTTCTCCCATTCCGGCAGAGGCCAGATCTCCGCGCTCTTTCCGTCGGTGCTGGTCACGTAAAACTGCGTCACATTTGCGGCATCCACCAGTTGCTTGAAGGCAGAGGGCATCTTAAGCCTGCCCTTCTCATCAACCTTCGCTGGGTGATTGCCACGAAACATTCGTCTTGCCTCTCCTGAATCCAGCTCCCCGGACTTCCATTACGAGGTGCTTAAGCTGATTCCAAAAACGCCTAAGACCCAGCTACCGGTCGAAACAGAGGTAAATGAGCGTATTCTTGTTCTGGGACAATACTTCTATTCCCTTTTGCTCCACTCTGCTCCACTTCAGACACGATAATAGCCCATAGAGTTTTCCACTCCAACGACTAATTCTGTTGAAACCCTGCAACTTTAGTGGCTTAGCGTCGCGAGCTGGGAGATTGCTTTTCTCAAAGCCGCCTAATAGATCGAGAAAGGCCATCGACCACTATATGCAGTGTTTATCGTTTTGATTCCTGGGTTGAGATTGCCTCTGGTCAAAATTGGCGCACGGATTTATAGGAGAAGAAAAAGCGAAACTATTGGCCCACGGAGATGGGCGAGGGCTTTTTTCTGCCGATTACGAGCTTTAGAAGATAGATAAAGATGATCAGGTTAACCACTAGCAAACCAACACGCATCCACGTCAGCCTATGGAAAATCTCGAAAATCTCCCACGGCAGGAAGGAAGCGGTGATTGCCAGGGTCAGATACTCGCCCCAGGCCTTTTCAAGATAGAGACCGATTCCCTCTGCCAGACTGACACCCGCATAAACGAAGGCGAGTACCCCTATCCGGCGCAGAATCGGGTCATTGACCAGGGACGCCTTTTCCAGCAGAAAGTTGACGAAGCGCGATTCCGGAAACTTCATGACCGATTGAAGTTGGGTCAGAAGGTCCTCGATGTCCTTGTGAAGAAGTCGGAGCGCTCCCACCCCGATAGCGATAAACAGCAACGTTAGCAGGAACTTGTAGGCTGCAATCACCACCAGGCCCTTATTGCGATGCTGGTGCTCTTGCTCGAGCTGCGATGTGGAATCGGTCATGGTTTCCGGCAGTTCGGCACTTTTGCAGATCACCTAGCTATCTTACGTTAGCTTATTTGCGGCGGTTCAACGGTCCTTGCTCGATTTCACCCATTGGTCACTGGAGACGCCCGCGTTGCCCGCAATCTTCCCTGCCGTCGATGAGGTCCAGGAACGTGGTCCAGGCACCGCTGGAACGCCTGAGAACTGGAGCATTCCTTCGACGGGCGGCAATGGCGGCCCGCACAAATACTCGCTCTTGAAGCCCGCGTCGAGGAAGCGCGGATCGTGACGCACAGTCCTATCTCTTCAGCTTCAGCAATGCATCGCGATCCATCACGTTTCCATCCACAATGAGCATTGAAATGCGCCGCGCGTTCCATATATTCGTAGTGGGATCGGCGTCGAGAATCAGGATGTCCGCGCGGCGGCCCGGAGCAATTTGGCCAAGCTCGTTCCAGCCGAATTCCAGTGCATAGTTATTGGTGGCCGCTGCCAGCGCTTCGCGCGATGACAGTCCGATACGCACCAGCATCTCAAGTTCCGTATGCATTGAAACACCCGGCATCGTGCCCATCGCAGCCGCCCCAGAAGCCGCAAGATAATGCGGAGACCCGGCAAAGATCGATTGATTGATGCGCCAGAATCGCATTGCGGAGATATCCGCCTTCTTGTGCTGACTCTCTTCCATCCAATGCAATGTCATATTCGGCAGATGTCGCGTCCAGGATGCCAGGGGATAGATCAGCTCGCCCGTGGTTCGATCCGGCGGCATGTACATGTTCGCCGTGTCGAGCAGATTGGCCGCGGGCTCACGCCAGAGATTGCGATGGTCCGGAAGATTGAGAAAGAACATGCTGAACGTCGGCATCAACGCCGCATGATGCGCGGCAATGAATGATCCGTATGCGCGAAAATGAGGATCGATTGGCGGAAGGTGCTCTGCGTAGTCGTACGCCGTATTTGCAGCCGAACCGTACGGATCGTCAACCAGCGGCCGTTGCAATTCCTCGGGAATGACCCCAAGCTCATAACGGCCCATGTGCAGAAGCGCATCGACGCCCGCATCGATTCCCACTTTGTACGGTGTCGAAATGAACTCGCCGTAAGTCACGAGTCCTAACTGGTGAGCGCGAGCGATGATCACCTGCGTGTTAGCCGCCGTCAGATTCCAGCCGAGCCACAGCACGCGCGTTCCCAGGTGCGCAGTGTCGTTAATCTGACGCGCAGTTTCATCCGGGCTCAACTCGGCGGGATGTGCGCCCTCTCTGAGTTTTGCGGTCCAATCTCCGTGGCCGATGAGAAGGCTCCAATTATCCGTGGAGCCTGCTGAGTCAAGCAGATAAAGGTGCGGGCTGGGGTTGGCAGTGAAGTCGATGCGTCCCCGCCGATCGTCCCCACTCGCAACCACCGTCGTCACGCCCATGTAAAGGTGAGCGCTCGCTTGGCCCTGGCTGTTCATTCCGGCGAACCCGTCGACCAGGCCCGGTATCAGAAATCTGCCGCTGCAATCGATAACCTGCGCGCCCTTGGGAATCGGAATAATAAAGCGCGAGCCTACATCCGTAATCCGGCCATCGCGCACAATGACAATCGAGTTCTGCTGGTCCATCGCAGAGCGGCCCCAGTCAGTCACGTCAATGACCGTGCCGCCCACCAGAACCAATGGAATGGAAGCAGGCTTCGGAACCACCGGTAATGGGGCCTGCGGCCGAGCGAGAACACCTGCCAGCAGCGCTAGGGTCACCAACGCCAGCACGTTCCCAACACGTCGCATATCAAAATCGTACCCCTCCGCATTGTCCCATGCGCGCATCTGAGGCAGGCTCAAACGATTGAATTCCCTGCCATCACGCAGAATAGCCGTCGCGCCTGAATCCGAAGCCGGCTCATGCACGAGAGTCTTCCTTTGAGCTTCCATCGAAGAGAGCAAACCCTAACTTGCCACGAGCGTGCGGCGTTTGCGGCTCGCCAGCAGTGGAGAAACCTGCGCGAAAGCGGCGTCGACAGTCAGTCCGTACTTGGCTCGCAATGCGTCAATCTTGCCATGCTCGATGAATTGATCGGGCCAGCCGATTCGCACCACGGGAACCGCGCTGCCGATGTCCTGAAGAGCTTCGACAACTGCAGTGCCAAAGCCTCCCATCTTCACGTGATCTTCAAACGTCACGAAAGCCGCAACACGCCGGGAATAAAGCTCGAGCATCTCGCGATCGATTGGCTTGACGAAGCGTGGATTGATGACAGCTGCCGAGAATCCATCGCGCTCTAGCCGCTCGCCCAATTCTCTCGCCAGCATCGTCATTGGACCCAAACCTAGAATCGCAACATCCGTGCCGTCAGACAGCACTTCCGCTTTGCCCACCAGCAGCACCTGCGGCTCGGGCTTGCAGTTCACGCTCGCCACGGCGCCACGAGGATAACGAATCGCGCTCGGACCGTCGAGCGTCAGCGCAGTGGTCATCATGTCGGCGAGTTCATCTTCATCCTTCGGCGCCATCAGCGTCATCTCCGGAATGCCCCGAAGATAGCTGATGTCGAACAGCCCATGGTGCGTGGGGCCATCATCGCCCGACAGACCCGCGCGATCCATACAAAACACCACCGGCATCTTTTGCAATGCCACGTCGTGCACGATGGGGTCAAACGCCCGCTGCAAAAACGTGGAGTAGATCGCGCAAAAAGGTCGAAAGCCGCGCGTCGCCATCCCCGCGGCAAAAACAACAGCATGCTCTTCCGCAATTCCCACATCAAAATACCGCTTGGGATGGTGCGGCCTGAACAAATCCAGGCCAGTGCCGTTGGGCATGGCCGCGGTAATGGCAACCACCCGCTCATCCTTGTTGGCGATCTTGACCAGCGTGTCTGCAAAAACCTCCGCATAACTGGGTACGCCCGCCGGCTTCGTCATCCCGGTGTCGGGATCGTACGGCCCAAGTCCATGAAATTTCTTCTGTCCATCGATAGCAGGCTGAAAGCCGCGTCCCTTCTGCGTCAGCACATGCAGCAGTACCGGGCGATTCTCAGCCTTGAGAAACTTGAACGTCTCAATAAGCAGCGGCAAATTATGACCGTCGATCGGGCCAAAATACTGCAGCCCGAATTCCTCAAACAGGATCGAGGGCCACAGCATGCTTTTCGCGGCCTCTTCGGCGCGGCGCACCACTTCCACCGCGGTCTTGCCGCCGATCTTCTCAACGATGCGGCGAGCCGAATCGTGCAGCCGGTTGTAGTGCTCGTTGGTAACGATCCGATGGAAGTACCGGGCAACCGCACCCACGTTTCGGTCGATGGACCACTCGTTGTCGTTGAGAACCACGATCAGCCGCTTGGTTTGTTCCGAAATGTTGTTCAGCGCTTCAAACGTAATTCCATTCGTGAACGCCGCATCGCCCGCGACCGCAACCACGTGTTCCTTGCCGCCTGCCAGATCGCGCGCTACCGCCATTCCCAGGGCCGCCGAGAGCGCCGTACCCGCGTGACCCGCCCCGTAGCAGTCGTGCTCGCTCTCCGTGCGCAGCATGAATCCGTTGAGCCCGCCCGGCTGCCGGATCGTTCCAAAGCGGTCGAGGCGCCCGGTGAGAATCTTGTGGATGTAAGCCTGGTGGCTCACGTCGAAAAGGATCCTGTCCGCGGGACTATCAAAGACTGTGTGGAGCGCCAGCGTCAGCTCAACCACGCCCAGATTTGGACCAAGATGTCCCCCGGTCTTGGCCAGGGTCTGAATCAGGAATGCGCGGATTTCCTCCGCCAGGTCGGCCATCAGCGCGGGGTTTAGACGCTTCAGGTCGGCCGGCGAGTGGATGGTCTCCAGCAATGCTCCCATTTGCAACCTTCCCCCCGGGAAAAAGCCGGGCCTCCAAACAAAAGCCGCCGGGGCCCTTCGTTTCAAGCCAGCTTTGCCAACCAAGAGTATACCAATGGGGCAGTTTCCGGCGCTTCAGTATTAGACGGTTCGGTGGCGGCAAGGTGTTGCAATGTTGGTACAAGAGGCTTTAAAGGGACGCCGCGTCAGCTTCGAACTTGCTCGGCAGAACCGATGCGCTCGCTGACCCGGAATCCACGGCTCGGAAAGGCCCCTTGCAAACCTGCGGTTAAGCTCCCTTAGTACTTGAATCGGTATCGCACTTCGCCATAAATCTGGCGGGGATCGTTCGAGTGAAAACCACCGAAAGTGACGCTGTTGTCGAGCAGGAGGCGATGATTGCTCACGTTCAGCGAAGTGACGGACATCGATATTCGTTCACCGAAATCGTCCAATTCGACGCCTTCTATGGCGACATTTTCGCGATTTTGAAAAGCCCAGCCAACCCAAATTATTCCACGGGGAACACTCCTGCATCTCCATCCACTTGCCCGTCATGCCCCCGTCTCGATAAAGTGACACCCACACGCACTGACGCGGAAGCACAGCCTTTTGTCCTTTGCCTGCCGCGAATTACACGTTTGCCTTGAGGGACTTATTCATGTCTTCCACGCACGTTCCCGCTGTTCCCGCTTCGCTTTCCTCTCTTTCCAATCAGGATCTCGACTCCACCCTCCGGGAGTTACGCGTCTTCCCCCCACCGGAAGAGTTCAGCCGCAACGCCCACATCAAGAGCCTCGAAGAGTACGAGGCGATGTACAAGCAGTCCATCGATGATCCTGAAGCCTTCTGGGCCAACGTTGCCAAAGACCTCCATTGGTTCAAACCCTGGGACAAAGTGCTCGACTGGGATCTGCCGCACGCGAAATGGTTCGTCGGCGGAAAGATGAATTTGAGCTATAACTGCGTGGATCGTCATGCTTTGGGCGCTCGCCGAGACAAAGCTGCTCTCATCTGGGAGGGCGAACCCGGCGAAGTTCGCCGCTTGACCTACGCCGAACTCCACGCCGAAGTGCAGCGCTTCGCCAACGGACTCAAAGCTCTTGGAATTAAAAAGGGAGACCGCGTCGCCATTTATATGGGCATGACGCCGGAACTGGCCATCGCCCTGCTGGCCTGCGCGCGCATCGGCGCAGTGCACTCCGTCATTTTTGGCGGATTCGCTGCTAACGCCATCGCCGATCGCGTCAACGACTCCGGTTGCGTGGCCATTCTTACTCAGGACACAAGTTATCGCCGCGGCGGAGAGATTCAATTAAAGCGCACCGTGGATGAGGCAATGCCCGCCTGCCACACCGTCAAGCACGTTGTGGTCTACAAGCGCACCGGCAGCCCGATCAACATGGTGGAGGGCCGCGACCGTTGGTGGCACGAGCTCATCGCGAATGCTCCCACTGACTGCCCGGCCGAGCCGCTCGACTCCGAAGATCCGCTCTATATCCTCTACACCTCCGGCACCACCGGAAAACCCAAGGGCCTCGTCCACACCACGGGCGGCTATGCGGTGCAGACATACATCAGTTCAAAATACGTGTTCGATCTCCACGATGAAGACATCTTCTGGTGCACGGCCGACATCGGCTGGGTAACCGGCCACTCGTACGTCGTATACGGCCCGCTGCAGAATGGCGCTACAGTCCTCATGTATGAAGGCGCGCCAAACTGGCCCGACTTCTCGCGCTTCTGGAAGATCGTTGACGATCACAAGGTCACCATCTTCTACACCGCCCCCACCGCCATCCGCGCGTTCATCAAGTGGGGTGACCAGCACGTTGAAAAATACAAGCTGGATTCGCTGCGCCTTCTTGGCACGGTCGGCGAGCCCATCAATCCCGAAGCGTGGATGTGGTATCGCGAGAAGATTGGCCACAACCGCTGCCCCATTGTCGATACCTGGTGGCAAACCGAGACCGGCGCAATCATGATTGCTCCGATTCCAGGCGCAGTGGCGGCCAAGCCCGGCTCCGCCACCCGTCCCTTCTTCGGCATTCATCCCGAAGTCGTCACTCGAGAAGGCCAGCCTGTTCCCGCCGGACACGGCGGTCTGCTCGTCATTCGCAAACCCTGGCCCTCCATGGCCCGCACCATATGGGGCGACCCCGAGCGCTTCCAAAAGACCTACTGGGACGACGTTCCCGGCTGCTATTTCACCGGCGACGGCGCACGCATGGATGCCGACGGCTACTTCTGGCTGATGGGCCGCGTCGACGATGTGATCAACGTGAGCGGCCATCGCCTCGGAACCATGGAAGTGGAGTCCGCGCTCGTAGCCCATCCCAAAGTGGCCGAAGCAGCCGTCGTCGGCCGTCCCGATGAATTGAAAGGTCAAGCCATCTCCGCATTCGTCTCTCTTGAAAGCGGCAATCAGCCCAGCGAGGAATTAAAAGACGAGCTTCGCAAGTGGGTGTCAAAGGAAATCGGCTCGCTTGCCCGTCCCGATGACATTCGCTTCACCGAAGCGCTGCCCAAAACGCGCAGCGGCAAAATCATGCGCCGCCTCTTGCGAGACCTGGCCACGCACGGCGAAATCAAAGGCGACACCACCACCCTCGAAGACTTCACCGTCATCGCGAAACTGCGCGAGGCGGAGGAGGGTTAGCGGCAATGGCGAGCGAACCGCGGCGCCGCTTACGCTACAGCGTAGCCGCCAGCCTGGACGGCTTCATCGCCGGCCCAAAGGGCGAATACGACTGGATTGTGCCTGATCCGTCCTTCGACTTCGGCGCATTGTGGAATCAGTTCGACACGCTTCTGATGGGCCGCCGCACCTACGAACTCGCTCTCACGCGCTTCGACTCGCTCGAAAAGATGGGCAAGAGAGTCGTCGTCGTTTCTACCACGCTCGATCCCGCGCGGCATCCCGGCGTCACCATCATCCGCGGCGATGTTCCCTCAGCCATCGCCGCACTCAAAGCCACCACGGCCCCAAACCCAAATCGAAATTCCGGAAAGGACATTTGGCTCATGGGCGGTGGCGTGCTGTTTCGCAGCCTGCTCGACGCCGGCCTGGTCGACACTGTCGAGCTCGCTGTCATCCCCGTTCTGCTTGGCAGCGGAGTTCCGTTGGTTCCGGAGGGCCTCCGCCATTCTCTGCAGCTCCTCGAACACAGACGCTACCCGAACGGCTGCCTATCCCTGATCTACTCCGCCGCTCCGCAATCCGCGCCACACTCTCCGGCGCCCGCCAGCAAAGCCAAAGCGGCCAAATCCGCACCCACCATCAGATCCGTTCAAGCAAAAAGGCGGAAGCCTTAGCCTCCGCCCATCCTACGGACTCAATTCAGATCAAAAGTGATAAACGGCGCCCACTCCTGCGCGTGCGTTCCAGCGCTTGTGCGGGGAGAAGCCGGGCTGAAACGGTGTCAGCGTAAACGACGAAGCGATGTCATCGCCATAAAGTCTGAAGGAAAATCGCGGACTCTTGTTGTAATCCACGCCGACTCCAAACCCTCCGGCAAATGAAACGTTTGGCCGGATAGCCACGCCGCCGGTATGTGCGCCGCCGAGGAGCGCATGCGCGAATCCGCTGAACTTGCCATAAAGATCGCCGCGAACGACGGGGCCTGCGAGAAACAGGTCCACAGATGGATTTCCGGCGTTGGCAGATGTTACCGTCCATGCGTAATGGCCGCCGTCAACAGTCACTCCGAAGTGGTCGCCAAAGTCCCGAGTGACCGACGCGCTCACACCCTGCAGGCCGCTGCGGGACTGGTTGACCTGGTTGAGACTGGTGTAACCCCATCCAACAAAGGCCGAGTACTTGTAGTCAGGGCCGGTTTTAACTCTGGGAACGCGATCAGGGGCGATTTGGCACGTGGCGGTGACGGGAAGTAAAAAAGCTAAAACCGGGACCAAAGCCGAAAGCAGCAACTTACTCTTCAATTGAAATTCTCCTCAACACCTGGCTGGGGCTCCTCGGCCATCTGCCGGTCTTTGCCCGTGAGCGGGTGCCGTAACTCGAATCCGGTACCCTCATAGACTACCTTCTGGCACCCCGTTCTTCCCACTCTGCAAACCACCACACCCCACTCAAAGGGTCCCCGGCATCCTATTTCCGACAGTCCGCGGGGCCTCTCTATTCCACGAGGTGGCGACAGCCGCTGACAAGTCAGCGCATCTGCACCGCAACCGGTGAAGGCAATCGGAGAATAGCGCCGGAGTTTGCTGTTACTGTGACGGCTGTGCCAAGCGGAAGAAAGCGCGCGAGCACCTCGGAGTTCGACCAATCGAGCGACCATCCGAACTGCACGGCGATTACGGTGTAGTCGCCGGGCGCAACGTCTCGCAGTGAAAAGCTCCCATCGGAGTCCGATTGATCGCGACGGATCAGGGCTTGCCATGCGCCCTTGTTGCGTGGTGTGAGTACGATCATTGCCCCAGGGACACCTTTCTGGTCTTTGCGCGCGAAGCCGTCAATGCGCGTATTGCTGTCGCTCAATGTCACCGCAAGATTCAGGGGGCGGTCATGCACGGTCAGAATGTTTCCTGGTTGCTGTTGACGTTGCTGTTGACCCCCGCTACTGGTAGCGATGACAGGCAGACCCTTGCTGCCGTTGATTGCCCAGAGCGACCACGAGCCGGACGGCACGGAATCGAACTTGAAGCGGCCTTTGTTCGCGACCGTGACGAGTATGTTTTGGCCGGGTTCGCTGTCGACACGATTCAATGTCAGATTTACTTCTTCGGGCGGTGGAGAACCCGATGCCATGCGCAGCGTTCCGGAAATCGCAGAGGCAGGCGTTCCGCCGCTCGGATCGACCTGCAAACTTGCCAGGATGTCGAGGTCCACAACTCGTGGTGGATCGCCCTGCATGACCTGGTAATGACCGGGAGCTATCCCCGACATCTCGATTGTCCCGGTTTGCAGGGATTCGAGAAAGCCAGAGCTCTCGGCTGAAATCACCGTGCCGAAGACGGTGTGTTGCAACTCCGCGCGAGTGATGGAGCCGTCCGGCTTTGGTGGTGCCGGGATGGTGATATGCAGCGCCGGAACTGCATGCAAGCTGATGTTCGCTTCTTCCCGGCTGCCCGCGGTTAAAACGATAGGCGTCGCCGCCGCTTCGTCTGTCGTTGAATCGTAGTAGGTGACCGGGTAAGCGACATCGAGGGCTGAGTTGGATTCGCGAGCGGCCTTGGCCTGCAGGCCTGTTTGAGGGCTGTGCAGTGCATACCATGGTTCAGCGACTACCGCGAGCTGATACTCCCCTGCCTGCAGATCGCTGAACTCGAAAGCCCCGGAGTCGTCGGTGAGGGTCATACCCGCCTGCGCCATTCGATCACCAAATCCGCGCCGCTTTGGCCGTTGAAACAGCATCACGCGCGCACCTTCAACCGGATCGCCGCCATCGCCCGAAACCACGCCGCGCAGCACGGCAGCGGGCGTCAGGCCGAACCTCAGATGCGAAGTGTCCTGATCCGCGCCGGTAACGATCGCACTGCTGAACTCATCGTGTTCATCGTAGAACCCGGTGCGAAATCCTCGCTTCGATGCAGTCAACTGATATTTGGCTGCAGGCAGCCGCTCGAGCGAGAACCGGCCTTCGTTGTCGGATGTGACAGACGCGATGGTGTGGCTGTCTTCTGTCGCGAGCACGGCCACGGTCGCACGCCGCACCGGTTCGCCACTGATGGCGTTGACCACGACACCGGCGATTCGATAGAAGCCTGCCGGCGCAGGGGTATACGTGGGTCGGGGCGCGGCTGGGGATGCCGATTGCGCGAGCAATGTAGAGGCTGCAGCAAGTGCTGTCAGGGATGCACAGGCGATTGCGCGCCAAAGGAAAAGCGAGAACGATTTGGAAGCGGAGCGACTCAATGTTGCGGCGCCTCCACTGTAAGGTCGCTTGTGGCTCCGGGCGCTAGTGTTACGGTCTGGCTCGGCAAGCCCGCGAGCGCGGCGGGGTTACGATATTCAAGCGCCACCGGGCGATTGAATCCGTATACGTGATAATTGCCCGGCGTGAGTCCCGCGACGGTGATCTTTCCTCCTGTAGATGGGCGCAGTGTCTGTGGAACCACGTCTATCGTTGAGTCAAAGTCGGGAACCACAAAGACGGTGTAGAAGGGCTCCTCGCCGGCCGTGAGCGATGCGATCGATTCCGGCAAAGAGAGCGTAAGGCTGGCGCAATCGTCGCGCAAGGCCAGATTCAATTGCGGAACAACACCGGAGATGCCGAGCACCAGCGGCTCGCGCGCAAGGCTCGCGCCGCCCGCGGTGAAGGAAGATTCGCAGAGGCCCGGTTGTGCGACGGCAGTGTGCGCCCAATACGTGCCTGGCGAGACGAAGGACGACGTAAGAGCGCCATCGGAGCGGCCTTGAGCAAGACTCATCACCATGCCGTCGGAGACCCATGCGCCGGTCTGGCTGAGCGTGATGAAAACTTCGCTGCGGCCCTCGCTCGGCGAGGATGCCGCGCTGTGGACCACGGAGACTTGTACAGCGGCGGCGCGCGAGGAGGAGAGCGGTAATCGAAGGCCGGTCACAGGGTGTCCGGCAACCGTGAAATCGACCTGGCCAGTGAGGGCTGGGATTTCCTGTACGGTCGTGGGAGCAGCATCGCGTGCAGAACCTGCAAAAACGCGCTGCAGCGTCGCAACCGCCACGAGCGTATACGTGCCGTCTGGCAGCAGAACTTGCGCAGTGCTTGTAGATTGATCGTACCGCGCGGAGTAGGGAAGCTGATGGCCCTGCGCATCCATCACCTGGACTGAAATGCTGCGGCCAGATTGGTCCGGCGAAGACCTCCAAGCTCTTGTGCTTCCCGGAAAAGTAACGGATGCGGAGACTTCATGAAAGGGCTCGAGCGCGAGCGCGATGTTGGCTTGCGCCTGTTCGCCGCCCGCGACTTTTATTTTTGCCGCTCCGGCAAGGTCGCGCGACTCAGGATAGAACACGCTTGGGTAACCGCTGCGGGCGACGTTGACGCCGCTGCCCGCTTCGACCAGATTCGTGGCTGTATCACTGTCCATTGCAGGTTCGGTGTAGACCGCATAGGAGCCGTTGGCGAGGCCGCCGAAGCGATAGATGCCTTCGCTGTTTGTCCGGGTATTCGATGCAGACTGCCACACGACGCGGCCGTCTTGGATGGTTCGCTTCAGCAGCGTGATTTGAATTGCTTCAGCCGGATCGCCGGTGGATAGCTGGATCTGGCCGCGAATGGAATTGACCGGGGACATGGTGAAGACGACGTCGGGCATATCTGCCGCGACAATCACATTGCGGGCGTAACCGTGCGTGTTTTCCGCGTTGTTGTCTGCGCCGGCTGCATCTTGATCGAGAAAGCCAGGCTTGGTCACCTGAACTTCCTGCGGGCCGGACGGCACTTTCGGAATTTCGAAGCGGCCGTCGCCGTCGGTCAATGTGCCGGTTGAGGCGTCTCCGTTGATGCGAACCAGGACGCGCGGAAGCGGCTCGCCGGACGCAGCGTTGCGAACCAGGCCGTGCAAGCTTGCGATGGGGCCAAACAGGGTGGTTTGCGCGGGGGTTTGGGGAGATTCCGGTTGCTCTTGCTGTTGGGCTTTGCTTGGATTGGGGAAGGAAATCAGCAGCCCTGAAAGCAGCGCGACGTACATGAAATTCCCAGGCCACGACGGGATCGACGGTGGGCGCTCAATTTCGCTCGCGCGCTTTTGGTTTGTCACAGAGGCCACTGATCATTGTGACGGGTTCGAATGGAGAAAGGAATCCGCATTGCGTGGAATATCGCGTTCAATTTCGCTCTCGAAATGTCAGAAGCCGCCGTTCGGCAACTTGCAGCAATCTCCGGCTTCCGCGGGTTCGTTGGCGCCGGCATCCAGTGCGACTTTCCAGCGGCCATCGGCTTGCTTGCGCCAGATGGTGATGTAGCGGCCAGTCTGTTTTATGGGATTGCCGCCGGCGTCTTTGCTGCGGCCCTCGAAATGTCCCCACGTGTATCCGATATCGCCGGAAGGGCCCATCTGCGCGTCAGTGGGAGTCCAGGTAAGTTGATAATCCTTGGGCAACCAGGTGGCGGACTTCACAATGGCAACGCGGCCCACCACGGGCTGCTGGCCGTTTCCGAGGGCTACGCCGTCCTCTGCAAACCAGTCGGCAAAGGCCGCGCCGCCGCGTTCCAATACATCTTTGGCGAAACGCGCCTCGAGGTCGAAGAGCAGGACTTTGCCCGGCTTGGTGGTGGGGTCTGTGAGCGGATTGGGTGCGGCTGTCTGCTCCTGGGGAAATGTCAATTGGGCAAAAGCGGCAGCGGGTGCAACCGATGCCAAAAGGCCTGCCAGAACCAATCCGCCAAGCAGCGCACTCCGAATTTCTTTCACGTTCTCGCTCCTCCCGCGATGTGCAGCGGCTCAACGATTACAGCCGGTCTCATAAATGCCTCGGACGAATGTGGAGCAAGTTTGGGACCCAACAACAAGGCAGGTCCCATGGGCCCGGCGAGTTGACAAAGACGGTTTATGAGACTGGTCCTAGTCAATGCAATCGTACAACCTGCCGTTGCGGGCCCGTTTCAGCGAGTCGGGAATTTGCGCTGCATCGGTAAACGCTGGATCGGTGAACGCTAGATCGGTGAACGCTGAATCGGTGAAGTGATCCTCTGAGAGAAGACTCACACTATCCCGTAATCTTCTGCAAATCTGCGCGAGACAAACCAATCCAATGTAATACCTAGACGTCGATGTTCCACGTGGAACAATTTTGGTGAATGTTCCACGTGGAACATTTTTCCGCAGCGACGCCCAAAAACCTCTTACATGCATTTGGCGCGTTGAAAGTCCCTTTAAGAAAATCAAAAAAAACTTTCGTACTGTTGGCTGGAGTGACACTCATCACAGCTTCTCTAGTACTATAAAGACATCATCGATACAGCAGATTAAACAGACAAGAAACCAAAGGCCCGTTTCGCGGGCGCCTCTTATTCCCGTCGACGGATTGGTATGTCTACGGGCTCCAGCTTTCGATTGTTTCTCTTGCGGCAAATATGGATTCACTTCTTTAGTTGCCAGCATGGGAGCGGTAGTTCCTGACCATAGCGGTTGGGATACCGGCCACGAATTCAATCGATTTCTTGTCGCTTTTAAAGAGGAAACTTATAAATGCAGTTCGGGAAAGTTTTGTTCAGTTTTTTTATCCTTGCCCTGTTCGCAATACAAGCAAAATCTCAAGCGAACGTAACCGAGAATCAGACAACCTTCATTTATGTAGATGGTTCAACCGGCTCCGACAGCAATTCGGGAACGAGCACTTCACCATTCAAGACCGTGCAGGCCGCGGTCAGCAAAGCCAATTCGAACAACCAGAAATCGATCGGCACAAAGATCATTGTGAATGCGGGCGTGTATCGCGAGCAGGTATCGATCGCTTCTGTTTACAACGGGACAGGCGTTCCATTGACGATTCAGGCGGCTGCGACGGGCACGGCCGTAATCACCGGATCGGATGTATTGAAGAGTTGGGTTGCGGACTCCGGAAACCCTTCAATTTATTCGAACCAATGGCAGCACAAATTTGGATACTGCGCGATTCCGAGCGGCTGGCCGACAAATTTTGCGTCGATTGCGTTGCGGACGGAGATGATTTTTGTGAACGAAGTTCCACTCACACAGGTCATGTCGTATTCGCGTCTGCAGGCAGGGACATTCTTTGTGGACGAGAGCAATTCCGCGATTCATATTTATCCTCCCGCCGGGACGAACATGCAGACCGCGGTGGTGGAAGCGGCGGTGCGCCCGGGAACGATCAGCGTTTCGGGACGCAACAATGTCGTATTGCGCGGGCTGGTTTTGCGCCACGCGAATAGCTGCAACAACACGGCGGGCGCGAAGATCACGAATAGTTCGAATGTTCTTGTCGACTCTGTTCAAGCGCTGTGGAACAACTCGGGCGGGATGGGAATTTTCTCGTCGAGCAATGTGACGGTGAAGAACTCCATCGCCAGCCATAACGGCGGTGTTGGATTTCAAGGCAGCAAGGGTCAGAGCGTCCTGCTTGATTTCAATGAAAGCGATTTCAACAACTGGCGTGGCGCGCAGGCAGCCTTCTACGACTGGGCCATGGGCGGGACGAAGCTCTTTGCGATGCGCAACGTGACCGTGCAGAATCATTACTCCTACAACAATCAAGCGCAGGGATTGTGGTTCGATACGGATAACAAGAACATCACGATCAACAACGTAACTCTCGCTGGAAATGTGCAGGCTGCTCTGCAGGTTGAAAGAAACGAAGGGCCGATCCTGCTCGAGAACAGTCATCTGTGCTCGAGCGGCGTGGGAGTGAATGTGCTCACCAGTGAGAAGGTGACGATCAAGGGGAACACTTTCTACAACAACGGCGGGACGAACAAGGGCCAGGCAGAAATCTTCGTCGCCGGCAAATCCGGTGGGATTTATATCACCGATTGGCAGACGGGGCAGACTTACGACTTGTTCACAACGGGAATGGTACTGTCGGGAAACACGTTTGCCAATGCCGGAGCGGGACAGAACGTGTTCGGAACTTATCTGAACAGCAGCGACTGGTCGGCGTTTGCCAATTCGCTGAACGCGGGCAGCAACCGCTGGTACGATCCGTTGACGTCGAGTTCATTCAAGATCTTGAACGGGGAGATCGTGAATCTGACTGGATGGCAGAGTGCGACAGGCACGGACTATACCTCGAGCTGGGGTGCTCCGACGACATCGCCGGTGGCGGCTTGCACGGCGCCTACGCCGAGCTTTACCGACTTCAACGTCGTCCTCGATAACCGGAACTACACGATGAGCAGCGGCAAGACAGTGTCTACCATTCGGGTGAATTCGTTTGGATCGGGCACGGTGAGTTTGACGGCGACGGGAATGCCATCGGGAGTCAGCGCATCGATCAGCAACGCGAACCTGCTGAGCGGAGTTGCGACGCTGACGTTGTCGGCAACTTCATCAGCGGCGAACCAAACGGTGCCAATCACGTTGTGGGCGACGAGCGGCAGCCGAGTGCATAGCGTCACGTTCAATGTGCATGTGGTTCCGCTGTAAGCGGGAAGAGTGGGATGAAACAGTCCCTCCAAACACAGTCAACCAAAGTCTTGACGCAAGAGAAAGGGCTCCTCACGATAACCGTCGTCAGGGGCCTTTAGTCTTGCGACTCCTGCCGAAATGTGGGCAAACAGGAACGTACCCAAAATTGAGTTACTTCCTGTTGGTCACCCGGAATCGACTCTCCATCGGCTATTGCGCGGGTTGGGGAGGTACGACTGCCCAGCCTCCGTTAGTGCCTTTGACGAGGGTGGCGGTAGCTGACTGGATGGATGTGTCAGCAGCGATCTTGGGAAAGGTCCTCATCGATTCGGGGGTGCGGGCCCAGGCGGGGATGCCTTCAACCTCGTAACGGTAATTGACGGTGTATTGCGTGGGGTTGGAGGGGTCGTTGGGGGTGGCGTTGTCAATGGCGGTGACGTTGAGGTGGCCGAAGCAGAAGTTGCCGTAACCGGGCTGGTTGGGGTCGGGAGTCCAGGCGGGGTGTCCCTTGTCGGAGAGGTCGTAGATGTTGACCTGTTTGGAGCCGACGAGAAAGCGCTTCTTTTCCTCGGACGCACGAATGAGAAGGCCGGCATCGGTGAGGGCGTCGTAGTCGCGGGTCTTCTCGTCTTTGGAGGTGTCGGCCTGGGCCGGCAGCTTTATTGGTTCGGGCCAGACGCATTCGTGCCGGCCGGCGAAAGACTTGTTGATCGCAGATTTGAATTCCGCCTGATCGACTTGTTTCCTGCAACCGGTTGCACATGCGAAGAGCCCGGTCAACACGAGCGCGAGGGCGATTCTTTCACGCATCCCAATTCACCTCAAAGATTTGGATGCGGGAAATGGGCTTGAAACGAATGAGCCTGATGAGGATTCAAAAAAGAGGAAAGATCCGCCCGGGTTGCCGAAAGAGGGTCGGGACGCGAATGAGTCTCTAGCGTGGAGCACGCAGATATAGAGATCAACGTTTTGCTCAGTTCTGAGAATTTATGACAATTCACTTGTGTCATAAGGGAGAAAGCTGGGTCCCGGGTGGATCGTGGGCATTTGGGAAGTAACCAGTTTTGAGCGCGGCTGGCGCCGCGACCTTTGGTTTTTTCTTCAAAGGGTGGGCGTCGTGTGTCAGGGCTGAGGCCTTGACCTAACATCCGGTCGCGCTTGGTTCAAGACCTCAAATTCAGAAGATGAGCGAAGGTGGCGAAGGTCTCGGGTTGCAGCTCAGTAGCGCTTCTGGTGCCAGATCCAGGCGGTGCGGACGATGTCGTCGAGCTGGGTGTAATGGGGCTTCCAGCCTAGCTCGCGGATGGCTTTGTCTGAGCTTGCAACGAGCACTGCGGGATCGCCGGGACGGCGCGGGTGAGTCTCCGCGGGGATTGGGTGGCCGGTCACGCGGCGGGCCGATTCGATGACTTCCCGAACGCTGAAGCCTTGACCGTTGCCGAGGTTGAAAACGAGCCGGTCTTTGGCGGCGGATTCAGTTTCGAGCGCCTTGAGGGCGAGCAGGTGAGCGTCGGCGAGGTCTGAGACGTGAATGTAGTCGCGGATGCAGGTTCCGTCGGGCGTGGGGTAGTCGTCGCCATAGATGCGGATGGATTTTCGACGGCCGAGCGCGACATCGAGGATTAGCGGAATGAGGTGCGACTCGGGGTCGTGGGCCTCGCCGCGGGTGACGCCGTTGGGGCCTTCGGGTGCTCCGGCTACGTTGAAGTAGCGCAGCGATGCTGAGCGGAGGCCATGGATGCTATGAAACCAGCCAAGCATGTGCTCAACGAGCAGCTTTGATTCGCCGTAGACATTCGTGGGTTTGAGGAGCGCATCCTCTTGGATGGGGACAGATTCAGGCTCGCCATAGACGGCTGCTGTGGACGAGAAAACCACGCGCCGCGGCCCGTGAGTGAGGATTGCCTCGAGAAGGGAGAGGGTCGAGGCGGTGTTGTTGCGGAAAAAGGTCTCGGGGCGAACCATGGATTCGCCAGCCTCGATCAACGCGGCGAAGTGGAGCACGGCGTCAAAAGGCTGCCCCTCGTCGATGGCCGCGGTGAAAATGTTCTCAATGGCAACCCGGTCCGCCAGGTCTCCTTTGATGAACTCCACGCCAGGAGGCACCATCTCGCGCCGGGCATGGCTAAGGTTATCGAAGATCACAGGTTGATGGCCTTGCGCGGCCAGCACAGCAGCCACGGTGCCACCGACGTATCCGGCACCGCCGGTAACCAAAATTCTCACAAAAATACTGTCCTTCCCGAACACTTTGGGTTACCGTGAGTCTATTACAGCAGGAAAGGCCAGAGCGACTTTTGCCGCTTCTATCCATAGACCGCCAAAAAGGCGGCTTGCCCTGCGTTGCCTGGTGTGATTTCGGAGAATGTTCGCCTTCGAGTTTCACTTGGACTCAAGAAACCTCTTTCCCCCTCCCTCCAAAGCGAGGAAGTCAGCGACTGTTTCGAGAGCTTTGGATTTGATTGGGAGTTTCCGATGCATTGGCGGTGTTCGACGGCCAATTTGTTGACCGCGAAGAGCCTCAAAAAGAGGCGTAGGGATCGTTGCGCTGGTGTTTCGGGCACGAAATTCGGTACGATGAAGGCACACTTGTTTTTTCCTCCCTTCCCAATGCCCGTCGGGAGGCATCCAAACAATCTGGCGGCCCTTGACGGCACGGAGATCCCCAGCCAACCGGCACTGCGCGGCCAAGAAGACTTAACTCATCGAATCAGCCACTTGCCGCTGGAGCCTGGCATCGCTTCTGGCAACTGGAAATTAATCACAGCAGCCGGAGTAAAGGGTGAGTTGTGGTGGCAACGTTGAGCCATTTTTTCGCATCCCTCCCTTACGGAGTTTTGTCTTTTCTTGATGAGACCAGGCGGACATCACTTCTATTTTTTTTACGGCTAAACTCGAGGTAAGAAAAAATCATGCAGATGAATCGCTACCCTGGACCAATGAGTTTCGGCTTGCTCCCCGAGCCGGAGGGCCGGTCTGCCCCGTTTATCACGAGCACGACCGTCAATGTGATCATCCTGGGCCTGGTCATTTACATTGGAATTACGGCCAAGCACGTCATACAGCAACACAAGTTCGAACAAACGGAACTTGTGTTCCCCACGACACCGCCTCCGGAGCCGAAGGTCAAAACGCCGCCACCGCCGAAGCTTCCTCCTCCGCCGAAGGTGAAGGAAGTGAAGCTGGAGGCGCCGAAAATCAACATGCCCGAGATTGAGCCCAAGCCAGCGCTGAAGCCGATCGAGATGGAGGCGAAGCTGAACACGCCGCAGTTGAAGGCGGCCCGGCCCGCGATCGTTCTAGCTCCGCAGCCCAAGGCGGCTCTAACGGCCGCGATGCCGGCGCAAAACAACACCGTAAAGGCCTCGACTGCTCCAGTACATCTTGGCGAGACGTTTGGAGTGACTCCGAATCCAAATGCAACCCGGCCGGCGACAGTTGCGGCGATCGGCAATCCCTATGGCGGGATGCAAGGCCCGGCGGTTGCGCCTCATGGCGTAGTTGGCTCAACTGGCATCGGCAACGGGCTGAAGTCCGGCTCGAACGCAGGCGTAGTGGGCAAAGTGGCCTCCGCGGGCATCCCCGGCGGCACCGGAATTGCCAAGACTGGCAACTATACAGGCGGCAAGGTTGCATCGGCGGGAATTCCTGCCACGATGGCGACCGCTGTTGCGGCTCCCAAGATAACCGGCGTGCCGGCGGCCACCAACTTAGAAGTTCTATCTAAGCCACCGGTGCAATACACTCCCGAAGCCCGGCAACTGAGGGTCGAAGGAGATGTCATTCTGCGTGTCACGTTTACCGCGTCGGGTCAGGTATTGATCAAAGGCGTGGTACATGGATTGGGCCACGGTCTCGACGAAGAGGCTCGCCGGGTTGCGGAACAGATCCGCTTTCGTCCCGCGACGCGCAACGGCCAGGCTGTGGACATGACGACAAATATCACCATCACGTTTCAATTGGCGTAGCGTCCAATTTGCACCACTGAACGAGATAATGGGTTAGGCGTTTTTTTTGTCAGTCAAGCACCCATTGTCAAAGAACGACTAAAGGAACTCATCCTAGGAGATGACATGATGTTTCGAAAGATCCCCCTTGCACTTCTGACTCTGGCGTTGGGAGCGTCATGGGCGTACGCAAAGAAAGTTCCTCAGTACGAACAGGCACACCCGCTCACGCCCGAGCAGGCAGCACTCGTTCAAAAAGCCATCGGGCAAGAGAAGGTGCTGATCAAGGCGATTCAACAACGGACGCCACTGGTGGAAACTTATATCCAGGACACGCGGCCCGATGTGAAGCTTTATCAGGTACCTGTTGCGGATCAGTACACGTTGAGCCGCGTCGATTTTGGCAAGGGCTTCTTTGACAAGACGTTTGAGGTGCGGGGAACCAAAGAGAAGCACGGTTGGTTCAAAGGCTCGATGGCCGCCATCACCGGGCTGACAAAGGCACTGGGACTGGACAAGCGGTTTACATACAATCCCACCGGCTTCATGCAAATGATGTTCCTCGATCCAACGGGCTTTGACCAGCAGCACTATGTGTTCAGCTATGTGCGCCGCGAGTTCCTAGGGTCGGTGCGTACGTGGGTTTTCGACGTGCATCCGAAGGTGCCGGGCATGGGCCGTTTTTATGGCCGCGTCTGGATTGAAGATGAGGACGGCAACGTAGTCCGCTTCAACGGAACCTACACGGGGCCGAAGTCGGAGGATGATTCCCGTTACTACTTCCACTTCGATAGCTGGCGCATGAACGTGCAGCCGGGAACATGGCTGCCGGTTTCGATTTATGTTGAGGAAACGACGCGCGTGGAAGGCGAGAAATCTGTCGGCCTGAAGGCGCAGACACACTTCTGGGGCTATTCGCTCAAGCTGCCCTCGCGCGACAGCGAAAACGTCAGCGTGAAGGTGGAAGACGCGGAAGACAAGAGCGACGACTCGCAGGACGTGAGCCCGCTGCAAGCCTCTCGCGCCTGGGTCATGCAAGCGGAAAACAACGTGATCGACCGTTTGGTGCAAGCAGGACTTGTGGCTCCTCTTAGTCAGAATGGCTACGAGACCACGGTGCTCGACCAGATCGTTGTGAACCTGATTGTGCCCAACAATATTGCACTCTCCGATCCGGTTCATTGCCGCGTATTGCTGACGACCACGGTCGAAGCAACGACGGTGGGCAACACGATTTTGATCAGCAAGGGGCTCATCGACGCGCTTCCGAATGAAGAGGCGATTGCCTCGGTGATTTCGATGGAACTGGCGCACATCGCGCTAGGCCACCACATCGACACGCGCTATGCGTTTAACGATCGCCTGCTGTTCCCGGACGAGGCGTCGTTCAAGCGCATCAACATGTATCACACCGATGCCGACGACACATCGGCGTCCAAACAAGCCATGACGTATCTGCAAGCCTCGATGTACAAGGACAAGCTGCCGACGGCGGCCTTGTTCTGGGAGCAACTGGCAGATCGCGGCAAGGAGCTGAAAGCCCTGAACACGCCCAAGCTCGGCGATTCGTTGTTGAAGGCTGATGGCACTCCCTGGATGGATTCCCTGGCCCACAGCGCGCCGAAGATCAACTGGGATGATCTGACGCAGGTTGCTGCACTTCCGCTGGGCAGCTGGCTGAAGACTGATCCGTGGGACGACAAGGTTCGCATGCTGAACGCGAAGCGCTATGCTCCGCTGAATGCTCGCGACAAGATGCCGTTGGAAGTGACGCCACTGTACTTCAAGTTGCAGCGTTACGATGAGGCTCAATTGAACGCGCCGGCGGTTCCTGGCGCCAAGCCGGCTGCGGGCACTTCGACGGCACCACCGGCTGCGGGCACATCGACGCCTCCACCAGTCGCAACCGATCCAAATGCGGGACCGGCGGGACAACCTGCGGGACAACCGACGGGCGGCAACCAGCCACCGGCGGCGCAGGATCAACAGCCATCGCCCTCGCAGGCTGAGGGGCCACAGCAGCCGCCAGCAAGCGGCACTCCCAACCCGCAGTAAAAAGCTTCACGGGCTCAAGGCGGATAGCGAACAGTTCGCTATTCGTCTTGAGCCTTTATACTGAGTGCCAATATCGAGTTGCACATTTTGACGAAATCCTGCAAGGACTGGATGAGTTCTCTTCCCATGAGACGATTGGCAGTTATTGTGTTCTCTTCCCTTCTTTGCGCCGTGGCGATGACATCGCAGGCGCAAGTGACGCCCACCGCCTATCGAGGACAGCTTTCGCTCACTGCGGGCGGACTCGGCTCGTACTTTCAGCCTAACTACGCGGGTGGCGGGATACCGCAGGCCAGCCCGTATCGCTTGTTCGGCATGGGCGTCTACGCCGATTTCAAATTCACGCGATGGATTCAGATCGAAGGCGAAGCTCGCTGGCTGCGTTACAACTCATACGTGAATATCACGCAGGACAATTACCTGATTGGACCTCGCGTGCCGATTCACCGCTTTCGCAGGCTCGGGGCGACGCCTTATGGAAAGGCGCTGTTTGGAATGGGGAGAATGACATTCGAATACAACCAGGCTTATGGGCACTTCACCGATGTGGCGTTTGGTGGCGGTGTCGATCTGCAGGTGACGAAGCGGATCAGCATCCGGCCGTTTGATTTTGAGTATCAACTCTGGCCGAACTGGATTAATGGGACGCTGAAGCCGTATGGAGCGAGCGCGGGGATTGGGTATCGGGTTTTCTAGAGACCATCAACCTTCTTTCTCGCCCGCCTTTAGTGATGCTTGGAGTTCGACCAGCTGCAGTTGGACCTGCTTCACTTCTTTCAGAATGGCCACTTGACTCCCGTAGATGAACATTCTCAGCTCGGCCAGTGCCGCAACGAAGAACAGAACTGCTGCGATAACCAAGAGCATGTGGGTCGCTGCCGCATCGAGCTTCGGTCCCCAAATCGAGTCGGAGACCAACAAGACGCACAAAGCGCCGAAGGAAAGAGCACGCGCCGACCACTTTTCCGTTGAGAGCGCCTTCTCGTGTTTCGCCAACAGGGCCGCCGTTTCTTCCCGGTAGGCTGCAATATTCTCAGACTGAGGCAAGTGCGCCAGCAATCTGTCGCGCAAGGTGTCATTTCTTTGTTCCATAAGCCACTCCTCTCAGGAAATCTTTCTCGAAATTCCCTCAGGGGCTAAAGCCCCGTTATCTTTTCGAATCTCTTCGGCACGACTGAAGTCGTGCCCTGATACAGGGCGAAAAGCAAAAGCAGATCCTTCGGCTCCGCTTACCCCACGGACGGGAAGCTGTCCGTGGGGCCCCAAGCCGCTCCGCTCAGGATGACACATCAGAAGAATCATTGTGCGGCACGACTGAAGTCGTGCCCTGATACAAAACATTCCATATTTCGAGCCCTTCAAAATTCCGAGCTCTTCAAAAATGCAATTAGTTCAGGGGCCCTTCAAAATCTGTCTCATTGCTTGTTTGGCGTAGTGGATGCGTGATTTCACGGTGCCTTGAGTGCACTCGATCACTTTTGCGATTTCTGCGATCGACAGGTCCTCAAGAAAGTGGAGAACCAGGACTTCGCGATGCTTGATGCCGATCTCGCTCAACGCCTGATGAATTGCGGCGGCATCGTCTTCAGAAAATGTTGGCTCGTCGGTTTCGTGAAAGTCCTCGAGTTGAAGCTTCTCGGCTTGCTCGCGGGAGTAATTCTTACGGATTCGATCTACCGCAAGTCCATGAGTGATTGAGTACAACCATGAGCGCAGAGAACCAGGGTCTTTCAGCTTATGGATGCCGCGGAAAGTCTTGATCCATACTTCCTGAAGAACGTCGAGCCCGCTGTCCGGATGGCCCGTCAAGCTGGTGGCGTAATAGAGCAAAGGCCGCTCCATGACTGCAATCAAGTCCTCGAATGCACCGGGCTCGCCAGATTGACACCGAAGCGCGAGCCATTCGTACTGGAGTCGTCTTTCACTATCGTTGTGCATTCATCTCATATGTCGGAGCAAAGGCATGTTCGGTTCAATGGACGCGATGGATTTTATTTCGGGCATGAAAAAGGGCCATCCGTTGTGCGGATGGCCCTTGATTTGGATTCATGTTGTAGCGGCTTTATGCCGGTGAAGGAGAGCCTTCGGGGGGATAATTTTGTCCGCCGCGGGTCTCGGGCTTGAGCACTTTCTGCACATCGCCGCTGCCATCGCTGGGCGAAGCGAGGATAGAGCGCATCGGCGACAGTTCGGTGCCTTCGATGAGCATCCTCACTTCCTCAGCATCGATGGTTTCGCGCTCTAACAGAGCGGCTGCAATGCGGTGCATCGCGTCCTTGTGGACTTCAAGGATGCCGTGTGCGGATTGATAGGCCTCATCGATCAGGCGGCGAACTTCGAGATCGATTTGGCGGGCTGTCTCCTCAGAGAAATCGCGATGCTGCGCGATTTCGCGACCCAAGAAGATCTGTTCTTCCTTCTTACCGAAAGTAAGCGGACCGAGGCGGCTCATGCCGTACTCGCAGACCATGCGGCGGGCGAGGTCGGTGGCGTTTTCAATGTCGCTGCCTGCGCCGGTGGACATCTGGTTGAGGAAGATCTCCTCAGCGACGCGGCCGCCGTACGCGATGGCGAGATTGGCTTCGAGGTATTCGCGCGTGTAGTTGTGTCGATCGCCAGGCAGGAAGATCGTGACGCCGAGAGCCATGCCGCGCGGAATGATCGTGACCTTGTGAATGGGGTCGGAGTGCGCGTGCCTGAACGACACGAGCGCGTGTCCGGCTTCGTGATAGGCGGTGACGCGTTTTTCCTCGTCGGTGAGCAGCATGGACTTGCGTTCGGCGCCCATGAGCACCTTGTCCTTGGCCAATTCGAAGTCGTACATCACGACCTGCTTGCGGTTGACGCGAGCGGCATTGAGGGCGGCTTCGTTGACCATGTTGGCCAAGTCGGCACCACTGAAGCCTGGAGTTCCGCGAGCCAGGATGTTGAGGTTGACGTCGTCGGCCACGGGAACCTTCTTCACATGCACGCGGAGGATTTCTTCGCGGCCACGCACGTCGGGAAGACCAACTACGACGCGGCGATCAAAGCGGCCGGGGCGCAGCAGCGCGGGGTCGAGCACATCGGGGCGGTTGGTAGCGGCCACGAGAATGACGCCGTCGTTGGACTCGAATCCGTCCATCTCGACAAGCAACTGATTGAGGGTCTGCTCACGCTCGTCGTGTCCGCCGCCGAGACCAGCGCCACGATGGCGGCCGACCGCGTCGATTTCGTCGATGAAGATGATGCAGGGGGCGTTCTTCTTGCCCTGTTCAAACAGGTCGCGAACGCGGCTTGCGCCGACGCCAACAAACATTTCGACAAAGTCGGAACCGGAGATGGAGAAGAAGGGGACGTTTGCTTCGCCTGCTACAGCGCGGGCGAGCAGGGTCTTGCCGGTTCCCGGAGGTCCGACGAGAAGCACGCCTTTGGGAATGCGGCCGCCGAGCTTCTGGAACTTCTGCGGCTCGCGGAGATACTCGATGATCTCCTTCAGTTCTTCCTTGGCTTCATCAACGCCGGCCACATCTTTAAACGTGATCTTCTTCTGCTGCATGGAGAGCAGGCGCGCGCGGCTCTTGCCGAACGACAGCGCCTTATTGCCGCCTGACTGCATCTGCCGGAGCATGAAGAACCAAATAGCGCCGAGCAGCACGAAGGGGCCCACGTTGAACAGGATGGGAAGCAGCAGATTATTCTGCGGATCCCGGATTGTGAAGCGGACCCTGGCGGTCGACATTTTCTGAATCAGCGCGTCGGTGCTGTTGGGGACCGTGGTGTGGAACTGATCCTTCGGATTGGACTTCATGTGACCACGCAGGTCGGTTCCCTGAATGGCGACATCCGCCACCTGTTGCGCATCAATCTTGTCGAGCAGATCTGAATAGCCGACTTCGTTGTCTTTGCCTACTGTACCCCGCTGAACAACGCTCCAGAGCAGCACAAGGCAGGCCAGGATTACGGCCCAGAACATGATCGTCTTGACGGTCGAATTCACCAGGATTCCCTCATTTCCCAGCGGGGAGAAGCCAATTTCATAGACCTCAAACCGCCTACATCATCCTTTAGACGTCCCCACCTTCCGCGAAGTCACAGAAAGTGCGGGCTGCGTCGATGGGAGACACCTATAGCGCTCCGCCCAGGATGAGCAGTATTGACGATTGTACTCCGAAGCCGGAAAAACCGCTAAGAACTCCGGAGCGTCGGGAAGGCGGGAATCCGGGCGGTTAATGGTGACCGGGGAGTTGGTCCTGGGGCGTCCGTGGAGCGTGACGAATGGGGTTGGTTTAAAGAGGTGTGGTTTCGACTCTGATACCGGGTTCCGGCTCGACGTCGACGCCCCTCATCCAGATGATGCGGCCTGCAAATTCGAGGACTGGCCACTGCGATCTTTCGGTGCCCGTAACCTTCAATCGTTCAAGCACTTCCTTCACTTTTCTAGGGCGGGCGGAGTAGCGCAAGGTGACTCGGTCGCCGGGTTCCCAGGGGCGAAGGACGGCTGTTAAAGGGGTGCCCGCGGACGCGGCTTGTGGGTTGTGGCCATCGGCAAAATTCATGTGGAGATGGAGGCCAAATGCCGGTGCGGCGACCTCGCCTGGGATAACACATTCGTACCGTACGGGGGTCTCGCGGGCGTGGTTGTCGGAGGAGCGGATCGGCCCTCGGGTGAGCCGCAATTCACGGTGGGTTCGCTCGGCGCGAAGGCCCTGGGCAAGTTCGAGCTTCTGACCGGCACGCCCGGTGAGTGCAAGGGTCCGCATTGCCTCGGTTTCAGCGAAATCCGGGGCGGCATCGAGCTGGGCTGCTGCGAAGCGGAGAAGCCTGCGCTGGAGGGCGATTGGCTGGGCGGACAATTTGGCCCGATCGACCGCTGGACCTTCGCACGCTGCACGGCCGCCTCCACGCACGGGGCGTCCGTGGAGGACGATTTGAGGAGCTATGCGGGAGACCTCGGCCTGCCAGATCGCATCCTCTTGGCGGGCGAGGTCGGCCATTTGCGCGAGATGGTCGCGGAGTTTCGGGTTCCAGGTTTCGAGCAGGGGCAGCAATTCGTGACGGATGCGATTGCGCGTGAATGTCAGGTGACGATTAGAGGAGTCTTCGCGCCAGGTCTGGCCTCTTGCGCGGAGGAAGGCTTCGACTTCGGCGCGGGTGGCACCCAGGATGGGGCGGAGGATGCGACCTTCGGAAGACTCGATGACGGGATGAATGCCGGATAGTCCTTCGGTCCATGCTCCGCGAAGGAATTTAGCGAGCACGGTTTCAGCTTGGTCGTCGCGGGTGTGCGCGGTGGCAACGGCCTCGACGGCACCAGAGGCCATGAGTTCGCGGAACCAGCGATAGCGAAGGCGGCGGGCTGCCTCCTCAATGGTCTCGGCGGATTTGCTGGCGGATCGATCGGGGCCTGCTTCGATTGCGGTTTCGACGCGGTGCTCGTGAAAGGGCAGGCCGAGCTGCGAGGAAAGCTCGCGGCAAAACGCGAGATCGTCGTCGGCTTCGGCTCCGCGAAGACCGTGGTGGAGATGCGCGACGTGGAGCACGAGGCCGAGTTCCCTGCTCCGTTCTTCCAGTGCGCGCAGCAAAGCTACGGAGTCGGCACCACCGGAAAGACCGACGGCGAGGCGGAGTCCGGGCTTAAGTAGCGCGGTGTCGATCGGCAGCGTTGGGAGCGGTGGAGTGCGCACGAGAGGATGATACGGCGTTTGGGCTTGGGTCCGGCGGACCTCTTATACTCAGCGACATGCTGGATTCACGAAGAGCCAAAGTGGAAGACGCCGCATTGATCACCCGGCACCGCAAGGCGATGTTCGCCGACGCGAACGATGCGCCGGAACCGGTTCTTGAGACCATGGGTCACAGCTTCGAGCCCTGGGTGATCCGGATGATTGAGGAAGGCAAATACGCGGGCTGGATCACCTTTGACGATGAGCGCGCGGTGGCATCCGCGGGATTGTTGGTGCTGGACTGGGCGCCGCATTTTCTTGATCCCAATGGGGAATATCGGGGCTACCTGCTGAACGTATTTGTGGAGCCGGAGTATCGAGGACGCGGGCTGGCTCGGGAGCTGGTGGAGTGCTGCTTGGCCGAAGCGAGACGCCGGAATATTCGGGTTGTAGCGCTGCACGCATCGAAGGCGGGGCGGCGTGTGTATGAGGGAATGGGATTTCACGGCACCAGCGAGATGATGTACGTGGATCTCGAGGAATCGAAGGACGAAGAAGAGTAACCGCAAGGTGGGCATACAGGGACCACGGGCAAGGTTGCAGAGGTTGTATACTCCACGAGTTATGCAAGTATTCGCAATTCTTCCTGCGGCGGGTTTAGGCACGCGCATGGCTGGGCCGCAGCCCAAGCACCCCAACGACCCCGGCTCTTCGAGCCACCCGTCGTCGGGGACCCCGCCTAAGCACCCCAACGACAAAGACCCGTCGTCGGGGACCCCGCCCAAGCAATTTCTCTTGCTCGACGGGATTCCGATACTGGTTCATTCGCTGCGCGCGTTTGCGGCGGTCACGCGGGTTACGGCAATTTACGTTGCCGTTCGCAAGCCTGAGGTGGAACGAGCCGAGACCGAAATCGCCGAGTATGGTTTTGGCGGCCGGGTTCACGTGGTGGAGGGCGGCGACAACCGCCAGGAGTCCGTGGTGCATGCGCTGGCCGCTGTGCCAGCGGAGGCGGATGACATCGTGCTGGTACACGATGCAGTCCGTCCGCTGATCGATGTCGCCACGATCGATCGCACAATTGATGCTGTTGCAGAGTTTGGCGCCGCGATTGTGGGTCTGCCGGCGGTGGACACCATCAAGCAGGTGGAGCGGACGGCGCACGGAGCCTTGATTACTGCGACCATTCCGCGCGAATTTATCGTCCTGGCGCAGACGCCGCAGGGATTCCGATTCGGCCTGCTGCAAAAGGCGATGGCCGAGGCGACGGCCGACGGATTTTTGGGAACGGACGAAGCCTCGGTCGTGGAACGTGCCGGAATGCAGGTAGCGGTGGTCCACGGGTCTCAGGTTAATCTGAAGATTACCCAGCCGGGCGACCTGGAGTTGGCCGAGTTTTATCTGCGCCAGCGCGCCCGCTGATTCCGGCTGGATCAGGGACAGGCACGGAGACGATGGAAACAAGAATCGGAATTGGCTGGGATTCGCATGTATTCAAGGCGGGCATACCGCTGCGCATAGGCGGCATGACGCTGAACCATCCCGAGGGGCTGGCCGGCCACTCCGACGGCGACGTGCTGTTGCACGCTATTACAGACGCGCTCCTGGGCGCGGTGGCGGCCGGGGATATCGGCAGCTTTTTCCCTCCGGGAGATCCGCGTTGGAAGGACGCCAATTCCGCTATCTTTCTCAACCTGGCGATGGAAGAGCTGAATCATGCGGGATTTCGCATTGTGAACATCGACACGACTTTGGTGCTTGCCGCTCCGAAGATCGGGCCTGTGGCCGGAGAGATGCGTTCGCGCGTCGCCGATCTGCTGGGAATCGACATGGACCAGATAAGCATCAAGGCTAAAACTCCCGAGGGACTGGGACTGGACCATGTGGCTCAGTGCCATGCCGTTGTACTGATCGAGCGCGAGATCGTTGCCGAGGAATTGAGAAGCATGAGCGACGTGATCGAGAGCCAGCGGCAGCTCGAGGATGTGGTGGAAGATTTGCTCAGTTCCGTACACGGGGTACCAAAGAAACGCACCGTTGCGCCGGTGTACGACACAGAGGACATTACCTAAGATTCGCGTGGTAATAAAATTCTGGGCAAAACGACTTGACGCCATCAAATATGTTGCTCTTGGAGCGTCTAGACGCGTATGCTCCCGGCATACGTTCCGTCATTTTTCTTGCATTTCCCCCCAAAGCGCGAGGCATTTTTTGAATGTTTGAGTTGCCGGTCGAATCCAGACTCTCTCGGCGAAGAACGGTCCGAGCTGGACTCATGGTCGCAGTTTGCATCGCCGCGATGTCTTTGCCGTTCCGCGCCGATACTGCTCCGGGTGCCGCGCAAGGCACTCCGCCGGCGTCTGCCTCACATTGGGCGGAGCAGGTGGTCCTGGGTTCTTCCACGGTGGAGCTGACCGGCCCCTGGAAGTTCCACAAAGGCGACAACCTGGATTGGGCGCAACCGGATTTCAACGATTCCGGCTGGTCCGCGATGGACCTGACCCCTCCTCAGGGATCCTATGATCCGTTTCTCGGCACGAGCGGATTTGTGCCTGGGTGGACTGTACTCGGAGACGCAGGCTATTCGGGGTACGCGTGGTATCGGCTCAACGCCAACGTTCAATACGATCCGGGCCTGACGCCGGGCGGGTTGGCCCTGAAGATGCCCGACGACGTCGACGATGCCTACCAGGTGTATGTCAACGGGCAGCTGATTGGTGGGTTGGGGAAGTTTACGAAGAGCGGAGTTACTCCGTACTTCACACTGCCGCGAACGTTTGGACTGCCACGCGACATCAAGAGCGGACAAATCTCGATTGCAATCCGAGTATGGATGGATCCTGCAACGCCTCTAATCAATCCCGATACAGGCGGGTTGCACGGGCCGCCCGTGCTGGGGCAAGCGGCGCCGATTGACAGGATGCTCCGCCTGGACTGGGACGCCGTCAATCATTCGCAGATCAGCAGGTTCCTTGAAGTGGCGGTATTGCTGCTTGCGATCACCGTGACCGGAGTGCTTTTCTGGCTTGATCGCAAGGAGAAAGCCTACCTGTGGTTAGGCCTCACTTGCGGCGCAATTCTTATTCAAACTTTAGCGGTGCTGTTTGGGAACTACACTTCCTGGATTCCGGGGGCGCCTCAACTGTTGTTGACGGATGCAGTGCTGAGCCCTGCGATGATCGGGCTGTGGATTATCTTCTGGGCCTACTGGTTCCGGATGGGACACATGGCAAGGCTCCACAGAATGGTGTGGGGATTTGCGGGGCTTCTGGCATTGAACATGGCGATGCTCCGCGCTCCGCTGTATGGTAATCTGATTCCGGTGCAGGCAGTCATGTTGCTCGCTCCTCTTTCCGGGGTGCTGAAGCTGTTGCTTGGCGCGTTGCTGGTATGGATAGCTTGGGAGGGCATGCGCAAGGACCACGCAGGAGCCTGGCTGGCAATGCCTGCGGTGGGATTGGTCACTCTCTCGCTTTACCAGCAAGAGTTGCTGGTGCTGCACGTTCCGCTCACCTTCTTTCCATTTGGATTTTCTGTAAGCATCGCACAGATCGCAGTGGTCGTTTCGTTGAACATTATTACCCTGCTGCTGATGCGGCGCTTCTTGCGCTCACTGCGGCTGCGGGAACAGTGGGAGGCGGAGATCGACCAGGCGCGGCAGATTCAGCAACTGCTCATTCCTGAAGCGATTCCGACGATTCCTGGATTTGTATTGGAGAGCGAGTATCGGCCGGCACAGCAAGTTGGCGGAGATTTCTTCCAGATCTTGCCTGACGGCGTGGGCGGCGTGCTGATCATTCTCGGCGATGTGACGGGCAAGGGGCTGCAAGCGGGCATGCAAGTGGCATTGATCGTGGGCGCCATTCGCACGATTGTGGAGACGAGTTACGAACCCCATGTGGTGCTCGAGGCGCTGAACCGCAGGCTCTGCAATCGCAGCCAGTCTTATGCCACGTGCGTTGCGCTGCACATTGCGGCAGACGGCAAGACGACGATCGCAAATGCCGGGCATCTGGCGCCATACCTGAACGGAAAAGAAATCGCCATGACCGGCAATCTGCCGCTGGGACTGAGCGAAGGTATCCAGTTTGACCAGATCACGATGTCACTCAAACCTCGCGATCGTCTGCTGGTTATCACCGATGGCGTTATCGAAGCGAAGAACGCGAAGAATGAACTGTTCGGGTTTAATCGCGCGCGATCGATCAGCCACCTGCCTGCCGCATTCATCGTGAAGGCCGCGGAAATCTTTGGACAGGAGGACGACATTACCGTGCTCTCCATCGCCCGAGTGGCGCAGGAGAAGCAGGGTGAAGTCATCCCTGGCCAGCAGATGAAGACCGAAGTTGCCTAGGGCCGAGTTCTGGTTGAGTCGATTCGGCATGTCGTGCACGAATCTGATTGCGAAAAATCATTTTTGGTCTTAGCTTGGCACAGAGTCCCGATTCCATCTTTGGAGCGTTCGATATGCATTTTGTTGCACTGCTCTTGCAGGAAGCGCCGAACCAGGAGGCCATTCAGCGCATGGTTATGGCGATGATTGCGATCATCCCGCTGCTGATCCTTATCGGTATCGCGATTGTGATGATTCCGTGCTGGTTCATCCTGAAGAAGGCTGGATTCACGCCGTGGCTTTCGGCTGTTATGCCTGATTCCGTCGCTTGGAACGCTGGTTCTGCTTTATGTGCTGGCGTTTTCGGAATGGAAGGTTTTGCCCGCACCGCAGATGGGATGGCAACCGAGGCCTCCTTATCCGCCTCCGCCGCAGGGACCGTTCCCGCCGCAGGCGTGAGACTGCGCACCGAATCCGGGAGGGAGCAAATGCTAGCATCGTGAATGGAAAGCAACTGACACGATGCCTGATTTGGCTCCCTCAAAAGCAATCACTCCACGCGTTCGATTTGCGCCGTCGCCGACGGGTTTTCTCCATGTCGGCAGCGCGCGCACCTTTATTTTCAATTGGCTCTATGCGCGCCACAACAACGGAACCATGGTGCTGCGGCTGGACGACACCGACGTAGGGCGCAACACCGAGGCCAGCGTCCAGTCCATCTTTGAAGGATTGCGTTGGCTGGGACTCTCCTGGGACGAAGAGTTCAAGCAATCTGAACGGCTTGACCTGCACCGCCGGCAGGCTGAAGCTATTTTTGCCAAGGGCCTTGCGTATCGGGACTTCACCCCTGCACATACAGCAAGTGAAGAGCAATCCTCCTCGCAGGGCGCCTGGCTGTCGAACCCCGGCATGCGCGAACTATCCAGGGAAGAGAGCGACCACCGCGCCGCCGCGGGCGAGCCGTTCGCCCTACGCTATCGCGTTCCGCGCGGCGAGGGCCGGACTCTGCGATTTGTCGACGGAGTTTATGGTGCGCAGTCCAAGCTCGCCGACGAGGTCGAAGACTTCGCCCTGCTCCGCTCGGATGGAATGCCGACGTACCACCTCGCGTCGTGCGCCGACGACGCCGATCTCGGCATCAGCCACATCATCCGGGGGCAGGATCACCTCACCAACACCTTCAAGCACCTGCTCATCTTCGAGGCCCTTGGCCCCGAGCCCGTCAGTGTTGCCCCGCCACAGTTCGCCCATCTTCCGCTGCTGGTCGCTCCCGACGGGACCAAGCTCTCCAAGCGCCGCCACGGCCCCGTCGTCAGCGTCACAACTTATCGCGATGCCGGCTTCCTGCCCCAGGCCTTCGTCAACTTCCTCTGCTTGCTCGGCTGGTCGCCCAAGGACGACCGCGAGTTCCTCACCCTCGAGGAGCTTACCGCCGCTTTCACTTTCGAGGGCGTCAACCGTTCCAACGCGGTAGTGAATTTCACTGAAACAGTCTTGAACTCTTCGGAAGAAGCCCCGTTCGATCCCAAAGCCGTCTGGCTCAACGCCGAGCATATTCGCGCCCTGCCGGTGGAGCAGGTCAGCGCCTGCGTCCAGCCCTTCCTAGAGCAGGCCGGGCTCCATCCAACGCCCGAAAAGGTGCTCGCTGTCACGCCGCTGATCCGCGAGCGCATTAAGCTGCTGCGCGAGGCTGTCTCCGCCGCCGACTTCTTCTTTCTGCCGCAGCTTGCACCCTACGATCCAGCCGAACTGATTCCTCAGAAGGGCGATGCCGCTCTTGCGCGGCGTGTCCTCGAGCACGCACGGGAGGTCTTGGCCGCAACCACCTTCGACCACGATTCGCTGGACCAAGCGCTTCGAGCAGCAGCCTTGCACCTTGGTTTGAAGGCCGGGCAGGCCTTCCAGCCCATCCGGGTCGCCGTATGCGGACGCAAGAACGCGCCGCCGCTCTTTGAAACCATGGCCGTCCTTGGCCGCGAGCTTTGCCTCGACCGCATCCGCCAGGCCGAAGCCAGCCTCGAATCGCTCGGTTGAGGGCAGCCCTTGTGGAAGAATAAGAAATGGCAATTATGACCAACGCAAATTCGGAAAGCCAGGAAACTCAAAGTCAGGACGCTCGCACTCCCAACTTTCTACGTGATCTGATCGCCGGAGATGTGCGCACCAAAAAGTATGGCGATGCCCAGGTCCAGACTCGCTTTCCGCCCGAGCCCAACGGGTACCTGCACATCGGCCACGCCAAGGCCATCTGCCTCGACTTCGGGCTCGCCGACGAGTTCGGCGGCAAAACCAACCTGCGCTTCGACGACACCAATCCCGAGAAGGAAGAGCAGGAGTACGTAGATTCCATCATGGCAGACGTACGCTGGCTCGGCTTCGATTGGGAGCGCCTCTGCTACGCCTCCGACTACTTCGGCCAGCTCTACGAGTGGGCTTTGCAGCTGATCAAGACTGGAAAAGCTTACATCGATGACCTCTCCGCCGATGAGATCCGCGAGCACCGCGGCACCCTGACTGAACCCGGCACCGACAGCCCCTATCGCAGCCGCTCCGTCGAAGAAAACCTCGACCTCTTCATCCGTATGAAGAACGGCGAGTTTCCCAACGGCAGCCGCGTCCTGCGCGCCAAGATCGACATGGCCTCGCCCAACATCAACATGCGCGATCCGGTGATGTACCGCATCCTGCACGCCGCTCACCAACGCACCGGCGACGAGTGGTGCATCTACCCCATGTACGACTACGCACACGGCCAGTCGGACTCCATCGAGCGCGTCACCCACTCGATGTGCACTCTTGAGTTCGCCGACCACCAGCCCCTCTACCGCTGGTATATCGAGCAGTTGGGCATCTTCCCTTCAGAGCAGATCGAATTTGACCGTCTTAACATCACCTACACCCTGCTCAGCAAGCGGAGGCTGCTCGAGTTCGTGCAGGAGAAGCGTGTAAGCGGCTGGGACGATCCTCGTATGCCTACGCTCGCCGGCATCCGCCGCCGCGGCTTTACCTCGGAAGGCCTCCGCGCCTTCTGCGCCGCCATCGGCACCTCGCGGACCAACGGGACAACAGACATTGAAATGCTCGAGCACTTCCAGCGCGACGACCTGAACCGCCGCGCTTCTCGCGCCATGGCCGTGCTCCGCCCCCTCAAGGTGGTGATCGACAACTACCCGGCCGGCAAGGAGGAGTTCGTCGAGGTGGCCAACAACCCCGAAGACCCATCAGCGGGTACTCGCCAGGTGCCATTTTCCGGCGAGATCTATATCGAGCAGGATGATTTCCGCGAGGTTCCTCCGCCGAAGTACTACCGGCTTTCTCCCGGCAAGGAGGTTCGCCTGCGGAACGCCTACTTCATCACCGCCCAGAGCGTGGTGAAAGACGAGGGCGGCAACATCGTCGAGGTGCACTGCACTTATGATCCGGCTAGTCGTGGCGGCAACTCTCCTGACGGCCGCAAGGTCAAGGCGACCATGCACTGGGTCTCGACAGCGCACGCCATCTCCGCCGAAATCCGTCTCTACGACAAGCTCTTCAACAAGGCCGATCCCAACGACGTCGCAGAAGGTGGGAGCGTCCTCGACAATCTCAACCCCAACTCCCTCGAGGTGCTCACCGGCGCCAAGCTTGAGCCCTCTCTCGTCAACGCCAAGGTTGAGGACCGCTTCCAGTTCGAGCGCGTCGGATATTTTTGCGTCGATCCCGATTCGACTCGGGAGAATCTGGTATTCAACCGGACGCTGCCGCTCAAGGACTCCTGGGCGAAGATCCAAAAGCAAGCTTCTAGCTTTTAGCCTGAAATCACGGGTCTCAATATCGAGACCCGGGGCACCCGGCCCCCGACATCCGAATCAGCCAAAGAGCAATCTCAGTCTTCCGGTCGTCTTCTGATTCGCTCATACATGACACTCGTGAGAATCATGAGAGGCCACGTAACCATCACGCTGTAGGCATGCCATTTGCTGTAGTCGAAAGCGACGTGACTCACCTCGGCGTAGCCCTTCGTGCCGTGGTGATATCCCCACACGTAGTACCTCCCAGCCTCGATTTTGCCGTTCACGGCATCGCCGCCAAGGTAGAAGGCCCCTGCCAAGAACAATGCAAAATCCAATAAGCCGACAATCACCACAGTAAAGAACAGCTTTCTCAGAAAGCGGTGCAGCACCCTACGCATGGAGTCCTGTCGAGCGGCTTTCAGAATATCCCTAGAATGCTCAATTTTGGCGCCGTTCGGCATGGCAGCAGTATATGCGCAGTATCAGTCCGGGTCGGATCGTGGGCTGTTCGGAAATAGCTATCTAGTACACTCTGGCCAATTGATGGCCGCGAAAATCTGTTCTTCAGCTTGCGACGGCCGCCTACTTCCCCACCACATCGATCGGGACGGTGATAGTCTTCGGTGGCATGCAGGCGTTCTGGTCGCAGGCTTGATAGCGGAGCTTCGCTTCGACCAGATGGTCGCCGCGCGTGGCTACGATGCGCGCGTCAATCTTGAATTCGCCGGAGTAGACGATGAGCTTTGTGCTGGGATCGACTGGGAGCGTGAAGTCGGTGCCGACTGGGTAGGTGGCGGATTCGAGCCGCACGCCGGAGGACTCGGGGATCGAGAACACTGTGGGAATCAAATAGTCTTCGCGGGGCTTGTGCGAATTGATATGCAACCCCTCGCGGATGCGAAAATGCAGCGTTACGGGACTGGATTTGCCTGCGGGCACTGTGACTTGCTCAGGAAAAAGATACTCGACAGCTTCAGGCTTGATAATCGAGCGACGTGGCGATTCGGTCAAAGGAGATTGCGACGATTGCCCCGATGCGGTGAGTGTACCAAGCGCGATTGCAATGGCGGCACCAATTACCCAATTCCCTTTGAACATCGTAGCTCCAGGTCTTCCCCTCATCGCAATTCCTGCCATTGAAATTCCTTCAGAGGGTTTCTACCCACTTTGCAGATAATTAATTCCCGTTGGCGCACAATGACAGAAAACAACGAAAGCCCCAACCCAGAGCCGATGCCGGCGGCTCCCCGTCCCCGTTCCTTACCCAACAGCCTGCCCCCCCTACAAAATTTGCGGTTTTCCACAAGCAGTTTGCAGATTAATTCGATGGGTTGTGAAATCACGCCGTAACTCTTTTCGTTCGCGATTCTGAACGCGAAGCTCAACTCACTTCGCTGTTCCCAGCGCCTTGCGAATGTTAGCCTCGATTTCGTCTTTGGAGGTGAGGCCGAGTTGCGTGGCGACCACGGTTCCGTTGCGGTCGACGAAGAAGGATGTGGGCATGGCATCGAGTCCGCCGTACGGCTTGCTGAGGCTGTCTCCGTTGACCAAGACGGGATAGGGCATTTTTTCATCGCTGACAAATTTTGCGATGGCGGTCTTTTCTTTGGCCCAACCCTCTTTGTCGCCGGGTTGCAGATCGTCGCCTTCAGTGGAGACGCCGAGTACCTCGAAGCCCTGCGATGCGTATTGATTGCGCAGATCGATGAGCCAGGGCGTTTCGATCTTGCATGGACCGCACCACGTGGCCCAGAAATTGATGAGAACGGCCTTTCCCTTGTAGCTGGCCAGCGAGACTTTCTGGCCGTGCAAATCCTCGAGCGTGAAGTCTGGCGCCGGCTTGTTTTTGAAGGACGATACGCTCGACGGCACGTCGCCGGATGCGTCGGCTACTAATTCTCCGCGTGCTACCGAGGCGAGTGCGCGCTCGGCGGCTTGTTTGCGGGATTCCCAGTTTGCCCAACCGGCCCAGGCAAAGATAGCCAGGATGGACAGAACGGAGGTGATAACGATGGTGTTGCGCTTCACGGCGATGGACCTCTTGATTCTTATTGTACGAAAGGGCGGCGGGAGCGGCTCGGCCCGGAACTGATACCATCAAAAGCCAATGAAACGCGACAAGGAACAGGACTGCCTGAAGCCGTCGGAGCTGGTGCGCACCGAAGCCGCGGCGTTGGAAGTGCTTGCAGTGCGGCTTGACGGCGCGATGGCCGAGGACTTTAACCGGGCTGTGGATTTGATCTTGCGCTGCGGCGAGGCGAACGGCCGAGTTGTGGTCACGGGCATGGGCAAGAGTGGCATCATTTCGCAGAAGATTGCGGCAACGCTGAGTTCGACGGGATCGCCCGCGCTGTTTCTGCATCCTGCTGAGGCGGTGCATGGGGACCTGGGCGTGCTGATGCCGGGCGATGTGGTGATTGCGCTCTCGGCCAGCGGCGAGACTGAGGAGATTCTTCGTCTGCTGGCCACACTCAAGCGCAAGGGCGACGCGCTGGTGAGCTTCTGCTGCAATTTGAACTCGACCCTGGCGCAGGCCAGCGACGTGGTTCTCGATTGCAGCGTGGGGCGCGAGGCTTGCGCGTTGAATCTGGCGCCTACTGCGAGCACGACCTCGATGCTTGCGCTGGGGGATGCGTTGGCCGTGGCGGTGAGCTTGCGGAAGGGGTTTCGCGCAGAGGATTTCGCGGAGCTGCACCCCGGGGGCAAGCTGGGCAAGCAACTGGCCAAGGTGCGCGACCTGATGCATGCGGGCGACAATGTGCCGGTGGTTGCGACCTCGACGTCCATGACGGACGTGATCTACGAGATGTCGTCGAAGAAGCTGGGCATGACGACGGTGCAGGAGTATGGGCGGCTGCGCGGCGTGATCAGTGACGGCGATCTGCGGCGACTGCTCGAGCGCGAGGGTGGCGCGGCGCTGAGCAAGACGGCGGGCGAAGCGATGAATGCCCATCCGCGGACAATTGCGGCGGGAGAATTGGCGGCGAAGGCGTTGGCGGTTTTGGAGGAGCGGAAGATTACTTCGCTGGTCGTGGTTGGCGCGGAGGATCGGGTTGAGGGCGTCGTGCATCTGCATGATTTGTGGGGCGTTGAATTGATTTGAAGGCAGGGTTCAGGGTTCAGGGATCAACGTCCTCCGCCGAAAATCTGGCGTCCGATTTCAGCATCAAGCTTCCTTACGAAATATCCGAGAGACTATGGCTAAGACAGCTCTGATCACCGGCGCATCCAGCGGCTTCGGGCTGCTGACGACCATCACGCTTGCGCAGCGCGGTTGGCGCGTGTTGGCCACGATGCGCGACTTGAAGCGGCGCGAAAAGCTGGAGAGTACTGCGCGCGAAGCCACGGTGCTGGACCACATCGAGTTTCATGCTCTCGACGTAACGAAGCCGGAACAGATTGCTGCGCTCGCAGACGTGATTGGGCAGCGGCTCATTCCGCTCGACGCGCTCGTCAACAACGCCGGATTTGCACTTCCCGGATTTGCCGACGATGTGACGGATGCGGAGTTGCGGGAACAGTTTGAAACGAATTTCTTCGGCGCGGCGGCGGTGACACGGGCGTTTCTTCCACAATTGCGGCGGCAGGGATCGGGACACATCGTGATGATTTCGTCGATTTCTGGGCGTATGGGATTTGCAGGGGTGGGCAGCTATTCAGCTTCGAAGTTTGCGCTGGAAGGATGGACTGAGTCGCTGCGCTACGAGATGAAGCCGTTGGGGATTCAGGTGGCGCTCGTCGAGCCAGGCGCGTTTGAGACCGACATCTGGACGCGTAACGCGAAGCTTGCCGCCGGACTTCTGGACCCGAACTCGCCGAACGCGGCGCGCATGCCGGGTTGGCGCAGCCGGATTCAGAGCGGGCAGAAAAAGGCAGATCCTCATGTCGTGGCGGATACGATTCTCGCAGTCCTCGAGAATCCTCGACCAAAGCTGCGCTATGTGGTGGGGAGGGACGCGAAGGCCGGTCTGATACTGCGAAAGCTACTGCCGTGGTCTCTGTTTGAACGCCTGATTATGAAGAATACCGGACTGGATTGAAAGCGGGGCGTTTCCGAGCTCAAACTCTGTTCAGCTCGTAGGGGGTTTGGGGAAATAGCCGACGATTCGTGTCAGCAAATCCACATCGTGTATCTCCGCTGACACGCCTGGCCCGGACGGGTGCCTCATAGGTCTTTTGCTTTCAGTGACGGGCAATTGGCGGCCTGCTTGCAGTCTCTGTGGCTATGAGGCGCGAAGCGGTGACACAGATGCGGGCCAGGTTGCTGAGAATAGCGGCGCGCAGAATCGCGGCCCGGGAGCCGAGGCCCACTACCCAAACATTTAGAATGGTTTCTGCTCCTAATCGTCTTGCGTCCGCATGGTGGACGGGAAAGCAAGCCTACCCATTTCTATGCATTGTTGGTCGAAACTGTTTGTTCCTACGCTTCGGGAGGCCCCGGCAGACGCCGAAGTGGCCAGCCACAAGTTTCTGATTCGCGCCGGATATATTCGTCAGCTTGGCGCAGGCATCTATAACTATCTCTTTCTCGGGCAGCGCTCGCTGAACAAGATCATGGGCATCGTGCGCGAAGAGATGGACAAGATCGGGCAGGAGTTCTATCTGCCAGCCATCCACCCGCGCGAAGTATGGGAACAGAGCGGCCGCTGGACGGGAATGGGCGAGAACATGTTTCGCCTGAAGGACCGCAAAGGCGCGGACCTTTGCCTGGGGATGACGCATGAGGAGATCATGACGTCGATTGCGCGGAGTGAGTTGCGCAGTTACAAGCAGCTGCCGCAGATCTGGTACCAGATTCAGGCGAAGTTTCGGGATGAACCGAGGCCGAAGTCGGGATTGCTGCGGGTGCGGCAGTTCACGATGAAGGACAGCTACTCGTTTGATATCGACAAGGCCGGGCTGGACAAGAGCTTCGATCTGCATGATGCGGTGTATCGGAAGATCTTCACGCGTTGCGGTTTGAAGTTTGTGGCGGTGGAGGCTGACTCGGGATCGATGGGCGGATCGCAGTCGCAGGAGTTCATGGTCTACACCAGCGCGGGCGAAGATTTGATCGCTAGCTGCCCCGATTGCGGCTACGCGGCGAATCTTGAGAAGGCAACTTCGAAGCTGGAGCCGATCGTTGAGATGGAGGCCACGGGAGACGGCATGCCGGAGCTTGTGTCGACGCCGGGCTGCGCGGCGATTTCGGATGTGGCGGAGTTCTTCAAGATTTCGCCCGCATCGGACGTGAAGTGCGTAGCGTATATGGCGCTGAAGCGCGGTACGGGCGGAAAGCCGGACACGTGGCACGGTGTTGCGGCGTTTTTGCGTGGCGATCATCAAGTGAACGAGACGAAACTGCTGGGCGCAACGGGGGCTGCAGAGTTACGCACGATGCAAGCAGAGGAGCTCGCAAAGTACTTCAATGGGCCGGCAGGTTATCTGGGACCAGTTGGGCTGAAACATGACGAAAAGCCGCTTGGAAACGGGCTGACGGTGGTCTTGGATAAGTCGTTGGAGGGCCGCAAGAACCTGGTGGCGGGCGCCAACAAGCAGGACTACCACTTGCGCAATGTCGTTCCGGGCCGCGACTTTACGTGGACGGTCTCGGCGGACATTCGCAGTGTCAACGAGGGCGAGGCGTGTCCGGTTGACACGTGCGCCGGCAAGTCCGCCGCGGCGGGCAAGCTGGTGGTGGGCAAGGCGGTGGAAGTAGGCCATATCTTCAAGCTCGGATACAAATACTCCGAGTCAATGGGCGCGCGCGTGCTCGACGTGAACGGCAAAGAAGTTACGCCGATCATGGGCAGCTACGGCATCGGTATCGAACGCATTTTGACGGCGGCGATTGAGCAATCGAACGATGCGAATGGATTCTGGCTGCCTGCATCGATAGCTCCTTTCACAGTGGTCGTAACCGTAACGAACGTTGGCGATGCGGCGCTCCGTGAGGCAGGCGAGCAGATCGCGGCGGAGCTTGAAGCGGCGGGGCTCGACGTGCTGTTGGATGACAGAGACGAGCGTGCCGGCGTCAAATTCAAAGACGCGGATCTTGTTGGGATTCCCTACCGGATCAACGTGGGCAAGAAGGTTGCAAGCGGTTTTGTGGAACTGGTGACACGCGCCACCGCAACGAGTGTGGACGTAGCGATTGCCGATGTGTTGGTGCAGGTGAAGGAACGCGTGCAGGAAGAATAGCCTCTAGCTCCTAGCCTTTAGCCTTTTCGTGCTGCAGTAGAGACCGGAGGCAAAGGCAAGGAAGTCTGGTTGGGCAGGCACAGTTTAAGAGCTAGAAGCTAAAAGCTAGTAGCTAGGGGCTGGACTTAAAGGAGCGGCGATGGCGTTGAAGATCAGGCTGAAGAAACCGAACTTGAAGCTTTCCTGGTCGTCGCTTCTGCTGCGCGGTGTGCTGGCTTTTGTTGTGCTGGTTGGGATCATTGTTTTTGCGGTCAGCTCGCATTACTACAACAAATACGCCAAAGTTGTCGACGAGCGGCTCAAGCAGCCGCTTTTTGCGAACACCGCAAAGATTTATGCCGCGCCGCGTGAAATTCGGCCTGGGCAAAAGCTCAATGCACGCCTCATCGCCAACGAATTACGCGAGGCGGGTTACACGGTCGATGGTGTCGCGCATCCTTCGGAGATGGGGACATTTACTGAGGCGGGTTCGGCGATCACCATTCACCCAGGATCACAGTCCTACCATTCCCCGGACGCTGCGACGATTCACACTCAGAGTGGCGTGGTGGACTCAATCACGGATGAGAAGGGTCAATCTCTTTCCAGCTACGAACTTGAACCCCTGCTGATCACGGGGCTGAGCGAAGATGTCAATCGCACCAAGCGACGATTGATCAGCTACGATGAGATTCCGCCGCACCTGGTTCAGGCCGTGCTGGCCATTGAGGATCGGCGGTTCTTTGAGCATGGCGGGGTGAACTACTGGCGCTTGATGCAGGCGGGCCTTCGCGACGTGACGACAGGCCAGAAGCAGCAGGGTGGCTCGACGCTGACGATGCAGCTGGCGCGCGGGTTCTTTCTTACTCCGGAAAAACGATTCAAGCGAAAGATTATTGAAATCGTGATCACCTTCCAGCTTGAGCATCGCTTCAGCAAGAAGCAGCTCTTCGAGATGTATGCCAACCAGATCAATCTCGGCCAGCGGGGCAGCTTCTCCATCGATGGGTTCGGCGAAGCTGCTCAGGCTTACTTTGGCAAGGATGTTCGCCAACTGGGCCTTGCAGAATGCGCCACATTGGCGGGCATCATTCAGCGGCCTAACTATTTCAATCCCTGGCGTCATGCAGACCGCACCATCGATCGGCGCAATCTTGTGCTGGATGGGATGGTAGAAACTGGCGCGATTACAAAAGATCAGGCCGAGCACGCCAAGCAAGAGCCTTTGCACCTGTCCACGCAAAGCGTAGATGCGAGCGAAGCGCCGTACTTCGTCGACCTGGTGCGGGATCAGCTCACGCAAAAACTCGGCGAAACGGAATATAACCGCGAGGGATTGCGCATCTACACGTCGCTGGACCCGGATCTGCAACGGGCCGCCGCGGAAGCAGTCGAAATTGGCATGGTCAACGTGGACGAGCAGGTGGAAAAGCTGCATTCGCATCGCAGGACTGCGACATCCGCGAAGGGTGCGGTTCCAGAAAAGCCGGTTCCGCCGATTCTGTATCCGCAAGTTGCGCTGGTAGCTCTGAACCCGCATACGGGCCAGGTGCTGGCGCTCATTGGCGGACGCAATTACGGCACGAGCCAGCTGAATCATGCCGTTGCGAAGCGACCGACGGGATCCATCTTCAAGCCTTTTGTCTACGCGGCAGCCTACAACACGACAGTTGCGGGAACGGCGCTACCCGGACAGGATCATCCCTTCACAGCGGTCACCATGCTCAACGATGAGCAGACAACCTACGAGACCGTCGGCAGCCAGGACTACACGCCGCGCAACTACAAAGACGAATATCATGGCCAGGTCACGGCGATATACGCTCTGGCTCATTCGTTGAACAACGCCACCATCAGCCTGGCCGCGGAAGTTGGGTTCGATAACGTTGCCGCACTGGCCAGAGACGCGGGCGTGAAGAACGCGCGCGCTACGCCGTCCGTTGCCATCGGAGCGTACGACGCAACGCCACTCGACATGGCAGGTGCCTACACCATCTTCGCCAATGGCGGATTGCACCTGGATCCATGGCTGTTGGCGAGTGTACGAACACCGTCGGGAGACGTGATCACGGATTTCACGCCGACATCGAAGCAGGTGCTTGACCCGCGGGTCGCGTACCTGACGACGAACCTGATGGAGGGTGTGATGAATTTTGGCTACGGCTATGAGGTCCGTCGCCGCGGATTCATGGATCCCGCAGCAGGGAAGACTGGCACATCGCACGATGTGTGGTTTGCCGGATATACAAGCAACTTGATTTGCATTGTGTGGGTGGGCAACGACGACTACACCGACGTGAAGCTGGCCGGTGCTACTGCCGCAGCACCCATCTGGGCCGAATTTATGAAGCGCGCCGTAAAGCTTCCGCAGTATTCTGACACCCACAACTTCACCCCGCCGGACGGAATCGAGGTTGTGAAGCTTGATAAGGTCAGTAATCTGCTCAGCGACGATGCCTGCCCGGATGGTTACATGGCGGCTTTCATGATTGGCACCGCGCCTACGAATACTTGCGACCACCCAGCGGATCATCGCAATATCCTGCAGAAGATCTTCGGGTTGGGGAAAAGCAACTGAAGCTGACTGCGAACGGCGCGAGGCGACGGCCTAGAGCAAAACCAGAGATGCAGTATCTCGAAACCTTCACCCTAAAGTCGACGCGACCATTAGGGTCGGGGCTCCCAGCGACAGGTCCACGTCGCTTGGGTGGAGTGAGCGGTGACCTTGAACAGAATTCAAGAGGACACACCATCTCTGGTTTTGCCGTAGAGACTCATCCGTCCACATTGGAGCCGTCGGGCATGGGCTGACACTGCTGGCACCAGAAGGTGACACGCGCGTCGGGACCCTGAATGCGTCTGCGAATAGGCTCGTCGCAGCGGCGGCATGGCTCTTCATGGCGGCCGTAGACCCAAAGGCTTTCCTGGGGATTGGAGTGATGCGTGGTACGGCGATGCTGACCACGAAAGGTGACGATCATGTTGCCGGAGTCCTCGAGCACATTGGCGGCAACGAGTTTGCGCGCGGTGCGAATCAAGGCGGGTATCTGGGTTTCACTGAGCGCCGCGACTCTGCAGAACGGGTTGACGCCCTCAATAAAGCAGATCTCCGACTTGAAGACATTTCCCACTCCGGCTAACACGGCCTGATGAAGCAACACATCGCCGACCTCCTCATCGGCGCAGAAGCGGAGGCGGGACGCTGCGGCGGCGGCATCGAAGTCCTGACTCAGTATGTCGCTTCCGGGCTGGGGAATTCGCTTGTCGCGCGCCAGGGATTGCGCGGAGTGCATCTGCGCTACGGGAACGTGGAAGCCTACGGTCTGGTATTCGCTGTTTTCAAGCACGATGCGCATATGACTGGCGGGTTTTTGCCACCGTTCGCCGGGGCGGTAGATGTGCCAACTGCCGTTCATGAGCAAGTGCGTCGCGAGCGTGCCGCCGCCGGAAAAATGAATGAGGAGCCATTTGCCGCGCGATTCGACAGACTGAACAATCTGGCCTGCGAGAGGCGTGTCGTCGTTGAAGCGCGTAAGCAGCGGATAGGTGGAGCGAAAGCCGGTAACGGGTTTGCCGATGAGTGCGCGACCCATGGAACGCGCGGTGCGGAAGATGGTATCGCCTTCGGGCATCTCCTATTGAACCCCGCCCGCGAACTCGTCGTGATGAGGTACGGGGAGCGGAAGTCGGCGCAGGTGCATGCCGAGGGGGCCGGCATAAAAACCGGCATCCATCAGAAAACGGGCCATGGGATGCGCCCTAACCGACTGTCCATTGATGGTGGTGATGAGGACGCCCTGATGCCTGGCTCCGAGCATCCGCTCCTGGCCACGCGCGCACATGAAGTTGGCAAGCCCCGCAGCAGTCTGAGATCGTTCTGGCTCATCGGGGGGAAGGAAGACGAGGAGATTGGGATTGTTTCGACGAAGCCATGCGACTAGCTGGCCGTTGCGCAGAATCACTTCGGCGTAGGCGGCGCGGGTAAGTATCCTCGGGGCAGACTCCCGCCCCGCAGACCAAGACCTGTCTGCGGGGGCCCCGGTACCAGCGTCTTCATCCATGACGGGCAGATCGGGCCAGCGCAGGACTGAGCCGTAGGGATTGGCCGGATCCGCCGCGGCCAACTGCACGAACTCCGGTTTTTCGGCGGTGGGCTCGTTGCGCAACTGGCGCAGCAGATCGACGGCGGCGGGGAGGGCAAACTGAGTAGCTCCGAGGCCGGCTACGAAATAGCCACGACGAATACGGCCGCTCTCTTCGAGTGCTTTGAGAACGTTGATTGAGATTCGTGGTTTCCCACCCTTGTGACTGGAGAACGTCGCAAGGATGGGGCACCCAGAGCGGCGTCAGTTCCCTTCTGCGCGCGAATTGGCAGGAGCGACCAGCGGCCCTGCGCGTTGGGCGGCGTGGTGCGGCGGGAGCGGAAGACCATTCCAGTCTGCAGGCGGCGCGGGGCTCGCGCGCTGTCGGGACGAAGGGTATAGGCGCGCAATGCGTGCAGCGAATCGTTGGTGATGAGGCCGCGCCAGACGAGACTCCAGAGGGCGTCGATCGATTCGCCGGGATAGCCGCCACCCGCGGCCTGATGCAGCGGGTCGAAGAAGTTTGCGCCGGTGGATTCAAGGATCGCGAGAAGCTTCTCTTCGCGGTCGGTCAAAGGATCAACGATCGGGCGCTGTTGGGCGAGAAGCGGAAGCTTGTCGGCGAGGAAAAGCGCAATGCGGCCGTCGCGCTCGCCGATTGGCTCGACGCCGGCCCAGGCGACTTCGCCGGCTGCGATGAGCGTGTCGAGACCGGTGGAATCGTACCCGGCGATGCGCGAGGGAAGGATCGAAGTCTCAAGCAACGATGCGGGCAGGGGCGCGCCTTGCAGGCTTTCGATGGCGTCGAGCAACACGTCGAGATGGCCGTGGGACGCGCGACGCGGAGCTAACAGGCCCTGCCAATGAGTGAGGAAGCGGGCCAGCGTGTGCTGCTCGACGGGCTCGACTTCGCGACGCAATTTGGCGAGCGATTTGCGGCGAATCTGGCGAAGAATCTCGGCGTCGCACCACTCGCGATGCAGACCGCCGGGACGGAATCCGCCCTCGAGGACGCGGCCTTCATGGACAAGCAGGCGCAAGGCATTCTCAACCACCGCGGGATCGAGCGCAAAACGATTCGCTGCTTCGCGCTCGGTGAAAGGGCCGTGAGTGCGGGCGAAGCGGCGAACCAGTTCAAGCACGGGCTGTGCAACGGGCTCCATCAAGCTGGCGGCCAGACCGGGCGGAAGCGGGATACCGAGAGCATCGCGGTAACGTGCCGCGTCTTCGGCGGCAATCAAGCGGCGTTCCCCGGCGATGCGAAGTTCAAGCAGGCGGCGCGCACTGAGGAGCCGGTCCAGCGATTCGAGCAGAGACGCATCGGCTACCCGCAGTGCCAGTTCAGCACGCGACAGATCGCCGAGGCGCAAAAGGAGGTCGTGGATGCCGTCGGCGGAGCGGGCGCGGTAGTTCTCGGGCAGGCATTGGGCTGCTTCTTCGACTTCGGCGATGGCGTCGGCATCTAGCAGCTCGCGCAGATCGGCTTCTCCGAGGAGCTCTTGCAATTGATCCTGATCGATGGTGAGGGCCTGGGCACGGCGCTCTGCCAACGGTGCGTCGCCGCTGTAGACGAAGTTGGCAACATAGCTGAACAGTAGCGATGCGGCAAAGGGTGAAGGCTTGTGGGTTTCAACGACGTGAACGCGAAGTTGGCGCTGCTCGATGGCGCGCAGGGTCTCGATCAACGCAGGCATGTCGAAGACGTCGCGGAGGCACTCGCGATAGGCCTCAAGCAAGAGCGGAAAGGAGGGGTAGCGGGAGGCGACGCTGAGCAGATCGTAAGAGCGTTTGCGGAGCTGCCAGAGGGGAGAGCGCTGGTCGGCGCGGCGGCGCGGCAAGAGCAATGCGCGGCCTGCGGCCTCACGAAAACGGCCCGCAAATAGGGCTGTCGAACCGAGCTGACGAAGGACCATCTGCATGGCTTCGGCTGACTCGACGAGGAACCAATCGGGATCGGGCGGGGCGTCGGTGTCGGGGAAGCGGAGGACGAAGCCGTCGTCTCCCCAGAGTGCTTCAACCTCGGGGCCGCCGGCGGCGCGGATGCGCGCAGTTACGGCCATGGCCCAAGGAATGTGGATGCGGCTGCCGAAGGGAGTGAGCACACAGACGCGCCAGTCACCGAGTTCGTCGCGAGTGCGCTCAATGACGATGGTGCGATCGTCGGGGACCTGGCCGGTGGCGGCTTCCTGGTCGGCGAGGAACTGGAGCAGATTTTCTGCTGCGCCGGGGTCGAGGTCGTGTTCGGCAACGAGGCGGGTCAGGGCGGCGGGCTTAGGAAGGGCGCGAAGCTCGCGGACGAGCGCCCCGATGCGGCGGCCAAACTCGAGCGGGCGGCCGGGGCCGTCCCCCTTCCAGAAGGGCATTTTGCCGGGTTCGCCAGGGGCGGGCTCGACGAGCACGCGGTCATGCGTGATGTCGACTATGCGCCAGGTTGAGGCTCCCAGGATAAAGGTCTCGTTGGGGTGGGACTCGAAGACCATCTCCTCGTCGAGTTCGCCGACGCGGACGGATTTGCCTTCGGCGTGGGCTAGGAAGACTCCATAGAGGCCGCGGTCGGGGATGGTTCCAGCGTTGA